>Ga0272443_10007939_pt1 | contig 9993 bp, 10 predicted proteins | sample SSMAcet12_FD_193581 | JGI IMG/M metagenome (GOLD analysis project Ga0272443, IMG submission 193581) | Marine sediment archaeal communities from Little Sippewissett salt marsh, Falmouth, MA, United States - SSM-Acet-12 | ecosystem: Environmental > Aquatic > Marine > Wetlands > Sediment ... | reverse complement strand
CGAAAAATCGTTTTAATTTTTGAATTATTTCTTCCTGTGACAGTTTCGTCTGACGCTCGAGGTTTAACATGGTTCGGATCTCCTTTCGCTTTTCTCAAAAAGCGCCATCGTTTCAGGGTTTAGCCTGTTTCAACACCCATATCTTTTTTTCCCATAGATCCTTTTGAATTTCAGGATTTTAAAAACACCTGTTGCACGGCTTCAAGCAAAAAGTTGTGAAGGTTTCCATTGGTTGCGATAATACCTTTATTATGAATGAGCTTTTTGCCTGCTGAGAAATCCAATGGTTTGCCCTTTATGTCTGTGACCGTCCCACCTGCCTCTTCAACAATGATGGAACCAGCAGCATGATCCCAGATCTTTTCCCGATATGAATGTTGAACAGGCAACCGAAAATAAATTGAGGCATCCCCCCTGGAGACGATACCGTATTTGGCCTGGCTGTCCATGCGCACCAACTGCTTTTCAGTACCCAAAATGTGTGCCACCTGCCGAGTCACTTCATGTGAGGAATGGGCTGATTCCAATGATTCACAAAATCTTGCCTGGGAAGGGTCAGCCAATTTGGTGACGTGGATCCTGCGTTCCAAAGGGTCCTCGAAATCTCGCATCACTGAACCCTCTCCTGCGACGGCCACAAAAAGGCAGCCGCGAGGACTCCGGGGGTTTAATCCATTCACGGGCAAGTTTGGGCACCCTAAAACCCCGAGAACCACCTGACCGTCATCCACAAGAGCCAAAGCAACAGCATATTGATCACCCCGCAAAAATCCCTTGGTTCCATCTATGGGATCAAGCGTCCAAAACCGTCCTTTAGGAACGTTATCTCCGGATCCCACACCGATTGCCTCAAGAATCTGGCTTTGCGATAGATGCGGTCTGAATTGTCTGACATGGGTTGCCACCGCTTCCTTAAGAGGAGCATTTTCATTTTGACGCAGCAAACGGGAATCCTCCTCGGCTACCAGTAAAACATCTGGAAAAGATGTCTTAAGGTGGTCACTGATTAAGGCTTGGGCCCCAAAGTCAGCAATCGTCACCGGAGATTTATCGCTTTTTGTGATCACTTCACGGGAAAGATATGTTGACTGAATGTTCTGACAAAGCCGGCAGGCCTCAAGGACCGATTCAACAGCAACACGACGTTCCATTTCATAGATCACGGTTTACAATTCCTCCTGTGGCCACCATCTGTGATTTTGCATTTGCCTCCCCCAACACCACAAAAATGAATGCTATCCAGAGAGTTTTAACGGCTTTATGCGTCTCGTAAGGTTGTTCCTCGGCTCATATGAAGATAGCTATGCTTTAATGGCGTAGGGGATACCCGTAAAATTGACTTCGAACGCTTTATGGGACACAAAAATTGTAACAAGGGTTGTCCAGGGGTCTTTCAGTTAGTTTTTGGGATTGATGGGAATTGTAACTACCGGAACCGGCGAGTTTTTCAACACCTTTTCGGCAACACTGCCAAAATGAAAATAGCCCTTGCGCCCATGAGTGGCCATGACAACCATATCCACCTTTTCCTTTTCAACAAGTCTGAGGATTTCTTTAGCAGGGTCACCAATGGCGATATGTTTGATATATAGGGGACAATTCTGCAGATATTTTTCACAGATTTGATCCAGTCGTTCTTGAGCTTTATTGTTTTCCCATTCGTGAATTTTGTTGATACGGGACTCATCAAATTTGCCGTACCAAGGCTCATGATAGCCCAGCTCATCAATCACATAAAGCACATGGACCTCGGTCTGATATTTTTCTGACAACGAAGTAACATAGTCTAAAGCTTTATCTGCATTTGCTGAAAAATCTGTAGGCCAAAGGATTTTCTTCACTTCCATTTTGATCTCTCCTTATCGATATTTCCTTGCTATCAAATCTCACGGGGTAATGTTTTTATATATACATTTTTACTATTTTGTAAAGTGTTTCATCATTAGATAGCGCTCCTGTCTTTCTCTATCATATCACTTCCCAAGAAGGAATTGCAGTTAGGCGGTGGGAGAATTTTGACCAATTAATGAAAAGCGCCAAAATATATACTTCAGGCACCAAGGACAGTTACTTCTTGAGGTTTTAAGGAATTGTCTATAAAATTGAATCTAATTCCATTCAGTTCGACCGCAAACAAAATAATCCCGAACGTTTAAGTGACGCTATTTTTATAATCTTCAAGGGGTATTGCCATGCCGAGGAAAAAGATCAATCTCCCATACAATGTGGAGTACCTTTCCGTACTGGACGAAAAAGGGACATTAGACGAAAAACTTGAGCCTGATATTCCCGAAGAGATCCTTTTGAATCTCCATCGGGCTATGCTTCTCGGGCGAAGATTTGATGAACGCTTACTGAGCCTGCAACGACAAGGACGCATTGGGACGTTTGCCCCAGTCACCGGCCAGGAAGCAGCTCAACTGGGTGCTTCTGTCGTATTGCGACCCACCGACTGGTTTGTTCCTTCGTTTCGGGAAACCGCGGCCGAGCTGTGGCGCGGAAGGACCATGGAAAGCGTTATACTGGCCTTTGGCGGTTTTAGTGAAGGTGCCAGGAGTGAAAAAAAACTTAACAATCTACCAGTCTCTATACCCGTTGCCAGCCAAATTTTACATGCGGTTGGTATAGCCTGGGCAATCAAATACCGTCAGACAGACGACCTGGTCATGACTTTTTTAGGTGATGGGGGAACTTCCGAAGGGGATTTCCATGAAGGGATGAACTTCGCAGGTGTTTACCAGGCGCCTGTGATCTTCGTATGTCAAAATAATCAGTGGGCCATTTCTGTGCCCCGTTCGAAACAAACGCATTCAAAAACCCTCGCACAAAAATCCCTCGCGTACGACATACCGGGCATTCAGGTCGACGGAAACGATGTATTGGCGGTTTATGTTGCTGCACATGAAGCGGCACAGCGCGCCCGAACCGGTAATGGCCCAACCCTGATCGAATGCGTCACTTACCGAATGATGATGCATACCACGGCAGACGACCCTAAACGGTATCGCACCGAGAAGGAAGTCGAGACCTGGAGAAAACGGGACCCCCTGTCGCGTTTCCAAAAATACCTTATGGATAAGGGACTTCTCTCAGATGACCAAATTGAAGCCCTGGCAGAAGAGATCAAAACCGAGATACAGGCGGCTGTTGATCATGCAGAAGACCAAATGAAGGGAGGCGTAGACCCTCTTGATATGTTTGAACATACCTACGCCGAGTTATCCCAGAATCTGATAGATCAAAAGGAGGAGCTCAAAAAAGAAATCGTCGCGATGAAGGAGAAGAACGATGGCTAAAATGACGATGGTTCAGGCGCTTAACCTGGCCCTGAGACAGGAAATGGAAAATGATGACAGGGTGATCGTTTTGGGTGAGGACGTGGGTGTAGATGGAGGCGTTTTCCGCGTGACTGATGGCCTCATAGAACAGTTCGGTGATCAGAGAGCGCTTGATACCCCGCTCGCGGAATCTGGTATTGTCGGCATGTCCATCGGGATGGCCGTCTATGGGCTTCTGCCTGTGTGCGAAATCCAATTCTCTGGATTCAGTTATTTAAATTTTCATCAACTTGAATCCCACGCTGCGCGTCTGCGATGGCGTACCCAGGGACAAATTACCGTACCCATGGTGCTGCGCACCCCGTATGGTGGCGGTGTGCGTGCCCTTGAGCATCATTCTGAGAGCCGTGAGGTTTTCTATGCGCACATACCCGGACTTAAAATGGTCATTCCTTCAGGACCCCGTAACGCAAGAGCCCTTCTGGTCAGTGCTATTCGAGATCCGGATCCTGTCATATTTTTCGAGGGCAAGGCGATTTACCGGGCGTTCCGTGAGGAAGTTCCTGAAGAAGCGGAAACCATGCCCATCGGCAAAGCGAAAATCGTGAGGGAGGGTAAAGACCTGACGATGATTTCATACGGCGCAATGATGCGCCCCACCCTTGATGCAGCGTTGGAACTCAAGGAGAAGGACGGAGTGGAGGCAGAGGTCATTGATCTGCTCACCATCTCGCCATTGGACGACACAGTCTTTGTTGAGTCAGTAACGAAGACGGGCAGAGCGATGGTTATTCACGAAGCCCCTCGCAGCTTTGGTCCGGGGGCCGAGATTGTGTCCCGTTTGATGGAAAAGGCATTTTATTACCTCGAAGCGCCCATAGCCCGCGTAACCGGATTTGATGTAACCATTCCGCTATTTAGCAGGGAAAATGCATATCTGCCGGGCGTCCATCGCATTACAGCCGCTGCCAGAAAAACATTGAGCACCTAATATGGAGGAGATTACATGGCCAGAGCTTTCAAATTGCCCGATCTGGGTGAAGGGATTCATGAAGGTGAGGTTTTAGCCGTTCTCGTCTCGGTGGGTCACAAAGTCAAAGAGGGAGACCTCATCCTCGAGGTGGAAACCGATAAGGCAGCAGTTGAGATACCGTCGCCCTATACGGGTAGCGTAAAAGAAATCTTGGTTAAACCGGGTGACACCGTCAAGGTTGGCGACGTTCTCATGACCTTTAGTAATGGTGTGGAAGCTGAACCCGTTGAAGCGGAAAGGCGAATGGAGAAACCTGCCGAAGCGCCTGATGAGAAGAGAGCAGTTGAAAAACCGCCTGAAAAGGCCAAACAGCCTGTATCCGAAACAAGGACGCCTACTGCAGGGGGGCCTGTTCCGGCCTCCCCATCAACAAGACGCCTGGCCCGCGAGTTGGGTGTGGATCTTCGCTTGATAACGGCAAGTGGACCGGCGGGGTTGGTCACAGCCGAAGATGTCCGCGCTTTTGCCGAAGAAGGCAAACAGGCACTGGCTTTACCGGTTGCACCTGAGGTAAAACCTTCAGAAGTGAAGCCTATTTCAATTCCTGTCCCGTCATTGCCCGACTTTACACGATGGGGACCGGTGGAACGCATTCCAGTACGCTCCATCCGGAAAGCGACCGCAAAACAGATGGCTCTCGCCTGGTCCCAGATCCCCCATGTTCACAATCAGAATATGGTGGACATGACAAAGCTCGAAGCTTTTCGCCAGAAGCACAAACCGGAAATCGAGGGAAAAGGGGGCAAATTGTCGATAACCGTGTTTGCGCTGAAAGCCGTTGCCACTGCCCTAAAAACCTATCCGAGGTTCAATGCGAGTCTGAATACCGAGACCGGAGAAATCATTATCAAGCATTACTTCCACATAGGCGTTGCCGTCAACACGGAAGACGGTTTGATTGTACCGGTTATTCGTGACGTGGACCGCAAAAGCATTACTGAATTAGCGGTTGAGCTCAATGATCTGGTTCAGAGAACCCGGATGCGAAAAGCCACCGTTGAAGAGATGCAAGGCGGCACGTTTACCATTACCAACGTGGGTCCCATGGGTGGCGGATTCTTCGCACCCATTATCAACTATCCTGAAGTTGCTATTTTAGGAATGGGCTCTTCAAGTATGCAGCCGGTCGTTCTGGACAAGGGGGAAAAGAGACACGAGATTGTGCCGCGGCTCATGATGCCGATTGTGCTCTGTATTGATCACAGAGTGCTGGACGGGGCCGATGCCATACGGTTCATGAAGGTGATCATCGATGCGCTTGAGGATCCGGATGAGTTGTTGATGACAATGATCTAGGGTGTGTCCATCGGGCGTAGCGGTTTGATCTTTACAGGAGGTAAGCCCCCATGGTTATGGGTGAATTGACACAAGAGAGTGAGGTTCTGGTTATCGGTGGGGGACCGGGGGGTTATGCTGCGGCATTCCGGGCAGCAGATCTGGGTTTAGAGGTAACCCTGGTTGACATGCAGGAAAGACCAGGGGGTGAATGCCTGTTCCGCGGATGCATCCCCTCTAAAACACTTCTCTATCTTGCAGAGCTTATACGCGATGCAGACCGCGCCCAGTCTATGGGAATTACCTTTGGTCACCCTCAGATAGATCTGGGGACGATTCGAAAATGGAAACAGCATGTCATCGATTCCTTAGCGGATGGACTCGTTACCCTTAGCAAAAAACGCGGGGTACAACTCATTCAGGGGCGGGTCGCCTTTGAAGGGTCAGATCGAGCGCGACTGTATGACGCCGACATCAGTCATATCAAATTTCGACATGCGATTCTGGCCACCGGTTCCCATCCCTCATCGCTGAAGGGGGTTGTGTTTAACGAAGAGGGTCGTGTGATGGACTCCGCCCGTGCATTGGAACTGGCAGACATTCCCGAAACGCTTCTAATATATGGGGGGGGCTATATTGCCCTGGAGATGGGAACGGTTTACGCTGCTTTAGGCAGTCATGTCACACTCGCTGTACGGAGTGACAGGCTTCTTCGGGGGGCCGATCCAGACCTTGCGGCGCCTCTCATCCGTCGGATAGAAAAGACCTTTGATACCATTTATTACAACACAAAGATCGCGACCCTGAATGAAACCAAGACCGGCGTGGACGTCACATTTGACGGGGAAGTTGAAAAACCTTTTCAGACATTTGACCGGATGCTGATCGCAATTGGCCGAACCCCAAATTCGAAAAACATTGGTTTGGAGACCACCAGGGTTAAGGTCAATGAACGGGGGTTTGTAGAAGTTAACGAGCAGCAGCGCACCTCAGATGAACGGATTTATGCCATCGGTGATGTGGCCGGGGGTCCGCTGTTGGCTCACAAGGCATTCCATGAAGGTAAAGTGGCCGCCGAAGTGATCGCCGGTGAACCTTCCGCTTTTGATTTTCGCGCTATACCCTCTGTGGTCTATACTGACCCTCAGGTTGCCTGGTGCGGTCTTACTGAAGAGCAAGCTCAAAAACAAAACCGATCCATCCAGGTCGAAAGATATCCTTGGAAATTCTCGGGTCGAGCCACAACCATGGATACCCTTGAAGGGATGACAAAAATGATTATCGATCCGGACACTAAGCGCATTCTCGGACTGGGAATAACCGGTCGAAACACCGAAGGGATGATCTCCGAAGGGGTCCTCGCCATTGAAATGGGCGCGCTTGCCCAGGACATGGCGTTAACAATTCACCCTCACCCAACCCTCTCTGAAACTGTCGGAGAAGTCGCTGATATCTTTCTGGGTGGGGCAACTCACATTCTACCCAAACAAAATAAAAAATAACCTGAAAGCAATGCGCGATTGATCGCTCACTACCGAAGCAAAACGCAATTCCGCATTTCCACAACCCAGAACAAGTTGCACGCAAAAAAAATAGAAAAAGAACGACTTTTAGACAATAGCGGATTTAGGGATAACACAACGGGGTAAAAATGGGGCCGGATGATTTTAAGCCGATAGAGATCCAACACAAAGAGCTATTTATACATTTCTTTCTTCAGGACCCGCCCCAGACATCTGAATTAACGTTTACGAATCTCTTTATCTGGCGGCATCATTACCATCCCCTATGGCTTCAATGGGAAGACTGCATACTGATTATTTTCAAACCTTTGGAAGACATGCCCTTTTGCCTGCCCCCTATTGGTCCTGGCAATAAAAAAAAGGCCCTCGATATCCTTTGCGAAACACTTCAGCAGATCACCCCAGATGTGAAGATTTGCAGAGCAGGTGAGGAATTCGTTGAAAACTTCGTGGATCCTGACCGTTATGACGCTTTTTTCGATCGAGACAATAGCGATTACATCTACCGCACTTTAGATCTTATCCAGTTATCCGGGAGAAAGTATCACAAAAAGAAAAACCTTTTAAATCAATTTACCAAAAAATATAGATTCGAATACCGTCGCCTTGACACGGCGCTTGTGGCGTGTTTACTTGAGATGCAGGAAAAGTGGTGTGAGATGAAGGAATGTATTTACAAACCTGATCTTCTTGCAGAAGATTATGCTGTATATGAAGCCCTCACCCATTATGAGGCGCTTGATTATCGAGGAGGAGCGATACAGATCAATTCCAGAGTTGAGGCCTTTTCAATAGGAGAGCAACTAAACACCAACACCGCAGTCATTCATTTTGAGAAGGCGAATCCTGAAATCTCAGGTCTTTATAATGCAATAAACCAGCTCTTTTGCGCTAACGAATGGTCTGATGTTGAGTACATCAACAGAGAACAGGATTTGGGTATTGCGGGGTTAAGAAAGGCCAAAGAATCCTATAGACCTCACCATCTGGTTAACAAATACACGCTCAGTCCAAAAAAATAGCGCTTCAGTTCTTGTTTCAAAAAGCGAAAATCTAAAAAAACTCAAACGAAAAAATATACAAAAAGGGAGGGTGTTCATGAATGTGCTTAAACTAAAAAGCTGGTCTCCCTATGTTGCAGGGGGCATGGTTGGAATTCTCATTTGCCTGTCGGTTCTGATAACCGGAAAGTACTTTGGTGCATCCACGACCTTTGTCCGTTCAGCCGGTTTGATTGAAAAGCTATTTACAGCTGAACGTGTGGAAAAGATGGAATATTTCGTAAAGAAAAAGGTGAAAATCGACTGGCAGTGGATGTTTGTCGTTGGTGTTTTCTTTGGATCCTTGCTCTCCTCCAAAATTTCGGGGGACTTTAGGAAAACAGATCTACCGCCCATGTGGGAGACAAGGTTCGGACCCAGCAGAGCTAAAAGATGGGTGATTGCCTTTATTGGGGGCACGATTGCCATGTTTGGGGCGCGCATGGCCGGCGGGTGACCCAGTGGTCACGGATTGAGCGGTTCGGCTCAATTAGCAGTAAGTGGTTATATCGCCTTAATCTGCTTTTTTATTTCAGGTATTGTTATGGCGAAAATACTTTATGGAGGAGGTGAAAACCAATGAATTTACTTTTTTGGGGACTCATTACGGGTATCTTTTTCGGTTTTCTTCTCCAGAAAGGCCAGGTCTTAAGATACGATAAACAGTTGGGCGCCCTTCGTCTCAGTGATTTTACAATTGTAAAGTTCATGATCTCCACGGTAATAGTGGCCATGGTTGGCATTTATTTTCTCCATGACCTGGGTCTGGTAACATTGCAACCAAAAACGACAGCGCTTGGAGCCAATATCATAGGCGGTCTTATCTTTGGCGCAGGCTGGGGCCTGCTGGGTTACTGTCCGGCCACAGCAGTCGGCGCATTGGGCGAAGGAAGATGGGACAGTCTATTCGGAATTATCGGCATGCTGTTCGGCGCCGCCATTTACGCTGAAGCCTATCCTGCCTTAAAAACAAATGTGCTTACGTGGGCTAATTTCGGTAAAATCACCCTTCCCGGCCTACTGGGGATTAACCACTGGATCGTTATAGGGGCCCTGATAATCGTGTTTTGCAGCCTGTTTTACTTTTTTGAGAAAAAAGGGATTTGATGATTTTTAACCGTGAACCCTGGACCTGTGAAAATGTCCACTTTTTGGCAATCTGTGTAGGGGGAACCAGATAATGCGATGGAAACAATTTTTAACACCGGTCAAGTCTATGGATACGGATGAGGCAAAGGCCTATATGGCCGGGCACAAAGAAGGGTCATTTACCCTTCTGGATGTCAGACAGCCTAGTGAATACGAAAACACCCGGATCCCAGGAGCAAAACTTATTCCCCTGCCCGAACTTGCCGACCGTCTGGGGGAGCTGGATCCTGACAAACCTGTTATCCCTTACTGAGCCATCGGCGGGCGCAGCCGTGCAGCTGCGCAGCTGTTGGCCGGAAAGGGCTTCAAGGAAGTTTACAATCTCAAGGGGGGGATCAAGGCCTGGCAGGGTCTTAAAGCGGAAGGCCCGGCAGAGATGGGTATGATTCCTTTGAGCGGCGATGAGACAGAATCTGATATAATCAATATAGCATATGAAATGGAAAACGGGCTGGAGGAATTTTACTCAGCCGTATCTGATGTGACAAGCGATACGGAGACGGTTGACATATTAGCCAAATTGGCGAAGATTGAAGAAAATCATAAACAGAAACTCTTTGACCTGTATCGCACCCTCAATCCTGGTGTTGACGATAAAGAAGCATTTGAAGCCAATATCTCTTCAGACAGAATGGAGGGCGGTTTTACAACAGAGGAATTTCTCAAACAAAACCGCCGGTTTATGGAGACAGTGT
>Ga0272443_10007938_pt1 | contig 9993 bp, 10 predicted proteins | sample SSMAcet12_FD_193581 | JGI IMG/M metagenome (GOLD analysis project Ga0272443, IMG submission 193581) | Marine sediment archaeal communities from Little Sippewissett salt marsh, Falmouth, MA, United States - SSM-Acet-12 | ecosystem: Environmental > Aquatic > Marine > Wetlands > Sediment ... | reverse complement strand
CTCCCAGGTCAGCAGCCATAGAAGAATTTCACCGGGTAGAAAAGAACCCGTTTCTGAAAACTGAGCATAACACCGCATTGCGGGTCGCCATCTGAAAATGTGAATTTATTTCCGACTGGACCCTTAGGGATTTGATCGCCAAAAATCTCGAGGTGAACGCCCTGAACGCCGATGCCGAGATGCGTGGTATAGAAATTTCCGCCGCAAGTATAAAAATATCAGGCGGCTCATACGAATCATTGATCGACCTGATGACATCCTGCGATCAAGTGGTTGGTATCCTATGAGATTCTTTTTCCTGATTATGTGAGCTGAGTCTTCCATACGAAGGCGAGAGATTTCTTTCCAGCAACCACGCGCTCTGCCTGCCGGCGGTACCGGAATCCATCCTGATCATCGGCGGCGGCGTTATCGGCTGCGAATTTGCCTGCATGCTCGCTGCGCTGGGGGCTCGTGTCATTATTGTCGAAGCCCTGTCCCGCCTCCTCCCGCTGCCGTCCGTGGATGCGGAATGCTCGAAAGTGCTCCAGCGTGAGATGACTCCCAACTTGGCGAACTTATGTCCAGAAAAATCTATGTATATACCATTTATAAAAGGTTCAGAAGTGATGAAGGCCCAGTGGTTTAATGATAATGTGGAAAGATATGATTCCTGGTTTGATCGCAACAGGCTAGCTTATGAATCGGAAATTGAAGCAATCAGAATGCTGGTTCAGGTATCCGGTAAAGGACTGGAAATCGGGGTGGGCACAGGCCGATTTGCAGCACCTTTGGGTCTCCAGTTCGGCATAGAACCATCTTATGAAATGGGAAAATATGCTGAGACGCGTGGTGTTGAGGTTATCTTAGGGGTCGGTGAAAATCTCCCCTGCAAAAAGTGCAGTTTTGACATTGTTTTGATGGTCACCACTATCTTTTTTATGACTGACGTGCCGGAAGCGATAAGGGAGGCATATCGTGTGCTTAAATGTGGGGGCTACATTGTAATAGGCTTCGTGGATCGTAAAAGCTCGTTAGGCAATTTTTATGAAAATAACAAGGGTAAAAATGTTTTTTACAAGCCTGCCACTTTTTTTCCATGGATGATGTAATTTGTTATTTGAGGCAGGCAGGCTTCAGTGATTTTCTTTTTTGTCAGACTCTTTTTGGAGAAACTTTTGACATGACAACATACCACCCAATCAAAAAAGGGCATGGTGACGTTGCTTTTATAGTTGTTAAGGGAAGAAAAGCATTTTGAATCCTTTACCTACATTCACGATTGATTTAACATTACAAAATATTCCCTTCACGCATCCTTACTGTTCATTATTATTAAAATTCTATATTAAAAAAAGCTTAGGCGACTTCTTTTGCAAACGATCTCACCTTGTTTTCATTAGCTCGAAGACGGAATCCGATGGGAAGGTAGTCCGCTGGGGAGTTCTTATAAAACGGGTGATTTGAATGCTGAGGAGCACCAATCGGTATCATTTACTTTTCAATTTTCAAGATCATAAAAATCGTTTATCATATTTTGGGTACGGGGATTTTCGGAGATCAGAAGTACGGAGAAGTATGCCTGATTTAATGACTATGCAAGCTATTCTCGCACACAGCCCAACCCTGCGAAATAAATGATTGTTGGGGCTGGCGATTTTCAAGGATACAATCCGTATCACTCGAGAGGAATTACCAGTTACCAGCAGACTTACCTAACCCCGAATTAACTTGTCTTTGCCTCATAATTTTGATCTCCAGCTTCGGAAGCATATATTTGAATTAAAAGGACATGGAAAGGAGCAAAGGAAAGATGCGGAGAGAGCCTGTCCTCGTCACCGGTTCAACCGGGTATGTGGGCGGTCGGCTGGTCCCCCGGCTTTTGTCATCCGGCCATCGGGTGCGTGTCCTGGGGCGATCTCTTTCAAAGCTCCAGTCCCGCCCCTGGGCCGCTCACCCCCTCCTGGAAATGGCCCAGGCCGACGTCCTGGATCTTGAATCCCTGAAGAAGGCAGCCCGGGGGTGCCGGTCAGCCTTCTACCTTGTTCACTCCATGAACGCCCGGCACAAGGATTTTGCCGGGGCCGACCGCAAGGCCGCGGCCAATATGGCCGAGGCCGCAGGCGACGCCTCCATGGAAAGGATCATCTATCTCGGGGGGCTTGGCGAGGAGAGCGACTCCCTCAGCAAGCACCTCAAGTCCCGAACGGAAGTTGCGAGAATACTCCAGTCCGGAAGGGTTCCCACCACCTTTTTGAGGGCTGCCATGATCCTGGGATCGGGCAGCGCCTCTTTCGAGATCCTCCGCTACCTGGCCGAGCGCCTTCCCGTCATGATCACGCCCCGCTGGGTCAGGAACTCCGTTCAGCCCATCGCCATCCGCAATGTGCTGAACTATCTGCAGGGCTGCCTCGAGAACGAAGAAACCGCGGGCGGGACCTTCGACATCGGGGGCCCGGACGTCCTGACCTACCAGCGCCTCCTCGAAATCTACGCAGAAGAGGCCGGTCTTGCGAAGCGCTGGATCATCCCGGTCCCGGTGCTCACGCCGCGCCTGAGCTCCTACTGGATCCACCTGGTAACCCCGGTCCCGGCCCACATCGCGAGGCCACTGACAGAAGGTCTTCGAAATCCCGTCGTCTGCAGGGAGGGGCGCATAAAATCCCTCGTTCCCCAGGAGCTGATAAGCTGCCGTCAGGCCATCCGCCTCGCCCTGGGCCGCACCCGCAGCCGGTGCGTGGAGACCTGCTGGACCGATGCCGGTCACAGCCCGGTCCCCGAGTGGATTCACTGCGGGGATGCCCCATACAGCGGGGGCGACGTCCTGGAGTCCGGATACAGGGTTTTGTTGGACGCCGCGCCCGAAGAGGTCTGGAAGTCCATTGTGAAAATCGGAGGGGGGACAGGCTGGTATTCGGCGAACGCCCCGTGGGCGCTGAGGGGCGCCGCGGACCGCCTGGTCGGGGGCGCGGGCCTCCGCAGGGGAAGAAGGGACCCTGTTCAGCTTCAGGTGGGAGACGCCGTGGATTTTTTCCGGGTCCTCCAGGTGGAAGAGCCCCATCATCTGCATCTCCTGGCCGAGATGAAATTACCGGGGGAGGCCTCCCTCGAGTTCACCCTTTACCCCATGCAGGACGGGCGGACGGAGCTTCAGCAGCTCTCCCGGTTCGTGCCGAGGGGCCTCTCCGGGATCCTGTACTGGTACACCCTGTATCCCTTTCACCAGTTGGTGTTCCGGGGGATGCTCAGGGGCGTCGCCCGGGCAGTGGGAAAACCCATCGAGCAGGGCCCAGACCGTTTTGCGCCCGGACGCCGCCACGTCTGCCATTTCGATCCCTCGCCCAAAAAATGATATGAGCCCGCAGGGTGTGAGGACGCTCGACCAGGGAGGAAAGTTATGGAAACCAGTGGGCATGCTTGGGACGCGATAGAGACTCTCCTGACCTCGGAGGCCCTGGGGGTCCTGTCAACGGAAAAGAAGGGCCGGCCTTACGCAAGCCTGGTGGCCGTTGCCGCAAGCGACGACTTCAAGCACCTTCTTTTTGCGACCCCAAGGACCACGAGGAAGTACGGCAATCTGACCGCCAACCCGTGGGTGGCGCTCCTGGTCAACAACAGCCGAAACCTGGCGCAGGACATTTACGGCGCCTTGTCGGTCACCGCCCTGGGCACGGCCGAGACCCTTGAAGGTTCCGACAGAGAGGCCTTGCTCGAAATCTACCTCAAAAGGCACCCCCATTTAAAAAGTTTTGCAGGCGCGCCAACCAACGCCCTGGTGCGGGTGGACGTGGAAAGATACATCCTTGTGAGCAGGTTTCAGAACGTGACCGAGGTCGAGGTGGTGCCATGAAATTTTTTTTGCCCCTCGAAGAGGTAAGGGAAGAGGACCGCTTGCGGGTGGGGGGCAAGGCATTTGCTCTTGCCAGGCTCCATTTAAAGGGGATCCGGGTGCCCACGACCTTCTGCATCCCCTGTGAAGTGTTCGAGGCATACCTCTCCCGCACCCGGCTCCGGGACAGGATCCTCCTGGAGATCAACCGGAAGGCCTTTGATCAGATGCGCTGGGAAGAGCTCTGGGATGTCTCGCTTCGCGTCAGGAATTTTTTTCTGACCACGCCGCTGCCGGGGGAGATCCTCGAGCCCCTGGCCGCGGAAGTCGAAGAGTATTGCGGAGAACGTCCCTTTGCGGTGAGGTCCTCGGCACCCGGTGAGGACGACGAGCAGACCTCGTTTGCCGGTCTTCACGAATCTTTCTTGAACGTCCGGGGTGCGGATTCCGTCCTGAAGCATGTGAAGCTGGTGTGGGCGTCCCTTTACTCGGACGCCGCCCTGCTCTACAGGAAAGAGCTTCAGCTGGACATCAGCACGAGCTCCATGGCCGTGATCGTTCAGGAGTTGATCCCTGCGGAACGCTCGGGCGTGTTTTTCGGGATCGACCCTTCGAACTCGGCGCAATCGGTCCTTGAATCGGTTTACGGATTGAACCAGGGACTGGTCGACGGGGACATCGAACCGGATCGTTGGATGCTGGACCGCGCCTCGGGAAAGATCCTTTCCCATCAAAAGGCCAGACGGGAGCAGTACGCCGTGCCGGACAAGGAAGGGGTGTCCTTCAAGGATCTTCCGCAGGACAGGCGGTCCAGCCCCCCGGTCAATGAGGCGGAGATCGGGGAGGTCTGGAAGACCGGGAGAGAAATAGAGGCCCTGGCGCACCGTCCCCAGGATATGGAATGGTGTTATCAAGAAGGCCGGCTGGTCGTCCTCCAGTCCAGGGCCGTCACCAGCAGCGGATTCAAGGACACGGACGACAAGCGGCCGTGGTACCTGAGCCTCCACCGGAGCTATGAAAACCTGAACAAACTGCACGACCGCATTGAAAACCAGCTCATCCCGGAGATGGTGCTGGATGCCGAGAAAATGCGGCAGACGCGCCTCGGGGAGCTTTCAGCCGCGGCACTTGCCCGTGAGATAGAAAAAAGACAGGAGATCACCGATCGCTGGAACAGGGTTTACTGGGCGGAATTCATCCCCTTTGCCCACGGGATCCGCCTCTTCGGGCAGCTCTACAACGATGCGGTGAGGCCCGAGGATCCCTACGAGTTCATGAGACTGCTTGAGAAGACCAACCTCAAGAGCCTCGAGCGAAACCGGCTTCTGGAAGAGCTGGCCCGCAGGGTCCAGGAAGACGCGGCGCTGAAAAAGGTGCTTGCCGGAGGAGAACAAGCTCCGCCCGATTCGCCCTTTGGAAAGCTCCTGCAGGAATTCGTCTCCCGATTCGGGGATCTTGCCTGCCAGACGAGCGGGGCGGGTGAATGCCGCCAGGGGAGTGATGCCGTCGTCCGGCTGGTGCTCGAGTACGCCCGGAAGCCCTCGCCACCGCCCCAGGAGGGCCGCTCGGACGTCCGGGAGCTCGAGGAGAGATTTCTCCAAGGCTTTTCTGATGAAAAAAAGGCCTTTGCAAAGGACATCCTGCGCCTGGGCCGTGCGAGCTACCGGCTGCGGGACGACGACAACATCCATCTGGGACGCATCGAGTCAGGGCTCTTCGAGGCCGTTCGGGAAGCGCGGTCCCGGTTGTCGGACCCAGGTGAACTCCCCGAGGACCTTGAAAAATTGTCCTCTCTGCCGGCGCTGGCCCGGGATCAGGACTCCTCGGAGGCATCAAAAAAGGCGGTTCCGCCCCGATCCCAGGCACCCTGGATCCAGGCGAGGCAGGTCGTGGGGCAGCCGGCAGGCCCCGGTATCGCGCGCGGCAGGGCGCGCGTGGTCACACGCCCCGAGGACCTCCTCGATTTCAAGCAGGGGGAGGTCCTGATCTGCAAGGCGGTGGATCCCAACATGACCTTCGTGGTGCCCCTGGCGGCGGCCGTTGTGGAAGAGCGCGGGGGGATGTTGATCCACGGGGCCATCATCGCACGGGAGTACGGGCTCCCCTGCGTGACCGGTGCGCCGGATATCACCGGGCTCGTCCAAACCGGGGATCTCGTGACCGTGGACGGGTTTTTGGGGATTGTGACCCGTGATGCCGGTGAAAGTGAAATGGAATGAGGATTCCAAGACCTGGTGAGACTGGACAGGTATTTATGTCCGGAAGGGTGGTCTTCAAATGCCCGTCCTTTGATGGATACGCGCCAAAAAGGCCGCCCTCCGCACCATGCGCTGCTCATTCGTTCCATGTGCAAGGAGGCCGAAGCTGTCGAAGGCCTCCACATCGAAAAAGAGCTTGCGCCCCCGCACTTCCTCGAGACGCGCATGCGCCCAAACCCTGGCGCCGAGTAAAGCTGCCGCCACATGCTGGATATCCACGCGCGTACCCACAGTGATCATGCCTTCCGGCAGGCAGTCCTTGATGGCTTCGCGTGCCGCGCGTTCGAGGAGAAGGACCACCTCGTGGGTGGAGAGAACATCCGCGCCAAAGTTGCCCGTTGTGCTCGAGAGGTGCCGCCTCGAGACCTCCATTTCCACTTCACCTTCCAGGCCAGGAGAAATATCCATGCCACTCCTTCCCCCCAATGGGATCGAAAATCCACTTTTCCCTCGCACAGCTCCGCCCCACAAATTATGATAATACATCGGGATAATTCGTAGCACAAGAAGCGGCATAATTCGAAACCATGCTTTAGTAAACCAGATAAAATCCTGAGCAAAACATAACAAGCGGTCCGTGGCATGAAGCTTTACCGATTACAGCGCACGCAGGCCCTACCGTTATCCCCGGAAGAGGCTTGGCCCTTTTTTTCTTCGCCTTTAAATCTCCCCTCACTGACTCCAGCCTGGCTGAACCTGAGGATTGTCGGCGACGTACCGGATCACATGTTTTCCGGGATAGTGATCCCCTACCGGGTCACACCGGCTTTCGGCCTGAGCGTCACCTGGATCACGGAGATCACCCACATGGACATGCCCCACTATTTCGTCGATGAGCAGCGTTTCGGTCCATACCGGTTCTGGCAGCATCTGCACCGGTTTCAGCCCCGTCCGGGCGGCCTTGAAATGACGGATACGGTGCATTATGGTTTGAAGCACGGGCCGCTCGGAAGGCTGCTCCATACCCTGATCATCAGGAGGCGTCTGGAAGAGATCTTTGATTTTCGATTCGTAAAACTCCAAAGTATTTTTGAGCCCGAAAAAGGCCAAGGGATTTTGGAGGGTTCGGCATGGCCGTAAAAAATGAAAAAACCCTCCGATTGATCCTGGGGGACCAACTCAACTCACGGCACGGCTGGTTCCTTCAGAGACGGAAAAACGTGGCCTACACCCTCATGGAGGTCCGCCAGGAGAACGATTACGTCACTCACCACATACAAAAGGTGGCGGGTTTCTTCGCGGCAATGCGGGAATTTTCAAACGGGCTCATCCGGAGCGGGCACCCTGTTTTCCACATCCGTCTGGATGATCCGGATAACGAACATACGTTCGAGGGCAACCTCCAAAAGCTGATCCGAAAACACGGCTTTGCCCGATTCGAGTATATCTTCCCGGACGAATACAGGTTGGACCGTCAGATGGAGGACATCGCCTCCCGTCTTTCGGTCCCTGTGAGTGCTGTGGATTCAGAACATTTCCTCACCAAAAGAGATGAGGTGCGGCGATTCTTCCAGGGCAAAAAACGGTTTCTCATGGAAGGCTTTTACCGCCACATGCGCAGGCGGCACGATATCCTTCTGGAGGAGGGCAGGCCTGCGGGCGGCGCGTGGAATTTTGATCAGAACAACCGCAATCGATACGACGGGGCCGTGCCCATACCCCCGGTCAAGGTTTTTGAAAACAACGTGAGCGATATTGCCGAGACGATTGCCCGAAGCCATGTGAAAACCATCGGCGACATCGAGCCGTATCGTTTTGTGTGGCCTGTGAACAGGGACCAGGCACTGGAGCAGTTGCAGGAGTTCGTTCACAGGAGACTGCCTCACTTCGGCACCTACCAGGACTCCATGACCGCGAAGAGCGAGGCCCTTTTTCACTCACGCCTTTCCTTTGCTTTGAACACCAAGATGATTCACCCCATGGAGGTGATCCGGGCGGCAACCGAGCGGGCACTCTCGCCATCCGGCGTGAAGGTGGGTATCGAACAACTGGAAGGTTTCGTCCGCCAGATTCTCGGCTGGCGGGAATACGTGCGCGGCATCTACTGGGCCCACATGCCCGGGTATCAGGACCTGAACTATTTCGGTCACAAGGGGCCCCTGCCGGGTTTTTACTGGACAGGCGATACATCCATGAACTGCCTGCGCGCTGCCATCTCCCAATCCCTCAAGCACGCCTATGCCCATCACATCCAGCGGTTGATGATCACCGGAAATTATGCCCTGCTGGCCGGCGTGCATCCCGACGAGGTGGATGCCTGGTACCTCGGGATCTACATGGATGCCGTTCAGTGGGTGGAGATCGTCAACACCCGAGGCATGAGCCAATTCGCCGATGGAGGCATCGTGGCCACCAAGCCCTATGTCTCGTCGGCAAACTACATTCAGAAAATGAGCGATTACTGTTCGTCCTGCCTCTATGAACCTCGACAAAAGACCGGTGAGCGCGCGTGCCCTTTCAACAGCCTCTATTGGGATTTCCTGGACAGGAACCGCACCAAGCTGGAGAAAAACCCCAGGATGGCAATGATGTACAGAACCTGGGATCGTATGGAAGGCGCGACCCGGGAAGCCATACTCAAACAAGCGATGCATTACAGGTCCCCGTCAAAGGCCCGGGGGCACGGAGTCTGAGAGTTATTTCCTTGAAATGGGCTTTTTCTTTATCTATCCTTTTTTAATGCATTAGCCAAGGACGATCGACGCGATGCTCTGTGGAGGAATTGTTCATGGAATCAGGCGAAAAAAAGCCCAGATACCTCAGGGTGAAGGACAAGGCCGGCAATGAGTTTTTATGTCCCCTGGACGCACTTAAAGACGTCAAGGATGCCACGGAAGAAGAGCTCGAAGATTGCGTTGAGGGCGATGTGGTCGGCCGCTATGCGGGGATTATCGAGGTTGGCGAAAAGGATTGAAAAGGGCAGGGTGAGCTCCATCGTCCTGTCAATTTTGTTGATGCTTTGCACGACCGTCGCGTGTTCCACATCCACTTGGGAGGGCCGCGGTATGACTGAAAATGAACTGCACCCCTGCCCCAAAAGCCCCAACTGTGTCTCCAGCAGATCGGACGACCCGAAACACGCCATGGCCGCGCTGCCTTACGTGGGGACACGGCGGGAAAGCCTGGATCGCCTCATTCAAATCCTGCGGGACATGAAGCGATGCACCCTCGTGACCACCGCCCCGGACTACATCCATGCGGAATTTCGATCCGCCGTCTTTCGCTTTGTGGATGACGTGGAGTTCCTGCCTGACGACAAGGAGCGGCGGATCCATTTCCGCTCTGCTTCGAGATTGGGTTACTATGACTTCGGCGTGAACCGTAAACGCATGAAAAAAATATCCCAGATTTACCTCGAGGCCCAGGCACCGCCTTTTGCGAAGGAATGATGGAGCGCCTCCTCTCTCACGTTAATTTCCCAATGCCAAGCATGGGTTCTTCAGATGATGCGTATATAAATGTAAACCTCAACAGGGAGACCCATCGCATGGAGCCTAAAACAGTTGATCGCATCACACCTGAAGAACTCAAGACCTTCATGGAAAAGCACCGCGAATCCGACTACCTGCTCCTGGACGTGCGCCAGCCCGAGGAATACACCGAGGCCCACATTCCCGGTGCCAAGCTCATTCCCCTTCCGGAATTGGAGGAGAGGCTGGATGAAATTCCAGGGGACCGGGATGTGGTCTTCTACTGCCGAAGCGGCAACCGATCCCAGGCAGGTGCCATGTTTGCCGCGGACGCGGGTGCCGTCACAGGAACTCTTTACAATCTTGCAGGGGGGATCACCGCCTGGAGCGGGGAAACCCTGAGGGACTTCCCGAACGTTCAGGTCTTTGACCGGTCCGAAAACCTCGAAGGGCTTCTCATGCGGGCCATGGATCTGGAAAAAGGGGCTTGGCGATTTTATCAGATACTCCTTGCGAG
>Ga0272443_10007937_pt1 | contig 9995 bp, 4 predicted proteins | sample SSMAcet12_FD_193581 | JGI IMG/M metagenome (GOLD analysis project Ga0272443, IMG submission 193581) | Marine sediment archaeal communities from Little Sippewissett salt marsh, Falmouth, MA, United States - SSM-Acet-12 | ecosystem: Environmental > Aquatic > Marine > Wetlands > Sediment ... | reverse complement strand
CAGGGGCTGGAAGTCGTCCGTCCACGCGTCCGCCGTGACGATGACATGCTCGTAGCTCCCGGGCGCCACGCCGCGCCCCCCGCTCCCGGCGGCGGAGCCTGCGCGTGGCGTCACGCCCTCCGGATTGGCCACCAGGGCCTCGAGCTGGCAACGGATCATCCCGCGCGCGGCGGCGGACGCGTCGGCCGGCAGGTAGTCCCCGCAGGGATGCCCCGGCTCGAACTCGACGACGACGGCGAGGCGCTCGGCCAGGACCAGCTCGCCGCTTGCCGGGTCGAAGCTCACCGGGCAGACGCGCAGGAGGGCGAAGGCCTGCCCGGCCAGGTCCGCCTGTCCCAGCAGGGTCGCGGCGCTGGCCGGGAATGGACCGGCGCTGCCGCGGAACGCGGGATCGGCGGCCGCCTGCGGGATCACCAGATCGGGATCGATGGCCCGCGGGCCGGCGGCCGGTGCCGGGAGATAGGCGCCGGGGAAGCGGTGGCTGCGCAGGACCTCCGCCCGGACCGCGATGGCCCGCGCATCGCCCGGCAGCGCCACCCGCAGCATGCGCGCCGGCAGCCCCGGCAGGCCCGGTCGCTCCAGGGGCCGGCAGCCCGCCAGGGTGATCCGGTCCAGGCCCTCCCGCCGCTCGATGACGAGGTCCTGCCGGGGGAAGTCGAGGTTCAGGCGCAGCTTGCCGGCGCCGGCGGCCGGGGCGAGGGCCAGGCAAGCGAAGCCCATCAGTGCCGTGACGGCCTCACGCGTCGACCTCACGCTCGCACCTCCTTATCTGGACAGGGAAGCGTGGCGTGTGGGGCGGATCGCTGCCGCTTCCGGAGCATCCATGGTATCACATCGCGGCGCGCGGGCGGAGGCGCACCTCACTTGAGCAGCACCAGGCGCTGCGTCTCGACGCGGCCGGGCAGGGCGAGGCGCGCGAAGTAGACGCCGCTGGCCAGGCGGCGGCCGGCGTCGTCGCGGCCGTCCCAGGCCAGCTCGTGCCGGCCGGCGGGAAGATCACCGGCGTGCAGGCGGCGCACCCGGCGCCCCGAGGGCGCGAGGACGTCCAGGGTCACGGGCCCCGCCTGGGCGGTCTCGAAGCGCAGCGTCGCCGACGGGTTGAAGGGATTCGGGAAGATCCCCACGAAGCGGTCCCGCCACGGCGTCTCGGGCACCGACACCTCGCCGAGGGCCAGGCGGTCCCAGTCGCCGCCGAGCCAGGCCATGGCGAAGTAGCGGTAGCGCCCGCCCGGCGCCACGTCCGCGTCGCGCCAGGCGAACTGGTCGCCGGCGGCGGCGAGGTCCTCGCCGAGCAGGCGGCCCTCGCCCCAGCCGGCCGCCAGGCGGCGCTCCCGCCAGAGGGCCCAGCGCGGCGCGCCGGCGCCCGTCCAGGCGACGCTCACGGCGCCGTCCTCCCAGGCCAGGCGGATGCCCGCGATCACGACGGGCACGTCGTCCCACTCGCCGGCGTTGCCGCGCCGCTGGACGCCGCCCGACAGGGTGGGCCAGGGGCAGGCGTCCGCGCCGAAGGCGCCGGGCAGGTCCCAGGCCAGGACGCGCCGGTTCCAGGTGGTGGCCAGCAGCTCGATGTCCCCGTCGTGGTCCAGGTCCGCCAGGATCGGTGTGCCGCGGATCTCGCCGCCGACGCTGATGGGGAAGCCGGGCTGCACGCTGCCGTCCTCCCGCAGGCCGTAGAGGATGCCCTGCTCGTTGCCCCAGACGAACTCGAACTCGCCGTCGCCGTCCAGGTCGCCGACGATGGGGCTGCTCTCGGCGTTGACGGGCAGCGCCACCGGCCAGCCGGCGCGGTCGCCGCCGTCGTGGTCGATCAGGTGCAGGACGCTCTGCTCGCCGGCGATGGTCTCCACCACCAGCAGCTCCAGGTCGCCGTCGCCGTCCACGTCCACCGGCGCCGGCCCCGGCCCGACGGCGGCGTTGTTGGTGACGAAGTGCCGGGGGAAGCCGGCTACGCGGCCGCCGGCGGCGTCGAAGGCGAAGAGGCTGTCGGCCTCGGTCTGGACGAGGATCTCCAGCGAGCCCCCGCCGCCCTCGAGGTCGCACAGGACGAGGGGCGTCTTCACGTCGTACCAGCCCGAGCCTCCCACGTCGATGTCCACGGGGAAGCCGGGCAGGTCGTCGCCGGCTCCGTCCAGGGCGTAGAGGAATCCGTTGGTGGTGGCCACGACGAACTCGTCGGCGCCGTCGCCGTCGAGGTCGCCGGCGGCGGGGCTGCCCAGGGTCCAGGTGCCGAGGCCCGAGCGCAGGACGCCCACCGTGCCGGGATTGTCGTCGCCGTCCACCACCTCGCTGCCGTCGTGGTGGAAGGCGTAGACGATGCCCGAGTGGTCGAGGGCGACCACCTCCGTGTCCCCGTCGCCGTCCAGGTCGGCGCCCACGACGTTGGTCCAGATCCAGTTGGTGGTGGTCCGCGGCCAGCCGGGCAGGTACTGGCCGTCGTGGTCGAACGCATGGATGGCGTAGGGCGCGCCCCGCGTGGCGACGACGATCTGCCGGTAGCCGTCGTCCAGGAGGGGCAGCAGGGAGACGGCGCCCACCACATCGGCGGCGTCCAGGCTGAAGATGCCGTTGGTCGTCGCCTCGCCGTCGCCGTCGCGCACCTCGGTGCCGTCGTGATGCCAGGCGTAGAGGACGTCCGCGGCCGCCACCAGCTCGAGGCCGCCGTCGCCGGCCACGTTGGCCACCGCCGGGCTGGAGGAGCAGGTCGCCATCAGCTCCTGGGGGAAGCCCGCGAGCTGGGCCGGATTGGTGGAGGTGTGCAGGACGTCCGAGGGCACGCTCTCCATGCCGCCGCTGTCCACGGCGGTCACGAAGAGGTGGGTGAGGCTGTTCTCCAGCAGGCCGTCCAGGCGCAGGGCGGTGTGGGCCACCGGCAGCAGCGTGGCGCGCGCGTAGTCGCCGGTGGAGGCCGGGGCCTCGCCCTGGGCCACGTAGACGTGGTAGCCGGCCACGTCGGTCGCCGTCGAGGCCGTCCAGCGCAGGGCGATGGCGTCGGCGGCGTCGCTGGTGTCCGTGGTCAGCTCCGTGGGCGGGTAGGGCCGCCGGAAGTCGAAGGTGTCCACGCTCACCCGCCCGAAGGCGTCGGTGACGGTGAGCACGGCCAGGTAGTCCTGGACGATGCTGGCCAGGCTCACCTGGAAGCCGGGATCCGGCTGGGCGGCGTCCATGAGGCCCAGGGAGGGCAGCGTCGCCTGATCCTGGCCGGGCGTCACCGTGAGGCCGGCGTCCAGGCTGACGAGGGTGGCGGTCAGGGCGCCGGTGGCGCCGCCGCCGAGGTTGATCCAGCGCGGCTTGGCGCGCAGCAGCTCGCCGGGCTCGACGTTGCCGTCGCCGTCGCCGTCGGGGCCGTCGTCCAGCTCCCACTCGGCGACGACGAGCCGGGGCGCGTGCAGGGCCAGCAGCAGGGTGTCGCGGCGCGCGGCGAAGTTGCTCCCGGTGATGACGGCCTCCACGCGCACGTGGCCGCCGTCCGTCGCGCCGAGGACGGCCAGGGCCGCGTGGACGCCCGTGGCGCCCGCCTCCGAGGCGCCGGCGGCCAGGGCGCCGAAGGCCTCGGGCCCGCCGCTCACCGCCAGGGAGTCGTGCAGGGAGGCGAGCTGGAGGCTGATGCCGTCGGCCGTCGCGTCGCCGGCGTTGAGCAGGTCGGCGACGAGGTAGGCCGTCTCGCCGGCGTCCAGCCGGCCGTCGCCGTTGTTGGCGGGAGCGTGGCCGGGGTCGTCGTCCACGGCCACCGACGCCACGTGCACGAAGGGCCCGACCGCGCCGGTGACGGTGATGGCCTGCGCCACCTGGTCCGCGTTGGCCGCCCATACGACCAGGTCCAGCGTGCCCGGCGTCAGGGGACGGACCGCGAGCTGGCAGAGCCCGGCGGCGTCCGTGGCGCCCGTGGCCCAGACCTCGCCGGCCTTCCGCAGCGTTACCCGCGCGCCGGCGACGGGCGAACCGCCCGCGGTGACGGTGACGTCCACGGCCTGGTCCCCCACCGCCAGGCTGGCCGGGGCCGCCACGTCGAGGGCACGCGGCGCGCCGGCCCAGAGGTCCAGGAGCGGATCGCCGAGGAAGGTGATGAGGAAGTAGGTCCAGCGGCCGTAGCCCTCCTCCTCGGCCAGGTAGGCCCGGGCCTCGCGCATGAGCTTCTGGGCCTCGCCGGGCCGCGTGACGTCGTCCAGGAAGAGGCGCCCGTAGTAATCGTCGGCGTAGGGGATGCTGTGCGCCGGGTAGCTGCTGTTCGTGGTGCCGAAGGCGGCCATGGCGCCGCCCGACGGATTGAGCAGGAAGCGCTCGGCGAGGCAGTCGTAGTCGTAGGCCGCCGAGGAGCAGTTCATCAGGTTGATGTGGAAGGGCGGGGCGTTGGTCAGGTTCGCCACGTGGCTGTTGGTGACGCTGCCGTCCCCCACCGACATGTTGTAGCGGTAGCCGTGGCCGTCCTGGTCCACGAAGGCGAAGCGGCCCGTGTCCATGGAGTCCACGGCGGCGGCCACGCTCAGGGGCGCGGGCGCGATGCCGGTCCAGTCCTCGCCGTCCTGGTTCTCCCAGTTCTCGAACAGGGCGGCGAACTCCATGTCGGCGTCGAGGCGGCTTCTGATGGTGGACACGGCGAAGTCGGCCCCGTCCATGATGATCTCCTCGCCGGGCGTCCAGTTGGCGGGATGCAGAATCTCGGCCAGGAAGAGGATGCGGTTCTGGAAGCCGGCCAGGGTCGTCTCGCGGTAGAGGCCCGTCAGCTTAGCCACCAGGTCGCCCGCCTCGGCGGCCGTGTGGGCCGGCAGGCGGCCCACCATCAGCTCGGGCAGGAGGTCCGTCTCGTCGCTGGCGGTGATCCCGTCGAAGAAGGCCTCGCCCCAGTGCTCGTCGCCGTCGGCGTTCCAGGTGCCGTCCAGGCAGGCGTAGTAGAGGTCCGTGGGCAAAAGATCGCCGTCCACGCTGGTGGCGCGGACGAGCACGTAGCGCGCGGGGATGGTGTCGGTGTCCCCGCCGAGGATCACGGCCTGCAGGCCCCAGAGCTGGTAGGCCTCCTGCAGGAAGAAGCGGATGTTCTCGCCGCGGTCGCGGCCCGGCGGGTAGCGGCCGGCGATCCACTCCACCGTGCGCACGGCCGTGCGCGTGCCGCGGGCCGTGTGCCAGTCGGCCAGGACCTGGAAGGCCGCGGCCATGGCCTCCGTGGTGACGATGACCGCGTCCACGGGATCGCCGTCCAGGGAGGGCCGCTCGCGCGGCGCCCAGGGCCCGCCCCCGGCCGCCGGCTCGCGCAGTGTCCGCAGGGGCGGCTCGGGATCGGCCTCGCCGCGCAGGCGCAGGGTCAGGGTCTCGCTGAGGCGCAGGGCGCCGTCCGCCCGCACCAGAGGCCGCCAGAGGAAGAGGGCCTCGCGGCGGCCCTCGCTGGCGGGCTGTCCCAGCAGCCGCACGGCCGCCGCGCCGCGGGCCGCGAGGCCGGGCGCCGGCGGGCGCGGGCGATCCGACTCGTCGCGCGGGGCGGGGACCGGCGCCACGGCGTCCGGTCCCACCGTCACGGACGGGCCCAGGTCGAAGGCGAAGCCGGCCAGGCGGATCCCGTCCGGCAGGGGCACGCGCACCAGGCGGGCGGGCAGGTCGGGCTCGCCGGGCAGGGCGTCGCGCACGGCGCCGGGGAAGTCGGGGCGAAGGCCCGCCGCCGTCTCCATCAGGCGCAGGTCGGCGCGGTCCACGCGCGCGGTGACGGTCCACTCGGAGGCGCCGGCGCCGAGGGCCGGCAGGAGCAGGGCGAGGGCGATCAGTCGCTTGGCGGTCATGGCCACTCCTGGGGCTGATGGAAGCAGCGGCCGCCGGCCCGGAGGCCGCCGGTCGCTTCCTCCATGATAACACATGGCCGGGGGGCGGGCATCACGGCTCGGCGTCGCCGCTCCGCCCGATGCGATAGAGCGTGTAGGTGACCGGTTCCGGCTTGCGCAGGCCGAGGGCGCTGACCTCCTGGACCATGAGGGGCAGCAGCATGCGGCCGTCGCCGCGCGGCCCGGCCAGGGCGCCGGGCACCGGGTGCCGGTCCACGAGGTAGTCCGCCTCGCGGCGCTCGAGGAAGGCGAGGGACTCCACCATCTCTCGATAGCCGCGCTCGTGCCAGAGCTCGGCGATGTCCGGGTGGATGAGCCCGCCCAGGTCCACCACGTAGAAGCCCGAGCGCATCCCCATCAGGCCGATGTCCGGACAGGCGACGCGGCCGCCCGCGACCCCGTGCTCGTCGAGGTAGTCGGCCATGCGGCCCAGGCTGGCCTCCAGCTCGCGCGGGAAGCGCCGGGCGTCGGGCAGCACGCGCGCTCCGAAGAGCAGGGCGTTGGGCAGGATCGACAGCGCCACGGCCGCCAGCACCCAGCCCCGGAGCCGCGGCCGGCGCTCGACCCAGCGGGCGGCGTAGGCGCCGGCCGCCAGGGGCAACAACGGCGTCACCGGCAGCAGATAGCGGCTGATGACCTGCACGTCCCGCAGGAGGAAGACGGCGGGCAGGGCCACGGCCCAGACGCCGGCCAGGGCCGCGTAGAAGCGGATGGGCTCGCCGCCGGCGCCGCGCAGGCGGCGCCCCAGGGCGGTCGCCGTGCCCCCCGCCGCCGCGACGAGGAGGAGGGCCTGGCTGCTGGCGGGCACGCGCAGCAGGCGCGCCGCCTGCAGGGCCAGGTGCTGCCAGCCCTGCCAGCCCCGGCTCTTGGCCGCGGCCGTGCTGGGGAAGGCGGCGCCCAGCTCCAGGTGGGCGAAGAGGAGCCAGGGCACCAGGGGCAGGGCCACCCCCGCCGCCAGGGCCCACCAGCGGCGGCGCCAGCGCGGACTCAGCAGGGCTAGGGCCAACAGCAGCGCGCACAGCAGGTAGTACTCCGGTCGCACCAGGGCCGCCGCCGCGGCCAGGACGCCGACGCCGAAGGCGCCGCTCTGCCGCCGGGGCGCGGCGGCCAGGGCGTCGAAGAAGACGAGCAGCGCCAGCACGGCCAGTGCCGACTCCATGCCCGAGGCGCTCCAGCGCAGGAACCACACCTCCGTGGCGAAGAGCAGGGTGGCGGCCAGGCGCAGGTCGGGCCGGGCGATGGCGCGGCCGGCCAGGCGATGGAAGACGAGGATGGACAGCAGACCGGCGAGCAGGGCCGCCAGGCGCGCGGCGAGTACCCCCGCCGCCTCGCCGCTGGCGAAGGGCGCCAGCAGCAGGACCCACAGCGGGCTCGTGGAGCCGTAGGAGGGCTCCCCCAGGTTGAAGACCCACCCCTTGCCCAGCAGCAGGTGGTTCGCGTAGACGAGGTGGATGTAGGTGTCGTCGGTGACGTAGCCCCAGAGCGCGGCCTGCAGGGCCAGGTAGATCAGCAGGACGGCCAGCAGGCCGAGGCGCTGGCTTCGCGGGCTCACGCGTCCTCCTCGCTTCCGGATCGCCCCTGGCCGCCGGCCAGCTCGTCGAAGAGGGCCGCCATGCGCGCGGCCTGGACGGGCCGGGTGAAGTCGTCGGGCACCGGCCGGGGCCGCCAGCCGGCGTCCAGGGCGGCCTCGGCCTCGGCCAGGATCCCGGCCACGTTAGCCGCTCGCGGGCGGGCCGTCCAGCCCAGGCCGTGCGCGGCGAGGAGATCCTCCAGCTCGCTGGGGGGCGTGACGGCCAGGACGGGCCGCCCGGCGGCGGCGTACTCGTAGAACTTGCCGGGGATGAGATCGCGGTAACGCGCGTCGTCGTGCTTGACGAGGAGCAGCAGGTCGGCCGCCCGCTGGCGGGCCAGGCTCTCGGCGTGGGAGACGGGATCCTCGAAGCGCACCACGTCCCCGAGGCCCAGCTCGCGCGCGGCGGCCTCGTTGTCCGTCTCGCGGGGACCGAGAAAGGTGACGGCCACGGGCCGCGCGCCTGCCGGACGCGCCGCCAGGAAGCGCGCCAGCCCGGCCAGGAAGGGGCGGGCCGAACGGGTGAGGCTGAGCTTGCCGGCGTGCAGGATGACAAGGGGCGCGCCGGGAGCGGGCGGCGCCGGCGCCGGCAGGTCCGCGAAGTCGGCGGGGTCGAAGCCGTTGCGGATCAGCACCGGCGGCCGCGGGCAGCGCTCTGCGTAGCGCCGCCGCCAGCCCTCGGTGACGGCCACCACGCGCGCCCGCGCGAGCACGGCCGCCTCCTGGCGCCGGTGCAGCCAGCGGTGCAAGGGCGTGGGCGGCGCCTTGAGGTGCAGGTTGAACCAGGGGTCGCGGAAGTCCGCCACCCAGGGCAGGCCGCTGGCCCGGGCCAGGTCCAGGGCGGCGCGGTGGGCGCTGTCCGGCGGGCCGCTGGAGTAGATCAGGTCGATGTCCCCGCGCGCCAGGCGCCGCCGCGCGGCGCGGCGGGCCGCCGGGATCCAGCCCGCGTAGGAGTCGGGCACCAGCAGCAGGTCGCCCAGGGCGCGAAGGCGCGCGAAGCCCCGGCTGGAGCGGCGCCCCGCGGCCGGGGCGCCGCCGCGGCGGCGCCGGAGCCCGGCCAGGCGCCGCAGCAGGGACTGCCCCGTGAGCCCGCCCACGCGGTGGACCTCCAGGTCCGCCGGCAACTGGTCGAGCAGCGAGTCGTCGCGCACCCAGTAGTCCTCGGGGCGCCCGCAGACCACCACCGGCTCCCAGTCGTGGGCGGGCAGGTAGCGCGCCAGCTTGAGGCTGCGGAAGACGCCCCCATCCCCCATGGGCGGGAAGAAGTAGGCCAGCATCAGCACGCGCCTCACGGCCGCGCCCCCGCGAGCTCGGCGAAGGCCGCGCGCACCGTTGCCATGTTGTCCTCCCAGATGGCCGCCTCGGCGACGCGGCGGCGGTTGGCCTCGCCCGCCGCCCGGCGCTCGGTCCCGGGCAGGGCCACGGCCTCCAGCAGGGCGCGGGTCAGGTCCTCGGGCCGTCCGGGCGGAAAGTAGCAGGCCCGCGGCGGCGCCGGGATCCACTCGCGGTTGGCCGGGATGTCGCTGAGGACGGGGTAGGCGCCCAGGGCCATGGCTTCCAGCAGGGAGACGCTCGTGCTGTCCGAGAGGCTGGCCGACAGGTAGAGGCTCGCGCGGCGCAGCTCCCGGGCGAGCCGCTCGCGCGGGACGCGCCCCAGCCAGTCCACCCGGCCGGCGATCTCCAGCTCGCCGGCCAGGCGCTCCAGGGACGCGCGCTGCTCGCCGTCGCCGGCCAGGCGCAGGCGCCAGTCGGGGAAGACGCGCAGGAATCCCGCCGCGCCGCGCAGCACCGTGGCGACGTCGTAGACGGGCTCCAGGTTCCGGTCGTGGAGGATCACCGGCTCGCGCGGGGCCGGCTCGGCGCCCGCGTCGAAGAAGGCGCGGTCCACGCCCATGGGGACGGTCAGCGGCGCCACGCCCTCGCCCGCCAGCGCCACGATGGCCTCGCTGAGCATGGCCGCGTCGCTGATCACCAGGTCGGCGGCGCGGAGCACGCGGCGCGCGCGCCAGCGGTGGAAGGCGCTGCGGTGGGGATTGACCAGCACGTCGCTGCCCCAGGCGGACAGGGCCCAGGGCCGGCGCCCGGCCAGCCAGGCCAGCCAGCCGTAGTTGGGCACGAAGTGGGCGCTGACGAGATCCGGATCGAAGCGGCCCAGGACGCGCGCCGCCGCGGGCGCGGCCAGGGTGCAGGCCACCGCGCCCGGGGGCAGGCCGGCGGCCAGGCGCCGCACGGGCACGGGCATGGGGCGGGGCGGCTCGAGGGTGATCAGCAGCACCTCATCGCCCTGTTCCTTGAAGTAGCCTGCCCAGCGGGCGGTGTGGACGTTGCGGCCGTCGCTCATGAGGGCGATGCGCATCAGGCCGCCTCCTTGGCGCGCAGGGCGCGGGCGAGGCCCCGCCGCAGCCCCGCCAGGGGCAGGCGCGCCAGGAGCCAGGCCTTCTCGCGCCCGTCCAGCAGGCCGCCGCCCGCCAGGGCGAGCCAGGCCCCCGCCGCCAGCAGCGCCAGGCCGGCCGCGACGCCGGCCGGGCCCGGCGCCCACCCCGCGGCGCCGGGCAGGAGGCGGGCCGCCAGCAGCGCGGGGACCAGGGGCGCCAGGCTCCAGAGTGCGGTCCGCTCCAGGG
>Ga0272443_10007936_pt1 | contig 9996 bp, 12 predicted proteins | sample SSMAcet12_FD_193581 | JGI IMG/M metagenome (GOLD analysis project Ga0272443, IMG submission 193581) | Marine sediment archaeal communities from Little Sippewissett salt marsh, Falmouth, MA, United States - SSM-Acet-12 | ecosystem: Environmental > Aquatic > Marine > Wetlands > Sediment ... | reverse complement strand
CAATTTTTCGTTTGTCTTTTCTGAATAAGGGCTCATGAAAACTTTATGTTTTCTTTTGCCATTTTTTTCTTATTAGAAAATTTTGATATTAACTTAAAAAAAATTGGCTTTATAAACTTTTCTGTAATAAAACAAAGTAACTTTTTTAAGAATATAAATAATTATAAAGTTTATTTTTTTGTTTTTTTTATGAGCGGACTTATTTTATTTAGCGATGAAAAAGATTGGGATTACTGCTGGAAGTTTCAAGGAGAAATTTCCAGAATTAATTTACGAAGGAAACATTCTTCTCTTGTTCTTTCCCTTGGGGGAGAATTAAATACTCCCGAGAAACTTAAATCATTTTTTGATCTTATGCAGAAACCAAAATTTTTTGGCCTTATTACTTCAAAGTATCAAAGAGTCATAAAAAAGGATTTTAACTTAAGTGAAAAGTTTCCTGGGATTGATATTGCTTATTCTAGTAATTATAGGGGAGAAAAAAGAACTAGTGATATTTCTTTTAGTGTTGGAAGTGAAGAGGAAATTATTAATTCTTTGAAATTAGATAAAGATCTTTCAGATGAGTATAGAAATTCTTCTCAGGTAAGTTCTTTAATAGGTTTGATTAATTCTACAATTGAAGAATCATCGGCTAATAAAAAAGAATTAATTTCTTTAAGAAATTTTTTAAAAATTCTTGTTTTGAATAAAGTAGGATATTCTTATTATTTTTAATTAAGTTAAACGAGAAAATAAATAACCGCGTTCAATAATTTCTTGACAAAGAGAAAGATAAATTTTCCGAGGAAGAATTTTATTTTTTATTTTTTCTAGCATCTGTTTCCTTACCCACTTCTTCGGGTGTTCTTCCTTTGTAATTCTTGAATAAAAATTCCTGCATTGAAAAATAGAATCCACTAATATTAGAAAGCCATGTCTCTTTGAACTTCGAATAACTCATATTACAAGCTCCTTCAACTTCTAATTCTTCTTCGGGGTTTAAGTTTAATGATAATAACTTTTCTAAACAACTAATATTTTCCGCAACAAAATATGTTTTGCCATATTCATCAACTTTGAATCTTCCCAAATGCTCTCCTTTATAATGAATATTTGTGGACATAATTTAAACAATCTTTTAATATATTTAAATATAATCATACTCAATAAAATATTTATACTCTCTAAATTAGTTTTTAAAATGGAATTAACAATTTTGCAAACTTTGATCCTAGGAATTGTTCAAGGAATAACAGAATGGATTCCAATTAGTTCTTCGGCCGCAATTGTTTTAATTCTCTCAAACTTTTATCAAATTACCTCGACAGAAATTCTTGTCAGAACTGCGCTGTTTTTTCATATGGGAACTTTTCTTGCAGCACTAGTTTATTTTCGTAAAGACGTTGTTGAATTAATTAAAAATTTATTTAATTATAAATACACAGACCAGACACAAAAAAGAACAATTAGATTTTTATTTATTTCAACTGTTGTCAGTGGAATTGTAGGAATTGTTTTAATAAAAACACTTTATTCTTTCGAAGACGTAATTACTTTAACCGGAAAAACAATTTCTTTTGCCGTCGGTGTTTTGCTTTTGTTTACAGCTTTAATTCAATTAAAAATTAGACAAGGAGGAATAAAACGCGAGCGAAATCTAAAGATGAATGACGGAATTTTTTTAGGACTTATGCAGGGAATTGCAGTTCTACCCGGAATATCGCGTTCAGGAATCACAGTTTCGACACTGCTTTTAAAAAAATTTGATGATACAACAGCCCTACGCCTAAGTTTTTTAATGAGTTTGCCAATTGTTTTAATTGGGAATATAGTTTTAAATTTAGAAGATTTTGTTTTTTCAACAACAGGACTTTATGGAATTCTAGCTGCATTTGTCTTCGGGCTTTTAACAATTCACACTTTAATGAAACTTTCAAAAAAAATTAATTTCGGATGGTTTATTTTCATCTTCGCTATTTTAATGATGGCTAGTGTTTTGATTTAGAAAATAATTTTTTATTAATTTTTTTGATTCATCAAAACCAACTTTCGATAAAAAGGTTAATAGCTCGTTGGCTCGAAGTGAAAAAGGAGAGCAAATTTCACACTTTTTTTCAGGCAAACTTTCAATAATTTTTTTTCTTTTATCACTTTCCCATATTATTTGAAAATCTTCCTCGAGCAAATCACCATAATTTTGTGTATTTTTATTAACAATATGTCCACAAGCATAAGCCTTTGCGTCAGGTCCAATACAAGCCCATAATCTTGAAGTAAAACACTTGAAATTTGAATCTCTTGTACTAAAACAGCAGGAGTCAGTAGAATTTATTTCTTCGCGGTTGTAAACAGAATAAACCTTAAAATTATCATCACTAACTTTCTGTGCTTCTAGAAGAGATTTATAAATTTCTTTCCCATGATTTTCTGAAACAGACCTATCTGTTAAATCAATTCTGAACTTAAGAACATCTACTCCGACTTCTTTTAATTTTGTGGCAGCATTTATTACATCTGTATAGTTTTTATTTGTGATTACATATCCCACATCAATTTCTAGATTGTCTCCTCTTTTTTTAGAAAGAAATTTTATTTTTTTTATTGAATCCAAAATATCTTCAAGAAACACATTTTTCTTTTTTGCACCAGGTTTGACTGCCCATAGAATTTCAGTTGAACCACAATCAAGACTTAAATCGAGTTCATTTACTTTTGAAATTGTTTCTAAGTAAGAGATATTATTTTTGTTTTTTCCTAAATTTAAACCATTTGTAAAAAGTCTTTGATTTCTTTTTCCGTGGATTAAATTAATTGCATGAAGAGTGTATTGATTAACAAGAGGTTCCCCCGTACTCCCACAAAATTTTATTGTTTTTACTTTGAAACCGTCTTTTTCAAAACCTAGAACCTGCTCTACAATTCGTTCCATACTTTTTTCAGAATAAAGTTTTTCATCACAATGTTTATAGGTTCTTCCAAAACAATGTAAACATCCAGCATCACATCTTGCAGAAGGTTGAATTTCAAGTTCATAAGGTGGAGGATTTCTTCCACTTAAAATACTTAAAACTAAATTGGAATGTTTTTGAATAAGTTTTTTTTCATAAGGTATGCCTCCTTTATTCAAAAAATTTAAAAAAATATCCTCTGTTTTCATATCAAATTTTTTGACCAACCTTAAATCCCACAAACCAAGAATTATCTTTAAATTTTAATTCCATATCTTTTCCAAAGTCAGTTATACTTTTTCCAAAAATTTTATTTAATCCAAAATCAATCGAGTAACTTATAGTTCCCTTCTCAGCCTCCCGATTTAATTTAATTGAACCATAAATTTTTCCGACCCCCATGCTTGCTAATTCATAAGTTTTGTTTCTTTCGGTTTGCCCAGACCGATTCCATCCATTTTCAAGAACTATTTTTTCATTGTAAATCTCAGCCCCAATGCCTAAGGAAATATTTTTTGAAGCTTTTATTTCAAGTTCAGAAAATATAACTGGCCTTATAATATCATTTAATTTTCCAATATATGCTGGGTGCACAGAAAAATACACATCACTGACAGGGGGCTTCTCACAAGTTGCAATTTCAACATTGCTTGTTTTTTCATCACTAAAATCTTCGACATCTCTTTTATTAAAAAATTCTTTTTTTGCATTAAAAATATAATCTAATCCTAAGCCCAAAATAAAATCTATGTTTTTGTTTATTGGAAAAGCTCCTCCAAATTTAGCTCCGAGAGATATTCTTTCACAAGGAGAAAAATAATTTTCTTTAATTACAAGCCCATCTCTATCATCCCATGGATAATAAGGAAATCGAGGAACAGTTCTCATTTCAAGAGGAACTTTATCAATTCTAGTTACTAGATTTTGTTCATATTTAATAGATCCATCAAAATATAGGCGCGGTTTTTCTTGGGCATTTGAATTAGAAAAAAAAGGTAAGGATAAAGCTCCAACCAATAAAGCTGTTTTGAATATTTTATTTATTTCCATATCATATAAAATACCCTAGAACAGATAATCTTTGTCAATATATTCCCTAATCAGATTATATTGGTTAGTGAAATTTGTGAAGAATATAAAAAATATATAATTTAAAAAATTAAATTAAAAAAGAAAAATAAAATTTTAAATAGTTTGGTAGTTTTCAGAGTAAACTCTAAAAGCTTCAGAAAGATGAGCATCTGAAATAGATTCTTCTAAGTTGTTTTCCAAAACCTGACTTAGACAGCTTTTTAACAACAGTTTATCTGCAATTCCCAATTTTGGAACGCCATCTTCTTGGACCTTACAAACTAAGCCAATATAAGCTTTATTAAAATCTTGTGTTTTCATTTTATTCTCCTATTTACTTAATAAATAAAACCAAAAAAACATTTTATTTTTTGACAATATCTTTTTTGTGAAAAATATTTTAGTAAGTGAGAATATTCTAAAAACCTATCCAATATAGTAAAGAATATATTTTATATATATTATATATTCATAAAGAATATAAATATCTTTTTCTATATATTCCAATGAAAAGGCGTATAATCAAGCAAGGCCACAATACAATGACTATAACTCTTCCTATCAAGTGGGTTAATCAACATAATTTAAAGCCTGGAACTGAAATTGATCTTCTTGAAAGAGATGAAGGACTTTTACTTTTAACACAACCTTCTTTTGGAGACACAAAAAAAATTGAGATTAATATTATTGGAAAAGATATTCCAACAATCTGGAAATATTTTATGGCAGTTTATAGAGAAGGATACGATGAAATAATTGTAAAGTTTGATCCAAAAGAACGTCTAGAATATCCTCACAAATTCTATGTTAAACGTAGACTCGATATAAAGAAAAAGCAGCCAGTAGTAACAAGACCTATTTCAGAAGTTATACAATATTTTGTAGACAGATTTATTGGTTTAGAAATAATTGAACATGGAAAAGATTATATTGTTATGAAAGAAATGGGAGAAGTAACAAATAAAGAATTTAATAACTCTTTAAGGAGAATTTTTTTGTTAGTGCAACAAATGGCAGAGGAAGTTGTTGAAGCAATAAATTCCAATAACATAGAAATACTTAATCATACTCAGGACGTAGATATAAATTTAGATAAATTTCATGACTATTGTATTCGAATTTTAAATAAAATAGGAAATGGGAAAACAAAAAAAATTCCATTATATTTTTCAACACTTTATCTTCTTGAAATGCTTGGGGACGAATTCAAAAATATTTCTTTACACTTGGTAAACGATCTCCCAAAAGCTAGACTAAGGAATTTAAGAGAATTAGCAGAGTCAGTAAAAGAAGAATTTGAGGAATATTATAATTTATTTTATAAATTCGATGCAGAAAAAGTAAATAAATTGTCTCAAATTGATAGGGAAATTTATATGCGCGTACCAGAAATTCACAAAAAAGTTGGCGAGGAAGAAAAAGAGATTTTTCATCATCTTAGAATGATTGGAAGATATATTAATGCATTAATGGAATTAAGAATTGAGATGGAATTTTAAGCACAAAATTAATTTTTTTAATAACAATTACGCGAGCCCGAGGATTTTGGTTTTGTTTTGGCGGAAATTCAATTTCGTTTGATTTTTAAAACACGAATTGAGGATATTTTGTTCCAAGATCAAAAATAATTTTCCTATCTTCTATTCCTTTGGTTTTTCCTTTAATATATCCTGAAAAACTAATTGGTTTAAAAGAATTATTGTGTTTATTTTTAATTAATAAGATTATATTCTAAATTTTTTATATATTCTTCTTTCGATGTTGAATCAGAAGTTTCTATAATATGGGAAACACGCCTTAAATTTCTTGCAAAATCTAATGCCCCCCCATAATCTTCTAAAGGATAAATTAATCCCTTATTTTCTATTGTTCTTGCAATTTCCTTAATCTCTTCAATTGTTTTTGTTCGCCCCTCGTATCTTCCAAGAAAGTATCCTCCTGCCCCGCCTAAACCAAGTAGAAACATAATAGTAAATAAAGATAAACCTCCAACAATAATTTTCTTTCCTATATCCATTAACTTCCAAAATCTTTCAAGTATTTAAGAATTATTGTTTTTGAAACTTCTTTAAAAAATTTTTAATTCAATACCTCTTTCTAAGAAAATATGTCTGTAATCATTAGGTGATATAACATCATAATGAAAATATTCTTTTCCTTTTCCCTCGCTATAATGTAATGTAAATCCAAAAAACTCATCATGCATGGAATTTCCCTTGCAACTCCAAACCTCTTTTACACGATTTTCTTCAAGATAATCCAATGCCAATGTTGTTCTATTTTCACGACTAGTGGTCTCCGGATCCAATAGCAAGAAAGGTTCGGCCTCCCTTAGTTTATTATTTTCTAAGATACAAACGACAAAACAAGAAAATTCTTTATTATGATAATAATCAAACACAAAATATTTTTTATTCGCAATTTTCATTGTATTAATAAAAAAATTGACTTTAAAAGAATTATTACTGATTTTCAGCCAAACCTTTTCTGTTTCTAATTTTTCTAATTATATCTTCTTGCATTCCAACAGGAACTCTTTCAAATAACTGGTCTTTTAATGAAGATGAACCGCGCCCTTCAGTCGCGCTTCGCAAATCATTGCTCCACCCAAGCATTTCAGCAACAGGAATTTTAGATTCCATTTGCGCAATAGAACCCGTTTGGCTAACATTGATCATTTGTCCTCTTTTACTTCCAACAAGTTTTGTAACTGTTCCTAAGAATTTGTCAGGCATTTCAATTAAATGAATTTGAAGCGGCTCAAATAAAAATGAGTTTGCTTTTGTCATAGCCCCTTTAATTGCTTCTCTAACTGCAGGATAAATCTGTGCTGGTCCTCTATGAATCGCGTCCTCGTGAAGACGAATATCTTCTAGACTTACTTTCATTTTCATACACGGCTCTCTTGCCAAAGGCCCCTGATCAATAACCATTTCAAAAGCATCTAAAACCATTTCAATAACTTCTCCAATATGAACTTCACCTCTTGTTTCATCTAAAAACATATTTCCCTTGTAAACATCACGAACATTTCTTATTGTGTCTCCATCCCAACCTAATTTGGACAAAACTTCAGTAACAGCTTGACTTTTTTTCTTAACTCTTCCTTCAGAAAGTGTACCTTCTTTAATTGCTTGATAAACTTCATCTTCTAAAGGTTCAACCTTAATAAAAAATGAATTGTGTTTATTTGGACTACGACCTTCAATTGCATTTGATTCTTTTCCAACACTTTCTCTATAAACAATAATTGGTGCAGAAGTTTTAACTTCAAGACCTTTTTCAGTTTTAATTCTATTTTCAATAATTTCCAAATGTAGTTCACCCATGCCGGAAATCAAGCTTTCACCAGTTTGTTCATTAATTTCAACTCTGATTGAAGGATCTTCCTTCCCAACTTGCTTTAAAACTTCTACGAGTTTTGGAAGGTCTGCAGCTTTAGTAGCTTCAATTGATTTTGTAACAACAGGATCAAATAAATGTTTAATTGCTTCAAATGGTTCTATTGGTTGTTTGCTTACAGTCTCGCCTGTAAAAACATCTTTAAGGCCAACAACACCAACAATGTTTCCTGCGTTGGCTTCGTCAACAATAATTCTTTGCGCACCTTTGTAAACACTAACTTGTTGCAAACGAACATTTCTCTTTGCCAAATTCATATAAACTTCATCGCCTTGTTTCATTGTTCCAGAAAATAATCTTCCTGCAGCAACTTCTCCTGCATGTTTATCAACGACAATTTTAATTGGAACAAATGCCACATCTCCTTTTGGATTACAACCAAGCAAATCTTTTCCAATTTTAGAATCAATTTCTCCGTGCCAGATTTTTGGAATTCTATATTTTTGGGCATCAACAGGATTTGGGTGATGGTTAACGCTCATTGATAAAATAACTTCGTGAAGAGGAGCTTTTTTTGCAAGTTCCTTAAAATTATCATTTTCATAAGCATCAATTACATCTTTGAAAGTAATTCCTTTTTCTTTCATGTAAGAAAAACTTAAAGCCCAGTTGTGAAATGCTGAACCAAATGCAACAGTTCCCTCGCCAACACCAACTTTCCATTTTTCTTTGTAACCCTCTGGTGCAATGTTCTCAATTAATTCATTAACATGATCAATAATTTTAATAAATTTTTGCTGCATTTCTTCAGGAGTCAACTTTACTTCCTTAATTAATCGATCAACTTTATTAATAAATAAAACTGGTTTTACTAATTCTTTTAATGCTTGACGAACAACAGTTTCAGTTTGTGGCATAACTCCTTCAACTGCACAAGTTAAAATAACACAGCCATCAACAGCACGCATTGCTCGCGTAACATCACCGCCAAAATCAACATGCCCAGGCGTGTCAATTAAATTAATTAAATAATCTTCTCCTCCAACAGTATGAATCATCGACACCGAAGCCGAATCAATTGTAATTCCTCTTGTTGCTTCATCTTCATGGAAATCAAGGGCCCTTTGTTTACCTGCAGTTTCTTGACTAAGCATCCCCGCACCTGCTAAAAGATTATCTGAAAAAGTTGTTTTACCATGATCAATGTGTGCAGCAATCGCGATGTTTCTAATGTGATCTTGCTGTTTCATTAATTTTGTTATCGGTGTTTCTGCCATTTTGTTTTAATATAATGTAATTGAGAAATTGCTTTAAAAACTTTTGGGGAGAATTATTCATCATATATCCCAATAAATCTTTTTAGTTGTTCCCTAAATTCTTTATCTTGTTCTATTTTTGCAGTATAATGATTTTTGCATTCTCTTCTTAAACAATACCATCTAGTATTTGCTTCAGATCCTGTGTCCAATAATCCTTCGTCTGTTAATTTTCTTAAAACTTTTTTTATTAGTGTTATTCCATATTTTCTTTTATATCTATCAACGATCCCACTTTCTAAAACAATTATATTATAATCTAAGATAGAACTTAAAACATCTCTTGCTATTCTATTTGAGTCCAATTCTATTTTTATGTGTTCTCTTATCAAATTTAATGTTTTTTCCATTAATCTAAATTTTAAATTTGCTTTAAAAGTTCTTCGGTTGTTATCTTTGAAGTTTACCGTGCAGAATCGGCTTGTTTCTCAGCTTCGTTTTTTTTCTTTATGCGAGCGACTGCGTTGGCGAGTATCTGCGTAGCAGTTTTGGAAAAACTATGCGAACGACTGTGTCGGTGAGCATCCACGAAGTGGGTTTAGAATAATTATCGTGCAGAATCGGCTTGTTTCTCAGCTTCGTTTTTTTTCTTTATGGCAAAACTTTCACCATTATTATCATTTGCCATCATAATTTCTTCAGCTAAAGCTTGAACAATAGTTTTCTTTTTATTAAATGCTTTATCACTTGCACCATGCACAATATGTTTTAATGCTAAATTTACCCTTCGTAGAGGAGAAACATCAACTGCCTGAGGGTATCTAGCACCACCATATTCAATTACAGTAATCTCGTCACGCGGCGCTGCATTTTCAATAGCTTTAACCAAAACCGCAACAGGATTCTTTTTTGTTTTGTTTTCAATTATTTTCAAAGCTTCTAAAATAATTTTCATATTCTTTGTATATTTTCCAGTAGTATGTCCTAAAATAATTCTATGTTTTTTTCCTCGGTGTCCTGCAACAGAAAGTTTATTCATTAATCTTTCAATAATATTTACTCGCGCCTGCCCAGCTTTCATAACATTTCGTCCATAACTTTTTAAAACAAGTTTCGGTTTAAGATTAATAACACTTTTTAGACCAGGATCTTCTACAATAATCTCTCCTAAATCATACGAGTCAAAAATTTTAAAGTTTTCAATTTTTTGTTCTGTCATTTTTCTTTTTGATAGTTAATAATTAATTCATTGTTTTCAGGACATATTGAAATTTCTGCATCTGGCACACATAATTCTGCGAGAGAATATGAAATTCCTGCAATTTTTACTTGCTTTTTATCTAAATTTATTTCCTGAATTGTCCTACCCACTAAACTTTCTCCACTCTCTACATTTA
>Ga0272443_10007935_pt1 | contig 9997 bp, 4 predicted proteins | sample SSMAcet12_FD_193581 | JGI IMG/M metagenome (GOLD analysis project Ga0272443, IMG submission 193581) | Marine sediment archaeal communities from Little Sippewissett salt marsh, Falmouth, MA, United States - SSM-Acet-12 | ecosystem: Environmental > Aquatic > Marine > Wetlands > Sediment ... | reverse complement strand
CTTTCTCGGGGAGCAAGCACTGCCATGTTCGCGCCAGCGCTACTCCGAAGGGATCCCCGCATTCCTGGAAGGATTGGACCGCATGGCGCAGGCGGCGCGCGGCTCGTTGAGGTTGACCGGCTTGCAGAAGGCTGGCACCAAGGGTGGTTTCGACATGGGCGGCGATCCACTCATCGCCGACCCGAAGCGCGAGGTCGATTCCATCCGTGGCATACCGTTCGGCAGCAGCGATATCGCCCTGGAATCCATGCAGCCGCGTCAGACCCCAAAAGGCTTCCACCTTGGTGCGGGGAACGGCAAGTTCCTCGGCGATCCCCATCGCTTTGTGGTAACAGGCAAGCGTTTCCTCCGACCCCAGGTGATGAGGAAGGATCTGCAGGGCATGGCCAAGCCGCATGTTCCCAACGGCTTCGACGAAGGGGGAGCCAAGCCGGCGTCCGATGTTGATGCCACGCAGCGCGTTGGTGTAGGCATCGTAGGCGCTGCCTTTAATCGCCTGGATCAGGGAGAGCACGAGCAATGTTTCCCGATGAGAACGCGGTTCCCGGAAGGTCTGCCCATCCTGTATGGATGTATTGATACGCTGGTTGAGGATAACTTCCGCTTCTACCAACCTGCCTGTGCGCAGGAGCACACGGACATCGAGGTCGGCTCTGCCTGGTCCCTCCGAACGCAGCCGTCGTGCTTGTTCGTGCAGGGCTTCGGCCTGTTCGGATCGCCCGCGGTTGGTCATGTTCTCGCCCATCAGATCGAGCAGGCGTGCCTGTTCCTCCCGGTCCTGCTGCCCGTCAATGAGCCGCAGGCCTTCTTGCAGCAGGGCTTCAGCTTTGTTGGGGTGCACGGTGTCGAGGTGCACAGCTGCCTGACCGCGCAACGCGCGGCTGACGCCGCCGAGATCATGCTGCAAGTGGTAGCGTTCCTGGGCGCGGGTATACCATGCAAGTGCTTCATCGAAGCGCGAGGCAAAGCGACACAGCTCTCCCATGCGATACATCAGGATAGGGTTCTGATCCAGTACGGCGGGGGGGAGCGCCGTGACCCATTCACTGAGGGTGTCCAGACGGCCATCTCTCACCAGGAGTACACTTAACTCAACCATGAGTTGACTGGCCTTGCTGTACTCCTCTGCCAGCAGCCAGTGGTAGATGGATTCCTCCCTGTTGCCGTTGGCTTCGAAATATGTGGCCGCCTGCCGTTGAAGCGGCTGCATGGATGGCCAGCGTTGGGCAGCCTGATTTCGAAGGAAATCGCGGAACAGGTTATGAAAGCGATACGTATCGCCGTGGCGAATGAGGAAGAGGCCTGCCTGGCTCAAGTCTGAAAGAAGCTCTGCGCTGTCCGTGCGCTTGGTGAGGTGAGCACAGCTTTCGGGGTTCAAATCGTGGAGAATCGAACTTTGCAGCAAGAAGGTTTGCACATCGTCAGCTTGTTTTGCGAGGATTTCCTGCGCAAGGTATTCAAACAAAGCTTCAAGCGTGGAGGGAAGATGTTCGAGGACCTCGTCAAGGTCTTTCGTTCTGGAGCGTTGGAGGGTTTGCCAGATGAGCTGGAGGGCAATCGCCCAGCCCTCGGTGAGGGTCATGAGTTCTATGCACTGTGTCTCGGAGAGTGGGAAACGGTAGCGATCCTGGAAGAGTTCATCCACTTCCGGGCACGTGAAAGCCAGGTCTTCCCGTGTGAGAAGGAGCGTATCGCCCTTCACCTCGCGGTGGGTAATGGCTTCCAATTTGGGCTTGCGACGGGTTGATAGCACGATGTGCAGATTTGGAGGAGCATACTCAATCAGGCGTTCGATCAGCGCGTCAATCTCCGGTACCCCGATCACATGGTGGTAATCGTCGAGCACGAGGAGGATGTCTTCATCAGAGCGCTGGGCGATGGCGTTCAACAGGGGCGTGAGCAAAGCGGGTGTGATTAATCCCGTCTCGCCCCCAAGCCGGGCCTGGTAGGGTGGAACCTCCGCGAGGCCGGCGGTGATAAAGGCTTGCAAGAGATGAGCAAGAAAGATGGCGGGATCGCGGTGCGGAAGGGTGATGGTGTACCATGCCAGCAGGTCATCACCGTCTTGCAGGGAGGAAAGCACGGTGCTCTTTCCGTAGCCGGTACCTGCTTGCACAATGGTGAGCGTCACATCACACACGGCTTCCATTTTTTGACCCAGGCGAGGGCGGTTGAGGATCCCTCTCTGGCGGCGGGGTGGGATGACCTGGCTGTGGATGATGAGGTTGTCTGCGCTCATATCTATAATGTATCCCACAAAGCGTCCTTCTTGACAACCCGCTCCTGTGCTCGCTGCAGGCGTAAACGTCGCGGCTTTCCATGTCCGATGAACGGATTGGTGAGGGTTGTTCCCGTCACATGCTTTCCATAGACAATCGTCCTGTTCCGTGGTATCGTATAAACTTGCAGTTTAGGCGTTTTAAGTCTTTACGCGCATACAAGCAGGTGGCTTTCGAGTGATTCTAGCGGGTGACAGCTGGATCCTGAGTAAAGGGTGGAAAACCCGGCTGTTTCCCGTGTTTTTGCATGTGGATCACTCGTTCGTTCAACCCGCGGCATGGGCGGCATAGGAGTTTTGAATGGCTTCTTCTCTCGGACAGAAACGTTATTCCAAGATCCCCGAACTCTATCCGATCCCTTCGTTGATTGACGTTCAGCTCGATTCATTTAACTGGCTTCTGGATGATGGTTTAAAAGAGCTGTTCGACGAGATTTCCCCGATCACGGCGTACAACGGTGGTATGAAGCTCTTCTTCCCTGGCAAATCGCCGGAAGGAGAGGAATTTGACCTCAAGTACTGGTTTGAAGATCCCAAGCATGACCTTGAAGAGTGTCTGGAGCGCGACCTTACTTACGCCGCACCACTCTACGTGACCGTGCTTCTGGCTGGCCCAGACATCCCGGAGCCCATCAAACAGGAAATCTTCCTCGGGGATTTCCCCATGATGACCGACAAGGGCACCTTCATTATTAATGGCACTGAGCGTGTGGTGGTTTCCCAGCTTATTCGTTCGCCGGGCGTCTACTTCGAGGCCGACGAGGATCGCAAGTCTGGCCGCCGTATGGCGTCGGCCAAGCTTATCCCGGATCGCGGCGCATGGATGGAATTTGAAACCCGCAAGAGTGATTACCTCACCTTGAAGTTCAACCGCAAGCGCACGATTCCCATCACCATTCTGCTGCGCGCCCTGGCCGCTATCGACACTAAACTCGATGACCAGCCGATTCGGGAAGGCAGTGATGAGGAGATCCTGGCGTTGTTCGCGGAAGCCGACAACAACCCCGATCATCCCTATATTGAAACCACCATTCGCCAGGAACCAGAATGGGAACTCAAGAATGGCCGCAGCCTGGCAGAGGAAGCGTTGATTGAATTTTACCGGCGCATGCGCCCTGGTGACCCTGCTACACTCGATAACGCGGGCGAGTACCTGACGGATCAACTCTTTGAGCAGCGGCGATATGATCTTGAACGTGTCGGCCGCTACAAGCTGAATCAGAAGCTTGGCCTGCATGAATTGGTTCCGCTATCCCACCGTACCATTACGTCCTGGGATATTGTGCGTTTGATTGAGCGCCTCATTAAGATTAATAACAATGTCGAGCAGCCGGATGACATCGATCATCTCGGCAACCGCCGTGTTAAGACCGTGGGTGAACTCATCCAGGGTAAGCTGCGCATCGGCCTGCGCCGTATGGAGCGTGTCATCCTGGAGCGCATGTCCATCCGCGACCAGGATCAGATTTCCCCCGTTTCTTTGGTGAATATTCGCCCCGTGGTCGCTTCGCTGCGGGAGTTCTTTGGCTCCAGCCAGCTCTCGCAATTTATGGACCAGACCAACCCGCTGGCCGAATTGCGCCATAAGCGCACCTTGTCAGCGCTCGGGCCGGGTGGTTTGCGCCGGGAACGTGCTGGCTTTGATGTGCGTGACGTACATAACTCGCATTACGGACGCATCTGCCCCATTGAAACTCCTGAAGGTCCCAACATCGGGCTTATCGGCCGGCTGGCGACCTATGCACGTGTGAATCCCTTCGGCTTCATCGAAACTCCGTACCGCATGGTGGTTTCGAAGATGGATCCGGCAAATCCTGAGATTATCGGTCATACAGTGCGCGAAGATGTGCTGGACCCGAAGAGCGGCGACGTGGTCATGAAGGCGGGCGAATCCATCAGCAAGGGCGACATCGCCAAGCTGAAAAAGCTTAAGGTCGACATCCCTGTGACACACTTCGTCTCCAACGATGTGCAATACCTTTCTGCGGACCAGGAAGACCGGTATGTGATTGCCCAGGCCAACGCGGCGATGGGTGCGGATGGCGAGTTCAGCCGCCCGCGCATCTCCTGCCGCTACTCGGGTGAATTTTCCTTTATGCCACAGGAGCGGGTTGAGTTTGTTGACGTGGCGGCACGCCAGATTGTGGGCGTGAGCGCGTCGCTGATCCCGTTCCTGGAACATGATGATGCCAATCGCGCGTTGATGGGATCGAACATGCAGACCCAGGCCGTTCCCCTCATTACGCCGGAGGTCCCTGTTGTCTCCACCGGCATGGAACGCTTCGCCGCGCTTGACTCGGGGCAGGTCATCCTGTCCGATGTGGAAGGTGAAGTTGAATCCGTCACCGGGAGCCGCGTCGTTGTGCGGACCTCAGGTGGAAATCGAACCTATCATCTGCGCAAGTTCAACCGATCCAACCAGAGCACCTGCATCGACCAGCGTCCTGCGGTCATCAAAGGCCAGCGTGTGCGCCCCGGCGATGTGATTGCGGACTCCTCGTCAACCGACGGCGGAGAACTCGCTCTGGGTCAGAACGTCCTCACCGCGTTCCTTTCCTGGGAGGGCGGCAACTTTGAGGACGCCATTCTCATCTCCGAGCGGCTCATCCGTGAGGATCGCTTTACCTCGGTCCACATTGAGAAGCATGAGGTGGAAGCGCGCGATACCAAACTGGGCGCTGAGGAAATTACCTATGATATCCCCAACGTGGGTGAAGATGCCCTGCGAGACTTAAATGAAGACGGCATCATCCGCGTGGGCGCGGAGGTCGGTCCCAACGACATCCTCGTCGGTAAGATTACACCCAAGGGCGAGAAGGAGCTCACGCCGGAGGAAAAGCTGTTGAGAGCCATCTTTGGCGAAAAGGCGCGTGAGGTGAAAGACACCTCGCTGCGCATGCCGCACGGCGAACGCGGCAAGGTCGTTGAGGTGAAGGTCTTCACGCGTGAAGAGCACCGTGACCTGCCGGCTGGTGTGGAAAAGATGGTGCGTGTCTCCGTTGCGCAGAAACGCAAGGCGACAGAGGGCGACAAGATGGCGGGACGCCACGGCAATAAGGGCGTCATCTCCAAGGTCGTTCCCGTTGAAGATATGCCCTTCCTCGCTGACGGCACCCCGGTTGATCTCATCCTCAACCCGCTGGGTGTTCCCGGCCGTATGAACATCGGGCAGATTCTGGAAGCGCATCTCGGCTGGGCTGCGACACGGTTGGATTTCCGCGCCGTGACGCCTGTGTTTGACGGCGCCGACGAACGTGAAATCCAGGCTGAACTCGCACGGGCATGGTTGATCGATCATGCCTGGCGTGAAATCGGCGAGACCGCCTGGGCGTGGATCAAGGAACAGGGTTATTACGAAGAAGAGGCCTTCAAAGACGACGAAGAGGTCCGGCATATTTACTTGGAAGAGTGGCTCGGCGGAAGGGGTTATGACCTGGACCTGCTGGCCACCGACCTGACCTATGCCCGCAGGGCGACATGGAAGGAATGGCTGCGGGATAAAGAGATTGACCCCGACGAGCTCGTGGCGTTCGATGTGGAGGAACTCTCGATCGAGGAGCGCAAGCGCCGTGACGACCTGGCGATCGAGACCTGCCTGCGGCAGTGGATGGAGAGTCATGGCAGGAAGTCGGGCCATGTGAAGGCGGAGGAGGAAATCCGCAAACTGGCAGCCGAGTTGATGGAAGAAGTGGGTGAACCGATCCCGCTACTTGGCAAGCAGGTCCTTTACGACGGGAAGACCGGTCAGCCGTACGACCAGCCGGTTACGGTAGGCAATGTCCTCATGATGAAGCTGCACCACCTCGTCGAGGACAAGGTGCACGCCCGCTCCACGGGCCCCTATTCGCTCGTGACGCAGCAACCCCTGGGCGGCAAAGCCCAGTTCGGCGGCCAGCGCTTTGGCGAGATGGAAGTCTGGGCTCTTGAGGCGTATGGCGCAGCGCATACGCTGCACGAAATGCTGACCGTCAAGTCAGACGACGTGCAGGGCCGTGTGAAAACCTATGAGGCCATCGTTAAAGGTGAGCCGGTGGAAGAGCCGGGAATCCCGGCGGCGTTCCGTGTGCTGGTTAAAGAACTGCAAAGCCTTGGCCTGGCAGTGGAAGCTGTCGGTGAAGAAGGTGAAATCGTCCGCTTTGGGAAGCAACAATCCCGCAGCCGCGCGCCGCGTTTAGGTCTTGGTCTGCTGGATATGTCGCCCCGGGATTGACGTCCGGTGCACTCATACGAAGGAAGGAAGCACATGCAGGAGAGGGCGCAAGAGCCGGTTTGCAAACAGCGGCGATGCTTGACGCCCTCGCTTCCTGATGGTAGAATTCCGGACTGTTGCGCTTGCAAGGAGCGGGAGCCTACGAAGAGCCTGCTCGAATTAAATACACAATGAAGAGGCGAGGCCATCGAGCACGTCGGATGGCCTCCCTTAATGCGAATGAAACGTGGGCCAGAGGCCCAGATTATCCAACGGGAGGGTGACCGTGCCGACCATCAATCAATTGGTTCGGAAAGGCCGAAAGAATAAGCGGTCCAAGACCAAAGCACCTGCGTTGCAGTATATCTATAACTCGATGAAGCAGCGCCGGATTCCACAGCCGAAAGGCGCCCCGCAAAAGCGCGGCGTTTGTACGCAGGTTCGTACACAGACACCCAAGAAGCCGAACTCTGCGCTTCGCAAGGTTGCTCGTGTGCGCCTGACCAACGGCATCGAGGTCACCGCATACATTCCGGGCGAGGGTCATTCGCTTCAGGAGCACTCGGTTGTGCTCGTGCGCGGCGGTCGTGTGAAGGACCTCCCTGGCGTGCGTTACCATATTGTACGCGGCACACTTGACTCCACCGGCGTCGAAGGACGTATGCAGGGTCGCTCGAAGTATGGTGGTAAACGACCGAAGTAGGGACAGCGGGTCAGAACCAGCCGCCGGAACTGACGGCTGAGGCTAGAGAACGACACGGAGCAGAAAAATGCGACGGACGAAACCAGAAAAGCGTGAGATCGAAGGCGATCCGCGATACAACAATGTGACCGTTCAGATGATGATCAACCGCCTCATGAAGAAGGGCAAGAAGAGCACGGCAACCCGGATCATGTACGATAGCTTTGACATCATCCAGGACCGCTCCAAGCGTGACCCTCTTGAGGTTTTTGAAGAGGCGATTCGCAACACCTCGCCGGTGCTTGAGGTCAAACCCCGGCGCGTGGGCGGCGCGACCTATCAGGTCCCGGTTGAAGTGACCTCCAGCCGCCGATTGACGCTGGCGATGCGCTGGCTGCTTGCAGCCGCACGCGGCCGGGCGGGCAAGTCCATGGCTGAAAAACTGGCCGGTGAATTGATGGACGCAGCCAACAATGCCGGCGCAGCCATCAAGAAACGTGAAGAAACACATCGCATGGCAGAAGCGAACCGCGCTTTTGCCCATTATCGTTGGTAGGACGGAGGAACGGTCTCGTTATGGACCGTGACCGATCATGGAGCAAGCGATCCCACTCGAGCGTACCCGGAATATCGGGATCATCGCACACATTGATGCAGGAAAGACCACGACCACAGAGCGGGTTCTTTTCTACACAGGACGCACACATCGCCTGGGATCGGTCGATGATGGAACAACCGTCACAGACTGGATGGATCAGGAGCGGGAGCGGGGCATAACCATCGTCTCGGCCGCTGTTACCGCCACGTGGCGTGATTGCAAGATTAACATTATTGATACTCCCGGCCATATTGATTTCACGGCGGAGGTTCAGCGTTCCCTGCGGGTGCTGGATGGCGGTATCGTCGTGTTTGACGCGGTGCAGGGTGTGGAGCCACAATCGGAAACGGTATGGCGCCAGGCGGACCGCTACAACGTGCCGCGCATCTGCTTTGCAAACAAGATGGACCGGGTTGGAGCGTCGTACGACCGCACCATTGAGAGCATTCGCGAGCGTCTGAGCGGCAATCCTATCGCTGTTCAAATGCCGATTGGCGCCGAGGCGGATTTCCGGGGTGTGATCGATTTGATCGCCGAGCAGGCCTACATTTACTCGGATAACCCCGAGGAAGATCCTGAGATCACCGCCATTCCAGCAGATCTGCAGGCTGAGGCGGCAGAGCGGCGCTCCAAGATGGTCGAACAGATTGCGGAATGCGATGATGAGCTCACCCTGAAGTACCTTGAAGGGGAAACCATCAGCGTTGAAGAGTTAAAGGAAGCGTTGCGTCGGGCTGTGCTCGGTTCAAGGGCGACCGCCATTTTCTGTGGCTCGTCCCTGCGCAACAAAGGCATTCAGCCGCTTCTGGACGCGGTGGTGGCGTATTTGCCCTCGCCGCTGGATGTCCCGGATACATCCGGAACTCGTCCTGACAGTGATGAGGTTGTCACACGCAAGGCGAGTGAGGATGATCCACTGAGTGCCCTGGTCTTTAAAATTGTGACAGATCCGTATGTGGGTCGGCTCGCTTACTTCCGGGTGTACTCGGGAAAGGTGAAGCGCGGCTCGACAGTGTACAACTCGTCCAAAGCAAAGCGTGAACGTGTGGGGCGGCTGCTCCGCATGTACGCAGACCGCCGTGAGGATATTGAGGAGGTCGGTGCCGGCGATATCGGCGCCGTGCTCGGGATGAAGGACACTTTCACCGGGGATACCCTCTCGGATGCAGCGAATCCCATCGAGTTGGAATCGATCACCTTCCCCGACCCCGTTATCTTCGTAGCGATTGAACCGAAGACGATGGCGGATCAAGATAAGCTGAGCGAAGCCCTGCACAAGCTCGCGGAAGAAGATCCAACCTTCCGTGTGGGTGTGGATGAGCAAACCGGCCAGACCTTGATCTGGGGCATGGGTGAACTTCACCTGGAAGTCTTGATGGATCGCATGATGCGTGAATTCAAAGTGCATGCCAAGGTGGGGCGTCCGCGTGTGGCGTACCGGGAGTCGATCTCCCGAGTGAATGAGAAGGTCGAATTCCGTTATGTCAAGCAGACCGGGGGCAGGGGCCAATATGGGCATGTGGTCCTCTCCCTGGAGCCAGCCAAACCTGGCAGCGGGATGAGCTTCGAAGATCGCATCACGCGGGGCGCTATCCCTCGGGAGTACGTCCCGGCCGTGCAGCAGGGTGTGCTGGAAGCCGCTGAAGGCGGTGTGCTGGCGGGCTATCCCATGACGGATGTGAATGTCGCCTTGCTGGATGGCTCCTACCATGAGGTCGATTCGAGCGAGATGGCCTTCAAGATGGCTGGCTCGATGGCGTTTCGAGAGGGCGCATCCAAAGCGGCCCCGGTGCTGCTCGAGCCGATTATGGAAGCCGAAGTTGTCGTCCCGGAGGATTTTGTGGGCGATGTGACTGGCGATCTTTCCGCCCGGCGGGCCGCCATCCAGGGCATCGAATTGCGTCCTGGCGGGGTGCAGGCTATACGGGCCAATGTGCCGCTGGCGGAAATGTTTGGCTACGCGACGGAACTGCGATCAAAAACGCAGGGCCGGGGTGCCTTTACAATGGAATTCGATCACTACGAACGAGTAAGTGAGAACGTTGCCAAGAAGATTCTTGGCACATGAAGCACTGATACGAATCGGATTTACCGACATGATGATGTGAGGATTTGGAGAAAACCATGGCGAAGGAGAAGTTCGAGCGAACAAAGCCGCATATGAACGTGGGCACGATCGGGCACATTGACCACGGGAAGACGACGCTGACCGCAGCGATCACGAAGTACAGTTCGCTGGTGGGCTCGGCG
>Ga0272443_10007933_pt1 | contig 9999 bp, 17 predicted proteins | sample SSMAcet12_FD_193581 | JGI IMG/M metagenome (GOLD analysis project Ga0272443, IMG submission 193581) | Marine sediment archaeal communities from Little Sippewissett salt marsh, Falmouth, MA, United States - SSM-Acet-12 | ecosystem: Environmental > Aquatic > Marine > Wetlands > Sediment ... | reverse complement strand
CATTTTCTATATAATCAATTTCATCCATGTAAAAATCAAGTTCCTTTCTTGGAACAAGATCATTTTCAATAAGTTTCTCCAAATTTCTATATAACCTTGATCCTTTCCTTGTTTTTGTTATTCTTTTATCTACATTATCTTTCCAATCTATTTCTTCACCACGTACAATTTTTTTGAACTGAGTTTCGGTAAGTGATTGTCTTCTTCCATGATATGAACCAACGACTGAGTGTGTATATTCATGTGCTAACACATCCAACCAATCTTCTTTGTTGTATTCAGTTGGAGGGAATATATGAATTGTGTTTGTCTCAGGATCATAATGTGGATTTTCGTTAGTATATTCAACATTAACGTCAACCCCTGTTGAGTTAGCAAGTCTTTCCCTTGCTTCATTTGCCCAATCTGGTGATTGAAATTCATTTATTTCCCATATTTCTGTTTTATAATTATCGATTGATACATCTCTTTTCGCTGTTTTAATACCCTTTCTGGCTAGGGAATGCTCGTGTGGATGATTATACCAACCTTTTCCTTTTGACATTTAATTTCAGCCCTATATTAATCCTGTATTGATCATAATGAAATATGCAGCTATTGCTGATATACCAAATATAATAAGCGAAGTCTTGAATGGATGATGCACGATAAAGCTGGTTGCACCGTGGTATCGACGAAGAAAGGGGATGTGTTTTGTAAGAGAATGACCTATGAGAGATAGACCGATAATTAGTGCTGCATAACCAGTAGCAGCCCAGATGATAGCTATTGGATAGGACATTTCACCATATATTGTAGTTAATGCTGTTATATATGCAGTTGAAACAACAAGATCGGCAGGTTCGAAATATGCGGGGGTTAGGAACATCGCATAGAATATTAATATTGCACCTGATATTGCATGTTTCAATTAAATCACCTATTTTATATTTCTATCCATTCTTTATATACACGATCGTATTCATAGATATAATCTCTTCCTGATTTTTCGTCATATCTGAATGATCTTAATCTTCCTGATGGAGACATAATATATGTATTTCCATCATGTTCACAATAAAATATTTTTGATCCAAGTTCAGCACCTGCAAATGCTTCAAAATCAAGTTCATCCATATCTTCCAGATGATCGTTAATATAACCGATTGCAATCTGTGGTTTTATATTATTATAATCCGTATAATGTATATCGTGTATCTTACCATCATAATTTAACTGACTTATTTCCGTTTTATATCTACGTGTGGGAATTCCACGAGCTGCTGCGGAATGTCTAGCACTTTCTCCTTTCCATCCTTTTGGCATATTCAAAATACCTCCATGACATTTACAAATGTAATGATAATTCCAAGTATGATTCCAATTATTCCAATTGCTTTAACATGCTTCTTGAACTTAGAGAATATAGGAGTATTTCTGTTTATTATTGATAATATAATAGATGCAGTAAATATTAAAATTCCAGTCAATTCTGCACCAGTGCCTATGACCGCAAACCAGCCAAGGAAACAAAGAAAATAAACATAACCTGAAATACTTGGTGGATATCCTTTTACAACATGTACTATCATTCTTTCAGTCATTTTTATCACCTCCTGTTTCTGAACTTTCGGGTTATGAAATTTCGAGGTCCTTTTCCTGTGCTTCGAGTTGGTTTGCACCCCTCTCTGCCTCTATTAGCTCGGACACCTCTGCCAGAACCATCTTTTTTTGGTACACCTTTTTTAGCCATAGATATCATTTCCTTTCTCTTTGGGGTTTCCACCCTGTTTTTCTAAGGGTTCCATAAACGTAAGCATCTCGACGTTCGCCCTTGAGACCTTTCTTTTTTGCCTGTCGAATCAGTGCTTTTTCAAGTTTCTTTGGCATTATTGTTCACGTCCAAAGATCATATGAATCTTCATCTTCATCCTCTTCTGTATACATCCTGACTTCTTCTTCAACACGCTTTTCGAACTCTTTCTTTTTATTATATTCTTCGAGCTCTTTCTCATTTGGTGCTCTTATCCAATCAGGTGCTCTAGGACTTGAAACGTAAAGGACTTCTTCGATATCATCATCTTCGTCTTCGTCTTCTTCTACACTGACTTTCGTTTTTTCCTTTTTAGTTTTCTTCTTTGGTTTTTTCTTATTGCTCTTTTTTTCATCAATCTCATCGACTGGCTGATACCATTTACTTGGTTCAGAAATCTCCTCTGGTGGTGTCATCCACCGTGCATAAAGATAACCATCTTCATTTTTTTCAATAAATGAAAGAACATTTTCCTTCATTTCATAATCAGATAATTTATTCTTAAATGTAAACGTCTCCTCTATATAGGGAAGCTCGGTGTTTACTTCATTTTTGTTTGATGTAGTCTTGATGCCTTTGGCAGCTTTGCTGTGGCGATCGGATTCTCCGTGCCATCCTTTACCTTTCTTTGCCAAATTTACCACCTAACTACATATGAACGCAGAACATACTAAGACATGGTAGGACCAATATTGACATCAATAATATTAACAATATGACCCCTATTATGCTTAATATATCCACTTTGTTTTCGATTGTATCACAGACCAGAAAAGAATGTTAAAACAGTCAGTCCTGTTAATACAATAAATCCAAGTATTATTATGACCAATGTCAAAATAATACCTATCAATACTCTTATTATATCTATTTTACCACCTACCTGATTTTTTCATGATTATCACTTACCAAGGGTGAAGTCTCCACTTTTTTACACCGATGTATACGATTATTGCACCGATGATAATAGACCATATAGGGTTTATTTTGAATGTCTCAACAACCCACTCATAAAATGGCGTAATAAAAAGCCATAGACCTACCATAACTATAACAATTATCGTTAGAAAACGAATGTTGTTTGGTAGTTTTGCTAATAATGTTGGACCCATGAATCTAGGCATTGTTTATCCCCACAAAAATAAACCTAATGCAAGTAATGCAATTGCTATTAATATAATTGATATTCTAAATAGTTTAACACCGACATAGAATGCTATAATACCAACACCGATCAATATGGCACTTATGAAACTTATGAACTCGAAGAATCCAAGGCCAAAGACAATTAATGCTAATAATACTGAAAATATTGCACCTGCGTATGGGAGACCATAGGCCATCCTAGAATATCTAGGACCTGTTGCTCCCCATGCTCTTCTTGGTACTCTAACTCTTTTTCCTGGTGGCATTTTTTCACCTCTATGGACAGCACTGTGATTCAGCTTGGTTTATCAAAGACTGGCAATCATAATATGCTGTCAATGTACTATGTGTTGTCACTAAAATAACATCACAATCAAATAGTGTTGTAACTGCAGTTCCACTAGCTGCTGCAATTCCACGACCGTGCATTGTTCCCTTCGCAAAGATAAGAGCTCCATCAAATCCTTGACCATCGTGTGACTGATCAGCAATTATCTCATATCCATCAATGACCATCTTCTTTCTGTAGTTATTACAAACCTGTTCCATTGTCATTCCGTTGATCTTGTAGACCTTTGTATTTAGTTTTTTGATACATTCCTTTGCTTCAAGTATCAATGATTGGTCATCAACATCAACTCCAAAATACGATAATATTGCATCCATTGCATCGTCTGTGTCGATCTGAGTTTCTGTTACATCAGGTTCAGGTTGAGGATCTGGATCTGTATCATCATCATCTTGTGAAGATGCATCAACGAACACGTCTGTTGGATTAATATCTGCAGATTTTACATCTTCATACACATAATATCCACCACCTGCTGCTGCTCCTATCAGAACAACTGCAATTAACATAGTGGATATTGCTACTGCTGCTAGTGTTTTTTTATTACTTTCTTCCATACTACGACTCCTAATTAAATATCTGGTGTAATGTTCTAGCAAATTCAAATTCACTAAAATCTATCACCGTAAATGATACTCCTAAATAAGAAAGGACTAGAAACATAACACCGAGGAAAACAAACAATAATGTTGCTTCACCTACAAATGATCCTTTCGAGAATAAAAGATTAATACCAGCATAAGCAATGAATATAATACCAAGCATCGTGCTAAGACCCCATGTGAGGGATATCGCAAGTGCTGCAATCATTGTCACAAGTATTGTAAGCATTGCTAATGCAAAATTTCCTTTCCATGCATGACTACCAAATAGCTGTGCAGTTCTGCCACTGCTTCCTATCAAAAGTGGATTTCCCATATTTAACTCTCCTATTTTTTCATTCTTTCTTTATACTCATCAACTCTAACATCTTTATGTTTTCGGTATTTCTTTAGACGCTCCTCAGCGATCTTTGACATATCTTCTCTGCCTTTTGTTACATCACGTTTTTTACTAGAAGTGTCTTTCTTTCGAGGTGGTCTCTTATAACCACTGTAAATGTTATATTCTTCTAAAGTCATAAACTCTGGGAATTCATTATATGTCCCAAATTGTGTCACTTGGCCAAGGACTCTATCCTTTGCTATATCCTCTTCTGATTCATCAACCCAACGAAATCCATCAGGAGGAGTCTCTGCTTCAGTAACAAAATATGGTTGGTTTTCGTTATATCCATATTCTATGTTTGCTACAAGTTTGGGTTTTTTGTTCCCACGCTTAAATTCTTTCCATATTGACCATTTCTCATAAACATCAGACATTGTTCCATCAATCTGAGCTTCTTCCATTTCTTTGTTATATAGGATTTTATCTGATGTTTTTAATCCTGGTGGATAATCAACGACAAATGGTTCTAATCTCCTGAAATGTCTTTCATATTGACCAATCTCATCTTTCTTTCTTTCAGGTGGTTTTGGTTTTTCAACAACTGATTCTAGAAATGGGTCAAGATGTATTGGCGTTCCAGGTTCATGTGTTGTTGAATCTATTCCTTGTGCAGCTAGTGAATGTCTAAATGAATCTCTTTTCCACCCTCTGCCCACTATTCTTCACCTTCTTTTATCCATTCTGGGAAAGATTTGTCAGTCTGGCCTGTTTTAACCTCTTCAGCCCATAGTAATAGAGCACGGTCATCCTTCGAAATCTTAATCTCTTTTTTTGATGTTTTTGCTGGTTCAGATCTTATTGGAGCCCATTTATATGTAATTACACCCTTATCATCTGAAGTTGCATAATCAGAGCCTATAAACTCACGTATCTGCCCTGGGTGATAATCACTATCACCTTTCACAAGAACAAGAACTGAACCATCATCATCACGACGGATCATAAATCTTGCACTTCCGCCATATACTTCTGATAATTTTATGACGTTTTCACTGGTAAATGAACCACAACCATTTGGTATTGCATAACCAAGAATTGTTTCAAGCTGATCTGACTTTAACCATATCCCATTGTTATCCACACCACTTGGTATTTCATATGAATAGTTACGATCAGCAAATAATTGCAAGATCCTTTCGTTTTCCTTTTCTAAAGCCGAGCCTGTTATCGCATTAGACGTCTTTGGGGTAGTGGGTTGGCGAGTTGGTGTTCGTGGTTCAGACTGCTTCGTAGGGATTCCTCGAGCAGCTAATCCATGTTCAGTTGGTTGTTTATACCACCCACGATTATCTTCAGCCATATTATAGTCACTATGCCATTAATCCACTATCTTTTAAATCAACTTTGCTAAGAATACCATCCTTTTCCAATAATTTAGTGAAATGTCTAACATCATTTGGATCTTCTACCTTACCAAATCTACGTTTTGACCATAGTATATAATCCCATGCATCATCAACATAATCACCTTCGAATAGATATCCCTCTGAATAATCTGGGACAGTAATGTCAATTGAATACATAGAATCACTTTCTCCATGATATCCTTCTATGAAATTCTTTGTTATGTATGATCCATCACCAGGTTCAAATGACTCAATTTCTTCGACACGTTCTGGACTGGCATAAAGAAAATCTCCCGCATCATCGAATTGGTTATATGAAGATTCCTCATCATCAGAAGGATAGTCTATATCAGATGCCTTGTATCCATAATTTCCAGCTTCATATCCACCCCATGCATTTAGTCTACCATAGCTTTGTCTTGCCTTTTCTAAAAGATTATAGTATTCTGGATATTCACTTGTATCTATCCTATATACTTTCGTCGGTGTTCTTATTTTCCTGCCTGTTTTTATACCTTTGGCTGCTGCTGAATGTCTTTGGGATTCGCCATACCAACCTTTTCTTTTTGTCATTTTTAATCACTCACTCACTTTAATTCCAATTAAATTCATTATTTATATTATCATATGTTCCTTCACGTTCTAATGTCCATTGTGCACCTGGATATACAACACGCTTATACAAACGGACATTTATTGTTGCAGGTATTGCTGGTGGCTCAACAGTATCGTCTGTGTAGACTGCATATTCTGCACCTACAAACCCATCTTCTATCTCTTCATCGTAGAACTGTTGTGTAAGGGATGTATCGAGATGCCATCCTGATGGTGGAAACGACGATGTTGCATAATATGCATATGCACCTATGCAAAAGATAGCTATTACTATTATTACATAATGTTCTTTCTTAATTTTCATTTACATCATACCCCATGTTAAAAAGACACCTGAAACAAATAAATTGTAACAGGCATGGATACTTATACTTGATGCTAAACCATATTTTTTTGCAACATATGCTAATAATATACCCATGAAGAATGCGACTAAAATGCTTACTAATGCATCAATAGTTATCGCTTCTGGCATATAGAATATAACACCATATGCTGCTGCATGCCATATCGCAAATGCTGCAGATGATATGAGAACACCAAATTTCTCGAGTAATACACCACGAAACATTAACTCTTCAGATGTGGCTACCACACAAACCTGAACAATTATTGTTGGCCAGAATAATTCTGGTGCTATTGGTGTTATCACTGTACCTGAAAGTGATGTTATCACAAATAAGATGAAATAGGTGGCAATGAAGAAACCAACAAAGCCACCCATTGATTGGTGGAGGGGACGATTAATCTCCTCCTTTGTTTCACGACCAGACCAGAGTAGGAAGATCATCACCATTATGAGATATACCATAATGAGATTTCCATAAGTGTCATCCCAATCAGGGAAATGTGCTCTACCATTCACAAAGAAATATATCTCAATGAATACAAGTATAAATATAAATGAAGTGCGAGAAATTCGCTTTGAGATATTTTCAAAGTAATTAAACATGGTTTACTCGTTTATAGTTGTGTGAATTTATAATTTCTAAAGATACATGTTGAACTATCTAACACGACACCACTATTATAGTTAAAGTATGGCACAAACGTAACGATATCCGTTCCATCAAATATTACAATACGTTCCCAATCTGAAGTATCTTCATTTTCTATGTATGCTGCAAAGACACCAATTACTCTGCTTAGTGTTATATGATAGTTGTCGTCAAGGACAATTTGAAGAGATGAAGCTACTTCATCTGCACCATTGAATATCTTAAAAACTGGTGACCCACCTGATGAATCTATCACAAAATAACATCCATCAAGATTTGTTATATCAGTTTCTACTGGAACAACATCACCATTCTGTGATGTAAACATAACACCAAATACGCAATCTGTACCAGTATCTTGTGGGACATAGTCAAATTCTAATGCAAATTCATTATTACCATAGTTTATTTCATTGAATAAGAATGATAGTTGATCATTTTGCATATCAGTTATCTGTAATCCATTTGCACCTAACAAGTCTATTGAATTTGATGGGTCGTATTGAGTATATGTTGATAGATCTTCATATTCACTGCTAATCAATTGAAATACTGGTACAATCGTCACATCAGAAACAACAGTATATACTAATGGATTCTGTAATGAAGAAGTTGGTTCAGTCCATTCATAGAATGCATATCCACTTTCTGGTGTTGCAGTTATAGTAACCTCAGTGCCATATTCATATGTTCCACCAGCTGGGTCAAGTGTAACTGTCCCATGGTCAAATGAACCAATTGTTAATGTGTATGTTTCGACAGGTGTTACAACTCTTATAATTTCGGTTATTGTTTCTGGTAGCAAGCATGTGTCACTTGAATCTTCTGAATCCTTGTAAGTGATTGAACCATTTGGTTTTATAGTTAGAGTATATGATCCATCTGCTATTCCATCTGCCAGAGTGTCTATAGAGACAGAAAATGAAATTAATTCATGATAGGCACCATCACCTGCTATTGCATATGAATTACCTGTTATATCTTCTATATACTCGTTATTTTCACCCTCGAAATAGAAGCTTATTGAATAGTCTGAAAGATCGATCGCTATGTCTCCTGTTCCACTAGCTGTTGTTTTCGCACTGAGTTTGTAGTTCACTTGGGCAACCTCTTTTTCATTGTGCATAACAGTTAGGGGTGTTATCGTTCCATCGACATATTCAATAGATACACGTTGTTCCCACGAACCAAATTCATTTGGAGTGACTATTATATCTTCGCCACCTGCATATGTTGTATATAAGAAATATGCTGCTGCTGATACTGCCAATATAATTGCCACTACTATTATTGTCTTCATATTGATTTTCATTATTTACCACCTATAAACTAAAGTATACAATAAAGAACCATGTTATAAGTCCCACAACCATAATCGCTAATGTTATTGGTATTGTTATTAGTTTTTTGAAATATAAATATGAAACAATTGGAACTATAAATATCATTAAGATATATATCAAAAATAGTAGGGAGAATATACCTGCCCATCCTAGTTCCTCAGCTTCTGTTAAATCATCAAATCCATGTGGCGTGAGTGCATTTCTTGCACCCCAGTTATTGAAGATATTCTTGTTTTGTTGGAGTGTTTTTAGATAAGCATTGTCTATGGCATCAACATCTGTAATTGATGTGTATGGAGATAGCCAATCAGCAATCCCAGATATAGTTGGATACAGGCCAAATATTCCTATATCTTCTGGATAATAATTTCCACCGTCTGGGTTATAGAAAGAGTCAAATGCAGCAGCTAATTTGATAGCGTGAGATTCTACATCTATGGTGTCGCCAAGTGCATTTTGACACATTGCTATGTATCGATCACCATATGGTCCATACAAGATAGCATCGAACATGTGTCTTGACTGTTCTGCCAATTCTGGATTTGATTGTTTTAGATATGAATCATATTTCTGTTCAAGCAATGGGTGTAATAGCCAATTTGGTATCCCATGGTCTTTTATTGCATTGGGAACAACTTCTTGGTGTGCTACTGAATCAGATATTAGATGTTGTCCTATACCATACGCAAATGCCTTCTCACGATCATTTCTAGCTTGAAGGAATACATCCTGTTGAAATTGCCAATTGTGTGTAGCACGGTATTTAGACCCACCTGATTCGAAATAATAGACGACGGTAATATCAGGGATTTCAGAACCAGCCATAAATGCATCCCAACATTCCTGGTCTTGGGAACAAAGAGTAAGGATTGCGTTGCCTTGCGGATTATTTAACAGATCGTTAGTGATTTTTGTATGTGTTGCTGGACCCCACGCTGATGCGATACCAGAAAATAGGAGAGGTATAAGAAATGCTAGTACAATTATGTATTTCTTCATAATACAATCAATCCCATTAGATACAGGTTTATTACTATAGCAAGAATATATCCAGAAAGAGAGAATGCTCTAGTTTCTATGAATGTTGCTTTATTGAACAAAAATGATAATATATAAAAGAATCCAAATATCCCGACTATCCACCATACATATTCTTCTTTAACGAGAAATATCACCAAAAAATAGAATATAAATGAAAATAGAAATATAAAGATATTTGTGATCCACTTCATACTCATACTTAATTACCTCCTAAATTTCCAAATTGCTACAATCACACCAACAAATAGAATGATAAATATCCAGAAGTTTTGTAATATAAGTGTAAGTAGTGTTCCTATTATGTCTTCACCAGGTGTTGGTTCATCCTGAGGTGCATTTACAATCACTATTGGATTTGATGTACCAGCTTCTAGACCAGTTT
>Ga0272443_10007932_pt1 | contig 9999 bp, 11 predicted proteins | sample SSMAcet12_FD_193581 | JGI IMG/M metagenome (GOLD analysis project Ga0272443, IMG submission 193581) | Marine sediment archaeal communities from Little Sippewissett salt marsh, Falmouth, MA, United States - SSM-Acet-12 | ecosystem: Environmental > Aquatic > Marine > Wetlands > Sediment ... | reverse complement strand
TCAGAAGTTCCACCATATAATGCATTGTCAATACTAAATGCCTTTTCTACTTTTATTGTACTTCCTTCTGCATGTGTATCAACCTGAACAGGTTTTCCATTTTTTCTTAGATAGACATCGAAGCTCATTATTTTCGCCTAATCAAATTTTTCGTGAGGGCAATCATCATGTGAATCATGATAGTGCCCACATTTGAAACAATAGATGGAAACTTTTGATCCGATCTTTTTACCAAGGGTTGTTTCATCCCTTTGACGACCATATGCATTAAATTGAAATGGTCCCTTTCTTCTCCCCATCGCAAGTACATGCTGTCGTACTTCCTTTACAATTGCATGAGGATATTTTTCTTTTGCTTTCTTCATAGCCTCTTCATGATTATATGCAGAGACAAATCCTACAAACTTCCATGCTCCCATTTTATTTCACCTCTTCTAAATATTTTGGAAATATTTTTTTCATATATCTAACAGATTCATATGACAATTCATCTGAAAGAGACCATGTATTATATGGATCAGGTCTTAAGAATTTTTTATCTGGTATTTTAACTTTTATAATCTTCTTTTTATCATATGCAAAATATTTAGCATTTTCTATATCTCTTGTTAGATATATTCCTCTTGGAGTTCCATTTCCCCATATTTCTCTCTTTCTTGCATCAGGGTTTAATCCTTCTTTCATTATTTTGTAAAATTTATCTATTGATGTTCCATGATAGAAAACAGAAGGTGCCTTTTTTTGCCACTCAGACAAGATTATTTTTTCACTTCCTTTTGTGCTTGTCTTAATCCATCAAGGATTCTTTTTGTTGAATCTTTTTCGAGTAATTTATGAATGTGAGCAATCTCAGCATTGGTTGCTGGCTCAAGAGAGACAGAAGGAACTATGCCACGATAGGTTGTCCGAGGATAGCATCCACGGATGTCACAGTAGTGATCTTTGTACTTTAGGCAAGTATGTAGGAGACCAGCTTTGTAGATCTCACCTGCTCCCAAAAATCGTTTGAGGGCAACAGCAAACTCAGAACAGAGACCGAGAGAGTAGATGTCATTGTAGTTTTCATTCTTATGGAACTGACGGATGATCTTATTGAGCTTAGATATTTTCATTTTAGTTGCGTCCTTTTTTCTTTGATGTTGTTATTGAACGTTGGTTTCTTGACAGCCATGCCTTGAATATTTAATGAAGTTTTCTTAACGATCTTTCCCTTTTCTTTCATTTTCATCCCTAATTTTTGTGTTCTTTGTATTTATTTTATTGTATCGAAGCTTCTTTATCTTTGGCTTCCTTGCTATTTGTCTCATACTTGTCCCCTGTTCTTTGGTTGTTTAACTTTGTATTTGATAGGTTTTATCTTTGGCTTGTTATCAATTTTTTTGTTGACTTTCTGCTTTTTTATTGGCATATTTTTTCTTTCTCCTTTGTATTGACCAGAGGGTGGACTGGTGTCCACCGTGATCAATAGGGTTTGTGTTTGTCACATGAGTGACTCGGAATTATTTCTTCTTTTTCTTTTTTCTTGGCAAATGTCCTTTTGCCTTCAGTGGTTTATCGAAGAGTGAATGTGAATGACGAATTGGTTTACGCTTGACGAGAGATCTGACCATTAGATATCCCACACAGAGACGTGCATGTTTTGTTGCTGATCGTATTGTCGAAGCTGACCAGCAGTTGTGTTTAACTTTACTGTTCTATTCTTTGGATCTTCCTTCATCCATGCCTCAGCCACCTCAGTATTCATGAAGTATTGGATGGCAGGGCTATTGCGATCAATTCCCATCCAGACTGGAGTAGGATCAATGACTCTGACATCATGACGAGTTTGTGGTTTTATGTTCTTTGCATCTCCCATTATTTATCTCCTTTTTTGGGTAATTCATATTCCTCAATGTCAGACCAATGTATTGACCCTGTAGATCCATTATCCCCACATATCTTCTTCTCTGCTTAATGGTGGCAAACCAACACAAGAATGTGGATCTTCACATTGTTTTTGATATTGTTGCCAACGCTTGGAGTTGCATTTTTCACATCGAGGTATGAAACTTCCTGAAGGTGCCTCACGTCTACGATCTATCTTCTTTCCACAATCCATACATCGAAGTTCATCTCCATTGATTCGCTTGCCTGTATTTATATCAATTATTGGTGTTTTCTTCATTTCTTATCCTCCATGTATTTATCATAAATTTTTGGATCCCAAGGGATGTAGATTGGTGTTCTTGGCATTACTTCTTCCTCCGATAGAGTTGTTTGGTATATTGAGGAGCCATCCATATCTTGGGAACATCATAGTGAATGGAATAACGACCAGCTCCGATACTGAAAAATCTAGATCGCTCATGTTTCTTTCGCTTCTCTTCCTCAGGAAGAATCGGTGGAGCAAAGGTTGTTGTCTTCTGAGTTAATCTATATTCTGGGACAAAAGAAAGTGCCTCCAATTGAGCTTGAGCCTGAGCAGGAGAAAGATCATAGACTGGTTGTTGGATAGAGACAGAAGGAATGTCAACAGCCTGTATCTGAGTTTGATCCTGAGATGGAATATTGATTTGTGTCTGATCAAGTACTGGCTCTTGACCAATATCAAATTTGGGAATAGAAAAGATATCCTGATCAATTTTTGGGACATGAATGTTCTCAGATATTTTATATGAATCAGATCCCTTGAAATAATCTGTAATTGGAACAGAAACAAAAATTGGTTTTTTATGCCCATACGTTTTGATTCCTGGTTTGAGATCTATACCTGTTCCTCTTCCTTTTAGACCAGTTGGCTGTTTTGCAAACTGTCCTGTCTTTGGAATTGAAACAATGCCCTCTTCATAAAAATCGAGATCATGAAGAAGACGAGCTTCTCCCTCAGTTGGAGGAATGTATTTAATATCTCTCTTAGAAGGAGCAGGAAGTTTTCCAGTCTTTGGCTTCTTTATCGTTGTCGTTTTCTTGACAGTCTTCAGAACCTGAACTGTTCCTGGACCAGTTCCTACAGGAACTTCACCAATGGGTTTCGACAGCTTGAAGGTTTTTGTTGTCTTAAGAATGTTTGGCATTCCACGAAACTTTGTGGCAATAAGGACACCATCAACATATTCCATATCAATCTTTTCACGATTAAAGGTTTTACGGAGCTGTTTTCTGAGAGTATCTCGTTCTTTTAAATCTTTTATTTTAATTTCTGGTCCTTTCTTTTTTGTCTTTGCCAAGACTCGGAGATAGCGATCATAGGTGTCAAGAAGTTCAAGAAGAGACTTTTGGTCTCCTTCCCAAACAAGCTGGAATCGATTACCATCAAGATTGAGCTGATAGACCTGTTTTTCTGGGAACATTTTCTTTATTCTCTTGGTTGCCTCGTATTTTTTAAGTAACTCTTTTTGTCTCTCTTTTTCAGCAACTCTTTCTTTTATTCTCTCCTGTTGAAGCTTTTGTCTTTCTAACATTCCCCTATGCTGTTGCTCATCTAGACGACTTCTTGTTTGTAGCTCTTCAAGAGGGGATTTCTTTAGAAGGAGTTTGGATATTTGTCCACCTTCCTGTGTTTTTGGATTTATTCGCATTATAGAAACATCATCTTTTATTTCTTTTCCAAGAAATGTTCTTTTTTCAACAGCATCAAATCTTGTTGGCTTTTGACGAAGTTCCCTAATAGGAACATCGTGTAATTTAAAGTACTCCGAGGGTTGTGCTTTTCCTAGACTTGTTGGTGGCTGATGAGAAGATATTGTAAGTGTTTTTTCAGGAGGTGTTTGTATCCCTCGACGAAGTGCACTGGCTCGAGTATCAGCAATTACACTTTGGATATCTCCACCAACAAATTGTACAGGAGGCTGATATGGTGCTTCAGGAGGAACAACTTTTGGAGCAGGAAGAGCAAGACGTTTCCCCTGAAAAGCAGGCAGAGTAGTTTGAGTTGTACCACCAGTTGACCAATCAATAGTTTCCCAAGGACGTTCAGTTATCTCTTTTTTTGGAACTTTGATTTGAACATTTCGAGGACTAAGACGAAGTGTTCCTGGAGCAGTTTCAAGTCGCATAGTGTTAATATCAATATAATCAGTTGGTTCTTTTATAATATTAAGAGTAGTCTGATCTTTTAGAATCTTTGTTTCCATTGGAGGTTTTGATTCAACAAAAGGACTCTGAATCATTCGCTCTTCTTGCCAACTAAATTTAGGAGAATCAGAAACAGGTGCAACTGGTTGAACAATGTTTATGTAATCTGGTCCAAGGTCAAAACCATATTGTTCAAGCTTTGCTTGATAAGGAGCAACACCTTGTCCTGTATCGATTTTTCCACTTCTTTTCAATCGCATTGTTTCAGATGGTAGATCAACAAACTCTCCTCTAGCAAGTGTTCCTCGTTTTAATGTTACTTCTGGACCAAAGTCTACTTCTCCTCTTTGTTCTCTATGCATTTTGAGCATTTCTCTTGTGTCTTGACCAGTTGACTTTACATCAAATCTTCCGAGAGAAGAAGGCTCAGGATATTCTAGTCCAATTGGTTTTCCTTCATATCTATAAATGTCTGGTCCTGTTAGATACTTTCCTGTTCCAGTTGTAATCCCAGCTTCTCTTGAAAGTCTTGCCCATTCTTCAGGTCCTGCTTTTACTGTATATGTCCCTCCAAGAATTTCATTAACACCAACTTTCTGAAGCCCTCTTATGGGAACAACCATTTCAGGGGAAATACCAGTTGCCGTTGGGAAAGATCCTCCACGAGCAAGCATGGCTTGATTATAGAGATGAGCATATGGTTCAAATACATACCCAGAGGGAACAAGTGCTCCTGGTTTACTTACGGGGACAAGCGACCTAGATGGAGGAACAGTTGCTCCCTCAAACATGAGCTCAGCAGGCATTTCACCATAGGCATAGAGTTGAGGAGTAGGAGAATAAGGCTGAGTTGGTGCACGAAGAGAAGGAGCTGTCGGTGTAGGTTGTTTCCAACGAGCAAGTGCTCCAAGACGAGCTTCTACTGCTTGCCAAGTTATTGGCTGTCCTGAAGCTAAATCAACAGGTATTATATCTCCCCATGCATATTCTTTTCCTAAAAATCTAACTGCTCTTCTTCCAGCACCAAGTCCAGTTGACTCTTTTAGTTCAATTCCAGGAAGTTTCTTTTCAATAACTGTTTTTGGTATCTCTAGCTCACCTTTTGGACCATACTGTGGCTGAAGTCTAAGTGCTTGCTGACCTGATTGCATACCAGCTCCAAATGACATGAGACCGACACCTACACGAGTGAGTTGCTCAGCTGTTGTTCCAGAAGGAAGCTGACCAGAGTATTCAGCAAGTGCAGTTGGAGCAATCATAGGAGCAGTTATCCCACCAGTGACAATTCCAGTTGTAGCAATAGGATGTTGAGCAAGCGTTGTGCCAACTTTTGCAAGAGAAGGAGCTACCTTTTGTCCAACTTTTGCAAGTGTTGGAACTTTCGTTGCCACCTTTGTTGCAACCTTTGATGCACCAGAACCAATAGCTGGTCCAAATGCACCTACTGCATATCCACCAACAGCAGGTAAAAGAATATCAGTTGTAAATGGTGACTCAAGCCCTACAGTCTTTGAAACATAGGGAATCCACTGACCTGTTTCATGACCAAGACGAGCAGACTGAGAAATATCATAGCCTCCTTTCATTACCTGCTCTTCAAGTTCTTTTTGATAGTCGCCAGAAAGAATAGATTTACCGAGAGCAATGCCAGCACCAATAGGTCCAGTTGCACGTAGTTCAGGAGATTCAGATAGTCCTCGATATATTTCACCACCAGCAACTGAGATAGCTCGAGGGAATTGAGTACCTATATCAAGAGCACCCTTTGCAATTTTACCATACCAAGGAAGACTTTCCATCTCTTCACGCTGAGCTTTTGTATAATCATATTTGAAACTAAATTGTTCATTAACTGGTTTCTTTGGATCATATGTGAGATCAACAATTGCAGGTTCCTTTGATTGCTTTTGCAAAAAGGTTTGTTGTCCTTCTTTATCTGGATCAAAGTCAAGATACTGTTTTCCCCAATCAACAACATCTGTACGAGGAGCTGACTCCATTTTTTGTAAATTTATAACTGATAACTGATCTTGTGCTTCTTTTTGAGTAATAGACCCAGTCATCTGTTTCTTCATAATTGATTCATAATCTGATGATGGAACAAACCGATAGACATCTGGCTTTGATCCAATAATACTCTTTGAGATTTCTCCTTGAAATGTTTCCCGAAAATCAGCATAATTATCCTTAACTGGATCAAATGTCTTTGAGCCTATCGTAACAAGCATTCCAGATTGAACTGACTGAAGATCTGATTTCTGGTTTTCTAAAAAACGTATTGAAGTATTTGTATCAAGATATTTTTCTCCATCAAAAAGTTGACCTCCTGAAGTCTTAAGAGTATTAAGTGTATTATCAATTGAAGTTATAGTATTGCTAATGTTTTCTTTATCCTCTTTTGCCTGCTTCCAATCTTGATAGCTTATTCCTGAAGTAGTTTCAGCAAGAACATCTTCGAGTTGTTCCTGACCAAAGTCTCCAGGGAGTGTTTTGGCAATATCATACTTGAATTTTTCAACAGAAGTTGGAGGAGTAAGAGAAAAGGTTTCAACAGGTTTTACAGGAAGTGGTTCAGTAACTTTAGGGGACACTGGAGATTGAAATTCTTTGACTGCCTCTTTTGCCTTTTCAACATTCTGATCATTTACTGATTGTATAATATCTTTTGCCGTATCAATTTTTGACTGAATAAAATCAATAGCAGTTCCAGATTGAGTTGGTGAAACATCTTTTGGAGAAGGTTCAAGAGAAGTAACAAGAGGTTGAGTTATTTTTGGAGGAGAAAGAGGCTCTTGCATACTCTCTTCTTTTACATATCCAGGAGTACTTACTTCTTCAGGATAACGATCTTCATAACGAGTACCAGTTGCAACCTTTTCACTAATAGGGTATTCTCCTGTAATAGTTTCTTCCTTCACTGCCGTTTTGTCAATAGTTCCAGTTGACTTAGCTTTAACCATATCAAAATAACTACCATACGTTCCCATTTTTACTTTCCTCCAAAAAATAATGAATATTTGTTAAAAAAAGTGTTGTTAATCTCAGCTTATCACGAACTAAGTCAAAATTTTGCATGTACACAAACCCATAGTATATATTGAAAAAAGAACTATATATAATTAACTAACGAGGTTTGGAAAGGAAGTATTATGTCGTTTCTTCACCATACGAAATTATGAAAAGACCGATTAAAAATACAAAAAAAGCATACAATGTAATATAAAAAAGAGTGCTGAAGAACATAAAGTATGCTCCTCCAACAGTTAGAATTGAACCAGATATTCGAGTGTAGAGACGCTTTACAGTGGGTAACATAGTTTTGACTCAGCCACTTTTTTGTAGACATGTCCTGAAGAGACATGATCACAAGTATTCTTGAGAACAATACCATAGGATTTATGGTGGACATGAATTGGTTGCTTGCATTCTTTACATCTATTTATGCGATACATTTTATTTTTCCTTCTTTTTTATTTTAATTTTCTCTTTGCGTTCTTTTTCTAGTCCTAATCGATTTGTATTTCTTATTGCACAAAATAGAAAGATAAGTCCCACAACTGGAATGATAATAAATTGTTTATGAGGTGTGTTAAGAAGAAAAATGATAAAAAGTGTTTGATAGAGAACAAGAATCCAGAGAAAAAAGTCAAGAATTTGGAGTGTGTTGTAGGACATATCTTTGAGTTTTTTCATAGTGATTTCCTGTCAACTGCTAAATGAGGTTTAAGAGGATAACGACCATCACTGACATAAACATCAGGATCTTTTTCTTTCTTTTTTCTTGCTCTTCGTTTTGCATTACTTTTACTGTGACAAAGTTTGCACCAATACGAGTATCCATCAGCAGTGCTTTTGTTATGATAAAAGGAAGAAAGTCTTTTTTCTTTCCCACATCTTGAACATCTTTTCTTTGGAGATTTTTTCCTCTTTCTTTTTGTTTTTTCTATTTCAAGATGAGCTTTTTCTTCCTTTTTTGGCTCTTTCTTCTTTTTTTCTAGCTGACTAAGAATATTTGCTTCTATTAATGAAACTCTTCTATCAAAATGTTCAATCCACTCTTTCACTCTATTTAGTTGTGTATAGATTTCATCAACAGAGTAACTAAAGTCATCAGCTTCTTTCTTTTCTTCTGTTTTTGAAAGAACTCCTTTTATAAAAGAGATCTCTCTTGTGTTTTGATCTACAATAGATAGTAGTTCATTTTTCTTCATATTTTCACTCCATTTGAAGTAGTATATTTGCCGTTCTTTCAACCATTTTTTTATAGTGAACAATAAGACTTCTTACATAATTTCTTGCACATTTTTTGTTACAAAAAGGATGTCTTTTACCTTCAATTTCAAAACGATACTCTTTTTCTTTTTCTATCGGTTTTCTACAAAATGTACAATTTTCTGGTGTATTTTTAATTATGTCAGAGTATCCTTCGAATTGAGATTTTTTATTCATTAGTTTTCACCTTTTTTCTGCCTCATGTACTCTTGTATCAATCAACTTCCTACTGTAACAATTATGAAAGAAGTCAAAACAAAAGTAGTCGCAAACCCACTAAAAGCATATTTTTCTAAATCTTCATTTCCCTCAGCTATTGCCTTTTTGTGTGTTATCTCTCCTGTTTTATATGCAATGATATTCACAGCAAGGAGCAAAATAATTGCAATGATCAAGGCAACTAATCCTATATTTTCTTCTTTCATTATTTATCACCTCGACAGGTTTTGCAGAGAGACATCACAACGTGAGGTCCCTTATGATCACGGACTTGTTTATGTGAACCACAAAGTTCACATTCTGGTAAAGGAAGCACAAAAAAGATGTAAAAGGATGCACAGAGCCAAATAACAGATGCTATGAATAGTGTATAGATCATGATTTCGAGGATCTTAGGAGTCAGTTCGAAGTATGTGAAGAACAAAAACCAAGGAGTCAGGATGCAGAAGCAGGTGAAAGTGACTAAAAGGAAAAGAGAGGATTTTTTCATTATATCACCCACTCAATGTTACAAAAAGGGCAAAAAAGATTTTTTGAATATTCAATGTCATCTAGCATTCCTGCACAGAGAGGACAGACGATGTCTCTCTTTTTAATGGCAGGCTGTTTTTTCACGATTTCATATATCCAGTCAGGTGGTCCATAGACATGCCACTGCTCTTTTTTAGGGAGACGAATGATCTTAAAGTGCCTCTTTTCGTATTCAGAAAGTTTATCGAGTTCTTCCTGAAGACATTGCTTGTCGTTTGCTTTCATTCCTTCGAAGCAAAAAGTCATTTAGTTATCTCCTTGTTGCTCGTTTGTGAGCTTTGGCTTTTTGATCTTTAAAGAACCTGTAATGAGTGCATAGATTACTTCACCAGAGACGTCACCAATCTTAAGAATCATTTGGCTTGTAAGATCGTCTGCTCCTCTTGCATGGGCAAGCTCGTGAACAAGGTGACCAATAGACTTCTGGAGATCACTAAGCTCACTTCTGCGGATATAGACACTGTTATAGACAGTATTATAACAGGCTGGATCCTTCATCTCGTATGCAAAGACATGAGTCGCTGGAGAGATAGTTTTTGTTATCTTCTTAAGGATTAAAAGAGTTTTTCTCTCTTGTTTATTCAAATCAACATAAGGGATCTTTGTTCTCAGTTGATGCTGGTGCTCTTGTGCAAATTCTTTGTCTGTTCCAACAATTGGTTTTAGTCTGTATGCTATATCAAAGGGAAGCTCTACTGGTATTGCTCCAACCCAAGTTGCCTCACGCTCATACTTGGAATCTGTCTTAATAACTGCCTTTGAGCCATAAACAATCTTAAATGCATTCTTCCAGACCTGTTTGTTTACTGGTCGTGCAAGATCTGTGTTTTTTTCATAATTTCCTGCCTGAACTGCAAATAAGAAATTAGTGACAAGTTCTTGATCTTTCTTAACCATTGTAGAATATACTTCTCCAAGACTGTC
>Ga0272443_10007931_pt1 | contig 9999 bp, 13 predicted proteins | sample SSMAcet12_FD_193581 | JGI IMG/M metagenome (GOLD analysis project Ga0272443, IMG submission 193581) | Marine sediment archaeal communities from Little Sippewissett salt marsh, Falmouth, MA, United States - SSM-Acet-12 | ecosystem: Environmental > Aquatic > Marine > Wetlands > Sediment ... | reverse complement strand
CCGATTCCCGATGAAGCAAGGTCAGGGCCTTTCAAGGACCCTCAAATACCAGGGTGGGGATGGTGACTTTCTCTGAAAGAAGCAGATTTTAAAAACTATAAATTTTCATTGACAGCAATAAACCAGGGTTCGGGGTTCAGGGGTTCGGGGTTCGGGGTTCAGAGGTTTTTCAATTCTCAATTCTCACTTTCCTCTTTCGGGATCACCAGAGGGTTTCCGTTGTGGCGATGGATTTCGACGGCAACGCCGTAGACCGCCTCCACGGTTTCGGCGGAAATCTCCTCCGGCCGGCCGGCATCGAAGATCCGCCCTTCTTTCAAAAACAGGTACTTGTCGGCAAACCGCAGCGCCATGTTCAAGTTGTGCATCGTCATGACCGCGGCAAGACCGTGGTCCTGGACCGCATGGCGCAGCAGCCGAAGAATCTCGAGCTGGTTCTTCAGATCGAGATTGCTCGTCGGCTCGTCTAAAAGCAGCAGCTTCGGCTCCTGGACCATGGCCCGTCCGATGGCCACCTTTTGCAGTTCACCGCCGCTCATCTGGTCGACGTATCGCATGGCCAGGCCCTGAAGATCGAGGCTTTTGATCGCCCCGTCCACGATGCGAAGATCTTCGTCGGAAACCCGCCACTGGATGTGAGGCCGGCGGCCCATGAGGATGGCATCGAAGGCGGTCAACCGCCCCGCCGACTGCTGCTGGGCCACATACCCCACCCGGCGGGCGATCTGCTGCGGGTTCAAGCCGAGCACCTCGTGGCCGTCGACCCAGACCGCGCCTTCGGCGGGTTTGAGAATGGCGTTGATGCACCGCAGCAGCGTCGTCTTTCCCACCCCGTTGGGGCCCAGGATGACCATCAACTCGCCGGGACTGACGCAAAACCGGACGTCGTCGAGCACCCGTCGTCCGTTGTATCCAAAGCATACGCCGTTGACCTGCAGAATCACCGTCGGTACCCCCGTATGAGCAGATAAAGAAAGGCCGGCGCTCCCATGAAGGCCGTCAGGATCGACACCGGAAGCAGATGAGGGGCGAGAATCAGCCGTGCGACCGTGTCGGAAATCAGCAGCAACAGCCCGCCGACGATGACCGTGGCCGGCAGCAAAAACCGGTGGTCCCCCCCGATGAGCCGTCTGACCATGTGGGGACAGACCAGGCCGACAAAACCGATGATTCCCAAAAACGCAACGATCACCGCCGTGACCAAAGAGGCGACCAGCATGCCCAGCAGCCGGATCCGCTCCACCCGGACCCCGAGCCCCTGGGCGGTTTCGTCCCCTGCATCGATCGCGTTGTAATTCCACCCGTTGGCAAAAAAATAGACCGTCGCCAGGACCGTCACCCCGCTAAACAGGGCAAGCTCAAACCAATTCGCCCGGCCGACGTCGCCGAAGGTCCAGAAGACCATGGCGGCCAGCTGGACGTCGTCGGCAAAAAACTGCAAAAACATCGTGCCGGCGGTAAACAGGGCGCCCAGGGCCACACCGGTCAAAATCATGGTCTCCGGCGAAGCCCCCCGGAGGCGGGAAACAGCGATGATCACCGCCGCCGCCGCCAGGCAGAAGACAAAGGCCGTTGCCGTGGTCAAAATCGGCTCGGAAATGGTGACCGCCCCCACCTGGGTGCTGGCCATCACCCCGGCATCCAGGATCATCACCGCCAGCGCGGCGCCGAAGGCCGCGGCCTGGGAGATTCCCAGCGTAAACGGAGAACCGAGCGGGTTGCGCAGGATCGACTGCATCACCGCACCGGATACCGCCAGGCCGGCACCGGCGGCAACCGCAGACAAGGCCTGAGGAAGCCGGATGTTCCAGATGATGACGTCATACCGCCGTTCTGCGCCGGCGCCGAGCAGGGACCGGACAACACCTTCCAACGGGATGGCGGCCGCTCCCTGGGCGATGCTGACCAAAATGGCACCGGCCAGAAACAGAAAGCTTGCCCCGATAAAAGCGCTTTTCCGTCCGATGTACCGGGTGTATTGTGGGGGAATCTCACCTTGGGCGAAATGCACGTTTCTTCTCCAAAACGGTTACAGGGGTTCTATTGACCATTGGCCCCGATGTTTTTCAGACTTGCCCGCTATTGATTCAACGGTATGGGCCGGTAGGCGAGCCCTGAAAATGATCGGTTCATCTCATCAAAGACCGGCTTTCCCACCAGAAATGTGTAGATCTCGTCTGCGACAAGTGCCGGATCGATGTCTGTAAACTGCGCGGGATAGAGTTGTTTTCCGATGAAATAGGCGTTGGCCAGAATCGAGCCGAAGTTACGGGTGTACCAGTTGTAGGGAAGCAGCCCATATACCCTGCCCGCCCGGACGGCGCTCAGCGTTTGATATGCCGGATCGGTCTTCAGTTCGAACAGCGCGCCGGCGCCTTCCCCCATCTGCAGCGAGGAAAGATCGAGAAACAACACGTCCGGATCCCATTGGACGATCTTTTCCTTGGCCACGTTGCTGTGCCGAACCGTTTTTCCGGCCGGCAGCTCTTCGGCGGCCACGTTTTTCGCCCCGACAAAGGAAAATGGCGGATATCCCGGCTCGGTGGATTGAAACCCGTGGGGTCCCTTGAAGGCGATGCCGCCCACAAAACAGGTCGGCCGCTTCTCCTGCGGCACCTTGCCCGTTCTTTGCTTCAGGTCTGCGATCTTCTCCTCGAAAAAGGAGATGACCTGGTCAGCCCGCTGCTGCCGGCCGACGACTTCGCCCATGATCCTCAAGGAGCGATACAGGTCGCTTCTGTCTCCGGAAAGTTCGCCGTACTGAAGAATCACCACCGGGATGCCGGTCTTTTGCTGGAGCTCGACCGGATCGTGGCCCATGCCCGGATAGGTCTTGAAAATGACCTGGGGCGCGGGATCGAGGGTCAGGATCAGCTCGGGGTGATCGTGTCCCCGAAACTGGCCGAAAATCGGCGCCTGTTTGAACTGGGGGTTTGCCAACGCATAGGGCCGGGCATCGAACCTCGGCCGTTGCTTTTCCATGTCGTCGACCGCCACGATCTTTTCCTCGGCCTGCAAATAGGTCAACAGCCTCAGGGCGCCGGGTCCCGAGCAGATCACGTGCTCGACCGGGGCAGGCACCGACACGTCTCTTCCGGCCCCGTCGGTGACGACCCGGTCTGCGACAGCGACAGCGGGAAAAGCGAACAGGAGCGAGAGTCCGGCCATCAAACCACGCATCGACTTGTGCATCTTCGTTCTTTCCTTTCGGCCCAATGAAAAAACCACGAGGCCTTGACGGCTTCCTTCTGGAAGCAGCATGCCTTCGTGGCTTTGAGCGACTGACTTGCTTTCTCGGATAAAACGGCGTCCGTTTTCGAACGGATATTAAAATGGATCCTAAGAAAACGGCATCGTTCTGTCAACCTCTTTCCCACCGGGCTTAACTCACAGCCGGGTCCTCCGGGGTCCGGCTCTCTGCTTCTCGCGAAAGGATGCCGGACCGCAGGACCGTCGACTGCCCCAGGACAGGAAGACGCGTTTCTACCCTTTTGAGGAAAATTTCGAGGCCGCGTCCCGGACCGCATCTCCCAGTTCGGAGACAGCCCGGTCAAGGCCTTCTTTCACTTCTTTCCATGCGGCGTCGCCGGCGCTTCGAAGCTCCTCGAGCTTGGCCCGGGCGGCCTCCTGCCGGACCTTGAGATCCTGGATCCGGCTTTCGGCCTTGATCCGTCCTTCTGCCTCGAGCTTCTTTGCCCGGGCATTGAGCTTGTCCATCTCCGCTTTCCATTCGTCGATCTGCGCCTCGATTTTCCGGCGGTAGGCTTCCTTTTCGTTCATCGGTTCTTCTCCTTTACGGTTCGGATGATCTAGGTTGAATCGATTATGGCCCAGAAGGTTCGGTTCCGGAATCAGGGCAATCCCGTATATGAACGGATAGACAGCCGTATATTCGTCTTCATCTGGGCCGTTGGCGGGTTTACTTCATTATTAATTTTATTGATAAGAAATAAGTAATAATTATAAAAAATTTTTTTACGATCTTGACAGCCACCGAATTGTTTTTATGATATCGGTAAAACAAGAGTCTTTAGGCAGTCAATCATGCGTCTGGCAAAGTAGCGCAAGATCAACGCAAAAGGAGGATGGGCCATGATTTACAGACGATTGTTCGACCTTCCCACCTGGCGGGCACGCACCCCATTCGACGAGCTGGAGCGGATGCGGAGCCAGATGGACCGAGTGCTGGAGGGATTTCAAGGAACGCCGGTATTTCGCCCGACCGCAGGAGTGTTTCCGGCCGTCAACCTCACCGAGGACAAGGACCGGTTCTATGTCCGGGCGGAACTGCCGGGAATCAAGTCCGGGGATCTTGACATCCAGGTCACCGGAAACAACCTGAGCATCTCCGGTGAACGCAAAACCGGGGCAGAGGTGGAAGGCGCCAGGTACCACCGGCGGGAGCGGGAAGGTGGGCGATTTTCCCGGATCATCGGCCTTCCCGGAGACGTCAATCCGGAAAAAGTTGAAGCGCGGCTGGTCAACGGGATACTGACGGTTTCGATCGCCAAGGCTGAGGCGGCCAAGCCCCGGCAGATCAACATCAGATAGAGCGCTTGGCAAAATACCGTTTTGACAGTCCATATAATCAGGAGGGACATTCCATGACCGACACCGACACCAAGGAATTGAAAGTCAAGGACAAGCAGGAGGTAAGCACCCCTGCCGAGCAGACCCGGCCGGGTCTGGTGTTCACCCCGGATGTCGATATTTTCGAAACCGAAAAGGAGCTTGTGCTCCTGGCGGACATGCCCGGGGTGCAGACAAAAGACCTGACCATCGATCTTCGCGAGAACGTGCTGACCCTGACAGGAGATATCGCCCCCTTTGAAGGGGCCGAGGAAGACGACATTCTCATCGAATACGAGACGGGCAAATTTTATCGGCAGTTTACCCTTTCGGAGGTCATCGACCAGGAGCGGATCGAAGCTGCCCTTTCAGACGGGGTTCTTCGCCTGACGCTGCCCAAGGTGGAAAAAGCAACCCCCCGGAAGATCAACGTCACGGCCGGGTAGTGCGCCGGCTCATCGGTTCTTGCCCCCGCCGGTGAAGTCCGGTGCGCGACTTCGCCGGCGGGGGCGACTGCCTATTTTCGGGTCCCCTTCCGGCGACTAAGGGGAGGAGGCCTTCGATGATCAAAAATCCCTACATCGTTCTCGGCATACACCGCGGCGCCGATAAGCAGGATATCAAGCAGGCCTATCGGCGCGCGGTCAAACACAGCCATCCCGATCTGACCAGCGACAAAGACGGGCAGCGCTTCAAAGAAGTCCAAGACGCCTACGACATACTGAAAGACAGGGACAGAAAAAAGGCCTGTGATGCCATGCTTGACGGGCGAAAGGATGCCGAAACCCGCCGGAGCGATGGCGCTGTTCGCAGGCCGGCATACCGATCCGCAGCCGAGGACATCCGGCCGGCTGATCGTTTCAAGGCGGCCGGGTGGAACCGGGGGGCCGCATCGGACATCTACCTGGAAATCCGGCTCAGCCCCTTGGAGGCCGAGGCCGGCGGCGACTTTCCGATGCGTCTTTCCCTTGACCGGCAGTGCCCCGCATGCCGCGGGTCCTTTCCCTGGGTGATGCTCTGCGAACGCTGCGGCGGCAGCGGGCGGCTGAGCCGCGAGGAAACCTTCTCGCTTCGAATCCCTCCCGGAATCATCGATGGAACAAGGACGACGCTCTTTTTGGACGAAAGCAGGGCGCCCGATGCCGTTTTCCACCTGCTGATTCGAATCGACCCGAGAGCAGGCTGATCCTTGCCCGGCCGGCGGTCATGACTTTAGCTTGCCCAAAACCGCCATTCGGGGGTCTATGCAATCTTTTTCGCAGCCGCAGGGCTTCCGGTTCAGATCGGCGCCGCACTTCGGGCAAATCCCTTTACAGTCCTGGCCGCAAAGGGGTTTTAGCGGCAAAGCCATCACCAGCTGTTCCTGCAACCCTTCCAGTAAATCGATTTCGTCTCCGTCAAAGGGGATCAGATCGATCTCCTCTGCCAGAAGCTCAGTCTCCTCTCCGGGACGCTCCTGCTCCGGCATCTGGGACCGCGGGCAGTAGGTCAGGGAAAACTTCTCCGACAGCTCCATGGGAAAATCGGATAGACACCGGCTGCAGCAAAGCCGGACGCGTGCGCTGACACTTCCCCCGACCAGAAAAACGCTCTCTACCCTCACGGCCCGGATCTCGAACCGGATCGGACTTTGGAACCGAGCCTCACCGCGCTTGCGGAGATCTTCGAGTACGGGGAATTGCCCCGCTCCGACTTCGAGCGACAGCTCGCGTCCCTCTTCATCGATCTGTTCAATCGGCAGCCGCATGGTTCCCCTTCCTCGCGCGTTAGGATGAGGGCTCCCCCTATCACCCGGGCGCGATGGATGTCAATTCGACATGCGATGCATTCGGCCGCGGCGGCCACGGCGCCTGCATAAACTTCATTTTTGTATAAAATATTTATAAATATTACAATATTGCAATTATTCGGCTTTCAGAAAAACATCCCTATCGCTTTATCACATTGATTTTTCGATAAATAACGCTCACTACCGCCCACCTTTCGGTGGCATTGTTTTTGCTTTATCACCTCTTGGCAAATTGCACCCTGCCGAAACCTGAAAGCGAAGGAAACGACCATGAATCCTAAACAGCCGAAACCCAGCGTCAAATGTATCCGATGTGGAAGGGAAGTGCCCTGGGATCCCGAAAATTCCGACGCCCCGGTCGAAGACACGCTTTGCAGCCGGTGCTACGAAAAGACGCTCTTTCCGGAAAGCCGATTGCAAAACATGGAAATTTTCGACTGATAAGGCTGTTTTTCGACTTTCGGGCTTCGACTCCAGTGGAGCGAAATGGGTGATTTGATGGCGGCATCATGAATCCCGAAAGTTGAGTTGCTCCTTGCGCAAGTCCACTGCAAACCAGGCGCTATCTTTCATCTTCGTCTCCCCTGCTCCGTGACGATACCGCTTCTCCGTCGTTTCTTGAATTTTCTACCGGTGCCGGTGGATGAACGACCAGCCGGTCGCCGGGATGGATCGGGTGGCTCGGATCGATCCGATTCCAGATCAGCAGGGAGAGCAGCGGCACACCGAAGCGCTCGGCAAGGACCGAAAGGTTGTCGCCGTTTCGTACGACGTAAATATGCTGGTTTCGCTCAGCCGCGTGGTTTTCGGACAGCGCTTCGATCCGGTCCTGGAACCCAGCCGGGACCGGCTCCGGGATCCTGAGCCAGTGAGTGCCGGGGGCCAGATAGTGGCCCCGGATTTCAGGATTCAGATCCTTGATCCGTTTGAATGTGGTGCCGGCCGCCTGCGCTGCCAGACGGATGGGGGTCTCCTGCCGGCATTCGACTCGAACCCGGGCAAAAGAAAGAGGCGGATAGGCATTTGCCGCGGCAAGGCCGAACCCATAGCGCTCCGGCGCAGAGAGGATCACTTTGGCTGAAACAGCCCGAAGCACGTATCGCTGGGTTTCCAGCGACAGGTACAAATCATAGTAATTGTTCACCTGCTGTTCAGCAATTTCGGCCTCCAGACCGGCTTCCCCCATATTGAAAGCCGCTGCCGCAAGGGTCCAGCTGCCGAAGCGCTCGTACAGGTCGGAAAAATAACGCGCCACCGCCCGGGTCGAATCGTAGATATTTCGCCGCTCGTCTTTCCGGGCATCGATGGTAAGGCCGTAATTCCGACCGGTTCCGGCGATGAACTGCCAGAATCCGATGGCGCCCCGGCTCGAACCGGCATGGGGCCGAAGCGCGCTTTCGATCACCGCGATGTACTTCAAGTCCGCCGGAATCCGGTGTTCGGCCAGGATGTCCTCGATCACCGGCAGATAGCGTCCTGCGCGTTTGATCCAAAGGATCACCTGCGGCCGATCCCAGAGCATGAGAAGCATTTCCTTTTCGAAACGCTCCCGGACATCGGGATTGTCCAGGGGGACCGGCTCCCCGCAAAAATCGACCGATGCAACTTGCTTCAGCGCCGCGGCCAGCGCAGGGATCTCAGCGCTGGAAATGGAGGAGGGTTCCGCTGCGACAGCAGACGGTAAACCCCATAAAACGAAGATCAAGACAACAATCCACCTTGGGTATCGATAGAATCGGCTCATGATAAGGGATATCTCGGCTCCGGCGTCGCAGACATTTGACGGACGCAGCAGCGATTTTATTTTACTTCAAATTCTATCTCTCCGATGACGGCGCCGTTTGCATCCTGGACTTCCACCTGCCAGGAACCTGCCAGCCCGTATAGGTTTTTGCTGGCATAGGTTCGCCAGCGGCCGCCCTGACGTACCGGGACCGTCACCCGAACCATTTCATTTCCGTTGTAATGCCAGACAAAATCGATCTCGGTGTCTGCCGGAATGTCGACGGCCTCAAGAAAAGCGTAGACCGTTGTCGTATCCGCAGAAAAACTATCCGAAACATCGACCGGCTCCCGGTCCTGCACGTCCTTGCAAACCACCAGCCGCTTTACATCAAACGGCGCGGCTTCGGCAGCCACAGGAACCAACCCGGCTGCGGCAACCAAAACGGCCCCGACGATCACCACGACAGCCCACCTGCCTATCGGCTTTGTGAAATTCATCTTCTTTCCTCCTTTTTCTGTAAAAAGTCATTTATATCAAGAAATACAGTCCTCTATCACATGATTCGGATAGGAGCGCAAGAATTTTAAAAAAATCCGCCGGAGGCCCGGACCAGGCCCCTCGTCTGGGTGACGATTCCGCTCATTTTCCCTTGACACCCATTGCACCCCCTCACTATAAAAGGCCCCGTTTTTCATCAGGCAGAGCCAGATGCCTCTGACCTGGCCCCAAGGACCAGCATTTGCAGACTGCACTAAAAAAAAGGAGCCGCATTCATGAGATCAGCCAAACCCAACTTCCTCACCTGCTCTTTGCTCGTCTTGCTTTCGGTCGGCACGCTCATTGCCGGATGCACCGCAATTGGAGGCAAGCCGTTCACCCCCGTCGACCCCACCTCCGACAAGGCTGTGATATATATTTACCGGCCGAGAACTTTTGTCGGCGGCGCGGTTTCCTACCCGATTTACATCAACAACCAGAAGGTGACTACCCTGCCCCATACCGGCTACTATGGATATCTTGCCGAACCCGGAGAGGTTTTCGTTGCTGCCAAGACCCCCGAAAACGAGGCCCACGTGAAGCTGGATGTGAAGGCCGGAGAGGAGTACTACATCAAGGGGGGCACCGCAACGGGCCAGTTCAGCGGGCGCGCGACGCTCGACCAGGTCCATCCCTCCCAGGGAAGAGAAGAGATCAAGAACTGCGCCTATTATCCGGCACACGATGAGCTGAAAAAAGAATAGGAGGCACTTAACGACGCGCCGGACTCCAGCAGCGGCAAGACTTCGGCACCCAATGGTGTCGGAAGTAAAGGTTGATGCCTTTGCAAAATCGCTCTTGCCTGATTTTGTTTACTTTTTCTGCGGACGGAGACACGCCTCCGTCCGCAGGTATTTTCGACTAATCATGGATGTTGGCGCTGAAATCTTCCACCTCAGTTCTCAATATAGCTGCCATATGGAAAGCCCGGCTCGGGCACGAGAGAAACCGGCCCGTCCTTGCGCAGGTCTGCAGCAGCATCGTCGGTATGGTTTGTGTACCCCACATAACTTCGTCGATTGCGATGCCTTAAATAATGACTATTATATAAATCATCGATTATAGCAAGAAAAGGAGGTCGCGATGGATTTTTACTGTCCTGAAAAGAACTGCCCGTCATCCGGCATCGAACCGTATGTGTTGCGCCTGCCCGACGAGGTCTACATGGACGAGCGGAACCTGGCCACCGTGTTCTGCCCCCACTGCGGAAAATCGCTCGTGCAAAAGCGCACTGATTCCGAAACCCGTGGAAGCTAAGCTCATTTCTGCTGAATTATGGTGATCATTGTCTCACCGCAGTGTTAATCCGTTTAAAGTCAAGAAGAAATTTTGGGGGAATCGTTGTGCCCAAAACTCACGTCCGAGGGAATTACCGGGA
>Ga0272443_10007930_pt1 | contig 10000 bp, 12 predicted proteins | sample SSMAcet12_FD_193581 | JGI IMG/M metagenome (GOLD analysis project Ga0272443, IMG submission 193581) | Marine sediment archaeal communities from Little Sippewissett salt marsh, Falmouth, MA, United States - SSM-Acet-12 | ecosystem: Environmental > Aquatic > Marine > Wetlands > Sediment ... | reverse complement strand
GACCCCGCACGTCTACACCGACCTCGTGGCTCTCGACGCGCTAGCACAGATCGAGGAGCTCGAGGAGGCGAAGCGCAAGGCTGCCAGCAAGTAGCGGCGGGGCCTGGCCCAACATGGTAGTCTAGCAGACCATGGCCAACGGTCCCGTCCGAGAACTGATCACCGTCGTCAAGCTCGTCGCGGACACGCGGCGCGGTCTGCGGGACATCAAGCAGACGACGGCGGCCGTTTCGGACTACATGAAGCAGTTGAAGGCTGCGTCCGACGCTCAGGAGAAGTTCGAGAAGTTCTTCAAGCGGGATCCCAAGGGGTTGAAGCGCCTTCGCAAGGCGATCCGGGATGCTGCCAGCGACCGGGCGGCCGCGGCGAAGAAGCGGACCGCCCTCCGGAAGCGCGTGCTGGCCGCGCTGGCTCGCTCTGAGGCGAAGGAGCGCGCCCGTGCCGAGGCCGCGCGCCACAAGGGGGTGATGGACGAGATCAAGGCGCTGCGGAAGCGGCGGCAGGAGGCCCTCAAGAACCTCCGCGGCATGGTTCGGGACAACCAGCGCGCCCAGCAGACCATGCTCGCCGACACACGCCGGCGCCTGCGTCGCGAGCGGCGCGAGTTCTCCCAGAACGCTCGCCATGCGCGCAACCGCCTACTGCCGACTGGCCTCGTCGGCACGTACGGCGCGCGCGCGGCTGGGCAGTTCGTCCTGGATCGCTTCATCAAGGACACCGCCGAGGCCGCCGACGACGCGGCGGTGCTGGCTCGTCAGATCGGGTTCACCGCGGACGCGACGCAGGAGATCGCCTTCGCCGGCGAACTCGCGGGGGTGAAGGTCGGGGAGCTCAAGACCGCGCTGCGACGCATGGGCGACAACGCCGGCGACGCGGTTCACGGGCGAGGCATGGCGGTCCAGGCGTTCAAGGACCTGGAGATCAGCGTCGACGACCTGAACGGGAAGCTCCACGACAACGACGCGCTGCTGATGGAGATCACGAAGCGCCTCGAGGGCCTGTCGGAGCGGAAGATCGGCAACATCATGGCGCAGATTTTCGGCCGCGCCGGCGCGAAGTCCGCGCCGCTCGTGGCTGGAGGTCTCGCACAGTTCCAGCGGTTTCGGCAGTTGGCGCGGGACACCGGCGCGGTGATCGACGAGAGCCTGACCCAGGCCTCGATGCGCCTCATCGACCAGTGGATCCTGGTCAAGATGGCTTTGTTCGGCATCCGGAACGACCTGGCGAAGCACCTCATCCCGCTACTCACCGACATGAGCTCGCGGATGTTCGACTGGTGGATGATGAACCGGAAGATCATCATCCAGAAGATGGACAAGTGGATCCAGTGGCTCGTCAGCGCGTTCGAGATGCTCTGGGAGATGCTCGACCGCATCGACCGCTTCGTCAACCAGGTGAGCGACTGGGGCACCGTGCTGGCTGTCCTGACGGGTGTGTTGGCGGCGCTTGCGGCCGTGATCACCACGCTCACCGCCGGGGGTCTCATCGGGGGGCTCATCGCGGGCCTGAAGTCACTGATGGCCGCGCTGGTGTTCCTCATCAAGCCGGCGGGAACCCTGAGCGCGGCGGTGCTCGCCATCACCTGGAAACTGGTGCTGGCGGCGGCGGCGGTCGCCCTGCTTGCGCTCGCGGTCGAGGACTTCGCGACCTTCCTCCGCGGCGGCGAGTCGGTGTTCGGGCACTTCCTGGAGTGGCTCCTGGGATCCGAGGAGGCTGCTGAGCGGGTCCGCCAGGCCTTCGAGGCTGTCGGTCGCGTGATGAAGGAGATGTTCCTGAAGCACGTGAACGACACCATCGACTCCGTGCGGATACTTGTGCGGTTGGTGATGCGCCTCGTCGAGATCCTCGGCCTTCTGGCGAACGTCTCGATGACTCTGAGGTCCGTCCGGGGGGTCGCAGGACACATGCTCGAGGGCAACGTCGCCAACGAGGGTGGCATGGTGGGGATGCTGAACCAGCAGGCGGATGCGATGGAGCAGGCTCGGATGCGCCGCTTCGTCGCGCGTGGCGGGAACGTCTCGAACAGCGAGATCATCAACACGTTCAACCTGCACGGGCTCCAGGACCCCGTGGGGGCCGCTGACAGCCTCCGCACGACGATGTCCAACGCCCCGCGAGGTCGGTGATGCTGCAGATCCTCCACCCCGACGGCCGATCCCTCATCCTCGACGTCACGATGACCGCGGACGTGTCGAGCAGCATCGCCGTGGCGAAGCACCCGATCGAGGTCGGGGCGCCGGCGGTCGACCACGCCGAGCGACAGAACGACGAGTGGGTGTTCTCGTGCAAGGTGACGGAGTCGCCGACGACGTCGGCGATGAACAGGGGCTCGCACCTGAACGGCACCCGGAACGTGCTGCAGGGCATCTCCGGCCCGGAACGCGTCGCGGCCGCGGTCGCATTCCTCGAGGACTGCGTCGGGGAGCTCATCAGCTTCTGGCTCGACAACTCCGGGCGCGTGTCCGTCACAAACGCGATGCTGACGCAGTTCCCGCGGAAGCACAGCATCGTCCGCTCCGTACCGTTCACGCTGCACTTCGTCAAGCCTCGGCTCGTGCGCCCGCGCGACGTCCGCATCCCGCCGCGCCAGGTGGTGCCGGCCACGATCTCCGACGAGGGCCCGGCCCAGGACGGGTCGACCGACGAGGCCCGGGACGTCGATGACAAGTCAATTCCTGACCAGATTGGCCACTTCATTATCGACGGGCTGAGGGCGTTCGCAGGGAGCAGCGACTGATGCAGCGACTCAACCTGAACCCGGATCTTCCCCGCCAGAGGTACATCTTCACCTTCGACGGCACGGTCTACACCGTCCGCGCCACGTGGCGCGAGAGGCTCTGCAAGTGGACCCTGGACGTCTTCCTGGTGGACGGCACCGAGGTGGCCCTGGGCTGCGTCGTGAACGCCTCCGGGACCGTCGTGCGGGACCTGAACCGCTGGGACCCCGACGCGCCTGCTGGGCCGCTCCTGGTCGCCTGGGGCAAGGACGACTACGCACGCGAGGATCTGAGCCAGGACGGCGGGATCCAGGTCGCGTTCGCGACGCGCGCCGAGTGGGACGCGATCCTCGCCCAGCTGCCGACGGACTTCGACGTCCTCGTCACGGACTGACCGATGACTGCACGCTTCGGCCGCATCGTCCAGGTGTACGTCGGACCCGAGGGCCAGCAGGGCCGCCGGTTCGGGAACGACGACACGGGCAAGCCCGGTCACCACATCAAGTTCACGACACACTCGGCGACGAAGAACAAGCCGCCGGAGATGCGGCTGACGCTGTTCAACCTGTCGCCGGAGTCGATCGCGCTGTTCAACGACCCGAAGGCGGTCGTGTCGCTCCGCGTCGGCTACAAGACCCACGGGGTGCGGCAGTGGTTCATCGGCAACCCTGTCCGCGACTCGCAGCGGATGCAGAAGTCCGGCGGGGACCGGGCGCTCGAGGTCACGGTCCGTGACTGCGGCCGAAAGATCGACTTCGGGCGGCTCGAGCTCTCGATCTCCGGGCTCGCCACGGGGCGCCAGGTGTTCGACCAGATCCTCTCCCAGTCCGGCCTCGGCGAGGGTCAGGTGGACCTGGGCGACCTGAAGTGGACGCGCCGGTACGCGTTCAGCGGCACCTTCACCCAGGCGATGGACAACCTAGTGCAGGCTGCAGGTGGCGGCCGCGAGTGGTTCATCCGCGACGGGGCGGTCTTCGTCATCAAGCGGGGCGACGTCACCCAGGAGCGTGGCCCCATCTTCTCCTCCGAAGATGCTACGCTGGTGGGCATCCCGGAACCTCTCGAGCAGGGTGGCGTCCGGTTCAAGGGACTCCTCGACGTGTCGATGCGCGTCGGGCGGGTGTGTAAGCTGGAGTCGGAGCACGTGACCGGGTGGTTCAAGGCTGTGGAGGTCGCGTCGTCGGGGTCGAACTTCGGCGGCGAGTTCTACGTCGACGTGAAGGGCGTGCGGTATGCCGCAGCAGAGTGACCCGACGCTCGACGACGTCATCGAGGCGTGGATCCGCGGCAGCCTCGCGGACGTGCGAACGTCCGCTCTGGCGAAGGTGACCGCGGTCGACACGGCGGCGTCGCCGCCGACGGCGTCGGTTCGGCTCGCGGTCAAGCGGCAGCGCCTCGACGAGGACGACGCCCTGGAAGTCTTCGAGGGACCCATCCTCCCCGACCTGCCTGTCCTCTACACGGTGATGGGCTCGGCGTCGATCCATGCGGACCTGGAGGTCGGTGACGAGGTCTTCGTCGTGTGGCTCGAGTCCGACCACGACAACGCCATCGCGACGGGGAACGACATCAGCGACCCGGCGACGCCGCGGCGGCACCACCTCATGGACGGTGTGGTCATCCCGCGCGCGTGGTCCGCGTCGGTCCCGGCAGACGCCCGGGAGGCGAACGCGCTTGTCATCGAGCACGGGACGAAGATCAAGCTCGGGAAGTCCGCGACGCAGCGGGCCGTCCTCGTCGACGACCTGGTGACGCGCATGAACGCCATCGAGTCTGCGTTCAACGCCCACACGCACCTGTACGACAGGCCGTCGTCCGGGTCGACCACACCCACCGCTACGGGCGCCGGACCGTCGGCGGGTACCACGGCCGCCGCGGACATCCAGGCGAGCAAGGTGTTCCTCGAATGACCGCGATCACGAAGTTCAAGCCCACCACCGACCACCACGCGGCGGTCCGCGTCTACGTCGAGTCCGGCGGCAGCCTCCCGGAGGTCGTCGAGCGGACCGGCATGACCGTCAAGCAGGTCATCAACCTGATGTCGACGACCTGGTGGCGCGGGCAGTTGGACGAGTACGACTTCCACGCGATGCCGATCGAGACGCTCGGCGAGCACCTGGTCCGCGAGAGCGGCAAGGAGGCCCTGGGCCGCCTCGGCCACGAGGCCTTCCTGCCCGTCGCCGACCTGGCGAAGATTTCAAAGATGGGCATGGACATGCTGAAGGGCCCCGAGGCCGGCGGCGTGAACATCCACATCGGCGACGTGACGCAGATCGACCTGAGCAACCTGAGTCCCGAGCAGATGCGCGCGCTCGCCGGCGGGGGCGAGGTCATCGACATCACCCCGGACGAGTAGCTCGACGGGCCCGACCCCAGATGGTACCTTGACGCCATGACCACGTCCACCTTCTCGGACATCGCGCTCGACGGCGGGGACCTGTCCGACTCGGACAACCTCCTGACCGGCATGGACGCCGTGATGCAGCGCATCTCGCTCGCGCTCCTGATGCACCAGGGGGAGTGGTTCGCGGACCCGACGGCGGGCCTGCCGTGGACGACCTGGTCGCGGACGAAGTCGCTCCCGCTGACGATCGTCGAGGGCCAGGTGCGCGACGTGCTGGCGGACCTGCCTCCGGTCACCGCGGTGCGTTCGGTGTCGGCGGCGCGGGACGTCGAGGCGCGGTCCATCAGCATCACGACGGAGCTCGACATCGGCCGCGCGACAGTCGAGGCGGTCTTCGCCCCGCAGGCGACCGAGCAGCATGGTAACCTGTCGCCCTACGTCCACTACCGGATCCTGGGGTAACGATGCCGCTGACCGACGCAGGCCTGACCGTCCTGAGCGGGTCCGAGTACCTCGACGCGATGATCGACGAGTACGAGACCCTGACGGGCCTCACTGTCGACCGGACGCGGACGCACGACTCGGCAGTCATGGTGATGACGACGATCACCGCGACGCAGCTGGGCGAGGCCTCCGAGCTCCTGCTGGCTGTCTTCAACGCCCTGAACCCCGACGGCGCGACCGGGAAGATCCACGAGGACGGCTCCGCCCTCGTCGGTGTCGACCCCGACCCTGCGACGTACTCGAGCGTGACGGTGACGCTGACCGCGACGGCGGGGACGCAGATCCCTGCCGGCTCCATCATCGAGGACTCGACGACGCTGGCCCGGTGGGTGACCTCCGAGGATGTGACGTCGACCGGGAGCGACGACGTCGTCGCCCTCGCCATGGAGGCGGGTCCCGTCCTCGCCTCGGCTGCGGCCATCGACACCATCGTGACGCCCGTTCCCGGCTGGTCCGCGGTGACGAACGCGGCCGCGGCGAGCCCGGGCGAGAGCCGCGAGAGCGACGCCTCGCTCCGGCAGCGCCGCCGGCGTGCCCTGGCGAGCTCGGGCTCGGCGAGCGTGAGCTCGATTCGCTCCGCCCTACTCGACAAGGACTACCTCGACGGCGTCCTCGTGCTCGAGAACACGGACAGCGTCGCCGCGGTGGTGAACACGAAGGTCCTCGACCGGAACTCCATCTGGGTCTTCATCTCGCCCGAGACGCTGACCGACGCGCAGGAAGACGAGGTCGCTGAGATCCTGCACCGCAAGGCGCCCGCAGGCGTCAACATGATGTCCGACGCGGCGACGACGAAGGTCACGAAGCAGGTGACGGACGTCGGTGGCATCACGAGCCACCAGGTCGAGTGGAACTACGCTGCGAGCGTGGACACGACGATCACCGCGACCGTCACCCTGGAGCCCGGCTTCGAGCTCACCGACGTCTCCGGCGCCATCGGCATCGCGGTCGAAGGGCTGTTCGAGACGCTGGGTCTCGGCGACATCCTGCGCGCGTACGACCTGACCGTGGCCACCGCGGGCATCGACGGGCTCGCCAGCGTGTCCTGGGCGGCGAGCGCCGGCGCGTTGGATTACGACCCGGGCCCGACCGGCCAGATGAACCTGACGTCGACCACGGTCACGCTGTGACGAGCCGCAGCACCCCGAACTACTCGGCCGCCGGCGACGCGAGCATCGCGATCGAGCGCGTCGTCTACGAGGGCGACCACAGGGGGCTGGCGAAGTCGCGGCTGCCCGGGCACATGCGGACGCAGAAGCGCCTCGTCGCGCTCACGCAGGCCCTGGCCCACGGCGTGCAGATGTTCGAGGACGAGGCCTGGGGCGTGCTCACCGCCCTGCCTCTCGACGCCGCCGTCGGCAAGGTCCTCGACATCTGGGGCTCGCTCGTGGGCGAGCCTCGCGGATCGCTGACGAGCGACGCCGACTACCGCGCCATCATCCGCGCCCGCATCCTGGCGAATAGGTGCCCGGGCGACCTGGACTCGATCATCGAGGTGCTCTCGGTGGCGGCCGCGCCGGCGGTGTGCATCGAGAGCTTCAACCTGCCCCCGGGCGCGTACCAGGTCCAGGTGATCCGGGAATCGTTCATGGCCGAGGCGCGGAGGCTGCGGGTGCGCCGCATCATGGCCGACGCGAACCCCGGCGGCCGTGGGGCCCTTTTCGTGGAGGCTGTCCATGGTGGTTTTGCGCCCCCTGCTTCTTGCGCTGGCGGTGTCGCTGGCGGGCCTCTCTCCAGGATCATCTAGCAACTGCGCTGATTTCAGCGTAGAATCGGACGTCATGGCTGCACCTCCCTACCGGCCCGAGATCGACACCAACGGGACCCGTCAGCCGACGGACCCCGCTGGCTTCCCGCAGGCGGTCAAGGACGACGGGCTGCGCGAGCAGCAGATCGTCGCGAACTCCGGCTGGAACTGGCTGTTCAAGACGATCAACGACTGGATCGGCTACTTCGTCGACGCCGGCGCGGGCCTGTTCGACGTGGAGCACGACCCTGCTGACGGTACGCACACCGACGTCACCGCGGACACGCTCGGCGTCGATGGGGTGACGTACCTGGAGACCGGCACATGGGGCGCCGCCATGCCCGCCGGTGGGCCCGTCGCAGTCGACACGCGGACAGCGGGCACGGGCGTAGCGGCGAAGAACATCCTGAGCAAGACCGTCCCGGCCGACTACGTCGGCGAGCGGACGCTCGCCCGGATGCAGGGCGGCGTGAAGGTCGACGGGGTCTCGGCCTCGACGCTGCTGTCCCTGGACGTCGAGATCGACGGCACCGCGGTGGTCACGCTGTCGCAGGCGGCGCCCCAGGTCGGTGACATTCTCTGGGTCGAGGCTGAGTTCGTGTTCGACGACGGCGCGAGCGAGATGGACTACACCGTCAAGATGTACAAGGCCCTGGCGTCCGGGACGAACGACGTCGACGTCGAGATGGGGTCGTTCGCTTTCGACGAGACCCAGGCCAACGACTTCCAGCTGTTCGCGCACTTCACGGGTGGGGCGGCCGGCGACACGTTCACCTCGCGGACGTGCTCCCTCGACATCTACAAGCGGGACTGACCCATGGCTTCTCTCGCAGGCTACAGCCTCGCCAACCTCCTCGGTGAGCTCCACGCTGGCCGGAACCCCCGCTGGCGCGAGCAGGCCCTCCTCGAGTCGCCCCCGGTCAACAACAACGACGGGATCGGCCTCGGGAACGCCTCCGACGGCGTCGCGCTCCGCACGGGCATCCAGATCCGGGTCCGCCGCGTCGCGGCGTACCGGACGGCGATCTTCACCTTCACGGTGGACAACAGCCAGACGTACGCGATCAGCATCGACGTCGGCGCAGGCGCCGTGGCGTTCAACTACGCCTCCGACGCCAGCGCGACCTCGCAGGAGATCGCCGACGGGCTGAAGGCCGCCCTCGAAGCGACCGCCCTGAACGACAACCTCCTGGCATACAGCGAGCTCGACCCGGACGGGTCCGGCGAGTACCGGCTCCGGGTGACCGGCAAGCCCGGCAGTGCCCTGGACGCGGACGACTTCTCCATCACCGCCTGGTCTGCCGGCGGCGCGGGCGACATCGACGTCGAGGCGGACCCGAGCCACTGCCACATCGTGATCTGGGGCCTGCCCTCCGGCGGCCCTGCGGTCACGAGCCCTGCTGATCCCGACGACGCCGTGGCGTACCGCGCGTTCGACGCGACCGAGGGCGACGAGGAGACGTCGCCGTGGATGCAGATCGCCCTCGTCACGGAGCCTTCGGCACTGCCCGAGGACGCCCTCGAGGGCGAGGTTTACGTCCCGTTTTCGGGGTACATCGACATGCTCAACACGGGCATCCTGGCGCGCCTGGCCGTTCAGGTCTCGAGCTACGAGGACTCCAGGGCGTCGAGCGATCATGCCGACGTCGAGATGATCCCTCCGCGAGTCCTCATCGGACCAGCGTGGCGCGAGACCGAGGGGTCGTAGGATGCCGAGTCGGGGGACCATCTGGGAAGACCAGCGGAGAGAGCGAGCCGCCGCAGGTGCCGCTGTGGGGCCGAGTCTACTTCTGCCCGACCCTGAATCTCTGCTCGCAGGCGAGAACGTGCAGGCCCTCCTGGTCCCGAAGGCGTCGTCGCCCTACATCGACGATCTGACCGGCAACCTGGTCGACGGTGACTGGACAACCCCACCGAGCGCCGTTCGGGACTACTTCGACAACGGCCAGATGTGGGCGTGGGGCGCAGCTGAGGCGACGACGAACATCGGGCACCTGCAGATCACGGGAGGTATGTGCGTGGCCGCCCTGTGCGCCGTCCGCACGGTTTCGGCGGGCGACGGTATCGCAGCGATGCGCGGGGACCTTGCCAGCGAGATCGAGGATGAGAACGCTCTGTGGAGCATGACCGTCCCTGCCACCAACACGCTGCGGTACGTCGCAGAGTACGGGGCAGGGCTCAACGCCCTCAAGGACTGGACGAGCCCAGGGGACTTCGAGTACCTGCACGACCTGGGGGTCCGGTTCGTGGTGATGAACCGCACCGCGTCAGGGGATGTGACCCTGTACGTGAATGGTGTAGAGATCGAGACCGTGTCTTTGACAGCACCGACAGGTGGGTCCCTGGCTACCTTGTGCGTGGGGGCGTCCGGCCCCTGGCGCATGCTCCTCGTCGAGGACGCTTTCGCCGATGCCTCACGGCTCGCGAAGATCCACGCGGCTGTCGGCCTGGAGGTTGCGTAACGTGGCTAGGTCCCTAACGCTGGTGAAGCAGCGCGAACTTCTCCGCTTCCTGAAGGCGGTGGAGATCGACGATCGGGGTGATGGGGAGTACCCTGACGCCTCCCGCGCACGTGCTCGGGAGCGTGCAAGGGAACTCCTCGAGACTGCCGGGTACACTGAGGGTGAGGACGGCCCCCCCGAGGACTTGAGCACAAGCAGATCCCTCCCGCGCCGTAGGAGTTAGACA
>Ga0272443_10007929_pt1 | contig 10000 bp, 11 predicted proteins | sample SSMAcet12_FD_193581 | JGI IMG/M metagenome (GOLD analysis project Ga0272443, IMG submission 193581) | Marine sediment archaeal communities from Little Sippewissett salt marsh, Falmouth, MA, United States - SSM-Acet-12 | ecosystem: Environmental > Aquatic > Marine > Wetlands > Sediment ... | reverse complement strand
CGTCCCCCGGGGGCGGCGGGGCCGTCGTGGCCGATCGCGCTGCGCGGAGCGGTACCGCGAACTTATTCGCCAGCGCCTGCACATCCGGGTCGGGGTCCTTCTGCGCGATCCGCTCCAGGACCGGCAGGCCCAGCTTCTTCGCCGCCTTCCAGCGGGTGTGGCCGACGATGATGACGCCGGCCTCGTCGACGACGAGCGGCTGACGCCAGCCGAATTCACGCAGTGACGTCGCCACGGCGTCGACGGCGTCGTCGTTGTGGCGAGGGTTGGTTTCGTAAGGCCGGATCTCGTCGATGTTCACCAGCTTGACATCCATGTCACATGCTCCTTGTTGGTGCGTCGCCAACACGTCGAGTCGTGTAGCCGCCGCGCATACAAACAAAAACGCACCGCCCGACGGTTCCGCCTGCCATCAGAAGGCCCATCATGTTCCGAGGACCCGCTTCGGTGGCTCGTATTTTGGCATCGTAGTCCAAGGTCCTTCATTCACGGTCCTGGGCACGATTCACGGCGGATCGCTACGTGACCGCGCCGGCGCGGGCCGCGCCGGGCGGACGCGGGTCGGCGGCACGGGCGGCTTGGGCGTGCTGCCGCGTGGTGCGTCGGGCTCGGCTCCGTTCTCGCCACAGGCGCCGCTCCTGCGCGTCGTGGGCCAAACCAGGGCGTCGGCGGCGACGCGAGGGCCGGCGTACTCGGCACAGTAGTGCCACGCGTCGGCCGATTGGCCGGTCGCGTGGCGGATACGGCACAGCTCCCGGCGTAGCCGGGGCCAGTGGCCACAGTCGGCACAGCGGCAGTGGCGCAAGATGGTCGCCGGGACAGGCTTCGATGGCGTTCGACGAGGTCGGACGAGGTTTGACGAGGTTTTTGGCCGACCTCGTTGGTCCCAAGGACTTGCGATGAAATGACTTACACCATCGATAGCGAGGTCGACGAGGTCATTGTCTGTACCTTTATATATGTGATGCTGTTCGCGCCCGCACGCGTAAGGCAGTAGAAAACCTCGTCGACCTCGTTCTTCGTTGCGTAAGTCATCTTCACAACAGGCATTTGCGCCCGACGAGGTCGGCGGAAAACCTCGTCGCGACCTCGTCGACCTCGTCGTTGAGGCAGCGTTCTCTCGCAGACGGACTATGACGTTCGCTAGCGCCACGATCAGATCTCCGTCGCCGCCGCAGCCGCGGAGCCTTGTCGCTGCGCGCCGACGTACTGCTCGAACGCCGGGCCTAACCGCATATGCAGGATGCCCTCGTTGTGGAGGCTGGCCGTCTCCGACGACGTCAGTGGGTAGGCGGTGACCGCGATCCAGCGCTTCACACCTGAGTAGGAGCGGTACAGCTTGATCTGGCGGACCAGGTCGCCGAGCGGAACGGGCTTGATCTTGACCTCGATGCCATACGCCAGCCGATGCGGGAATGCTTCGTCCTTGATGCTCTGCCACGCCGACCACGAACACTGTCGCTGCAGGCCGTGCCACTGCCTGCAGCGCTCCTGCGCGTGGGTCTGTTCAACCTGTAGATCAAACTCCAGCACGACATCAGCGAACCCGATCGTCGTGCGATACCGGTCTTGGCCCTTGCTGATCTCCACCTCGATGTTGGCCCTGGCCCGGACAATTCGCTGCGCGAGCATGGCGATACGTAGCCGGTCCCCGCGATCCCGGCGCCAAGGCAGCGGGCCATGTTCGACGCCGAGCAGCCGGGCGAGTCGGGTGGTCATCTGCCGTGACGTCAGGTACTGGCATGCCTGGTCGTGCAGCGGCTCACGCCGGTCGGGGTCGGCGAAGCCCAGACGGGCGAGCATCGTGCGTTCGTGGGTTTGCATGATCGTTATTCCTGGTTGCTCAAGGGTCGCAGAATGTAGCGAGAGTGGCTGCTCTCGGTGACGCTACGGCGGATGAACCATTCGGCAATCGGCGCATCGAGATGGCGCTGCAGGAGCTTGCCGAAGGCGGCCCCGCGGGCCTGCGGGGTCTTCTTCGCGAAGACGAACGGGAACAGCTCGTGACGTTCGGCCAGGTCCAGCAGTTGCTTGGCCGTGACCTCGTGCAGCTCGAACTCATCGTGCCAGGCGGTGACGAACTGTTCCCATTCCTGGCCGCGTGGATCGGCGCGCCGTCGCCACTCGACCTCGTTGGTCCGCCAGGCCTGCAGGCCGTTAACCTGCAGGATGCCGCCGATCGTCTGGGACCAGCTCTCGAAGCCGCCCAGTCGGTTGGGGTGCGCCGGCCGGCCCGCCGCCAGCCAGTTCTCGACCAGCCCCAGCAGGCACTCCAGCACGAGCCGGCGATGCTGGCGGACGTAGCCACGGACGTCGGGGTGCTGGAAATCGCAGCGGGCCTCGGGATGGGCCGAGGTCGGCTCGATCATGATGGGCACGATACGCTTGGCGATCTCCCCGGAGGCCTGCACGTTGTTGCCGGTGCCGACGATAGTCAGGTTGTTCGGCAGCGAGACGTTCCGCGAGACCCCGAGGATCCGCCCCAGGAAGCACGACGTCGTCAGCAGGCTCGCCAACGCCGGCGAATCGATGTAGGCCGGCAGGTTGTCCAGGTGCATCAGCGTCTCCCCGGCCAGCAGCATGGCGAGGATGCGCTTCTCGCGCTCCTCCTCGCGTTCGGTGATCTGCATGGACGGCGTGTCGCGGCCGGTGATGACGCCGCCGAAGACCTCGTTGACCAGCTTGCTCTTGCCGGTCCGCTCCAGCGGGGCGTTGAGCAGATGCATCGGCCGGGGGCCGTCGATGGCCGGCGCGACGACGGGTGTCAGCAGCAGGCCGAAGAAGTTCTGCCGGTCGGCGGCGCTCTTGAAGGGGAAATCGACGACCAGGTCGTGCAGGATGTTGCAGATGATCTCGCAGTCGGTCTCGGGCTTCAGGCTGCGCAGCTCGGGGGGCTCGTCGTAGTACAGACCGTCGTGCCAGCCGGGCCTGACGCGGGTGAATCCGGCCGCGTAGACCGGGTACGAGACCATCAGCCGCAGCTCGCGAACGCGAGGCGCCCCGACGGCATGGGCGACGACGACGCCCGCGGCGTCCTTGCTGCAGGCCTGGTACACCAGGGCCTGCTTCCTGGTCTGTCGAACCGTGCCCCACTTACCGAGTCGAATGTGGCTGTCGATCAGGATGCGCATGCGATCGGCGGTGAACTCGACCCACTTGCGCTTGCCGGTGGGTCCGAGGATCTCGCCGGCCATGAAGTCCTTACGGTAGATCGCATCGGCGGGCAGGCGCCCCAGCACCTGGTCGGCGAAGTCGGCGTTGGATTGCTCGACGACGCGATCCCGGTCGTCCTTATGCGCGCCGGGCAGCAGCACCCGCCGCGCCGTGGCCTTGGGCCTGATGCGGCGCGGCCGCGTGATGCCCCGTTCGATGCCGCTGGAGATCGTGGCGGAGGTCTGACGACGGCCGTGCTCGTCGTAGTCCCAGCCGGCCTGGGCAACCGCGTCGGCCAGGGCCGCCTCGACCTCGGCGCGCTGCAGCAGCCCGGCGCCGACCAGCTGGCCGAGCTTGCGGGCCGCCGTGAACAGTCGGTTGTTCCGTTCGCCCTCGACGGCCGAGCGGACGGCCTGCAGTTCCCGCTCCATGGCCCGGCGGGCATAGCGTTCCAGCCGAAGCGGGTGCGTCCCGTGGCCTGAGCCGCGCAACGAGGGCGCCGCGGCCGGACTGGTCAGCCGCCGGACGATGTGTGCCGGCAGTTCAGCCAACTCGACCTTCCAGGGCTCACGGCCCTCGGCCCAAGTGTACGGCGCGCCGGTTTCCGGATGGACCGAGCCGGGGAAGACGACCTGGCCACCGTCGGCCTTCACGTCGATGTGCGGGCCGAGCCTACCGGTAGAGTTGCCCAGCGGGCCCTGGTGGCGGAAGTAGAGATGACAGGCCCCGGGGCGGCCCGTGCGGACCGTGACGGTTACGGGCAGGTCCAGCCGCTCGACGGCGGCGCCGGGGTCCACGTCGATGGCGACGATCCCGCTGATCTGTCCGGTTCGCAGGCCCACGTTGCCCCGAGCCGCCCAGGCGAGCGCCTGCCGCAGAGACTCCCGCGGGCGATCCTGCCAAGCCTTCAGGGTCGGCCGTTTGCCGGCCAGGGGCGTGAACGACCAGCCCAGCGCGTAGCCGTGCTCAATGTTGGCAGCCAGCGAGTCGCAGTCTGGCTTCGATTGTGTCTGCGAGACGGTCATGACACACGCTCCGGTGGTCGGTCCCGCGAGGACCTCCGCTCCGCACGCTGCGCAGCCCGGCGGGCTTCACGTCGCCGGTGCCACTCCAGCAGCATGGCGCGGTCGCGGATCGGTTGGGCCGAGGCGAACAGTGCCTTGGCGAAGCGTGCCAACGGGTCGGTCTCGCTGCGGAAGCAGCGGCGGTAGTACAGTCCGAAGGCATGGACGCGGAACGCGTCCTCGAGCCGCTCCCACTGCTGGTCGGTGAGTTTCGGCTCAGCGGCCTGTGGCATGGCGGACCCCTTCGACGACGTCCCCGGCGCTCCGCGCGACGATGTAGACGCCCCCACGGCGGCGGATCTGTTGGGCGATTCTCTGTTGCTCGGCCGATAGCCGCCCGCTGGTGCGGGCCTTGCACTCCACGCCGATGAACCGCCCGCCGGGCAGCATGCCGGTGATGTCCGGCCAGCCGGGCGTGCCCGTGCTCATCCAGTTGCCGCTGCCCAGCTGCAACCGCCCGGTGTTCGTGCGGCAGACCAGCGCCCCGAGCTGACGCAGGCAGCTCAGGCACTCGCGGACCACGGTCGATTCACGATCGCGGGGCGGCGTGCGGCGCCGGCGCTTCGGTGGCGGCGGCGGTGCTGCGGCGAAGGCCGCGGCGAGATCCTCGGCCTGGGTTCCCTCGCCGCGGGCGTAGCGCCACCCATTGCGCCATGCAATGGCGTCAGGCCCGTCGGCATAGGGGCAGGCCTCGATCGCCGCACCCCGTTTGGCCGCCAGGCTGCCCTGCACGAACGCGCCGACCGGCGCGCTGCGCCGGGCGACCTGGTTGGCGTCGACGGCATGTCGCTGCGGGTGGTGCACGACACCCTCCGTGGTGACGCCGCCGCGCCCGAACCGGGCGGGGAGTGCGGTCCCCGCCCGGCCGGGCCACGGCAAGCGGCCGTCCCTGACCGCTCAGAACGGCAGGATCATCCCGGGCGCCTTGTCCTTGACGACGGCCCAGTCGGCCGGCGTGAGCTGCTCGGGTTGCTTGCCGGGATACATCTCGTTGACGATGCGGAACCACTCCTCGCTGATCGCGTCGTCGGTCCACTTCTCGTCGGTGCAGTGGGCGCAGAACTCCGCCCACGCCTCCTCCATCGTGGCAGTGGCACCGGCCGGTTGGGTCGGTGCCTTCGCCGGGCGCTTCGGCGGCGCCGGCTTGCCGCTGGGCCTGGGCGCCGGGGCCGGTGTGCCGCCGGCCGCGGCCCGCAGCTTGGCGCCCAATCGGGCGTTCAGCGCCCGGCGGGCCGCGTCGTCGGCCCTGCTGACGCCGGAGGTGGGCTCGCGACCGTAGGGGTTGAGGAACTGGACCTTGATCTTCGGCTGGCCGTTGTACTGCTCGAAGCCCAGCTTCAACTGTACGGGTTGCTGCGTCAGGTCCGTGTCCTGCAGCCAGAACGGGTCGCGCCCGTCCCAGCCCAGCGCGGCCTTCAGGGCCTCGATCGCCACGCTGTTCAGCGAGCCGTCCTTCTTCTCGAGGTAGAAGTAGCCGGTGATCTCGAGGTTCTCGGCCGAGCAGTCGGCCCACTGCTCGGCGAGCAGCTCCTCGACGATCCGGAAGTGGACCGTGCAGGTCGCCAGGTTGTTGGGCCCGGTCTCGGCGACGCCGATCTCGGTGGGATACGCATTGAATAGTCCCTCGCGGTCAGGCAGCATCGTGGGTGTCTCCTTCTATTCGGTGAGCAGTCGGGTCCACAGGGTCGGATCATGCCGCTCCAGCGGCATGGGCTCGGCCAGCGTGCGGCTCTTGGCCATGCAGTGCGGCAGCTCGCAGGGGTACACGGTCCGTGTGCCGCTGCCGGTGCCCTTGCGGTCCTTGACGTTGACGTCGTATCCGATGAACAGGACGTGGTCGGCCCATTCACGGGTCCGCAGCCGGATCGAGGCCTTCCCGCTGGCCGGCGACAGCAGCCGCGGCTCGTACCGAATCCAGTCCTCGCCGGTGGGGTTGGGGACGTTGGCGGTGCAGTCGTGGCAGATCAGGATGATGTGCCGGCCGGCGCGGGCGTGCTGATCGAGATCGCCCAGCAACGGCAGGAAGACGTCGTAGACGTGCGTAAAACCCTTGCCGTAACCGTAGTCCTCGAGTCGCTGGACCCGGTGGCCCTTGTCGTGGGGGACGGTGGCCAGCGTATGCTCGACGGCCAGCTCCTCGGCCCGGGTCGCCGAGTCGATCACCAGCGTGCGGACGTCATCCCACCCGTCGCCGTGCAGCGCAGCGCGGATGCCGGACCACGACGTGATCCCATCGACCACCCGGACGTCGACGCCGTCGGGCAGCTGATTGCGCAGCCGCGGCAGCGAGTCGTCCAGATCGAAGAACGCCACCGGCCCGGGCGCCAGTGTGGCGGCGGTCGTCTTGCCACTGCCCCCTGGGCCGTATAGCACGACGCGGTGGCCGGCGCCCTGGGGTATGGCGCCGAAGGTGACAGTGGCCGGCGGCCTGGGAGCCGAGGGCCTGGCCAGTGGCCGCGGGGGCGGCGCGGGTCGAGTCGGTGCAGCGGTCATGAGTCGTCTCCTGATGCGAGTTCGGGGTGTACGTCGTCGAGGTACTCGTAGCCGGTAGGCGGCGGCCCACCAGGCTCAACGTGGATGCCGTTGAGGCACACGGCACTGAAGGCGCAGTGGCTGCAGGTCATCCGGCCGACGTTGCGGAACCAGCGGCCGTGACGCTGGGCCTCGCGGAGTTGGCGGGCCTGCTGCCAGAGCTCGAGGCGGTACTCGGCGAGTTCGTCTTCGAGGCGTGGGACCTCGCGGCGCTGGAAGTAGTAGTCGGGCCGCTCGCCGAGGTCGGCCAGCAGACGCTCGCCGTACTGCTCGGGCGTCTCGTTGCGGCGCAGCCGGATGGTGGGCTTGCGGGTGGCGTCGTAGAGCACCGTCGCGACGTCATGGCCGATCGTCCGGGCCGCCAGGACGTAGTGCGACAGTTGCGGGTCGCACCGCAGCCGAAGCCAGTACTCGCTGTCGGGGCCGATGTCCTCGCCGGCGGTCTTGTACTCCAGGACCGCCAACCGGCCGTCGGGCAGGCGGACGATCGCATCGATCTTGCCGCCCAGCCGGAACGTCCGGCTCTGGCGGCCGGTGCGGGGGTTGACCAGCGGCAGGTCGAAGACCTGTTCGGCGGCGATGATCTGGACGTCGTCGTCGTCGTACCGCCAGAAGTGCCCGGCCAGCAGCGCCGCCAGCGTCTCCCGCTCGACGGTCCAGTCGGTGGGGTCCGCCCACTCCGGCGGCTGCTCGTAGCCGGCGGCGGCCCGGGCGACCGCCTCGTCGGCCGTGGCGCCGCCGTTGTGGGCCTCCAGGCCCAGGTGGAGGGCCTTGCCGAACCGCAGTGGCGCCGCACCGCGGATGCGGGACAGGCCCAACTCGAAGCGGTAGTAGTGCCGTCGAGGGCAGCCCCGGAACGTCGCCAGACGGGTGGCCGTCAGCGTCGCGCTACGCATGGTTCGTCCTCCGCAAGCACCGGCAGCAACACCAGCAGGACCGGGAACAGGGCGACCGTGAGGATGATCACGGCGATCAGCTTGAGCGTGTCGCGGGGCATATCCCGGCCTCCGCGAGGATCCGATCGGCCTCCTCCATGGCCCGCTGTCGGGCTCGGGCTGTCGGCGGTCGGGGCTTGCGCTCGGCGTAGCGATACGGCGGTGGGGACTCGTCGGCCTCGGCGAGTGCGTTGAAGAATCGATTCAGGGCCTCTCTGGACGTAGAGATCCGCCGTCCGATGCGGACGTAGTCCAGGTGGACCCCGCGAAGCCCCTCGCGGCACCAGCGCCACAGCGTCGAGATGGCCACCCGCTTGCCGCCGTATTCCAGGAGAGGCGGCGCTTCGCCACGTCCCTTCTGATTCAGCCGCGTCGGCCCGATCACCACGCTGCGGGCGTCAAGGTCGTAACCGAAGAAGATGAACTTCTTCAGCAGCCCAGTGTGACTGCTCGGCGGCGATCCGGGCGGCGCGGGTTTCTTCCGCTTGCGGATGCTGCTCTTGGCCGACCTCCGCACGAACGCCCCGAACTTCGAGAGCACCTTCCGCGAGGCGGCGTCAACCTTCGAGATCACCGCCTTGCGGTCGAAGAACAGCTGCTTGAACTTCAGGTGGATCATCCCTGATCTGCCCCTCGCGTCGCAGCATCACGATCTTGCCGCCCCCGTACATTTGCCCCGAGACGTAGATGTCTCGGTAGACGCGGACTTCGCCGCCGACGTAGAGGAACGCGTCGTAGTGGATGTACAGGTAGCCGAAGTCGTCCACGACGCTGCCGGATTCGACGGAGAGATAGCCGTAGTAATAGGCGTCGAAGCCCGATGAACGCGAAAAGGTCATCGGGCCGTACACACGACACGAGCCGTCCTCGGCGACGAGCAGATAGCCGTCCACAGTCAACAGACCGGACGACTCGCAGGTGATTTCCGAGGAATAGACAGCTTCGATGTACCCGTAAGAGGTGACGGTCAGTTCGCCGTAGACGTAGATGCCACTGTAGTAGTAGCAGTGGACGTATCCGCCGATGTTGGCGATGCCGTCGCTCTCGATGGTGACCGTGCCACTGTCCAGGTCCATGTAGCAATAGTCGTACAGGTCCAGGTAGCCGTGGACGGTGATGGTTCCGCCGGAGACGTAAACATAACCGTCATAGGCGGCGTAGAAGCTGGTGCAGGCCCAGCCGGTTGCGATACCGCTTCTCGGCCGCTTCGACGATCTGCTCGCCGTGCGTCTTGATCAGGGCGTCGCCGCGAACGCCGCCGGTCATCAGCGCGGCGGCCTCCAGCACCTTCGGACCGTCGGCCGTGCCGCCGGTGTGCGCCGCTGGGGCGACGGGCCGCGAGGCGCGCAGCACTTCCAGTTCGGTGCTCTTGACGTCCCAACCCTCCTCGATGGCCTTGGCCTCGATGTCGGGGTGCTTGCCGTCGGTGACCTTGCGGATGGCGGCGATCCGCTTGCTCTCGGCGGCGGCCTCGGCGCGCATGTTCTTGACCGGATCGCCGACGGACGGGGCCTCCTTGCCCTCGTCCGCCTGCGCCCGGACCTCCGTGTCGTGCTGCTTGTCGGTGGTTTCCACGATGCCTTCCTTGTCGTTCATGGTCTGAGGCTCCTTGTCTTGTGCCGCGACGCGGGCGGTGGTGCCCGGATCGGCGGCGCTGTCGACGAAACTGATCTCCTTGAGCACCGCCCGACGCACCACATGCACGGGACCGGTGAACTGCTGCTTGTTGACGTTGACCGTGGCACCGGCGGGGATGAACTCCGCCTCGACCACCGCCGCGCCGATGCTGGCCTGCCAGGGGAAACCCGTCTGGCCCGGATGACGCCGCAGCACCAGGTAACGAACCGGGTTGCCTAAGCGGTCGAACTGGATGCCATCCACGGCATCGTCGATCAGAATGCGGGCATCAGGATTGGCCACGCGGTCGGCTTCGATCAGTTGCAGGTCCAGCTTGATCGGCGAACGCAGCATTGGGTTGGCCGTCAACATGCCGAAGACCTCGCCGTCCACGGCCTTGGCCATCCGCATGAGCCGCAGCTTGGCGGGCAGGCGGATTTCCGCTGCCCAGTCGGTGAAGGCGGTTTCGATCAGGTCATTGGCCTCGGTGTCATCCGAGAGCAACTGCAGGCGCGGGCCGGTGCCGACGCAATCGTTGGCCAGCGTCAGGACGATGCCCCGCGCGTAGCTGTTGTTGGCGACTTCGTACCGGCTGCGGTTGCGCAGCGTCTGTCGCACGTCGGGCGACGCGGCCGCGTCGGCGCTCAGGCCGTCGGCATTGGCCCAGTGCCGCACGTTGTCGGCATTGGTGACCGCCGC
>Ga0272443_10007927_pt1 | contig 10005 bp, 7 predicted proteins | sample SSMAcet12_FD_193581 | JGI IMG/M metagenome (GOLD analysis project Ga0272443, IMG submission 193581) | Marine sediment archaeal communities from Little Sippewissett salt marsh, Falmouth, MA, United States - SSM-Acet-12 | ecosystem: Environmental > Aquatic > Marine > Wetlands > Sediment ... | reverse complement strand
GGATGGCACGAATCTGCTAGGACACATCACCAAGAAAATCAAAACCTACGACGTTTACAAGTACGAACGTCGGCATGTGCGTTTTGTCATTATCGCCTCCCATTTCAACAGCCTGCGAAACATCATCAACAAGCTCGTCGACGACGGTTTCCTGCTGTCGCAGATCCGTGTCTTGTACCACGCTAAGGCGCGATGCGCGAACGTCACCTATGACTATTCTCAAGATCAGATCAGCGTCGAATGGGTCCTGGAGGGCGAGAACTCCGATGCGTGCGTTCATCACGGAGAAGACGGTCACAACCTCGAGACCATCATGAAAGATTCAATGAGCGAGTGACGTGCTCGCTTACACACAATGGCATTGAGGCAGGAGATAGGAGATTGGAGAATGTTAAAGTACCTGGGTCTGGATTTCGCACGGAATCTCAAGATATGGATGAAACTCGCTGCCGGGTTCGGGATCATCCTGGCGCTGACAATGGCCGTTGGTTATGTCGGTTGGTCGAGCCTTCACGACACGACTGCCATCGTTGGCAAGGCCGACGATGGCAATCGGCTCATCAAGCAGGCATTCCGTGCCCGGCTGGAACAGAAGAACTACATGGCAGAGAAACAGGATCGCTACGCTACGGAAGTGGCTTCCGTGATCGCCGAGATCGATCGCGCTGCCACGGACTTGGAAGCCAAGATGAAGGACACCAAGGACAAGGCGGATGTGACCGCCGCGCGGGAGGCCGCGGCAACGTACCACAAGTCGTTCGAGAACTGGGTGAGCATGTCCAAGCAGCAGGAGTTGCAGTACAAAAACATGCTCGCCAAGGCCAATGAGGCCATCAAGCAGAGTGAGGCACTTCGTGCCGACCAGAAGTCTCAACTCGCCCAGAAGCAGAAGGAAGGCGTGGCGTTCGTCGCCGACAAACTGTACAAGGCCGATTCGGCAAACCGCCTGATCAAGACGGCGGCCAACGCACGCCTCGCTCAGAAGAACTTCATGGCCGAACTCGACCAGAAGTACGCCGATGAGGAAAACAAGCAAATCAAGGAAATCGTCGGACTGTGTGACGAACTGATCGCCGCCATGAAGCAAAAGGTCAATCGCGACCAGGTCGAGGCAGCCAAGCAGGCCGGGCTGTCCTATGACAAGAACTTCAAGACCTGGGTCGAACTCGCCCAACAGAAAACGACCCTTGGTGAGCAGATGGACAAGAATGCGGCCACGTTCATGGAGGAAGTCGTCAAGCTCTCTGAGGATCAGAAATCGAAGCTCCAACAAGAGATCGAGGCCGAAGAAAAGGGCGCCGCCGCCCTGGCCGATAGAGCGTGGAAAAGCAAGCTCTCCGATGCCATTCGCATCCGTGCAAACAATTGCCGTCAATACCAACGCGACTACAAACTGAATGGAAAGGATCAGTTCGTGGAGCAACTGAACCAGGCAGTCGTGGACATTGAACACGATGCCCGGGAACTCGCGAAACGGTTCGACGAGCAAGCCAACAAGGACCAGGCCGTCGCGGTAAACGAAGCAGCTCAGAAGTACCAGGCTCAGTTCGGCGCCTGGGTCGATTGCGACCGGAAACAGCAGGAGGTCTACGCGGCCCTGGTCAAGAATGCCGCTGACTTCGTTACCAACTGCGAGGCCCTTCGCGCCGACCAGAAGACCCAACTGGCTAAGGTCCAGGAGGAAACTGCCGCATTCGTCGCCGACAAACTCTGGAAGGCCGATGCGGCCGGCAAGGTCCTGGAACTCCTGGCAAGTGCCCGGATTGCTCAGAAGAACTACATGGCCGAGAAAGACCCCAAATTCGTCGAGGAATTTGGCGCGGGAATTGCGGCAGTCGGAGCGCTGTGCGACGACCTGTCTGCGGGAATGAAACAGCAGGCCAATAAAGACCAGGTTGCCGGCGCGAAGGCTGGCATCGAGGCCTTCAACGCTTCCTTCCACAAGTGGGTCGACCTCCAGTCGGAAATGGACGGTCAGTATGCCATACTCATCGAGGCCGCTGGAAAATTTGGCGATCTATGCGATACGCTGCGAAGCGGTCAAAAGGCCAAAATGGAAGCCACCATTGGACGCTCCAACGTGATGCTCTTCCTCGGTGTCGGCGTTGCTCTGTTCCTGGGCGTGCTCGTGTCCGTTATGATCACGCGGCTGATCGTTGGTCCCGTGAAGAAATGCGTCGACAGCGTCGTCGCTCTCTCGAACCAGGACTTCAGCGTCCTCGCCGACGTGGATAGCAAGGATGAACTCGGCCAGATGGCCGTTGCCATCAATACGTCGATCGGCAATACGAAGAAAGCCTTTGACGACATCAAGGAAGCCGCCGAACGAGAACGAATCGCCCAGGAAGAACGCGCAGAACAGGAGCGAAAAGCAGCCGAGGCCGAACAGAAACGCAAGGAAGAAGAAGCCGCTCGCGAACGCGAAGCAGCCGAGGCTGAACGGAAACGTAAGGAAGAGGAAACCGAACGCGAACGACAACTGGCTGCCGAAGAGGCACGCAAGGCCGAGATACTTCGCAGCAAGGTCGATCGACTTCTCGAAGTCGTGAATGCCGCTGCCGAGGGTGATCTCACGCGTCAGGTCGTCGTCGAAGGCGACGAAGCCATCGACGAACTGGCCGGCGGAATTAAGCGGATGCTGACCGACCTGTCATCAATCATCGGCCAGGTCACCGAAAGCGCCGCCCAGTTCAATGAAGGCTCGCGAGTCATCGCCGAAAGCTCCCAGGCGCTCGCTTCCGGGGCTCAAACGCAAAGCGCCAGCGTCGAGCAGATCTCCGCTTCGATCGAAGAGTTGACCGCGTCCATCGACGGCGTCAAGGTCAGTGCCCAGGAAGCCGACGATGTTGCCAAAAGAACAAACGATCTGGCAGAGCGTGGCGGCAGCGCGGTACAGAAGTCGATCGAGGCAATGGACCTGATTCGGACGAGTTCGGATCAAATTGCCGAAATCATCCAGGTCATCTCCGAGATTGCCAGCCAGACAAACCTGCTTGCCCTCAACGCAGCTATCGAAGCCGCTCGCGCCGGAGAACACGGCATGGGCTTCGCCGTGGTTGCTGACGAAGTTAGAAAACTCGCCGAACGGAGCAATCAGGCGGCTGGTGAGATCACCAGCTTGATCAAGGAATCGAGCAGTCGCGTCCAGGAAGGAGCCGAACTGAGTGACGAAACCGGGGCAGCCCTCAAGCAGATTGTCGAGGGTGTCCAGGCAACCGTTGCCAAAATCTCGGAAATCGCGACATCCACGGTCGAACAAGCTTCGAATGCCGTTCAGGTAGGCGAGGCGATCCAGGGTATTGCCCAGGTCACCGAGCAATCTGCTGCCGGCAGCGAAGAAATGGCCTCCAGCAGCGAAGAACTCGGTGCCCAGGCCGCATCGCTCCGCGACCTTGTGGCCAGATTCGAGACGACAGCCACCAGTCGGAACCTCGATCGAACGGACGAGCAGAATTCGGCAACGGCCGAAGCCACAGTAGCCTAGGCCTGACTGTTGCTCTCCCTACACTCCCCTCTTGCCTGGGACGCCGTACCTTCCCTGCGGCGGCCCAGGCACTCTTCATTCTTTGGACGGGCAACCAAAGAGATGGTGGAACGATAGCTCGTTCCCTGTTATTTCATCAACAGCAAACTCAACGCCATGACCGCCATTCCCGCCAACAGACCAAACAGACTGTCGTGCCCCTTTCCGTAAGCTCGGCTTGTGGGAAGTAATTCGTCAAGGCTGATGTAGACCATGATGCCGGCCACGCCACCAAACAGCATCCCCATGATCTGAGGCGGGATGACTCCTGATTCGCCACCCAGAAAGAACCGCAGAGCGAAATACGCCAGGATAGCGCCGACAGGTTCGGCAATACCGCTCAACGACGAATAAATGAAGGCCTTCCTGCGGTCTCCCGTGGCATAAAAGATCGGCACCGAGACACTAATCCCTTCGGGAATATTGTGCAGTGCGATGGCAATCGCAATGGCAAGGCCCACACTCGGGTCTTCCAACGCCGCCAGGAAGGTGGCAAGCCCTTCCGGAAAATTGTGGATCGCGATGGCCAAGGCGGTGAACAAGCCCATACGCAGCAGCTTGGAGTCTGCCACACGATGGTCGTGCGCGCCGGGATCCGCTTCTTCTGGATGAGCCGCGATCTCATCGAAATCCGGCATGGGGGCCGAATCATCGTGAAGCGGCTCTGTTTCTTCGAGGGTATGCGTTTCGTGCGGGTTCTCGGCCGAGGGAATCAGGTTGTCGATGATCCCGATCAGGGCGATTCCCGCAAAGAACGAGGCGACGTTAATCCAGTGCCCCCAATAGTCGCCATAGGCCGCCACCAGAGAATCGGTTCCCTTGACGAAGATCTCGACGAAGGAAACATAGAGCATCACCCCGGCAGAGAAACCGGTAGCGATCGACAGGAAGCGGTAGTTGGTACGTTTCGCGAAAAAGGCGATAGCACTGCCGACGCTCGTCGCCATGCCAGCGAAGATGGTCAGACCTAGTGCGAGCCAGATGTTTCCCATGAAGTCCGCTCTTTCCCGCAAGCCGCAAATCTCGACGCTGCCGTTCGGCGAAGCCATCCTACTCGGCCTCTTGAAGACCCCAAGGTATCATCTGGAACACAGATTGTCACGAGCACTCTGCCACCCATCAAGACGGCTGTGGGGCGTAATGCTAACATTGCCGGAGCCCCTGCCGCACCGGTATACTGTGATCAGTGCCCTCCTCAATCGGGGGATCGTCCGCGAGAGACCTATCCTCGACAACGTGGTTCGCCCGTTGATGCAGAAATTCGCAATCGTCACTGTTGCCGTCGTCATTTTTCTGAACGCACGCCTTGCGTTCGCGGCCACGATCCTGTTCTCCCCCATGGACTCGTTGGACGGTTGGACGATTCGCAGTCACGGCACAACCAACGCTGCCATCGTGGCCAAGGGGGATTCCGGACAGTGCGTTCAGGTTTCCTCCCAAAACTCGACGGTCTTTCTGACGCGGGACCTGCGGCTCGATGACGTGCGTGGCGCAAGCCTGGAAATCGGTTGCCTCGTCCGAACCATGGGACTCGTACCCGGAATCCAGGTGACGAGCACTGCCAAGATCCACCTTGCAATACAGACGCCGGAAGGCGTGCGACAACACAGCGTGCAATTCACTGATTCCGATTCCTGGCAGTTCCAGGGCTTCACGGCGGATGTTCCGGATTCCGCCGAACGGGTCGTCCTTAACCTGGGCCTCGAAGCCTGCTCGGGAACCGTCCAGTTCGATCAACTCGTGGCCCGGAACGATCGCCCTGCTACGGTGCCATTGGATTTGTCGGCCGCAGCCAATGCCGGCCACGAGCAGTTGGGAATCACCGCCTTTCCCGAAGGAGAGGTCATCTGGAACGACATTCCCTTCAAAATCCTCGACGCTGTCGGCAACGAAGGTGCAGACTGCATTCGGCTCAAGGGAGTGGACCACGAAGATTGGCCGGAACGAATCACCCCCCCGATTCCGGTCAGCCGTGCTGCCTCGAAGGTCTACGTCCTCCATGCGACACTCGTCGAGCAAGAGACGGCCGAGACACCCTGCGCCATGTGGTGCGCGTGGTTCTCTGGGGGCCACAACGTAAGTCTGAGTGTCTTCGAAGGCCGTGAGATTGGCGCCATTGGCGCGACGGAGGACCTGGAGAACTGGCACATCGCATGGCGAGGAAAAGGTGATTCGAACACGAACATCGTCTTTGGTGTAACCGAATGGCCGATCTACATGAGTGCGCCCGTCGTCAATCTGACGGCCCGGTCCTATCGCGGATCCTCGCCGGTGATCCTGGCGATCACCGTCGTTGAAGAACCACCCAAACCCAGACCGATGATGGACGACTCTGAGGACGGAGAAGAAATCGACTTCTGAATGAGTAGCTCACCACGACAGCCCGTTCGACCTTTTCGCACGTTTGCCATTCTGGCACTTGTGCTATGGGGTCTGTACGCCTGGTGGGCCTTGGGACGCGTTCAGTCGACGGGCAGGATGCTGCACGACTCATTGAAGACCGAATGGCCGGCCGAGGGTGGCCCCACCCTGGGTGCGCGAGACAAACTCGTGTCGACCGCCGACGAGTTGGCTTCCGGACAGGCTTGGAAGTATGGTGATGCACTTAGACCCGTCGAACCTCCCACTCCAGATCAGCGAGCGGCTGCCTCCAAGTTCTTCAAGGAGCATTCCGAATTGCGGCCACGACTGCTTGCGGCCACGGACGACGCTCGGAATCTCGCGACAGATGGCGACAGTATTGCATCGATCCGCGAAGCCTTGGCGAGAGCCTATCGAGGTGCCGTCCGAGGGGACAAGACCGCCGTTACCACCCAACTCGCTCTCGCCGAGAAGATGCTGGCCTCAGTTGAATCGGGAGCGCCGACAGCGAGCGGCCCGGTCGATGAACAAACCGTGACGCGATTGGCAAAGGCTATTGGCCCTGCCTACCGGCTCTCGCAGGATCTCATGACGGAAGGCGGCGAGGCAGCACAGAAGGTTCTGATCATTGCAGCCCGCGACAATGCAGAGAACCGGTACACACGGGCGGCCACTGCGATCCGACTTGCTGGCGAGTTGCTCGGCGCTCAAATGACGTTGCCCGCCTTGGCAGAGATGCCTGAATGGTTCAAAGATCTAGCCGAGCGGGATATCCCAGCAGCCGATCAACGACAGGCGACGGCTGCCGTCGAACTGGCCGAGGCAATGAGTCTCTCCATAACACCCAGCAACACGGTTACGGCCTTGCTACGAAAGGCTCGTCGCGATTTGGATGCGGGACGATTCGACACCTCGGCCTGGTGGGCCGGTATCACGCTCAATGCCCTCGGCATGAGCGACGCGGCAATCGCCGCTTCGACAACAGGCAGTGCAGATTCGCAAGACGGTCCAGCAGGCGAGGAGGAAACCGAGTGACGGGATTCTCCTTCAATCTGTCCGACTTCGTCTTCGTCTGGTGGGGATTGCTCTTCGAAGCGATGCCCTTCGTCATTCTCGGCGCGATCCTGTCGGGAATTGTCGAGCGGTGCGTTTCACGAGAAACGGTCGTCCGATTCTTTCCCAAGAACCGCTTCCTGGGCATTGTTGCCAGCGCTTGCCTGGGGCTCATCTTTCCCATGTGCGAGTGCGGCGTGGTGCCGGTTGTCCGACGACTCGTTCGCAAAGGCGTGCCCGTCAGTTGTGGGATCACTTACATGCTGGCCGCCCCAATCGTCAATCCACTGGTCATGCTCAGCACTTTCGTGGCGTTCTCGGGCCGGCAAGGCTGGCCTTACGCGGCAACCGTCACTGGGTTGCGGGTCGGCATGGGCGCATTCGTCGCAATCACCGTGGGGCTCGTCGTCTGGAAATTCCTCGGCGAAGGCAATGCCTTACTGCCCCACCTGGAAAACAACAACAACCAGAATCACGGCCCGAAAGGAAACGTCTTCGCCGATATCCTCCGCCACGCAGCCGACGACTTCCTCGTCATCGGTTCGACACTCGTCGTTGGAGCCGGGCTGGCGGCCGTGATCAATAGCGGCTTCTCCCGCGAGTCGATGGCGCCCTTCGCCGAAAACCCCTTTACCGCCGTTACCGGAATGCTTGTGCTGGCCATCGGCCTGAACCTGTGTAGCGAAGCAGATGCATTCGTCGGGGCCAGCTTCTTCGCCTTCCCTCTGGCCGCGAAGCTGGCCTTCCTCGTCCTCGGCCCCATGCTCGACATCAAACTGATCGCAATGTTCACCACGGTCTTTCGCAAGCGGACAATCGTCCTGATCTGCGTCCTGACGACGTCGCTCGTGTTCATCCTCTGCACGACCGGCTACGTCTGGATTCCCTGGGTGGTTGCTGCCGTGGGAGGGTTGGCGCCATGACAAACGACCGTGCCGCATGGCTCGTCCATTGGATCAAACTCGCCGCGCTGTTCATCCTGGCTGCCTTCCTGACCTTCGCCCATTTTGCCGGATGGGTTCAAGACTATCTGGCAACCCAATACCAGTGGCTGCCACCCGCAGGAGCAGTCGCCTTGATCTTGATGGGACTGGCTCGCCTGACCGCCTCCCCCATAGCCCAAGCCAGTTGCTGTGATGACGGATGCTCGTCCCAGGCGGGCTCGCCTCGCAAAGCCGTCTTCACCGCGTCCGTCAGTCTGGTGATCCTGACCGCGCCTATTGTTATGGCCCTTGCCGTGCAGCCGAAAGAGTTCTCGGCTGAAGGCATGCGAAAACGGCGTCTGGAGACACCCCGGCGGGATGTAAAACTAGATCGAGCCGTCGATTGGATCATGGGAGTATCGGACGCGGTCGAAGCAACTGAAGCGACCGCCGACACATTGCCCAAGGAGCCGACGCTGCTGGAACTCGTAGAACTCGCTGCCGGTGCTGATCCCGTAAACCTGGACGGGAAGTTCGTCACCGTCATTGGCCGATGTGATTTACCCGACGGAGAAACGAGCCGCCGGTTCGAACTCTACCGACTTCTCGTCACCTGCTGCGTTGCCGACGCCTCGGCCGTATCCGTCGAGGTGGCGAGGAAGGACGACGTTCGGCTCGAACAGGGCGGTTGGGTCCGCATCGGCGGACTCCTCAAATTCGACAACCCCATCGACCCGACTATGCCGGTCGTTCACGCAGCCACCATTTCAAAAGTCTCGGAGCCGTCGGAACCATATTTGTAGGCTGAATGATTCGGGTGGCGCGTCCCTGAGCCTTTGGCGAAGGGCGTGGTTGGCTGGACGGCCATGCCGGGGCATGCCACCCAAGAACAAGCAACGAGAGAGAAGCAATACCATGAGTACGAGCACAACCAACCGTCGCCAATTCCTCAAACACTCCGCTCTCGCAACCGCCGGCATTTGCCTCGCCACCGGGGCCCCCGCCCGGGCAGATAACTCCAAGAACTCAATCCGCCTCGGAGCCCCGGTCTTCGAACGCCCCAAGGATCCCGAAGAACTGGCCCTCGTCCATCGCAAGCTCGGATACCGGGCCGCCTACTGCCCCGGTGTGTCGCTCGACGACAAGGATCGCATTCGTGACATCCGCGCAGGCTTCGCCAAGCACAATGTAGTCATCGCCGAAGTGGGACGCTGGTGCAATCTCCTCGAAGCCGACGAACAGAAACGCAAGGCGAACCAGGCAAAGGTCATCGACGGGTTGGCCCTGGCCGAAGAAATCGGCGCCCGATGCTGCGTCGACATCGCCGGTTCACGAAATCCGGACGTCTGGTACGGCCCCCATCCCGATAATCTCTCCGACGACTTCTTCGACGCCGTCGTTGAGAACGCCCGCGCGATCATCGATGCCGTCAAGCCAGAAACGGCCAAGTTCTGTTACGAAATGATGGGCTGGGCTCTGCCCGACAGTGCCGATTCCTATCTGGCCATGATCAAGGCCGTCGATCGAAAGGGCTTCGCCGTCCACCTCGATCCCTGCAATCTCATCAACAGCCCAACCCGCTTCTACCGCAACACGGAACTCCTCAACGAGTGCTTCGACAAGCTCGGCCCATGGATCGTCAGTTGCCACGCCAAGGACGTGACCTGGGACGTGGAAATGCAGGTCCACTTCCGCGAATGCGTCCTGGGTGAAGGAAGTCTCGACTACCAGACCTTCCTGAAACGCCTGGGCGATCTGCCCAGCGACGTGCCGCTCATGATCGAGCACATGAAGGGCGCCGAGGAGTACGATCGCTCACGCGAGTACGTCTTCAAAGTCGGCAAAGAGGTGGCCGTATCATTCGGGTAGGGGATGCAGCAACCCCGTGGGTGACACCCGCCGGGTGTCACTGTGAATCTCGATCGACTACCCTACATCACACCGTCGCACCCGGCAGGAGCGTCCCACTGCGGCCACGATCTGCTCAACTCGTTTCCGGCTTTTTCTCCCCCACACCCCTCGCCCACTCGCTGGCACACTGCACAACGTAGTACGACACGGGAATGAAAAACACGCCAAAGACGGTAGCCGCCGTCATCCCGCCGGCAACCGCCGTTCCCAACGACTGCCGGCTGGCCGCACCGG
>Ga0272443_10007926_pt1 | contig 10006 bp, 5 predicted proteins | sample SSMAcet12_FD_193581 | JGI IMG/M metagenome (GOLD analysis project Ga0272443, IMG submission 193581) | Marine sediment archaeal communities from Little Sippewissett salt marsh, Falmouth, MA, United States - SSM-Acet-12 | ecosystem: Environmental > Aquatic > Marine > Wetlands > Sediment ... | reverse complement strand
TCCACCGAGAAGATGGTGATGCTGAAGTAGCCACGGCCCCGCCGAACGGCACTTTCCCGCCCCTCCTTCCACCCGGAAGGGGGGGCTTTTCTTGATGTTTCCGAGATTGCCGGAAGGGGCCCGCGGGGGGCTTTGGGGTTGACTTCAAACGTGGCAATTCCCTATCTTACAGGCGCTTTGCTCCGCCTTTCTCCTGCTGTCCAAGTGGAACGCCTCCGCAAGACGTGGAAGGGGTGTAGTTTACCATGCTGGAGAGTCGCCGACGCTGGGCCACGGCCCTTTCCCTCCTGCTCCTGGTCGCGATCGCCGCGGGCCTTGGCTGCCGCAAGGAGCTCCCCGAGCTCTTCGACCGCAACAATCCGCCCGAGACCTACATCACCGCGGCGCCCGTGGAGTCCCTCTTCGACGGCTTCCAGGTGCACCTCCACTGGTATGGCCGCGATCCTGACGGCGAGGTTGCCTACTACCTCTGGGCCTGGACGGACTCCTCGGAGGCCTACTACTCGGCCTGGAATCCCGAGACCAGCGTCGAGGACCGGATCCTGCGCGAGGGCGATTTCGACGCCACGCACCTGACGACGCGGACGGATTCCATCTTCTTCCTCAAGGCCAACGACAACGGGGGCACGAGCCGCGACCTCACTTTCAACATCACGGCGGTGGACGACAAGGGGCGCCGGGATCCGGTGCCCGCCCGTCTCTACTTCACGACCAGCGTGGACCAGCGACCCAGCATCCTCTGGGTCAACGAGCCGCCGGAGACCCTGTCCGTGGGCGAGGCCTTCAGCTGCCGATTCACCGGTTCGACGGCCAACGGCTACCTGCTCGGCTACCAGTGGTCCTCCGGCGCCGACCCGAGCTGGCTTCCCCAGGACGAGACCGACACGCCCATGTGGTCCTTCCGGCACCCCGATTACGCGGACTCCACCTTCATCACGCTGCATTTCAGCAACGATCCGCTGCTGAATCCATCCTGGCTGAGCTACTACCGCTACGGCGTCTTCGCTGTCCGGGCCAAGTGCCTGGACCTGGCGGGCGTCGAGTCCGAGGTGAACGCGGACCCCGAGGATCTGAGCGGCGTCGTGCTGCCCATCCTGAACCGCGATCCCAACACGCGCCTGCGGCCCCAGGCGGGGGCGGACTATCCGCTGATCGTCACCTACAGCCCCGGACAGGGCCTGCCCGACGAGACGCTGTACTACACGGCCGATTCGGTGGTTACCGCGTCCGGCGTCTACCATTACGTGGTTCAGGACACACTGCCCTGGGGGCAGAACGCCTACGCGGAGTTCCACTGGCAGGGCTGGGACACCGACGATCCCATGGTCGTCGACTACGACGTGCCGGACGACGTCGATTTCCGCTTCCAGACGGGCTACAGCTGGGTCTCGCCCAATCTGAACAACCTGGCCATCAACTTCAACGCCGACAGCCGGCTCTACCCGCCCTCGGACAGCGATTCCTCCCTGGGATACCCCGAGGAACTGAGCCTGCCGGGGGCCTACGGCGAGTTCGGCAAGGAGTACTACATCAATATCGCGCCGGTTAACTACACGGTGCGCGGCCTGGCCATCGACCACTTCGGGCGCGTGGACGGGACGCCCGCCAAGGTGACCTTCACGGGCGGCTTCAAGCCCGTCTTCGACATGATCGTGCTCACCAGCCCCGGCGCCACGGACAGCGTGGATCTGCTGGCCCTGCCGCCGGGCGATCCCGTCAACATCAAGCTGCAGGGTCAGTTCGTGGCGCCACCCGTAGCAAATCGCTTCGCGTGGGACGAGGGGACGCGCACGGCGACCATCCAGCCCGTGTCGGTCGATGGGACCTTCCCCAACACAACGAACGACTTCCAGCTCGTCCTGCGTTTCCACGGCCACGACGACGACCGCAACGGCGTCGCCACCCAACTCGGCCGCTTCTGGTGGAACCTGCTGGACGAGGAGTACGCCAACAGCACCAACCAGTTCATCAACGATAAGTTCTGGGTGGAAGAGGGCACCTTCATCAAGAATTGGGACGAGCTGCGCGACGAGTCCGGCGATCCCGTTGCGGAGGGCGCCTACACGATGGTTCTCGCCGTCCGCGACACGCTGACGACCCTCCTCGACGGCACCACGCCCACCTATCTCGGCGAGAAGGACCTGCTCGCCCTCTTCTGCAACACCCTGCAGAACGACGCCTTCACGGAGTACATCGAGGAGCAGAAGCAGCGCGAATTCAGCCTGTCGACGGTGGGTCGCCTCAGCGACCAGGTCTCGACGAGCTTCATCATCGAGTACCTCGGCTTCGGCCGCCCCGAGGAGGAATGAGGGCGCCAGTGGCGCCAACGCCCGACGAACGGCAAGATACGGAAGTGACGCCATGAAGAACGCAAAGACGCTGATCCTCCTGCTTTCACTGATGAGCCTGGCGGTGGTCGCCTGCGACCAGGGATACAACGATGATCGCGTCGCGAACCAGCCGCCCGAGACCTACCTGTCGAGCGGACCGCCCAGCGGCACCATGAACACCAACTACCGTGTCCACTTCTACTGGAACGGATTCGATCCCGATGGCCGCGTGGAGCACTTCGAGTACCTGATCACGGACGACTACGTGGTGGGCTCGCTCATCATCGACGAGAACATCTACGACACCCTCGATCAGCTCCAGCTCGATCATCCCGACGAGGACCTGAACTGGCACTTCATCGACGTCCACGACAGCACCTTCGTCGTCACGGCGGACTACTTCCCCAGCGACGTGGACGAGGTGCCCGCCGACTCCATCTACTGGTACGACCCCGCCGACTCCATGGGCCGCTTCCTGTTCAAGGGGCAGCACACCTTCTTCCTCCGCGCCGTGGACGACGAGGGCGCCCGGGATCCGATCCCCGAGCACCTCACCTTCACGGCGACCACCATCGCGCCCGACGTGGACATCAACCACCCCGCGGACACCGGCGGGCAGGGCGGCTACGAGGACCTGCCGCCGGGCATCTTCTTCCGCTGGTCGGGCAACGACTCGGTGGGCAACGGCACGGTCATCGACCCTTCGGCGACGCGGTTCACCTATCCGCCGCTTCCCCGGGGCTACATGGGCATCGACCTCGAGAGCGAGGGGCGCATCATCGACCTGCCGGACTCCGTCTGGACGCGCTGGCGGGACTGGGACGAGGACGAGGATGACAACGGCTTCAGCGGCAAGGGCGCCCTCATCGACGGCTTGACCACCACCGACCAGGGTCCGAACGAGGGTCAGTACCTCTTCTTCGTGCAGGCGCGCGACGAGGCCGGCGCCGTCACCAGCCACTTCGAGGACGGCCGCAACCTTAAGAAGATCCGCGCCGTGTCGAGCATGCAGCCCGGCCTCACCGTGCAGGAGAGCACCATCGGCGTCCGGTACAGCAACCACAATCAGACCTACGACTTCACCATCGCCGAGAGCCAGAATCTCGACATCATCTGGTTCGGTACGGCGTCCGACTACGGCAGCGAGGTCACGGGCTACCGCTACGGCTGGGACATCCTCGACACGGGCGACGACTCGCAGTGGTCGAGCTGGTCGCCAGCCCACACCAGCACCGAGGCCGTGTTCGTGTCCGGCACCCACAGCCTGTTCATCGAGTGCCGCGACTACAGCGGCAACACGACCCGCATCGAGTTCCGCTTCTTCGTGGTGCCCTTCACCATGGAGTTCGACCTGCTGTTCGTGGACGACTACAACAACGAGATCACGACCGACCAGGGCTGGCCCGGCGGCTCGCAAGCCTCCTGGGTGACCGCCTTCCAGCACACGAACCAGCAGATGCGCACCTTCTGGGATGACCAGCTACTCAGCGAGTACAGCGGCTACCAGCCCCAGCGCGACTATCTCGAGACGGGCACGGTCATCGACCGGCCGCCCTTCGAAGTGGTGGCGAACTACAAGAACATCATCTGGGACGTCAAGGGCGGCGCCGGCCGCATGCCCGGCCTCTACCGCGTGGCCAAGTTCGTGGACGTCTACCACGTGAACACCGTGCCCTTCGACTACCTGTCCGCCTTCATGGCGCGCGGCGGGCACGTGCTGCTGTGCGGCGTCTTCCCGGTCAAAACGGTGATGCCCCGGGCCGGCGGCATCGACATGCCGACGGGCGCGGGCTACGAGCGCAAGACGCCGATGGCCTTCCTGAGGACCCTCGGCTACAGCCAGGGTTCGACCACCGAGTCCTCCGACGCGGTGAAGCGGTTCCTGCCCTTCCGCTTCTTCGGCGTCGACATCATGACGGAGCCGTACAACCAGGACCCGGCCGAATATCCGGGCTGCACGGCGGCGGACTACGTGACGAGGCGCACCTTCTGGGGGATGTTGAAGGCGGGCTACACCGGCGCGGAACTGGAGCAGTTCCCCAACACCGTGGGCGCCCTGCCCGACACCATCGCCATGAGGGACAGCGTCAACATGTGGTTCGACTACGCCAAGGTCGCGCTGGCCTACACCGACGACATGGGCGTCACCCACTACCACTTCGGGCTCAGCGAGGTGGAGATCTACAACTGGGACTGGGCCGCGATCCAGTACGACAATCCCGTCCAGCTCCGGCCGCAGCACTACCTGCCGCTGCTCTACTACATCCCGTCGGACAACACCACCCGCTTCGGGAGCGAGCCCACGTCGTCCCACCCCCTGGAAACGACGGCCGGCGAGCACTACAACGAGCTGAAGTACACGACGGGTGGCGACGCCAAGCACGCCATCGCCATGGTGGGGTTCCAGTTCCAGGAGCCGGAGATGGGGATCCCGCCCCACACCGGTCCCGCCAACGTGCTGATCGGGATGGAGCCCTACTTCCTGAACGTCGAGGACGCCAACGTGCTCATCGACCACATACTGGTGGACATCTTCGGCCTATCGCCCTGATATGGCCCTGACCTTGGGACGGAGGGTCGCCGCTGCGATTCGGGAGTGGGACCTCTACGAGGCGGCCCCTCCGTCACGTTCTGATGCGTGGAAGGATGCCTGTGAAATGACGAGGACGGCACGCGGCACGAACCGCCTCTTCGGTATGCTCGCCCTGGCCCTTCTGACGGGCGCCCTCCTGCCCGGCGCGGCGGGGGGCGCGGTCATCTGCGATCCCGGCCAGATCGCGGCGATCGGCCTGACGGTGTTGACGCCCGACAGTGTCAAGCTGACCCCGCCGACGGTCGACTGGGAGCTCTGGTCCTCCTATCCCCCGGCGGGCACGCGTCTCGACTACGTGAACAACACCTACTATTCGTTGACCACGGAGTTCGAGTACTTCGGCCTCGCCGCCGACTTCGATCCCCAGGAGACCCAGCCGCCGCACTACTACCTGCCTCTGAACTGGCGCACCTACGACATGATCAGCCTGGTCTGGCACGCGCCGGGCACCGGGGACCGCACCGTGCGCCCGCCACGGCTCCAGAGCGGCATCTGGATCCAGGACCCGGCGCCGGGGGCCCAGCCGGCCGACACCATGCTCATCTCGCCCCGGATCACCCTCTACGGCAGCTACACCGGCGCGCGGGACCAGGTCTTCCAGTTCAACTGGCGCGCGGGCGACAAGATCGCCGGCGACGTGGTGACCAGCGTCATGGATCCGTCCATCGTGGCGTGGTCGGCCAGCGACTCCCTCGCCGCCGAGATTCCCAATCCCGGCGACACGGTGACGGCCGTCGCCCTCGTCGACTGGCGCGAGCGCTTCGAGCCGGACCAGGAGTTCAACTACGCGCCGGGCGACGAGGCCCTCTCGGGGACCATCACCCTCTGGACGACCTACGAGCGCGTCGACGCCGACTCGGTGCAGGTCCTCGATTCCAACATCGACTGCATCCACGAACTCAAGTCGGCGCCCGCGGGCGGCGACAGCATCAGCTACGGCCTCTACGTCCAGTTCTCCTCGGGCGCCCTATCGGAGGACTACACCTGCGAAGTCATCGTGGAGGCCTTCGAGGGCTACCACGTCTGGCGGAAGGTCGGGGGGAGTCCCCAGGGCTGGATCAACATCTGGGACATCAGCCGGAACGAGGAGCGCGACAAGAACTACTGGTGGTGGATCGCGGGCTTCTTCCAGCCCAACGCGCCGCCGAACTACGGCTACCTGCCCGCCTCGTTGACCGCCGTCTTCGGAAACACGGACGAGCGCCTCTACATCGACTTCGACATCCACAACGGCTTCGACTACGAATACGCCGTGACGGCTTTCGACAGGGGCTTCCGGCCCAGCAGCGGCGACAACGACCGCTACATCCTGGACAGCGCCCTGGGCATGCTGATCAACGAGGACAACCAGCCCATGAACGTCTCCATGGCGCCCCTCGACAGCATCGCCGATCACCTCGTCTACAACTGGCCGGCGGGCGAAACCATCGAGAACAGCGTGTTCGCCGTGCCCAATCCGCTGCGAACGGGGCGGAGCGCCGCCGAGGACCCGAACTACCACAACTATCCGGGCGACGTGGTCCGCTTCGTCGGCATGACGCCCGAGGCCACCCTCAAGATCTACACGCTGGCCGGCGACCTGGTCTTCCAGACGGAGCACGACGATCCCGACAACGCCAACGTGATCTGGGACACGCGCAACCTCGCCGGGGAGCTTGTCGCCTCGGGGGTGTACGTCTACCGCGTGACCAATCCGGCGGACGAGGAGGAGTACGGCCGCCTCGTGATCATCCGCTGACCGGCGCGGGCGGACGGCTTTCGCGCGCGCTTCACGCTCTCGGCGGCGCCGGGCCACGTCCCGGCGCCGCCGCCCATCTCTACCGCATGGATACCAACGCCTGGCAGGAGATCGCCCGCGTCACGCGCAGCGGGTCCAGCGAATCCCGGCACCTGGGCCGCGCCGCCCTCGTGGACCCCTCCGGCCGCCGGTGCTGGATCCTGGGCGATCCCGAGCGGCCGGTCTGGCTGCGCAGCGCCGTCAAGCCCTTCCAGGCCCTTCCCTTCGTCGCCCTGGGGCTCCTCGATCGTCACGGCCTCGACGACGGGCACCTGGTTCTCCTCTGCGCCTCTCACAGCGGCGAGGACGGCCAGCGCCGCCTGGTGGCCGAGATCCTGGCGGCCCTCGGCCTGGACGAGGGCGCATTGCGCTGCGGCTACCGCCGCCCCTTCGACGGCGAGGCCATGCGCCGCAAGATCCGCGAGGGCCTGCCGGACAGTCCCCTCTACCACCCCTGCTCGGGCAAGCACGCCGGCATGCTGGGCCTCAACATGGCCCTCGGCGGCGGCGCGGCGGACTACGACGCGCCCGATGCCCCGGCGCAGCGTCTCATCGCCGGCGTGGTGGGGGCATTCGCCGGCGTGCCTGAGCCCGAGCCGGGGCTCGACGGCTGCGGCGTGCCCACCTTCCGGCTGCCGCTCTCGGGCCTGGCCCTCGCCTTCGCCCGCCTCGCCGCGGGCGCCCTGCCGCCGGGCCTGCCGCGCCCGGATCTGCCCTGGGCCGCGGCCATGCGCCGCACGACCCTTGCGATGGCGGCGCGTCCTGATTTGCTTGGAGGCCGTCGCCGACGACTGGATTCGGCCATCGTGAAGGCGACGCGCGGCGCCGTCATCGCCAAGGACGGCATGGAGGGCGTCGAGTGCCTTGCCCTGCGCGGGCCCGGACTGGGTCTCGCGGTGAAGATCCGCGACGGCTCGCCCCGCCCGCTCGGTCCTTTTTGTTGCGCTGCCCTGTCCCGCCTCGGTATCTTGGACGACCAGGCTGCGGCGGCGCTGGCCGGCTGGCGCGAGGGGGCGCAGGCGACCAGCGGGGGGCAGCGGACCGGTTCCGTGGAGGTGCCGGACGCCGCCCTGCCCCCGGGCCCGCCCGGCGAGGCCCCGCCGGCCTGAGGGCCGGCGGGGGGAAGGCAGGAGGAGGAGTACGTGGAGCAGCACATCGAGCCCTTCAAGGTCAAGGTCGTCGAGCCCATCGCCGCCATAACGCGGGAGGAGCGCCTGGCCGCCATCCGCCGCGCCGGTTACAACCTGTTCAAGCTGCGCGCGGAGGAGGTCTACATCGACCTGCTCACGGATTCGGGCACCAGCGCCATGAGCGACAGCCAGTGGGCCGGCCTGATGCTGGGGGACGAGTCCTACGCCGGCAGCCGCAATTACTTTCATTTCGAGGAGACCATCCGCACCATCACGGGTTTCGCCCACGTCATTCCCTGCCACCAGGGCCGCGTCGCGGAGAACCTCCTGTTCTCGACGATCCTCGAGAAGGGCCAGATCATCCCCAACAACAGCCATTTCGACACCACGCGGGCGAACGTCGAGTACCACGCCGGCGAGGCCCGCGACCTGCTCTGCCCCGAGGGCAAGGATCCCGGCACGCCCGCCCCCTTCAAGGGGAACATGGACCTCGCGGCGCTGGAGCGCCTCCTCGACGAGGCCGGCCCGGCCCGCGTTCCCCTGGTGATGATCACCATCACGAACAACAGCGGCGGCGGCCAGCCCGTCTCCATGGCCAACATCCGCGACGTGAGCGCGATGTGCCACGAGCGCGGCATCCCGCTCTTCTTCGACGCCTGCCGCTTCGCCGAGAACGCCTACTTCATCAAGACGCGCGAGGCGGGCTATGCCGACAAGAGCATCGCCGAGATCGCGCGCGAGATGTTCTCCTACGCCGACGGCTGCACCATGAGCGCCAAGAAGGACGGCCTGGTGAACATGGGCGGATTCCTGGCGACCAACGACGGCGAGCTCGCCGAGAGGATCCGCAGCCTCCTGATCCTGATGGAGGGCTTTCCCACCTACGGCGGCCTGTCCGGCCGCGACCTCGAGGCCATCGCCCGCGGCCTCCGGGAGGTGCTCGACTTCCACTACCTGCAGTTCCGCATCGGCCAGGTCGCGAACCTCGCCGAGCAGCTGCACACCGGCGGCGTCCCCATCATCCGGCCGGCGGGCGGCCACGCCGTCTTCGTCAACGCGGGCGGCTTCCTGCCCCACATCACGCCCCAGGAGTTCCCCGGCCAGTCGCTGGCCGTGAACCTCTACATCGAGTCGGGCGTGCGCGGCGTCGAGATCGGCACCTTCATGTTCGGCGGCGAGGATCCCGCCACCGGCGAGCAGCGGCAGGCGGCCATGGAGCTGGTCCGCCTGGCCATCCCGCGCCGCGTCTACACGACCATGCACATGAACTACGTGGGCCAGGCCCTCCTGGACCTCTACGAGAAGCGGAACGAGCTGAAGGGCATGCGCATCGTCACCGAACCGCCCTTCCTGCGCCACTTCTCGTCCACCCTCGAGTTCGTCGAGAGCGGGGGGAGCGTCACCGAGGCCACAGTGTCCTCCTAACGACGGAAAGGTTTCCGATGAGCACGATCAGCGCGATCAGCGAGAAGATGGTCTACACCTTCGGTGGCGGCCGTGCCGAGGGCAACGCCGGCATGAAGGAGCTGCTGGGCGGCAAGGGCGCCAACCTCGCCGAGATGGCGTCCCTGGACATTCCCGTCCCCGCGGGCTTCACCATCACCACCGAGGTCTGCAACTGGTTCGGCCAGCACGGCAACGAGCATCCGCAGGGCTTGACGGAACAGGTCCGGGCGGGCATCGCCGCCGTGGAGTCCGTGATGGGCGGCAGCTTCGGCGACGCCGCCAACCCGCTGCTGCTCTCCGTGCGCAGCGGCGCGCGCGCGAGCATGCCCGGCATGATGGACACGGTCCTCAACATCGGCCTCAACGACGAGACCGTGAAGGGGCTCGTCGCCACGGGCGGCAGCGAGCGCTTCGCCCACGACTCCTACCGCCGCTTCGTGCAGATGTACGGCGACGTGGTCCTGCAGGTCCGCGACGACGACCACGACCCCTTCGAGCAGCTGCTCGAGGCCAAGAAGAAGGCCCGCGGCGTCGCGCTCGACACGGAGCTCACGGCGGACGACCTCCGCGAGCTGGTCGGCGAGTACAAGGCCCTCGTCAAGGCGCGCACGGGCCGCGACTTCCCCGACGATCCCTGGGAGCAGATCTGGGGCGCCATCGACGCCGTCTTCCTGAGCTGGGACAATCCCCGCGCCGTCCATTACCGGCGCATCAACAGCATCCCCGGCGA
>Ga0272443_10007925_pt1 | contig 10009 bp, 9 predicted proteins | sample SSMAcet12_FD_193581 | JGI IMG/M metagenome (GOLD analysis project Ga0272443, IMG submission 193581) | Marine sediment archaeal communities from Little Sippewissett salt marsh, Falmouth, MA, United States - SSM-Acet-12 | ecosystem: Environmental > Aquatic > Marine > Wetlands > Sediment ... | reverse complement strand
ACTTCTCATATTTAAAATCCCTCTCTGAAATTATGCCCTTTTCTGTCAGCTCTTTTATCTCCGGAATTTTGCTGTCAATACATTCTTTGAGATGTCTTACCGAGCTTTTGACAATCTCACGACCCTCTGTGGGCCAGGGTTTTATTATGTTGGAGTACAGGCATCTTCCGCCGCAGAAATCCCTTATGTCACAGTCTGTGCAGTCACCTTTTATCTCTGACTTAAGAATGTCAGCCGGGTCTGTTCTGTGGATATTTCCACAGTAATAGTCCTCAAGCCCGGCCATACATGGGCATGGTGCAATATTACCGTCCGTTAAAATGGCATAATTGTATATTCCGGCACCGCATCTTATCGGGTTTACCTGATTTCCTTTCAGGATCTCCCCTGTTGTTGCAACAAAGGGATACCATCTCATAAACTCACCCTCTTTAAGTTTTTTAAGCCAGTATCCGGTAAGTTTTGAAATTCCCGGGTTGTATGACTCATCCACCCACTTTTTAAATTCCGGTCTTAAACTGTAATCATACCAGAAATTTGCATCAAGCTGCCAGTGGATGGAATCGAACCGGAAGTTCTTCTGGTTCTGGAGATGAAGGACGGATCTGCAGATGTCTGTTTTTTCAGCAACCGTCATTCTTGCGATAATCTCTCCTTTAAATCCTCTCTCTCGTATATTTTTGAGATTTTCAAAGATCTTCCTGTAAACTCCCTTTCCCCTGTATCCGTCTGTAGTCTCCTCGTCACCGTCTATCGAGATGAAAATGTATGATATTTTACTTAAATACTCATCCTTCAGCCGGTCAAGGAAAATTCCGTTTGTATAAATCAGAAATGATGAGGTGTCTGCCCTGTCCATAATCTCTTCAATAAGGTTGATTCTAAGCAGAGGTTCTCCTCCGTAGAAGAGGATGTTTGGGTTTTTGTCTTTGGAGAGGAAATTGCAGAGCGTTTCTATGCTGTATTCAATTTCCGGTGGCGTATCTGCCATTTTAAAACTGTTATAGTCGCTGTCCGGAACAATGAATGCCTTATCCCTGCAGTATGTGCAGCAGAGGTTACACTCGTCAGTTAAAATAAGATGATAATACAAGATAACACCGCGAAAAAGATTTAGTCTTCGATAAGAATTATGCCTTCATCGCCGTCTACTTCTGCTATCATGCCGTCCTTTAGTGAACTGATGTCCTGTGATGGTCTGTCCACCATTGGCAGATCTGCAATTATGGCCCCTGTGGCAATTATTGTCTCTGCTTCGTTATTTATGATTGCAGCGGGTGCTCTGCCGTTTTTCTTCAGTGCATATACTATATATGATCCGACTGTGGAGCCTTTCCCGTAAGGAAATACAAGCACTTTTCCGGCTATTGATCTGCCTTCAATTGCATGCCCCTTCTCCATAACTATCCCTGTTTCAGGATCAACTCCTGAGAGAAATGAAATCGGGTCTGTACTTACAATAATCTCGCCTTTAGCTTTTCCTTTGGAAATACCCCTGCACTGGATTGTAAAAGACATATCTAATAAATGTTGTAAGATTAAGATATAAAGTAATCATGGATGAATCAGTCTGCAACAATTCCGGTGATAATTTTTCAAAACCGGGAATACAGGAGCTAAATGAACAGTTGCAGGATTTAAGGGTTAAGCTTGATATCCTCAACAGGGAGATTAACAACCTCCAAAAGGAAAATATTCAGCTGAAAAGGGAGAATGATCAGCTAAAGCGCCCTCCTCTGTTTGTGGCAACTGTAATAGATATTCTTGACAGCGGGGAGGTATATCTGCGTCAGCAGGGTAATAATCAGGAATATATCACACAGGCCATTGATGCGTTAAACGGACAGATTAAAGCCGGAATGAAGGTTGCTGTCAACAATGCGCTCTCTATTGTCCGGATTGTCGGCAATACCTTCGACACCCGTGTGCGTGTTATGGAACTGGAAGAATCCCCTAATGTCAGTTTTGATATGATTGGTGGCCTTAGAAATGAAATTGAAGAGGTAAGGGAGGCTGTGGAATATCCGCTGACGCGCCCTGAAGTCTTTGAAAAGATCGGTGTTGAACCACCGAAGGGAATTTTACTCTTCGGTCCGCCGGGAACCGGCAAGACAATGATTGCAAAGGCTGTGGCAAACCGTGCCAATGCGACATTTATACGGATGTCCGGCAGTGAACTTGTCCATAAATTCATAGGTGAGGGTGCTCAGATGGTCAGGGATCTATTCCTGCTTGCAAGGGAGAGGTCACCGTCAATTGTATTCATAGATGAGATTGACTCCATAGGAAGCATGAGGACCCAGGACGGAACTTCGGGCAGTGCTGAAGTGCAGAGGACACTCATGCAGCTCCTGGCCGAGATGGACGGGTTTGACAACCGTGGCAATGTCAGGATTATGGCTGCCACCAACAGGGTGGATATGCTTGACCCGGCACTTCTCAGACCCGGAAGATTTGACAGGATTCTTGAGGTATCACTTCCGGATGAGAAGGCAAGATCTGACATCTTAGAGATTCACTCCTCAAAGATGAATATCAGGGATGTTTCGATTGAAAAGCTGGTTTCACTGACTGAGAATATGACCGGGGCCGAACTCCAGTCTATATGCCGTGAAGCAGGCATGAATGCGGTCAGGAACAATGCAGAATATGTAACCTTTGATGATTTCATCTATTCCATTGACAAGGTCACCAGGAAGGCCGGTTCAGCGGATATAATGTATATGTGATTGGAATGAATCTTCTGCTCATTCAAAAGGAGGGTACAGATCTCTTTTCCACCCTTCTTGCCTCAGAGACGAGCAGGGACATTCTCAAATTTTACCGCCCGGAAAGGGCAGAATGTGGGGTTATAATTCCAAACTCCACTCTGGGTGGATCTTTATCCCTGCTCTCCGAGATCAGATGGTATATCAGGCGCTATGTTGCCACTGTTCTCTTTGAGTTCTCTGCCGGAATATACTGCTCTGAGGTTTTTGCGGGTGAGATATACAAAAGGAATTTAAAATTTAATGATGCCCGTGAGAATGCAGGCCTTATCGGAATTAAGGACGGTTGTATCTCCGGGAAACTGATGATGGAAACCAATTGTAAAAAAGAGGACTATCCTGATTTCTGTGAGGACTGTGACCTTGTCCTTGAGGTATGGTACAGCAAATCAGAAGTTTAGTTTTTTCATGCAAACATCACTCCGTCAGTGATGCTCTTCATGTGGTTCTTTATCTCGCTTCCCACTTTCTCAGTTGCCAGGATGAAATCATTCATTCCGATGCATTCCTTCTCATTTCTGAGTGCAAACATCCCGGCTTCAGTGCAGATGGCCCTCAGTTCTGAGCCGTTCATCCCTTCTGTAAGGCCTGCTATGTCTTCAAGGGAGAGATTTTTTGAGATGTTCATCCCGTCTGTGTGAATTTTCAGGATTGAAAGCCTTCCTTCATGGTCGGGAAGCGGGATCTCAATAATTCTGTCAAACCTTCCCGGACGGAGCAGTGCAGGGTCAAGAATATCAATCCTGTTGGTTGCACCGATAATTTTCACATCGCCCCTTGCCTCAAAGCCGTCAAGGTCGGCTAAGAGCTGCATGAGTGTCCTCTGGACTTCTCTGTCGCCTGATGTTATTCCTTCAGTTCTGTGTGCGCCTACAGCGTCAATTTCGTCTATGAATATTATTGAAGGTGCGGATTTTCTTGCAAGTTCAAACAGCTCCCTTACAAGCCTTGCACCCTCTCCTATGTATTTCTGAACCAGTTCTGAACCGACAACCCTCAGGAACTTTGCCTCTGTATGATGGGCCACTGCTCTTGCAAGAAGTGTCTTTCCCGTTCCCGGAGGGCCGTACAGAAGAACACCTTTTGGCGGTGTGATCCCGATTTTCTCAAATATTTCAGGTTTTGTCAGCGGAAGTTCAACTGCTTCCCTGATCTCTGTTATCTGGTATTCAAGTCCTCCGACATCGTCGTATGTCTCCTCGGGAATGTTGTTTATCTCCATTCCGTAAATCTGGTTGTCGAAGGATTCGGGCAGAATATCAACTATTGTCAGTGACTGCTGGTTGAGTGTGCATCTTGCACCCTGTTTTAAGTCCGTGCTGTCAATAAAACCGGATGCACGTACCATAAATTTAGGACCCGCACTTGACTGGACGACATATCTGGCATCGCCCGCGATGTCAGTTATGGTGCCGACTATAAGCGGCGGGCTTCTTAATTTTTCGACCTCTCCTTTCAGTTTTCTGATCTCGCGTTCAAACCTGATCTTCTGCGTCTCTATAAAGCGCTTCTCTGATTCAAGCTGCCTTAATTCCTCGCGAAGTTCAAGGTTTCGCTTCTCAAGACCGGAAATCCTGTCAAGAAGGTACCTTGTTACATCCTCCTCGTTAAGCGATTCGGATTTTTTTGTCTGGCTGTCTGCCATCCGTTTCCTCAAATAGGTATTTAGGTTTTGTTTGATATATAGATGTTTAGATTTTTATGACAGAGTGTGAGGTTTGCGGAGAAACGATCCGGGGAAAACCCGTTCTCGTCCAGATTGGCGGTGCCAAAATGCATGTATGCGCTAAATGCTCAAAGCTTGGCACAGTTTTGGAAAGACCTGGTGCAGATGCACGGGCGAAGCAGCAGGCCGGCAAAATAAGGACTGTCAGGCCGGGTGTTTCTTCAGGCACGTCAGCACCAAAGAGACGTGCCCGGGATGTTTTTGACATGATGGACGGAGATATTGTGGACGATTTCTCCTCCATAATCAGAGAGGGAAGGGAGGCACTTGGCCTCTCCCAGAAAGAACTCGCCATGAATATAAAGGAGAAAGAGGGTCTGATTAAGAAGATTGAGAAGGGAATGATTCCGGAAGACGGTGTCAGAAAGAAGATTGAAGGTGCCCTTAATATCAGGCTGATTGAGTCCTCTGATACAGATGTCCGGTCTGAAAAATCCGGTCCTGTAACCCCTACCCTTGGTGATATGATGAAACTTAAGAGGTCAAAATAACCGGAGGCTATTATGGCAAAGAAATTTCCGGAGATAATTATCAATTTTAAGATTTATACCGAAGGGTATGGTAAGGCAGGTCACAGGATTGCAGAGGCAGCAGAGATGGTGATGAATGAGACCGGAGTTATAATTGGTATTGCTCCTGGATACATGGATATTCATCCCATGTCAATGCACTACTCACTGCCTGTGTATGCGCAGCATATAGATCCTGTAAAACCCGGCGCGGGGACTGGGCATATACTCGCAGATGCTGTGGTGTCAGCAGGTGCCTGCGGTACTCTTATCAACCATTCTGAGAAGAGACTTACACTTGCAGATGTTTCACTTGCAGTGGAAATTGCAAAGTCTGCACATCTTGAGACTGTTGTCTGCACGAATGATGTATTCACGAGCGCTGCGGCAGCATCATTCTCTCCGGAATTTATCGCGATTGAACCACCTGAACTGATAGGTTCCGGTGTTTCTGTCTCAACTGCAGATCCGGGAATTATTGAAAATTCAGTCTCTGCTGTGAAGAATATCAGCGGCAGCACAAAAGTTCTTGCAGGTGCAGGTATTCATTCCGGAAACTGTGTTAAGACAGCTATGGAACTTGGTGCAGACGGAGTTTTGCTGGCATCCGGTGTTGTAAAGGCTAAAGATCCCTATGCAGTGCTCACTGATCTTGCATCCGGAGTTATCTGACCGGAAATTCCGGTTCAGTATTAAAAAAATTACCCGAAAAATTATTTTTTATTCATATTTTATGTTCTCATTGCAATCAGGTCATGTTTTGTGATGACGCCTTTTACACTGCCCTTTTCAGTTACAAGGACTGCGTGGTTGCTGTGAAGAAGATGCATTATGGTCTCAGGATCAGTTGATGGTCCGACTACCGGAAAACAGTCCTCCATAAAGTCCCTTGCCCTGTGTTTTCTGATCTCTTTTATGCGCCCTTCTTCCATTGCATTGATGATGGCTGATTCGGATATGCATCCTACAGGAACTCCGCTGTCAATTACCGGCAGCTGTGAAATACCTTTCTCCCCCATTATTGAGACCGCTTTTGTGAGGCATTCTTCTGATTCAACGGATATTACCGGAGATACCATAAGATCGCCTGCTGTCAGTGCTGACTTTTCTGCATCCTGAAGAACATTTACGATTTTCCTGAGTGTGCTTACTCTTGGATCAACACTTCCTGATTCAATTCTGGCGATCATGGACTGGCTAAGTCCTGATTTGCGTGCAATATCTGACTGCGTCAGTCCGAGTTTAACCCTTTTGTCCTTTATGTCCTCAGGGTATAATAGTGGCATGATTATTACTGTTGGTCATGTTAGCATATAATTATTATTCCGGGTAATTGTGTTGTATAATCCTGATATACAGTCTGTAATTGTCGTAAAAGTGTGCGAGTGGGAGGAGTAAGCCCCATTATGTTTCTGCGGCATTCAGCTATGCGCCGTACCCGGAACCGGTCCGAAAATACCGTTAATGTCCCTGTTCGGCTTGCTCCTGAAGGGATTCACCGTTCCATCGTCTCCCTCTGCCTCAAAACGCCTCAGCAGTTTGTTCCTGCCTCATAAACTAAACAGAGGGCCGTGTCGTTTCTGTGCCAGAGCCATGACTCTCGCCACCTGCACTTGCATGCAGCATCATTTCCGGTCGGAGTGGGGACTTTCCTCAACAGTAAATAGATACTGCCGTCGGCCGCACTCTCCATCTCTTCTTATTATTACCTGACACCAATATATTTAGGTAATGGAACTGCTGGATGAGGCTGAAGGAAAAACTGCACTCTGCATTGCACGAAGTGTGATAAATGATCTGATCTCAGGGGAAAAAATCGTCTGTCCTGAACTTACTGCGGTTTTCGAGGATAAGCGCGGAGTATTTGTAACCCTGAATGAGCATGGCAATCTCAGGGGATGCATCGGACTGCCATATCCTGTGATGCCGCTTAAGGATGCGCTCAGGGAGGCCGCAGCCTCATCCGCAACGGCAGATCCCCGTTTTGAAAGGGTAAAACCCGATGAGCTGAGTGAAATTACAATAGATATTACAGTTCTGACTCCGCCTGAGACAGTTGCCGGAGATCCGCTTAACAGGCCGGAAAAGATAGAGGTTGGTAAGCACGGCCTGATAATATCAGGATTTGGAAGAAGCGGCCTTCTTCTTCCGCAGGTTGCAGCCGAATATGGCTGGGACGCCGAAGAATTTCTGGACCATACCTGTCAGAAGGCGGGTTTCATTCCGGGGTTCTGGAAGAACCCGGAGATAGAACTGAAGAGATTTGAAGGCCAGATATTTTCTGAAAAGGAAGTGGTATAAGTTGTCAATAAGTTTTGAGGTAATTCATAAGGATATAATGGGCAGGACCGGAAAACTGAAGGTTGGTGATAAGACAGCAAAGACACCACTCCTTCTTCCGGTGATAAACCCGCATATACAGATAATAAAACCTGAAGAGATGGAAAAACTCGGAGTGGAGGCGCTCATTACAAATGCCTACATCTTCAGCAAGAGTGAGGAGTTCAGGGAGAGGGCACTAAAGGAGGGTCTGCATGAAATCCTTAACTTCTCGGGCATAATTATGACCGATTCCGGCGCTTTTCAGCAGTCTGTCTATGGTGATGTAAGCTTTACCAATACTGAGACTGTTAAGTTTCAAAGAGAGATCGGAAGCGAGATAATCGTTCCGATGGACATTGCAACATCGCCTGATAAGGATCATGATGAGGCTGATGAAGAGCTTTCAGTTACAACTAAGAGAATACATGAGGCGCTCACAGTAATTGACGACGGGCATCTTGCTGCACCTGTTCAGGGTGGAATTCATGAGGACCTGAGGCTTAAAGCCGGAAATTCGGTCAGGGAGATGGGTGTTGTCTTCTGTCCTGTAGGTGCTGTTGTTCCGCTGATGGAGAATTACCGTTACAGGGACCTGGTCCGTGTTGTTATGGCGGCAAAGGAAGGACTTTCACCGTCGTCCTGTATTCATCTCTTCGGGGCCGGTCATCCGTCTATGTTTGCGCTTGCCACTGCTATGGGCTGTGATGTCTTTGACTCCGCTGCCTATGCCCTCTATGCCCGTGAGGGGCGTTACATGACCACAAGGGGCAGTCTGAAACTGGATGAGCTGAATGAACTTCCATGTGCCTGTGATGTCTGCCGGAGACATACTGCGGCAGAACTTAAGAAATCACCTGACAGGGAGAGACTTTTGGCGCTTCACAATCTCTATGTGACACTTGCGGAGATATCAACAATCAGGCAGGCTATCCTGGACGGCACACTCTGGGAGCTTGTGGATGAGAGGTGCAGGGGCCATCCCCGCCTGCTTGAAGGGTACCGTGAACTGCTAAAGTACAAAGAGAGGCTTGAAGAGTCAGACAATGCTGTCAAGAGGAGGTTTTTCTACAGGGGATCAGAGTCCTGTGAGAGAACGGAAGTTCTCAGGTATCACAGAATGGTGAACCGGTTTGAAGCCGGAGATATATCCCTGATTAAAATATCGGGGACTGTTCCCGATGACCTTCCTCATTTTGACTCTGTCTTCTTATTCAGACCACCCTTTGGCCCTTATCCGCCTGAGCTGTCAGAAACATTCCCTGTCGGGCAGGCCGAGGTTCCCGGATGGGACGCTGATATGATGAGATCCGGATTTCTGGGTGTATCTGAGCTCATCAGATCAAACCCCGCGACCGAATTTTATATCTGTATGGACGGGGAATTCAGGGAAACAGCAGAGTTGTGCCTTGAAGAATTTAAGGAGAGAATCAGATATGTTTGAAGTTAAAATAAGGGAAGGACCGGCAAGAACCGGCATATATATCGAGAATGGGCTGAATTTTGATACCCCTCTTGCGGCAGATTCTGAATTTATCAGTAAGCTTATTCCGGGACTTGATAAATTCCGTCACTCAAATATCCCCCTCTTTGCGGGAGATGAATTTACTGAGAAGTATCTGGAAAGTCCTGAAGGTGCTGTAGCCGTTCACCCCGCATCAGAGAACAGGGCAGAGTCCGGTGATGTTGTGCTGGTATCCGGCTGGCATACAGTAATCGAAAATCCGGTCTACTACGTGAGGTGGATTATGCAGATGAAGCGGAACAATCCGTATGATACTCTCTGGTATGCACCTGCATCTGCCCTGCCCTCAAATGCCGGGACACTCATTGCATCAGGTTTTGATCTCTTTGATTACACTGCGGTGGATCTGAAGGCAGCTGAAGGTATATTCTGCACATCTGATGGTGAATATCCTGCGGATGAATGGATGAAATCCGGTGTATGCACCTGTGAAGGGTGCCGGACGGGTGATCTAAGGCTTCATAACCGCCTTGCCCTTCAGTCAGAAATTTCGGTTGTTAATAATCATATTAAAGCCGGAACTCTGCGTGAACATCTTGAGAAGAGATGCAGGAATTCCGCATGGCAGGTATCTGTGCTCAGGCTTTTTGACAGTGAATATAAGTTCACTGAAGAGAGCGTTCCGGTTGCAAGAACCATCACCCTTTCTGCAAATTCCGGTGAGTCGCTGAAACGTCCTGAGGTGATCCGGTTTGAGAAGCGCGTTATTGAGAGATTTGCCCCGAAGAGATATGATGTAGCTGTTCTTCTGCCATGTTCGGCAAGAAAGCCCTATTCACAGTCTCAGTCACATAAGAAATTTCAGAATGCAATTCAGAACCGTGCCCATGAGATCATCATCACCTCACCTCTTGGCGTTGTTCCAAGGGAACTTGAGAAGATCTATCCGGCCGGTCATTATGATGTACCTGTAACGGGCTACTGGGACGGGGAGGAGAGAAAGATAATCGGCTCTCTTATTGAGAGGTATTTTGCCAAAAACCATTATGACAGGATTATTCTTCACCTTGACGGAGATGCCCTTGATATCGCAAAAGAGTCGCTTGAAAGGCTTGGTTTTGATTATGAGGTGACTGTCACTGAAGACCGCCCTACTTCATATGACTCGCTTAAAAAACTTGATGAGGCACTCTCCGGTGAGAGAAAGAAGAGGCCGGATATA
>Ga0272443_10007923_pt1 | contig 10009 bp, 9 predicted proteins | sample SSMAcet12_FD_193581 | JGI IMG/M metagenome (GOLD analysis project Ga0272443, IMG submission 193581) | Marine sediment archaeal communities from Little Sippewissett salt marsh, Falmouth, MA, United States - SSM-Acet-12 | ecosystem: Environmental > Aquatic > Marine > Wetlands > Sediment ... | reverse complement strand
CGAACGACCGAAATACCTCGATTATCTTCAGGTTTTCAAAAACGTTGAGCCCTGCTTTGAAAGCAACCTCCATGGCTCAAACCTGATCCAGACGCACCGTGCAGTTCTTGACACTGCGTCCGGGCCCGTCAAGGTCATGCTTGTGGGTCAGCAATCCTCACCGACCTCGAACTTTGAGCAACTCCAGCAGTTGATGCGCAAGAACGGCACCGCAGAACAATGGAACCAGGGCATGCCGACGCCAGCGTCATATGAACGCGCGCTCAAGGCAATAAAGCTTGCAGAAAAGGAAGCACGCCTGATTATCACCATGATCGACACCCCTGGCGCTGACCCGACAGAAGAAGCGGAATCCGGAGGTATTGCATGGAAAATAGGTCATTGCATGCAGGCTCTTGCAGAAGCATCCGTCCCGACCATTTCGGTTATCATGAACCGCGGTTGCAGCGGAGGAGCGATCGCTCTGACCGGATGCGATATTGTTCTTGCTATGGAGTACTCGACCTATCTGGTCATCTCTCCCGAGGCATGCTCGTCAATTCTTTTCAGAACGAGAGACAAAGCAAACCTGGCAGCCGAAATCTCCCAGATAACCTCAAAAGAAGCGCTCCACCACAAGATCATCGACGCAATCATCGCTGAACCTGATGGACCTGCTCACCGTTTCCCTCAATCGGCTATTGCATCGTTGCGCGCATCACTCTGCAACCATATTGAGCAGCTGAGTGCGATACCGCAGGAGGAGGTGTTTGATGCCCGTGTTCAGCGTTGGAAACAGATCGGCAGATGGGACAGGATCACCGAAGAAGAGATCGCTTCTTTCGAACAACACCGATCCCGTCGGATTGCCAGGCCCGAAGGGAATATGTTCGTTCAACGCCATAAAGGATGCCGAGGCAGCGATGGAAAAAGGATCTACGACCCCGTTCTCTACTCTGCGCTTATAGACGACAATTATGTATGCAAAGATTGCGGCTACCGCTACACCCGGCTGTCGGCGTATGACTATATCGACATCGTGCTCGACCAGGGATCGTTCCGCGAACATGAGGCTACGCGCCACCTTGTCGATCTCGATATTCTCGGATTCCCGGGCTACAGCCAGAAAATCATTGAAGAAAGAAAGAAAACCGGTATCGCATCTGCCCTTCTCACCGGAGACGGCACTGTCGGCGGTAAGCCTGTGGTTATATGCGTAACCGATTTCGGATTCCTCGGCGGTTCTTTCTGTATGTCAACCGGTGAAAAAATCTGGCAGGCATCTCAGATAGCACTCGACAGGAAATGCCCAATCATTATTCAGGCAGCAGGAGGAGGTGCCCGCATGCATGAAGGGTGCTCCTCGATGGTCAGCATACCGAAAATTCATGTTGCGCTCTCCAGGGTTGAAAAAGCCGGTATCCCCGTCCTCACCATCATCACCGACCCGACCCTTGGCGGCGTCGCTATAGGCTTCGGTTCCAGAGGGATTCAACTGTTTGAACACAAAGCCGGAAACATTGGTTTTTCAGGTAAACGCGTCATCGAACAATACACGGGCAAAAAAACATCCCATGACTTTCAGACGACAACGTGGCTCCAGGAGAAAGGCTACGCCAATCACATCGTCAATCCCATGTCGATGCACATGGATATTGAAGCAATAATCAATGATTTCTATCGCAATTAACTCCTATCTCGCCATATCGTATGTTTGAGGAATTCAGCCCGGTCAGCAAAGAGCAGTGGAAAGAGCGGCTTATACAAGAGCTCAAAGGAAGCGATTATGAAACAATCGTCTGGCAAACCCCTGACGGCTTCAGCCAGGAACCATGGTACAGCCCTGCTGAAACCGGTAATGCCGGCAACCGTATCCCTTTCTCTACAACACGGGAGGGATGGAGTATAGCTGTTGAGATCGATGCCCGAAATCCTCTTGAAGCAAACAGAGAGGCGATCCGGCAGCTCATGAACGGAGCTGAAACCATCATCTTCACTCTTTCCCCGAAGGATATTCCTGATACGGCATTGCTCGATACACTTCTTGCCGATATCGATCTTTCAGCCGCAAAGGTTTCTTTCCGCGGCATTGCCTCACCCGAAAAACTCCTGTCAAGCGCCTCCTCCATTGCAGACTTCATTCAGAACAGCGGCGGACTGGAGGACAACACCACGTATAGCCCGCAACTCCTCAAACGATGCGGTGAACTTCCGCAATTCAGAGCCTTTGGTCTCGATAGCGCCAACAGCAGCATGGGCGAGCTCACCCCCGCCAGGGAGCTGGCAATCACCCTGACCGGGCTTGAGCGCCTGCTTCATGATGCGGCCTCAGAACAAACAACGCCACGCACTATCGCAGCCAAAACAGGCGTCACCCTGAAAGCCGGTCGATCTTTTTTCCTCAACATTGCAAAGCTGCGTGCCCTTCGAATGCTATGGCCCCAGATCCTGGCAGAGCACGGCGTTGATTCCGACGACCAATTGGAGCCGCACGTCACCGTCAGGCTCGATGCCGCAGCACCCTACCGTGACGATGAGCATAACGCGCTTATCATTCTAGCCACCCAGGCGGTCTCGACGATCATCGGCGGCTGCGATACAATGATCATCCCGCCATTGGCCTGCGCATCAGATCACTCACCCGACATAACAGGGCATCTCTCAGTCAATATCCACCACATGCTGCGCCATGAAAGCATGCTCGGTCATGTTCTGGATCCTGCAGGCGGGTCGGCCTATATTGAAACCCTGACAGCAAAGCTGGCTGAAGAGGCCATGAAAATTTACCGCGAAGCGCTTACAACGAGAGCTGTCATTCCATCCAATACCACCTCCATCGAGTCGTCAGAACAAAACGAAAATCAACCATCGACACTACGCTGCGGACAACAGGAATGGTTGACACCTGAAGGCATTGCGATCAGAAACTGCTATAGAGCCAACGATAGCGACAACAGTGAACAACTCGGGTTCGCCCCGGGATTGCCGCCCTTCAACGCCGGACCATACTGCTCGATGTATACCGTCAGGCCCTGGACCATCCGACAGTACGCCGGCTTCTCTACCGCTGAAAAATCAAACGAATTTTACCGCCATAACCTCGCCGCAGGACAAAAAGGGCTCTCGGTAGCCTTTGACCTGCCTACCCATAGAGGTTATGATTCCGATCATCCGAGAGTTGTCGGCGATGTAGGCAAGGCCGGTGTAGCTATCGACAGCGTCGAGGACATGAAAATTCTCTTTGACGGCATACCGCTTGACACCATGTCTGTTTCAATGACCATGAACGGAGCCGTTCTGCCGATCATGGCGTTCTACATCGTTGCAGCAGAAGAACAGGGCGTCCGGCCTGAACAGCTCAGCGGTACTATTCAGAACGATATTCTCAAAGAGTTCATGGTGCGCAACACCTATATCTATCCTCCCGCACCATCGATGAGAATCATTGCAGACATCTTCGGCTACACGTCGAAGATGATGCCGAAATTCAACTCGATCAGCATATCGGGCTACCATATGCAGGAAGCGGGTGCCACAGCTGACCTTGAACTGGCCTACACCCTTGCAGACGGTCTTGAGTATATCCGTACCGGCCTTAACGCAGGACTTGCCATTGATGACTTCGCTCCGCGCCTCTCGTTCTTCTGGGGTATCGGCATGAACTTCTTCATGGAAATCGCCAAACTCCGTGCAGCCAGAATGCTTTGGGCAAAAATCGTCAAGAGGTTCAATCCGAAAAACCCTAAATCACTCATGCTGCGTTCGCACTGCCAGACATCCGGATGGAGTCTGACGGAGCAGGACCCCTTCAACAATATCACCCGAACCTGCATTGAAGCACTTGCCGCAGTCCAGGGCCATACCCAGTCGCTGCACACCAACGCCCTCGACGAAGCCATTGCCCTGCCCTCCGTCTTTTCCGCCCGAATCGCGCGCAACACCCAGCTCTACCTTCAGGAAGAAACCGACATCACTCGCGCTATCGACCCCTGGGGCGGTTCATACTATGTTGAATCACTCACTACCGAACTGGCTCTAAAAGCTTGGACAATCATTGAAGAGATCGAAACGATGGGCGGTATGGTGAAAGCTATCGAACAGGGCTGGCCAAAAATGCACATCGAAAAAGCCGCAACCGCCAAGCAGGCACGTATCGATACCGGTGAAGATATCATTGTCGGCATTAACCGCTACACCCCGCAAAACCAGACAGAACTCGACACTCTCGAGATAGATAATACGGAGGTTCTTCATCAGCAGCTTGCAAAGCTGGAAAAAGTCAAAAAAGAGCGCGACCAGCAAAAAACCGATAAAGCCATCGAAGCATTGCGCAACGCCGCAAAAAACGGCACAGGCAACCTGCTGGAACTCGCCCTGGATGCAGCACGCTCAAGAGCAACGCTCGGAGAAATCTCCAGCGCTCTGGAGGATGCCTTCGGACGTTACCGATCCAGCGTCCAGCTCAACGCAAATGTCTACCTTGCACACATGCATGACAACACAGCATTTAAACAGGCACAGGACCTTGCCGATACATTCGCCAGGCATGAAGGGCGCAGGCCAAGAATTCTCGTCGCCAAAATCGGTCAGGACGGCCACGACCGGGGCGCGAAGGTTATTGCTGCAGGCTTTGCCGATATCGGGTTCGATGTCGATATCAGCCCCCTTTTCCAGACCCCTGAAGAAGTTGTTCGCCAGGCCCTCGACAACGACGTTCACATCATCGGAGTATCGAGCCTGGCCGGAGGCCATAAAACCCTGATACCCTCAGTCGTCAAAGACCTTGAAAAAGCAGGACGCCGCGATATTGTGGTTATCGCCGGAGGAGTCATTCCCCACAAGGATTACGAAGCGCTCTATAAAGCCGGCATCGCCAAAGTGTTCGGTCCGGGAACCATCATCGCCGAAGCAGCCTGCGACATTCTCGAAACGATGATTGCAGGATTAGAAGCATAAATATGGCGCACCATCCACGTTCATTTGGCAGGATTAACGACATGGATACCGTTGAATTCGTTCGGGAAATCACAAGCGGTAACCGCAGCGCGCTCAGCAGGGCTATTACGCTCATTGAATCCAGCAGGCCTGACCACCAGAAAAAAGCGCATGAGATTCTTGACCACTGCCTGCAACATAGAACAAGCTCATTGCGCATAGGTATTACCGGACCTCCCGGTGTTGGAAAAAGTACGCTCATTGAATCACTGGGCCTTGAAATCCTCAACAATCCAGACAACCGTCTGGCCGTGCTGACCATTGATCCCAGCAGCCAGCAGTCAGGGGGAAGTATTCTTGGCGATAAAGCAAGAATGGAACAACTTTCCGGAAAAAAAGAGGTCTATATACGTCCCTCCCCTTCATCTGGACATCTTGGCGGCACATCGCCGAAAACTCATGAAGTCATCATGCTTGCAGAAGCCGCGGGGTTCAATATCATCATCGTAGAAACCGTCGGGGTGGGGCAATCAGAAATCACCATAGAATCAATGGTGGACTACATCCTTCTGCTCCTGCTCCCCGGCTCGGGAGATGAGCTCCAGGGCATCAAGCGAGGTATCATGGAAATCGCCGATAGCGTTGCGATCACCAAAAGCGATGAAGCAGACCGCGCTATCATGGTACGGTCGGAATCATCATGTCAAGCAGCAATCAGACTGCTGCCTAAAAAATACTCCTGCTGGACTCCGGAAGTTATCCTCTCTTCAGCAGTCACGGGTCAGGGAATTGAAGAGATCTGGAAAAACATACAGGACTTTACAACAGTACTGACAGCAAAAGGACTTTTTGAACAGCACAGAAAAAAACAGCTCAACAAACTCTTTACCGCATTGGTCGATGAACAGCTGAGAATAGCGTTTTACGACCATCCTGAAATAGAATTCTCCCTGCAGGAACTGGCCGCCAAAGTAGAGAAAAATCTCATCAGCCCCTTCAGCGGCGCGCAACTCCTCGTCAAGAAGTTTCTCTCTCCTCCTATTCAATAAAATCAGTCTCTTCCGCCTTGACAATCAACACAGGGCATTGAGCTTTCCTCACAACAGACTCGGCGACGCTGCCCATAAGGAGACGGCTTAAACCGGTTTTTCCGTGAGAACCGAGAATGATAAGATTGACATCAAGCTCGGCAGCTTTTTCGAGAATAATTTCCGACGGTGTCCCGATTTCAACATCAGCCTCGACAACGATTCCCTTTTCGCGCTCGGCTGCCACAATCAGCTCGAGATCCTCTCTTGCAGCCTTTTCAAGATCCTCCTCTAACGGCACATAAGAGAGCGACATGTCGACAGCCATCGGCCTGGGCTCGACCACATTGAGAAGATACAGACTCGCCCCCATGCCCCTGGCAAACTCATGAGCATAACGAATCGACTTTTTCGATGCATCGGAAAAATCGACAGGGCAAAGAATTTTAAGGATTTTGATCATGACTTGTCTGTTTTCATGTTATCGATAAACGGCTTGAACAGATCAATAGGAATCGGGAAAATCGTCGTTGAATTATTCTCGCCGGCGATATCCTGCAGGGTCTGCAGGTAACGCAACTGAAGGGCTCCCGGATTATGGGAAATAATCTCAGCAGCCTCACTCAGGCGCTGAGCGGCCTGAAACTCACCCTCGGCATTGATGATTTTCGATCGACGCTCTCTTTCTGCTTCAGCCTGTTTAGCCATTGCGCGCTGCATCTCTATCGGAAGGTCGATCTCCTTGATCTCCACCTTGCTGACTTTGACGCCCCACGGTGCGGTATCTTTATCGAGAATACTCTGAATCTGCTCGTTGATCTCGTCTCGTTCGGAAAGCAGATGATCGAGTTCACCCTGACCACACGTACTGCGAAGCGTGGTCTGAGCAAGCTGAGAAGTCGCAAAATAAAAATCCTCGACATCGACAATCGCCTTGATCGAATCGATAACCCTGAAATACACAACAGCACTTACTTTCACGGTCACATTATCCTTGGTAATAATGTCCTGCGGAGGCACATCGAGTGTCACCGTTCGCATATCGATACGTACCATCTTGTCGATCACGGGAAGAAGAATGATGATACCCGGCCCTTTGGCTCCGATAATCCTTCCAAGGCGAAATACCACGGCACGCTCGTACTCCCTGAGAATCTTGACTGAGGAAGCCAGAAACGCCACAAGCAGAAACAGTAGCGGAATCAGGTTAAGACTGAACATTAGACACTCTCCTTTTTTGAAATTACCTGCAAAACCATTCCTTTCAGACCGCTGACTGTCACAGGAGCGTTTTCCGGTAACGATTCAGCGCTTTCAGCGTCCCAGAGTTCACCGTGGACAAACACCTTGCCCGTCACCCCTGGACCTATCGCACGCACAACCCTCCCCTCAGTACCGGAAAGCTGTTCCGAACCGGAAAGAGGAGCGCCCATCGCTGAACGGGCAACCAGCCAGACGATCGTAAGGGTTATTATAGAAACACCGATAAAAACCGGCAGAAAAACAAAAAGAGACAAGGAAACACCGGTCTCTGGCGTGTTGAAGAGCATCAGTGAACCGACAAGCAGAGAGATCAGACCGGAAATCGCAAGCACCCCCCCACTGGTCACGAAAACCTCAAGCCCAAGGAAAATAACCGACAGCGCCAGAAGAAGCAATCCGACAATATTGACCGGTAAGGCCTGAAGCGCGAACAAACCAAGCAGCAGCGAAATCGCCCCGGCAACTCCGGGAAAAATTGCGCCCGGGTTAGCAAGTTCGAAATACAGTCCTACAAGCCCGACCATAATAAATATATAAGCAAGGTTAGGATCAGCAAGCTTCATCAGCACCTGCTCCTGAAACGTTGGCGAAAGCTCACGAAGTTCAGCCGATACAAGCGACAAGGTAACTGAGCGGTCAGCAGTCTGAACGACACGTCCTTCAAGGGCTTTAAACAGAGTCGTGCGATCATCGGCAACAACATCGATAACTCCAGCCTCAAAAGCCTCATTTGCCGTTGAAGCAATGCTTTCCCTTACCGCCTTTTCAGCCCAAACCGGGCTTCTGCCCCGTTCTTCGGCAAGACTTCGGGCAAATGCTGCAAGATCGTTCACTGCTTTTTGGCTCATCACACCGCCCTTCTCGCTCTCTCCGCCACCCAGACCCACAGGATGTGCCGCTCCTATCTCGGTACCGGGAGACATAGCCGCGACATGGGAGGCAAGGGTCAGAAGAGCCCCTGCAGATGCCGCCTGAGCCCCACGGGGAGCGACATAAACAATAACCGGTACCGATGAAGCCATGATTCGCCGAACCATCTGTCGCAAAGAGGTAACCAATCCTCCCGGAGTATCGAGTTCGACCAGAACAGCGTGTGCACTATCGGCTATTGCAAGCGAAACTGCCCGATCAAAAAAATCGGCACTGCCGGGGTTAATACTCCCCTGCAAAGAGATAGTATAGAGCACACCTTGACCATTATCTCCATGAACATCTTTATGCGTTACTGTAACAGACAAAAAGAGAACGAAGACGGTGAAAATAAAAACGCTTATTTTTTTGATAACAAACATCGCGCTATCCTGGACAACCGAATTGACATTTTTCTATATCATAATGCAATATAACGCGTTGTCAAGCCCTTTCGGTTCCTCGAACACAATATTTTCCCAACATTTCACCTGGTTACAGGGACCCTCGGCACGATGATTCGTTTTCAATAAAATAGTACGCCACCGTTCCTGCAGTAGCAATCGGAAGCAATCCGGGGACAATCATGAATCGGCGCAACATATACACTGCTGTTAGCATTTAAAAAAGCGCCTGATGGCGCTTTTTTAAAAGACAAAAATCATAGCTGCACCCTTCAATCTTCACGCTTTTATACAGCGAACAGAATAACCGCTGCCAAGTGCGCCTCCGGTACGAAGAACCCTTGAATCAAAATATCCAAAAACCCTGATCCAGGCACAATTGCTCCTGCTTTGCGTTGCGGACCAGTAATAACCATACAAACCCTGATGCCGAAAATCTCCGTAAAGGCTTCTGAACCCTGCAGGAATCGCAGCAAAACCGCTGCTGTTTGACGCCCCGGTATTCGGGCCCTTCCATATCGCTGTTCCTTTTTCCTTGAGCGCGCCACCTGCAATATCATGGCCACCCAAAAAATCTATCAGTTCCTGCCAGTCACTGTCTTCGGCTATTCGCCACCCTTCCGGTGCCAATCCTCTGGAATCATTGACAGCATGCCAGTTGTACAAACGACCGAAAACTCTATCGTGTCGGTTGTCCTTCTCGTAAGAGCAGGTTGCACCGCTCGACAACCCTCGCCACTCTTCGAAAGAGAGTGATTGAGCAAGAGGATCGCCATTTCTGTAATGAGTCACCGAAAGATTTGACGTCATCCACTCCTGAGAACCTATAACGATCGAGGGGAACTCTAAAGCCGACTGGTCCTGCATCACCATAATAACATTGTATAAATAACGGTTGAAAGATTTGGGGGAAAACCGTTCTGCAACAGAGCTATACATTCGGGGATTCCAGCTGCTGATTGTTGGTAATTAATAAAAATCAAATCATTTCACAAATACTGTCTTCGCATACTTGTACCTATGTATAACGCAATGACGTAATCCCTGGCTTATAATCACGTCTGCGCACAGATACAGCATTCTTACTTCACGTCATTATTTGAGCACAAGAAACCACGAAACAAAAGACTCATCCGCTAATAAGCTCTGCAATAGATCATGCCAATGACAATGAGCATGTGTTACAGATTTGTTAACAACGCACAGCGCAATTTTCTCTACGGCTGTCGTTGCGTCAAGATTGCCGATTCGAATCCCTTCGAAGGCAATTACAGGAATAAAGTCAGTCAAGTCCAATTCAATCATGTCAACCTGCAGAGCCTACGCGATCAATAGATCAGCATAGTCAATGAAAGGAGTGGATAAAACAGGGAAAGTGCCGACTCACGTTCCGCATCCTCATTGGCTCCCTTGATCAAGCAGGCAGTGACCATCGCCATCATCGGCTATCGATACGATATGAGCAAACGAATCGATCATAAACGTGGGGTT
>Ga0272443_10007920_pt1 | contig 10012 bp, 6 predicted proteins | sample SSMAcet12_FD_193581 | JGI IMG/M metagenome (GOLD analysis project Ga0272443, IMG submission 193581) | Marine sediment archaeal communities from Little Sippewissett salt marsh, Falmouth, MA, United States - SSM-Acet-12 | ecosystem: Environmental > Aquatic > Marine > Wetlands > Sediment ... | reverse complement strand
AGCGGACCCAAGGGCGAATTGCTCGCCAGGTAACGTTCGCCGCCATGGCTGTCGGCATCCTGGCGGGTGCGTACCAGTTGTACGGTTCGTTGGTCACGATGGGCCACGTGTCGCAGTTGGCGATTCCGAGTGCGGTGATTGTTGCGGGGCTTTGGATGGCCTATCGGTTGGTCAATCTTCCCGTTTTCGCCGATTTTTTGATCGCGGTCGAAGCTGAGATGAACAAGGTTTCATGGCCGACGCGTGCCGAACTCTATCGGAGTTCGGTGGTCGTGCTAGTAACCGTGTTCGTATTAGCGGCGCTGCTGTTCACGTTCGACATCGTCTGGAGGCAGATATTCATGACGATCGACATCGTGCCCGGAGAAAGCATCATCGAACAGTGGTTACCCAACCTGTTTGGGGATGGGTAAGTTCCGGGGTGTAGAAGCGGCCTCGGATTGCCCCGATCTGATGATCGAACGATTCAGGAGAGGGCGGGCCCCAAGGTCATTGATAAGGGAAGTCGACTGTGACAGAGGAATCGAACAAGCCGATCGGCGAACCGGACCTGACGCAGGAGAACGAAGCGGCGTCGGATGAGGCGGCCGAAGCCCAAGAGGCCCTGGTTGCAGCAGCGCCTGTGGAAGACGGTTCGGCGGAACCAGAAGTGGTTTCCGACGTTCCGGATACCGAGGCAGCGGAAAGCGACGCTCCTCAGGAAGCGGAGGCGGCAGACGACGTAGCTGCGGCCGAAAGCGAACCGGAAGTCGAGGAATCGGTCGAGCCTGTTGTACCGAGTGCGTCCTCCGAGCCTGAGCCGGAGGCAGAGGAGGACGAAGAGCGGAAGATGGACTGGTACATCCTCAAGGTTCAGAGCAACCGTGAGGACTCGATTCGTGATGGGCTGCTTCGCCGCGTCAAGATTGCGGGACTGGAGGACTTCTTCGGTGAGGTCATTGTCCCGACAGAAAAGGTAACGGAGTTCAAAGGCGGCAAGAAGCGCGTGATGAAGCGCAAGCTTTATCCCGGCTACATTGTGGTCAACATGGAGATCAACGACGACACGTGGTTTCTCGTGCGGGAAACACCAGGAATCGGCGACTTCACGGGAGCGGCGGGCACCCCCACTCCGATGCTTCCCCATGAAGTCCAGCGGATTATCGCCAAGAAGGAAGAGAAGCAGGACGAAGTCCCGAAGTTGGATATCGGTTTCCATGTGGGCGACCGCGTGAAGATCAACGAAGGGACGTTCGAGAACTTCGAGGGCGAGGTATCCAAGATCGACAGGACCAACGGTCACGTCGAAGTGATGATCAATATTTTCGGCCGGAGCACACCGGTTGAATTGGAATACTGGCAAATCGAAAGCGTCTAGTCATGGCGAAACAACTCGTAGGCGAAGTGAAATTTCAGGTTCCCGGCGGCCAAGCGACCCCGGCCCCTCCCGTGGGTACGGCGTTGGGGCGATTTGGGATCAACCTCGGTCAGTTCGTGCAGCAGTTCAACGATCGAACGAAGGACCAGCAGGGTTTGCGAATCCCGGTGGTCGTTCGAGTGTTCAATGATCGGACGTTCGAATTGCAGACGAAAAGCCCTGCCGCGGTGGACTTGTTGAAGCAGGCGGCCGGGATCGCCAAGGGATCAGGTAACGTACCGCGTGAGAAAGTCGGGACGGTGACGACAGCTCAATTGGACGAGATCGTCAAGAAGAAGATGACCGACCTGAATGCGCGAGACATCGAGCACGCTCGGCTCTTGATTGCAGGAACCGCGCGTAGCATGGGATTGGATGTCGTCGACTGATACACCGCGATGCGAGGTCGGGCATTTGTTCCGGTGATCGCATTTCGGGAGGATTCGCCTTCGTCGAGGCGACAGTGTGTTAAATCGACGGTGGCGGCAGTGTTTGAATCCGCAAGAGAATCGACGGAGAAAAATGGTAAGAAAGTCGAAGCGAATGCGAGCCCTGGCAGAGAAAACGCCAGGTGCAGAGCCGATGTCGCTTTCCGACGCGGTCGGGTTGTTGAAGTCATTTGACAACACCAAGTTCGACCAGACGGTGGAAGTGGCAATTCGGCTGGGAATCGATCCCAAGCAAGCCGACCAGATCGTTCGCGGTTCGGTCGTTTTGCCAAACGGGATCGGGAAGTCATTACGCGTGATTGTTTTCGCCAAAGGCGACAAGATCGCGGAGGCCGAAGAGGCGGGAGCCGACGAGGTTGGCGGTCCCGAGTTGGCCGAGAAGATCAAGGGCGGGTGGACGGATTTTGACGCGTGCATTGCATCCCCGGACATGATGGGAATTGTCGGCCCCTTGGGTCGCATTCTGGGTCCGCGTGGTTTGATGCCGTCGCCCCGAGCGGGGACAGTGACACCCGACGTTGGCAAGACCGTTAAGGAGTACAAGGCCGGTAAGGTCGAGTTTCGCAACGATTCGGGTGGGAATGTCCACGCGATGGTCGGGAAGCTCAGCTTCGATGGCGAGAAACTTGTCGAGAACATTCAGAGCTTCATCGATCTGATCCAGAACATGAAGCCGGCTGCCGTACGCGGTCAATACATGCGGGGAGTCGCAATCAGCGCGACGATGACCCCGGGCATTCGTGTGGCGGTCTGATGTGACCATCGCGCGGCAGGATTCGTTCCCGCCGAAGTACTCGTAAGGAACTCTGGTTTTCTTCCGATTCTTGGGCGGTAAGGCAAGAGATACCAAGACACCCCTTGATAGGGCAAAGCGTGCGATATGAGTAAGTACGTCAAAAACCTGGTTGCAGACCATCTGCGGGAGCAGTTGGATGGAGTCGGCGACGCGCTGCTGGTGAATATGGTTGGGCTGGAAGCCAACGCGAACAATGTTCTGCGAGCCGAGCTTGCAGAGAAGGGCATTGAGGTGTTGGTGGTGAAGAACAGCCTGGCTGCCCGAGCGACGGCCGGAACGGCACTCGACGGACTGTTCGAGGACGTAAGCGGAACAAACGCCGTGTGTTGGGGAAGCGATGATATCGTGTCCCTTGCGAAGGAAGTAACGAGGCTGGCGAAGGATGCTCGCTTCGAGGCGTTTGAGCCGCGTGGCGGGATCATGGACGGCGAGCGGCTAAGTGCCGAGGATGTGGTCCAAGTCAGCAAGTGGCCGAGTCGCGAGGAACAGTTGAGTCTTCTCGTGGGTCAGATTTTGGGTCCGGGCTCGCAACTTGCGGCCCAACTGATCGGCCCGGGTGGTGCATTGGCCAGCCAGATCAAGCAGAAAGCCGAAGAAGAAGGCGACGCCGAATAGCGTTCAATCAAATGACGGAATTCGGGCCGGCGAGAGGATTGGCCCGGGAAACGGACTTCCGCAGACATCGAAACAAATTCTTACAACCATCGGCGTCGCTATGAGGAGCACGTAGGTGCAGCGAGTGGCGCAGAAGTAGTCCAGAAAGGATAAACCAATGTCGACCGACGTAGAAACCCGCGAATTCTCCGACCTGTCGAAGGAACTTGGAGACAAGATCGCCGGCCTGACGCTGAAAGAGGCAAAAGAGCTGAGCGACTACCTTGAAGACGAGCACGGCATCAAGGCCGCCGCTGGTGGCGGTGTCGTGATGGCTGGCCCGATGCCCGGTGCCGAGGGTGGGGGTGAAGCAGCTGCTGAGCAGACCGAGTTCGACGTCGTTTTGGAGAACTTCGGCGACAAGAAGATCGGCGTGATCAAGGTAGTGCGTGCGGCCACCGGTCTCGGTCTGAAGGAAGCCAAGGATCTTGTCGAGGGCGTTCCTTCGAAGGTGAAGGAAGGCATTTCGAAGGAAGATGCCGAGAAGCTGAAGGGCGAGCTGGAAGAAGCCGGCGCCACAGTTTCAATCAAATAGTACGGACGCAAGTACGTCCCAATTTACCCCCACAGCAGCACCACCATCGAGGGGACCCCGGTGCGGTGCGCTAACGATGTGAAACGACGGAGGACCTTTCCTGGAATCTGGCCGAGGCAACGACCGAGCGACGGTTGTGTGGCTGGAATGCCGGTTCCAGGAGAGTGTCCCTGTGATTCCGGAAGCTCCGTCGAATTTTTGGCGGATTCTCGGGCGGGAGTGTTTTGCGCGCACAGGCAGCAGACTTCCACCCACACTCTCTCATGCGATTGATCAGGAGGGTAATCTTATATGGCTACCACCGCAGAACGCCGTCTTCACCCGAAGGAAAAGCGTCATTTTGGAAGCCATCGGACCCCTTACGAAACTCCGGATCTGACAACGATTCAGACGAAGAGCTATGCCGACTTTCTCCAGTTTGAGACACCCTGGAAAAAGCGCGACGACCAGGGGTTGGAAAGCGTTCTTCGGGAGATTTTCCCGATCGAAAGCTACGACAAGTCTCTGCGCTTGGAGTACATCGGCTACGAGCTCGGGAAGCCTCGATACGAGCCGGATGAGTGCCGCCAATTGCGGCTGACCTATGGTCGGCCGTTCAAGGTCTGGCTGCGTTTGACGAAGGACGAGCCGATCGAGGAGGAGGTCTATCTGGGCGATATTCCGATCATGCTCGGGGGTGGCGAGTTCATCATCAACGGCGCCGAACGCGTTGTTGTGAGCCAGCTCCATCGCAGTCCGGGCGTTGACTTCGTCTGCGAGGTGGAAGCGGGCGAGCGGCGTCTTCACAGTTGCCGCGTGATTCCAGAGCGAGGAAGCTGGATCGAACTCAACGTGACGCGCAAGGAGAGCCTGACGGTCCGCATCGACCAGAGCGGCAAGTTTTCGGCCATGACGCTGCTTCGCGCCATGGATCCGGCGTTTGGCGAGGACGCCGCGATTCTCCAGGCGTTCTACGAGACGAGTGAAGAGAAGATCGTGGACGGTCGAAGCGTCGCCAAGATCGAAGGAAAATTGACTGTTGGCGACGTGATCTATCCGGCGAGCAGCGAGCGCGCCGGTGAGGTGATTGTCGAGTGTGGCCAGAAGATCACGAAGAACCTGGCTGAGACGATCTGCACGTCAGGGTTGAAGAAGATCTCTGTGATGGAGGATCAGCGGAATCCGCTGCTCCTCAATGCCCTGGCGGACGACACGACGGCGAGCCATGAAGAGGCCTTGCTGCGTATTTATCAACGTCTGCGTCCGGGAAACCCGCCCCAGTTGGAAAAAGCACGGGCCCTGTTCCACGAAAAGTTCTACGACACGAACCGGTACCGTCTGGGTCGGGTTGGACGTTTTCGAATCAACCGGAAGTTCGGCCTGAGCGTGTCGGAAGAAGAGATGACGTTGCGATCGGAAGACCTGATCGCTGCCATGCGGTACCTCCTGATGCTCCGGGGTGAGTCGGGAGAAGCCGAGGTGGACGATATCGACCACTTGGGTAATCGGCGTCTGCGGACGATCGACGAGCTTGCGTGCGACGAGTTGCGCAAGGGATTTCTCAAGCTGCGTCGTACCGTTCAGGAACGGATGAGCTTGAAAGACGTTCAGGACATGACGCCTCGGAGCCTGGTCAACCCGAAGAGCATCTCGGCGGCCATCGAGTACTTTTTCGGTCGGGGCGAGTTGTCCCAGGTCGTCGACCAGACCAATCCGTTGTCGATGCTCACGCACGAGCGGCGTCTTTCCGCGTTGGGACCGGGTGGTTTGAATCGTAAGCGTGCCGGCTTTGAGGTACGAGACGTTCACATTTCTCACTATGGTCGCATCTGTCCGATCGAGACGCCTGAAGGTACGAATATCGGCTTGATCTCCAGCCTGGCCATCTACGCGAGCGTGGACGACTACGGTTTCTTGGTGACGCCATATCTCAAGGTGGCCAAGGGTAAGCTAACGGATGAGATTGCCTGGCTGCGAGCCGACCAGGAGCACGAGGCGTTTCTGGCGCCGGCAGATACGTTGATCAAAGACGGCAAGCTGGTGGGCGACACGATCATTGCACGTCACTGGGGTGACTTCTCCCTGATTCCCGCCGATATGGTCGAGTATCTGGACGTGGCTCCGAGCCAGATGGTGGGAGTCTCGGCAGGTTTGATTCCGTTCCTGGAACACGACGACGCCAACCGGGCGTTGATGGGTTCGAATATGCAGCGTCAAGCCGTGCCGCTCCTTGTAACCGAGCCACCCCTCGTCGGCACGGGGATGGAAGTGGACGCCGCGCGTAATTCGAGCATGCTGATTCGAGCCCGGACCAAGGGTACGATCACGTACGTCGATGGCAGCCGGATCGAGATTGGCAATGACGTTTACAAACTCCGCAAGTTCGTAGGTCTGAACGAACGGACCTGTCAGAATCAGAAGCCGATCGTGGAGGTTGGGCAGAAGGTCGAGAAGGGCGACGTCATTGCCGACGGCGCAGCGACTTTCCATGGAGAGCTGGCTCTGGGGCGGAACGTGTTGGTCGCCTTCATGGCCTGGGACGGATTCAACTTCGAGGATGCGATCATCATCAGCGAGGAGTTGGTCCAGAACGACACGTACACGTCGATCCACATCGAAGAGTTCGACGTCGAGATTCGCGAGACCAAGCTGGGACGCGAGGAGTTCACGCGGGACATTCCCAACGTGAGCGAGAAGGCTCTTCGAAACCTTGATGAGAGCGGAATCGTTCGTGTCGGAACGTACGTGCGTCCGGGCGACATTCTCGTGGGTAAGGTTTCCCCGAAGTCCAAGACCGAGTTAACACCGGAAGAGAAACTGCTGCACGCGATTTTCGGCCGTGCCGGCGAGGACGTGAAGAACGATTCGTTGGACGTTCCGTCGGGGATTGAAGGCATCGTGATCGATACGCAGAAGTTCTCGAGGCGGATGAGCCTTTCGGAAGACGAAAGGAAGGCTTTCGAGGAAACGCTTAAGCAAGCGGAGAACGAAGGCAACGCCGCAATCGCCGAAGCATTCGGTCAGTTGGTCGAACAGATTGAAGTCGTGTTGAAGAAGAAGCTGACCGACGAAGATGGGCAGCCGCTTGTTGAAGGACAGGAACATCGATTTGTATCCGAGCAGGCGCAGCGTTTCCGGCTCGACAATCTGGATATCCGCAGTCCCCAGCGGATGGAAGAAGTGGAGAAGATCTACAAGGCCCAGTGGCCGGCTGTCGAGTCAGCGATTGACGCTCGAGACCGGGCTCTCAATTCAATGAAGCGTGGCGATGAGCTTCGCAGCGGCGTGCTGCAGATGGTGAAAGTATACATTGCGGCGAAGCGGGTGATTTCCGTGGGCGACAAGATGGCTGGTCGGCACGGTAATAAGGGTGTGATTTCAAAGATTCTCCCCATTGAGGACATGCCGTTCCTGCCGGACGGAACACCGGTGCAAATCCTGTTGAATCCGCTGGGTGTTCCGAGTCGTATGAACGTGGGGCAGATTCTGGAAACCCATCTCGGTTGGGCGGGAGCCAGACTGGGATTCCAGGCAATCACGCCGGTCTTCAACGGAGCCGACGAAGAAGAGATCAACGATTGTCTGGAGCAGGCAGATTTGCCACGGCACGGAAAGGTGCGGTTGATGGATGGCCGTACGGGAGAGCCGATGGAGCAGGAGACGACCGTCGGCTACATCTACATGCTGAAGTTGCACCACCTGGTGGATGACAAGGTTCATGCCCGGAGCACGGGCCCCTACTCGCTGATTACTCAGCAACCTCTGGGTGGCAAGGCGCGCTTTGGCGGCCAGCGATTCGGGGAAATGGAGGTGTGGGCGTTGGAGGCGTATGGGGCGGCATACATTCTCCAGGAGTTGCTCACGGTGAAGAGCGACGATGTGGAAGGACGAACCAAGATCTACGAGTCGATGGTCAAAGGCGAGAACACGTTGGAGGCAGGAACTCCGGCGAGTTTCGACGTCTTGACGAACGAGATTCGTGGCTTGGGGCTGAACATGCAATTGGAAAAAGGTCGGCTGTAGGTTCGGGAATTCCCGAACCGGCAGATAGCGGCAAGGGAACCTGCCGCGAGTCTGATACATAAAGGCGTCCCCAAAGGGTTTCCTCCGGAAAAGGAGTGCCACTGTGAGTATTGGCGATAGCTCATACGAACGCGTCAACGATTATGCTTCGGTCAAGATCAGTCTGGCCCGTCCCCACGACATTCGCAGTTGGTCGTTTGGGGAGGTGAAGAAGCCCGAAACGATCAACTACCGAACCTATCGTCCCGAGAAGGACGGCTTGTTCTGCGAGCGGATTTTTGGTCCGGAAAAGGACTGGGAATGCGCCTGCGGCAAGTATCGCGGCATGAAATACAAGGGCATGATCTGCGATCGTTGCGGCGTGAAGATCACGCACAGTCGGGTCCGGCGCAAGAGGATGGGCCATATTGAGTTGGCGGCGCCAGTCGTCCACATCTGGTTCTTCAAAGCCATGCCCAGTCGTTTGGGAACGCTTCTGAGCATGAAGACAACGAGCCTGGAGAAGGTGATTTATTTCCAGGACTACGTGGTGACCGATCCGGGGGATACGCCGCTCAAGGCCCAGCAGTTGCTGACGGAAGAAGAGTATCGCAAGGCACGGATGGAGTATCCCGAGAGCAGCTTCCAGGCAGACATGGGAGCCGACGCGATCCGCAAGTTGTTGATGGAACTGGATCTTGTGCAATTATCTCGCGACCTGCGCCGCGATTTGAATGAGACGAATTCGAAGCAGAAGAAGAAGGACCTGATCAACCGGCTGAAGATTGTCGAGTCGATCCGTGACAGCGACAACCGTCCGGAGTGGATGGTGCTCGATGTGATTCCGGTGATCCCTCCGGATCTCCGCCCGTTGGTTCTGTTGGATTCGGGCAACTTCGCAACCAGCGATTTGAATGATCTTTATCGGCGTATTATCAACCGGAACAACCGGCTCAAGAAGCTCGTCGACCTGAATGCGCCGGAAGTCATCATCAAGAACGAGAAGCGGATGCTGCAGCAGTCGGTCGACGCTCTGTTCGACAACAATCGCTGCAAGCGCCCCGTGCTTGGTTCGAGCAACCGGCCGCTCAAGTCTTTGACCGACATGATCAAGGGTAAGCAGGGGCGTTTTCGCGAGAACCTGCTTGGAAAACGTGTTGATTACTCGGCTCGTAGCGTGATCGTGGTTGGCCCGAACCTTCGCCTGCACCAGTGCGGCTTGCCGAAGAAGATTGCCCTGGAGCTTTATCAGCCGTTCATTATTCGACGTCTGAAGGAGTTGCAGCATGCGGATACGATCAAGAGCGCCAAGAAGATGCTCGAGCGGAAGGATGAGGAGGTGTGGGATATCCTCGAGGAGGTGATCCACAACCATCCGGTGCTTCTGAATCGTGCCCCGACGCTTCACCGCATGGGCATCCAGGGATTCGAGCCGACCTTGGTGGAAGGGAATGCGATCAAGCTGCATCCGTTGGTCTGCAAGGGGTTCAACGCGGACTTCGACGGCGACCAGATGGCGGTCCATCTTCCGCTGTCGATCGAGGCCCAAGTGGAAGCGCATACGTTGCTGATGGCGACGAATAACATTTTCAGTCCAGCCAACGGCGCTCCGATCATCAGCCCGTCGCAGGACGTGGTGATGGGCAGTTACTACATGACGATTGCGGTGCCCGATCGCAAGGGCGAAGGGATGGTCTTCGCGTCGCCTGACGAAGTGCAATTGGCGTACTCGTTGGGCCAGGTCGACACGCATGCCATGATCAAGGTGCGTCTTGCAGCGGGTCGCAAGGTCAAGGACGATCCGGACTTCGTCGACGGCGGTATTCTCGAGACGGCTGTGGGGCGGGTGATCTTCAATGAGATGTTGCCCGAGGGCATGCCATACTATAACCACGCCATGCGGAGTTCGGCGCTGGCTGCGGTCATTTCCGACTGTCATGAGATCCTGGGGCGTCGCCGAACGATCGACCTTCTCGACTCGATGAACAAGCTGGGGTTCCGCGAGAGCACACGGAGCGGTCTGTCGTTTGCCACGGACGACCTGATTACTCCGCCCAGCAAGGTGAAAATCATCGGTGCTGCGGAGAAACAGGTTCTGCGGATCCTCAAGCTTTACCAGCGTGGCATCATCACCGAGGGTGAACGCTACAACCAGGTGCTCGATGCCTGGACGCATGCACGCGAGCAAATCACCACGGAAA
>Ga0272443_10007919_pt1 | contig 10012 bp, 10 predicted proteins | sample SSMAcet12_FD_193581 | JGI IMG/M metagenome (GOLD analysis project Ga0272443, IMG submission 193581) | Marine sediment archaeal communities from Little Sippewissett salt marsh, Falmouth, MA, United States - SSM-Acet-12 | ecosystem: Environmental > Aquatic > Marine > Wetlands > Sediment ... | reverse complement strand
TAATTGCAACAAATTCACTTTTGCTTTCTTTTTGATTTTCAATCAGATCCCTGGTCTGGTATAGGGCGGAAAGATCCCCGGATTGTAAGAATCCGGGGATAGAATCTTTAAGTATCGAATATAAACTCCCTCTTTTTTTCTGGTTTGTTTCATAAGAGAGAAGGTCTTTAATGCTTTCTATTAGCAGGAACGACGAACGTTCTCTATCTATTGCTATCTTTTGTTCATACTTAAGGCCTATTCCCGGTTTGTTTTCCGTGGGAGCATTTTTTTTCTTGATTTTTACGGGAAGAATAGTTACGTCTTCACTTTTTATCCCGGAAGGCGGTTTTAAATCGTCATCGTATTCCTCTATTTTTTTTGTTTTTTCGACCGCGTGATAAATTATGTGAGGAAATTTTGATTGCCATAAGTCTTCCAGTAGACCTACTTCAGAGGAATATTCTCTTGCCGCGATAATCTTCACAAGCGCTTCCAGTTCTTCTTTGCTTATTCCTTCAAGAAATGTCAGGGATCTTATTCCGTTGCGGTATAAGAATAGTGGTATAGAGGTCATACGTTTTGGGTCAGAATGCAGTACTTTTGAATCGTTCATAATTTTGTCTTCATTAATTAGCAAAACAACCGCTCCCGATTCTTCCTGCGCTTTTTTTAAATTTATATAGCATTTCTCTATAAACTCTTTTGTTGTTTCCGATATTTTTTCGTATAGTTTATGATTCTTTACTGATTTGATAAAGTTCGTAACAAAGAAGTTTAAATCTTTCATAAATTTAATTTTACTCTAACTGACAAAAAATTCAACCCCCCCGTAAAAAATAACCACAGAATGCATATACGTTTGTAATTCTCGGCTTACTGCTTCCAGCTTACGGCAAAAAAACAAAACAAAAAATAAACTTCACGTATGGGAGAAAATAGGTCCTATGTCTTGGGTTTTCGTTAAACAACAACTACAATCTCTACATGTTAAAAAATGTGGTGGGGAGGGTTTGGGTTTTCTAGCTGAAAGCCGTGAGCCGATAGCCGAAAGCAAATTAGCTTTGCGTCTCTGTTATTCGACTATGCTTATCGCTTCCGGATCCGAGGTGGTGATTTCGAGTCCGTATTTTTTATGATCTATTAGTTTTCCTTTGATTTCTACTTCTTTATCACCCAACTGTTCCGGATTAAAATCCTGTTCTTTTAGTTTTTCCAAACCTTCTTTCCACATTACGAAGGTGAACTGATCTTTTCCCATGCCGAAATCGATAAAAAGATGTCCCGATCCGGAAATGTTCCAGTGTGTTGGTTTACCGGAAATAATTACCCATTTTCCTATGTTTTTTCTCAGTTCTTTTAAATTATAAGGGTCGAGTTTTACAGGTTTATTTACGGTGTTTCCTCTGTTCCAGAGTTTTGAGAATTTGTCGATATATTTACGAATAAGACCGGGGTCTTCTTTTATTATAAGTAGATTTTCATCATTTAATTTTTCCGCGGAATGAGTCCAGTTAAAAGAACCCGTTATCAGCGTTTTGTTGTCTATTATCGCGAACTTGTTATGCATAATTCCTTCATATTTTTTTCCGTAAGTTTTATGGGCAGCATCTAATTTGACATCTACATTTCTTTCTCTTAAGAAATGATGTTTTGAGTACCCTATTTCTTCCGCGCTTTTACCATCGAGAAGGACTTTTACTTTTATTCCTCTTTCTTTTGCCGAAACGAGAGCGTTTGAAAGTTCTCTGTCGGTGAGAACATACATGGCGACGTTTATTTCATTTCCTGCGTTTTTTATTTCTCCCAGGATGGCATCGCGCGCTCCGCCGTTCGGACTGAAAAAAACCTGAACCGATATGGATATTATAAGTAATAACATTTTTTGAAGGCATCCCCCTCTATTTAGTTAGAGGGGGATGTTTCAATCGAATAGCTTCTTCTTCCTTATCTGTAGAAGAGCCCTATTACTCCCACAATTATTGCCGCTATGCCGACTGGGACGGTTATCACTGTCATAAGATTATCGAGCTGCTTCTCGGTTTCTTTTTTTGAGGGGATAAGTTTTAAAAGATCGAGTATAAGAACCGAACCGGCGATGATACCTACTAATCCCTGTAAAGTTCCGGCAGACCCGTGTCTTCCCCAAAATCCTATACTTGTTAGAATAACTACGATACCTATCGGAGTTTTGAGTCCGGTTAGACTTTTTACCGAATCTTTCAGTTTTTTACTGAGCTTTTTAAGAAGATCCATCGCAAGTATTAAACCGCCTAAAATTAAAAATTCCATACAAATACCTCCTTTACCTTTTTTTGTTAAATTAAGTTTATCACCACTTTACGTTAAGTTCTCTGTTTGCTTTTACTTCATCGAGTCTTCCCACGGGAGTAGTTTCAGGACTTTTTTTCAGTATTTCCGGGTCGTTTTCTGCTTGTTTTGCTATTGTTCGCATCGCGGATACAAAACCGTCTAACGTTTCTTTCGATTCTGTTTCGGTCGGTTCTATCATCAGACACTCGGGAACGATTAGAGGAAAGTAAACTGTCGGAGCATGGTATCCCATATCTAAAAGTTTTTTAGCTATATCTAACGCTCTTACACCTTTTTTCTTAAATTTAGAAGCGGAGATAACAAATTCATGCATACAATTTTTCTTGTAAGGAATATCGTACATTCCTTTTAGTTGTGAAAGCAGATAGTTTGAATTTATTATCGCCTGTTCCGAGACAGAGCGAAGACCTTCTGCTCCCGACATTCTAATATAAGCGTAAGCTTTTACTATTACCGAAAAAGCTCCGTAATATGATGAAACCTTACCGATAGAATTTTTGATTTTCCGGTTAAATTTATATTTATTGCCGTCGAAATCTATTGTGGGTACGGGCAGGAACTCCGCCAGATGTTTTTTTACCGCCACAGGTCCGCTGCCGGGACCTCCTCCGCCGTGTGGGGTGGCAAAAGTTTTATGAAGGTTAAAGTGCATTATATCCACTCCGAAATTTCCGGCTTTTGTTATTCCCATAAGCGCGTTAAGATTCGCGCCGTCCATGTAAAGAAGAGAACCGTTTTCGTGAAGTATCTCGGACAGTTCTTTTATGTTGGATTCGAAGACTCCTAAAGTGTTGGGGTTGGTAATCATGAGGGCGGCTACATCTTTATTTATTAATTCCTTCAGAGTTTCAGGTTCCAGAATCCCGTCTTTGTTTGATTTTATTTCTTTTATGTTGAAGCCGGCTCTCGTCGAAGAAGCTGGGTTTGTACCGTGCGCTGTGTCCGGAATTAAAACTGTTTTTCTGTCTTCCTTTTTTAAATTAAAATAAGCTCTGGCGATTAAAAGTCCGGTTAATTCACCGTGAGATCCCGCTTGAGGTTGAAGAGTTATCGCGTCCATTCCCGAAATTTCTTTTAAGAATTCTCCCAGTTCGAACATTATTTTAAGAGCGCCCTGTATTTCACTTTCAGGCGTTTGGGGATGCACAGAGGAAAGTTTCTCTAAATTTGCCAAATCTTCGGATATTTTTGGATTGTATTTCATCGTGCACGAACCGAGTGGATACATTCCTCTATCCACATGATAATTCATTTCAGATAATCTGGTAAAGTGTTTTACTACTTCCCTTTCAGGAATATGAGAAAAGGGCGCGGAATTTTTTCTCATTTGATCGGTTTTGAAGAATTTATTCAGAGGTTTTTCTTTGATATCCAGTTTGGGTGTATAGTTGTTTATCTTTGAAATTTTATAATCACAGAGTAATTTCATAACTATATATTATTGGCAGAATCCATTTTTGTCAACCAGTAAGATTGTCTGATTTTTCATGTCAAATAGTATATGTGATTGAGTCCGCCGGCGGTTGTCGTTCGGGGTACGCTTTCGAAAAACCGCAGTCAGTTTCCCCGACGGGGGATTCGCAAGGAGTACTATTCGAGAAAGACGTGGTCAATTTCCCCTGCGAGGAAATTGCCACTCGGCTCTCGGGTTCGCTCTTCTTGAAATGGTATCATTTCAAGAATCCGTGCCCGCTCACCCTCCGAGACGCTTTCCTGGGCAGCACCCCTTGCTAATTTTAATTATAAAGACCGTGCCCGCTCGGTTTCCGAGATATTTTTTACAACCATACCGCTTCACTGAAAAAATCGGTGATAACCGTGTGAATCCGTGGCAATATTTTAGGATTTCGTGGATGGAATTCGGAAGAATAACTACAATTTTTAAATGTTCTACATGTTAATAGTTTTTTGAGTTTATTGGATTCTTTGGGTTTGTTGAGTTCTTAGGGTTCATTGAGTTTGTTGAGTTTGTCGGGTTCAACTTAAAACAAATAAAAAATCAGTGTAAATCTGTGTAATCTGTGGTTAAATTCTTTAAAATAATTCGTGTAATTCGTGCTATTTGTTGTTTCTCTTTGTTTTAAATTTAAAATTTACAACTTGCAATTTTCAATTTACAATTAAACACCGAAATGTTCCTTTGTGCCTTTTGCGTGCTTCGTGGTTCAATAATTTTTTCAGGAGGTGGTGGGGGGCTGGTGGCTTGACTTTGACATAAAGGGGATTAATATAAATTCATGATAAACCATGAAGGAAAGATGTCCGGTGATGAACAATATCCTAAAAAAGAGGAAAGTACTATTTCCAGGAAAAGCTTCTGGGGAAAAATAAGTTCTTTACGAAAACATCTTCCTTTAAAGAAACGCAGATTTGTCATATTGAACATTCTTTTCTTTGTGTTAGGAGCGTTCATAGGTATTAATTTAGCCATAATAAACGGGTTGCCCGATGTGGATTCTCTGGCGAATTATGAGCCTAAGCTCTCTACCGGTATTTATGACATCGACGATAAACTTATTCTGGAAGTATATGAGCATAGAAGGATACAGATAATTCTCGATTCTATTCCCGAATATATTCCCGCGGCTGTTGTTTCTCTGGAAGATAAAAGATTTTATGACCATTTTGGAATCGATTTAAAGAGACTTACAAAAGTTATCTGGTTGAATTTGGTTAGAAAAGTAAGCGGTAGAAAATGGGGGGCGGGCGCCAGTACTATTACTCAGCAGCTTTCTCGGAATATTTTCCTTACATTGAAAAAAACCCTTTTGAGAAAAGTAGAAGAAATATACTTATCACTATTGATTGAAAGGAGATATACAAAGAAAGAAATACTCGAGATGTATTTAAATGAGATTTATTGGGGTTATGGTAATCATGGTGTGGGGGCTGCTTCCCGGTACTATTTTGGTAAAGTCCCGGATAGTTTGTCGATTTCTGAAGCTGCTGCTCTTGTTGGATTGATTAGATCCCCGGGATATTATTCTCCCTATAACAGTTACGAAAGATTTATTGACAGGCGGAATTTGGCGTTGAACGAAATGTATAAGGAACAAGAAATTTCTAAAATTGAGCTCGATTCCGCGCTGGCGGAATCTCTTGTCGTGGTCGATCATTCAAAAGAAGAAATAGTGGGCCCTTATTTTATAAATGAAGTAAAAAGACAGATGGAAGAGCTTTTCGGACGGGCATATATTTCCTGGGGCGGATATAAGGTTTATACTACCATGGAACAAAATATGCAGATGCTCGCGGATAGCATTATGGAATGGGGGCTGCAGAGAGTAGAACTCTACTGGCATCTTAAAAAGAAAGCGGAGATTCCCGATTCACTTATTCATTCCGAGAATATTCCGTATATTCAGGGAGCGATGGTTGTTATGGATCCGGTTACCGGTTATGTGCTTTCCCTTATAGGAGGAAGAGATTACAGACATAGTCTTTACAATAGAGCTATTCAATCGAAAAGGCAAGCCGGTTCTGCTTTTAAGCCTTTTCTCTATACTGCTTCGGTCGATAATGGTTTTTTGCCTTCGGATTTCGTTTTTGATCTACCCATGATCAAGGAGTTAGGAGGAGAAGTTTATGCGCCTAAAAACTATGACGAAACTTTTATGGGTAAGATAACCTTAAGAACAGCTTTAAAATTATCCAGAAATGTGGCTTCTTTAAATTTGTGTGAAGAAGTCGGCCCTTTTTCCGTGGTAGAATATGCCTATCAGATGGGCATAGAAAGTCAGCTTGAGCCGGTTCTTTCTATCGCGCTCGGTTCTTCCACGGTATCGCTTCTGGAGATGGTAAGAGCTTATTCTACGATTGCTAATCTGGGAGAGAAAGTTAATCCTATATTTATACGTAAAGTCGTCGATAGATATGGCAATACGGTATATGAAAATAGAATTGTTAAACAGAGAGTACTATCGGAAGAAACCGGGTATATAATGGTAGACATGTTGAAAAGTGTTTTTGGCCCCGGGGGTACAGCTTCTTACGCGAGAAGAAGCGGTTTCAATGAACCCGCCGCCGGTAAAACCGGTACAACCGATGACTTTAAAAATGCCTGGTTTATCGGGTTTGTTAAAAACTTAAATGTAGGCGTTTGGGTGGGATACGATTATCCGAGGACAATAGGAAAAAGCGCGAGCGGCGGAGCCCTTGCTCTTCCTATATGGACCGAATTTATGAAAGCGGTTTGTGATTCCACCATGGATTATGAGTTTTCCGTGCCTGAGGGTGTCGATTTCAGGTATATTTGTCCCGAAAGCGGTGAACTGGCGACTCCGCAGTGTCCGAATATCGTCAATGAGATTTTCAGAAAGGGTAATGTTCCTAGAAGACAATGTGAACTGCATGGTGAAAGCAGAAAAAATGTCGAAAAGCCAATAGAAATGCAAGATGATTTTGATTTTTAGGAGGATCTCATGAAAAGAGATATTTTTTACTTTACTTTTATTTTATTTTTACTATTGTTGTTTGGGTTTTTTTATGTGAAGAAACATACTCCGCTGTACAATTCTTTAAATGAATACAAAGAGGAAAATAAGACTCTTATTTCTATTGTTAATGATTTGAAGGGCAGTATGCAAAGCGCCGATACTCTAAAAAAAGAGAACGGCACGAGTTATTTAGTGCAGGATCTTCAAGATATGGTTAAAGGGATAGAAGTTGAACTCGAGCGAGAAGAAATATCAATAACGCTGCCATGCGAAAAGATGTTTCCGCCGGGAACGGTGGAATTGAGTAAGGAAGGACAGGAAACTTTACTCCGGATAGCTAATATACTGAAAGAAATGCCTGAAAGAGATATTAGAATAGAAGGACATACCGACAATGTGGCAATCTCGGGGAGTTTGAAAAAGGAATATCCTACGAATTGGGATCTTTCAGCTAAAAGAGCTGTTAATGTTGTTAAGTTTTTAATAGCTAATGTGAATATAGAACCTTCCCGGCTGGCTGCGGTTGCCTTCGGAGAATATAGGCCGGTTTCTGATAATGATACCGAGAAAGGACGAAATAGGAATCGGAGAATTGTAATCGATGTTTTACCTAAATAAACCAGAAGAGTTTAACCACAAAGCTCCCAAAGAGCACAAAGTAGTATGTCTATATAAAGAAAATTTGAAAACAATAGTAATCTTTGTGGTCTTTGTGTTCTCTGTGGTTCATTTATCGTAAAGGAGGTTTGATGAAAGTATTGATATGTGATGCTATAGCGAAGGACGCGGTTGAAGGACTAAAAGGATTGGGAATCGAAGTTGTAGAGAATACTTCCGTAGAGAAAGAAGAGTTGGTCGGAATTATAGGCGATTATGACGGGGTCATAATAAGAAGTCGTACCAAGATCAGAAAAGACCTGATAGACGCCGCGGCGGGAAAATTAGATTTTATTATCAGAGCCGGAGTGGGTCTCGATAATATAGACGTGGAATACGCGCGGGAGAAAGGAATAGAAGTTATAAACACTCCCGAAGCGTCGACGAATGGGGTGGCCGAATTAGCTGTGGCGCATATGCTTGCTCTTTTGAGGCATATTCCTCAGGCGACTGCCCGTATGAAAAAGGGAGAGTGGCCTAAAAAAGAATTGAAAGGCAACGAACTTGGTTCCTGCACTGTAGGTATAATAGGTCTTGGTAGGATCGGCAGGAGAACAGCCGAATTGGTTAAAGGGTTTGGAGCCAAAGCTATCGGATATGATCCTTACGTTGATGAAGTTCAGGGAATGGATATAAAAATAGTCGATCTGGATGAATTACTTACTAATTCTGATATTGTTTCTCTTCATTTGCCTCATAGCGAAGAGACGCATCATATGATAGGGGCTAAGGAACTCGAAAAAATGAAAGAAAGCGTTTATCTTGTGAATTGCGCCAGAGGAGGAACCATCGATGAAGACGCTCTATACGAAGCTCTGAAAAATAAGAAAATAAGAGGAGCCGCACTCGATGTATTTGAAACAGAACCTCCTAAAGATTTGAAATTGATGGAACTCGACAATTTTATTTGTACTCCTCATCTGGGTGCTCAGGCGGTGGAATCTTCAAATAGAGTTGGAGAAGAAGTCGTTAAAAAAGTCGCTGCCAAATTGTAAATAAAATCGTTTCTCGCGTTCTGCGAAAAGCTTTCGTAATTTGCGAAAGCTTTTTTTTTTAAGTTTTTGGTTATCAAAACTTTAAGTTCTGGAACATTTTTTGCATTTTATTTAAATGGTTTTTTTGAGAATTTGGCGGAACGTCTGATAAATATGATTTTGCTTTTTTCGGAAGCTTTTTATAATGGAGGGAGTATGGAATTAAAAAATGACTTGACAAAAATTTTTTTTATCTTAAATTTCTTCTATAATAAGGTTTCTGGAGTTTTATGAATAACAATTTTACACTTAAAAGTCCGAATTTTTTGATATGTATAAAAGTCGGTTTTTTTAGGAGGTGGGGATTTGAACAGAAAAGGAAGAACTAAAAAAGATATCGAAAAAGAAGTAAAAAAATTGCAAAAGAAAATCGAAAAACTTAAGTTGAAGGGAGCTTTGCTCGATTCTCTTTTAGAAAATATTCCGGATCTTATTTACTTCAAAGATAAGGAATCTCGTTTTGTGGAGGTAAGTAAGTCTAAGGCGGAACAGGTCAGTCTTGAAAGAGCAGAAATCATGGGTAAAACGGATTTTGATTATTTCACAGAGGAACACGCCAGACCCGCCTATGAAGATGAGCAGGAAATAATAAAAACCGGCAAACCAATATTGAATAAAGTTGAAAAAGAGACCCATCCGGATGGTAGAATAACCTGGGTTTCTACAATTAAGGTTCCCAGATACAACGACCAGGGAGAAATTATGGGTATTTTAGGTATCTCCAGGGATGTTACCAGATTGAAAACTCTGGAGTTAGAGAAAGAGAAGAAATTAAAGGCACAGAGAGAAGAACTTGAAATTCTTTCCACACCTGTAGTAGATGTCTGGGATGGTATTCTTGCGGTCCCTGTGCTGGGTATTCTGGACAGCGATAGAGCGTCGAGAATTTCGGAGGCTCTGCTGAACAGGATAGTGGAGACACGGGCGTGGGCAGCAATTGTGGATATATCGGGTATAAGCGCGGTGGACAGTGCGGTTGCGGATCTTTTGATTCGTACCGCTCAAGCAGTGAAATTTGTAGGAGCTAAAGTAGTGTTAACGGGGGTGGGTACGGAGATAGCTCAAACAATTGCCGATCTGGGTATAGATATGAAGGGGCTTAAGACTATGTCCACATTAAAAGATGGTTTAAAATACGTTATTAATCGAAAAAAAGAAATCTCATTGGATGGGTGAGTTTTGGATGATTATATTTAATATTTGCATGGTAAAGGGGAGGTAATGTTTTGGCTAAGAAAAATGATAAAAAAGAAATAGAAAAATTGCAAAGGGAAAATGAGGAATACAAAAAGTTAATAGAGGAAATGAGCGAGGGATTCGCTTACCTGGAGGAAGATTTAACTTTTTCTTTTTCTAACCCCGCATGCGACAGTATTTTTGGCGTTCCTGAAGGAAAATTGACCGGTAGAAAATTGCAGGATTTCCTAAGTTCGGAATCTTTTAAATAAGCGAAGAAAAATATTAAAACGAAAAATAAGAACAAAAAGAGTGTGTTCGAAATAGAGGTGAATGGTGAAGACGGAGAAAAGCGTTATTTATTGACAAGATCTAATCCGAGTTATGATGATAAAG
>Ga0272443_10007918_pt1 | contig 10015 bp, 8 predicted proteins | sample SSMAcet12_FD_193581 | JGI IMG/M metagenome (GOLD analysis project Ga0272443, IMG submission 193581) | Marine sediment archaeal communities from Little Sippewissett salt marsh, Falmouth, MA, United States - SSM-Acet-12 | ecosystem: Environmental > Aquatic > Marine > Wetlands > Sediment ... | reverse complement strand
AAATTTGATGCGCACGCGATTCCTTTGAGGGTGTGGTTGCGTTTGTATTAATCACAGGCCGCAAACCTGAAAAGGTTGAAATGATATCTTCTTGGGTAACAGGATTGGTATTAAAGCTGTGTTGGGCAGCCTCTAAAAGGTAATCTACTTCAAATTGTGTGATCCGGGTTTCGTCCTCTTTCATTTCATGATCCAGGTCTGTTGTCCCGATCAGTGTTTGATTTTCCCAAGGAATAGCAAAAAGGGCGCGCCCATCCCGAGGATGGAGCATTGTCACAGCTGCCCTAATAGGCAGTTTTTCATGGAGAAAAAGGAGATGGCTGCCACGCAGGGGGCGCAATTTTGGTCCACCGTTGACTCCTTGCCGTACCTGGTCTGACCAGGGTCCGGTTGCATTGATGATGACTTTTCCCTTAAGTTCCTTAACCTTAGGATCCAGTTTCCCGGATTGGTCTTGGACAATGACGCCTTCCACCTGACCAATTCTTGACTTGCATAAACCGATTACCTTTGCGTAATTTAGCGCATAACCGCCAAAACGGAGCCCATCCTTAATAATCCGAAGCACCAGACGAGAATCATCCACCCTGGCATCGCAGTATTCCTCCCCGCCAAGGAGGTGCGCCTGAGTTAATGGCGGAAGTGCTTTGATAACATTGGTTTTGTTGAGGCTGCGGTGCTGCCATTTTGGCGCGAGGAGGTCATATAGGATGATTCCCAGGCGCATCATTTTACTTTCGTTTTGATACTCCTCGAATGAAGGAAAGATAAAGCGCAAGGGATCAACCAATCCATTTGATTCCTTTAGTAAACGCTCGCGTTCTTTTACGGATTCCCTAACTACGTCAAATTGATGATTTTTAAGATAGCGAATACCGCCATGAACGAGTTTTGAGGAGCGGCTGGAGGTTCCAAATGCAAAGTCGTTGGCTTCAAGCAGAACAACCTTTAACCCTTTCTGGGCAGCCATATTTAATACACCCGCGCCAGTGATTCCCCCGCCGATTACAATCACATCCCAATTCTGATCAAGGTTTGACCAGGTGTCAATTCGCCATTTGTGATCAAGGGTTACGGATTTCATTCTCATGCTCAGCTAAACCAATTTTTCACGGTTCATAATATTCGTTGGATCAACAGTTTTCAGCACTTCGTGGAGGATATTCATCCCAAGCGCTCCTTTTTCAGAAGGAAGATAAGCTTTGTGATCCAAGCCCACGCCGTGTTGATGGGTGATCGTACCACCGAATTTGAGAATCTGGTTGCTTGCTGCCTCTTTCAGTTTTTCCCATCGGGAGACCGTTTGCATGGGATCATTTGAGCGACGATATAGGTAAGTTATATAAATTGACCCACCATTGGTATAAATATGAGAGATGTGGCTGAATACGAGGACTTTCTCATTTTCATCTGCCAGGCGATTTTCAAGGGATGCTAAAATGGCATTGCGACCAGGAAGCAGTTTATCCCATGGTAATGAGGTTTCAAGTGTATCCAACGCGTAACCCAATTCCCATAATGAGTTGCGAAGATATGGGGTTAGGAAGCGTTTCTTCATCCATGCTTCTCCCAGATAGAATTTTACCAACATCCCGTGATGCTTCCGAACATAATGTGCCAATAGCTTATCTGCTAGGCGGGTAACAGCATAGCTGCCTGTTAATCCGTAGATCAACAAACAACGATCATCTCCCTGGCCAAATAAATTCAGTCCCCTCTTGGCGAGAGACACGAGTTTTTCTTCTCCAGATAGCTGGAAAGTTGTTTCTGTTTCCATTGGATCGCTCAACCGAACCATCGACAGCGGAAGTTCTGCTTGAGCAATCTCGCGAACCGCCGCTGCTCCTTCTTTAAAATCGGGAAAGAAGGCAGAATAAAAGTGCTCTCTTTCGGGTAGGTGTCGAATTCTCATGGTGGCTTGGGTTAAGATTCCCATTCGTCCTTCAGAACCAAGAATTAGATGCCGCAAATCTGGTCCTGCTGCACTTTTTGGGACACGAAGAATTTCTAAGGGTCCTGCAGGGGCTTCCAGATGTCCGCTAACAAATAAGGGTTCGATTCTGCCATAATGATAGGATTGTTGCCCTACAGAGCGGGTTACGATCCATCCCCCCAGGGTTGAATATTCCCATGATTGTGGAAAATGCCCCAGGATATACCCATGTTTCCTTAAGTGCTCTTCAATTTGCGGACCGCTGACTCCTGCACCAAAGGTTGCCTCGTGACTTTCTTCATTGAGATTTAGAAGAGTATTCATTTTTGATAGATCAACGCTTAATGTAGGGGGTCCTTCCTGGAGAGGTGTGAGGTGCCCAACAACACTGGAACCGCCGCCATAGGGAATGAGATTAATTTTGTTTTTTACAGCGTATTGGATCAAGTTCCGAATATCTTCATCAGCGACCGGGTATGCCACGCCATCCGGAAAGGTGTTGACCAGACCATCATACATATCCACCCAGTCTCTGAGCGATTGCCCCCGGGCATGACGCAGGCGTTCTTCTGCGTTGGTTGTAATAAGTGGATGGGGAGGAATGTCCGCAGGAGGTATTTTTACAAGCAAGTCAGCAACAGGTTTATTTTGTAGTTCATGTGGTTTACCTACGGCGTGTTCAAGATATGCGATTGCGGGATCTGGAACAGGGTAGTCTGTCTTTTGATTTCCCCAACCTTGAATTCTCTTCATCGTCTCCTCCGAATTGCTTTATTTTTTAATGCGATTTTGTTGCCATACCCGATAACTGTCGTGGAAGAATTCCCCATTGGGGACATTTCACAGCCATAATTTGGTATAAATTTTATAGCCATTTTTCATATAAGCGGTGGGTTTTGTGAAATTTCATATCAAGGTTGCCAGTTTCAAGGAGAATTTTGATATTTTCTTCACGGAATTGGAGAAATTCACAATAGTTATACTGGTCAATTCCCATCACAGTTTTATAGATCTCATTGTAGAGAATTGCCGTGCCGCCCAATCGTTGGTAGTCATCAACAATCCCAATACCATTAAAATCAATCCAGTGTGTTCTTTTACTTTCAAGTAATATATGCACCCAACCAAACGGCAGCAGGCGTCCTTTGATTCGCTGTAAGGCTGCACCAATATCTGGATAAGCCAGCATCCAACCCACTGGTTTTTTATCTTTATATATGAGCTTTACGATTCGTGGATCAGCAATCCAAAGCAATTGGGACACCATATTTTGAAAATCCTCATCTGTTAATGGTGGATTTCCTGCCGGAATCGCCAGGGATTCGTTGTAAAGCACTTTAAATTCATTCAGAACAGATTTGAGCTCTTTTTTATTGCGGATGTGTGGGGAATAAAAGCCCACTCGCTTTTCAACCAATTTCGCTGCCTTAAGGATCTTTTCAGGAAACTCCGTATTCCTGTCAAGCCAACTGGTGAAGATATCCTTTACTTTTGTGAACCCCATTGATTCGAGAAATTTTGGATAATAGGAAGGATTATAAGCTTGTCCAAAAGCAGGTTGGTATTCGAACCCTTTGACAAGCATGCCAAAACCATCCAGAACAGTGAATCCTTTGGGACCCAGGACATGTGTTAATCCCTGTTGTTTTGCCCATTGAAATCCTTTGGAAAACAGGTTTTCTGCAACAGCAGCATCATTTACACATTCAAAGTAATAAAATAATGCGGTTTTTGATTTATGAAAGTCATTAAAACGATGGTTGTTTGCGACTGCCAGCCGACCAAGAACCTGATTTCTCTCATCTAAAGCGAGGAAAAATGCTGCTTCACCATAGCCATAAAATGGATAATTCGGTTTGAAGATTTTCCGCATATCCTTTCTCAAAGTTGGAACCCAATAGGGATCGTCTTTATAGAGGGTATAAGGGAATTTGATAAAAGCATTTCGATACTGGCGGTTTTCAGGTGAAAATTGGATGATCTTCATTGTTGTTTCCTCGGCTGGTATTTTGTATTTACTTTTTCGGAAAGCTAATTATTATGTTCCACCATAGATTTGTTGGAATGACTTTTGATGTAGAATATGATTTGTTTGATTCGGATCAGGGGAGAGTCCAATAGCTTAATTCATCGACTCTGACTGTGTAGCCAGGTGTATTCGCATAGGCAACGAGAAAGCCGGTGTAACCTTCGCCTGTCAGTGTATCATCTGTTGCAGAGCCAACCTCTATTCCATTGATATAGAATTTAAATGAGGTGCCTTCCATCCAGATTCCAACCCGGTGAGCATTCACCATCGAATCTGATAATTGGTTGGAAGGTTGATAGCTAAGGATTTCATTTATGTTAACATCTTCCTCCATTCTAAAAAATCCCCAACGCCCATCACAAGTTAAACTGAGGAAATAAAATTGTTGACCGTCAGAATCGGCACGTACAACTAACCCAAAGCGGTCGAGGCCGCTGCAATTTGGCATTTCAATGACTGCTTCAATATATGCATTGCGGAGTTTGGGGCTGGTTACATACCAGCTGTGCCAGTTAGAATTTTCTCGCGCAATTAGGTTGAGGTATCCATTATTGGTGAGAAATTCAGCCTGTGGGTAATCAAAGTCCCAGGGGCTAGCGCTTCCGCTGAAATCTTGTGACCAGGCAGGAGAGCCAAGCTGCACAGCAGGATCACTCAGGTCTTGTGTAGGTGTAGCGCTTGCTGTTGAGGTTGGCGTGGTTGTCTCAGTGGCAGTAGATGTTGCAGAAACTTCTTCGGGAGTGGGAGAATCGATTGGCAGGGGGGTGTTGGTTTGTGTTGGCTGCTGTTGTTCTGCACTGGTCGCTGATGCGGTCAGCCACAAGACGACCTGTGTGGCAACCAGATCTATTGTCGGTTCTGAGGTTGCCACCTGACTGCATCCTGTAATAAAGATTGTCAATGTCATTATGATAACCATCATTGGTCTTTTCTTCACGCTATCCTCGTTTCGGATTCTGGTTGTCATCTCAATTATAAAGATAGGGAGAGAATTACGCAACTTCAATTGCTGTTTCAAGTTAATAACTATGGAAGCATCAAGGAAAGTGAAATCCGATGCTCTTCAAAACTAAAGTATAATCACTGGGATTTTGTATACTATTTTTAAAAAAGGATGGCATTATGGATATTTTTGAAAAATGTTTTCAATATTCAACAGTCAAGGACGCGAAAGAATCAGGCGCTTACCCATATTTCATCCCATTGGATGAAAATGAGGGAACCGAAGTCATCTTCCATGGAAAGCATATTATCATGTGCGGTTCCAATAATTATCTTGGCTTGACGACACATCCTAAAGTCAAGCAGGCTGCCAAAGATGCCGTTGAGCGTTATGGTACCAGCTGTACAGGTTCTCGTTTTTTGAATGGTAATATGAGCCTTCATGAAAAATTAGAAGCTGAAATTGCAGATTGGGTTGGCAAAGAAGCCGCACTGGTATTCTCAACAGGCATGCAGGTCAACTTGGGGACGATCAGTGCTATAGTAAACCGGGGTGACATCGTGATCCTCGATAAGGATGATCATGCCAGTATCGTTGATGGTGCATTCTTGAGTGGTGGAAAAATTGAGCGCTTCCGCCATAACGATATGGATCATTTGAAGCGCGTTCTGGCAAGTTTACCAGAGGATCGAGCAAAGCTGCTTGTGGTCGATGGTTTGTTCAGTATGGAAGGCGATATCGCGCCATTGCCGGAACTCGTTCCACTCTGTAAGGAATACGGCGTCCGTTTGATGGTGGATGATGCACATGCCATGGGGGTGCTTGGGGGAGGTCGAGGGACAGCAGCACACTTTAACATGACGGATGATGTTGATTTGATCATGTCCACATTCTCAAAATCCTTTGCCTCTTTAGGCGGATTCATTGCTGGCGATGCTGATGTTGTGGATTATATTAAACATAACGCACGCAGCTTGATCTTTAGCGCTAGCATTCCACCCTCTAACACCGCTACTGCTTTAGCTGCTCTCCAGGTGATGCGTGAAGAACCAGACCGAATACAACGTGTGATTCAAATTGGCGACAAGATGCGAAAAGCCTATCATGAATTGGGTTTTAACACCGGGGAATCCGTCACGCCAGTCATCCCGATCATTATTGGGGATGACGATCTGACATTTCTGACCTGGAAACTGCTCTTTGAAAATGGTGTATTTGTTAACCCTGTGATATCCCCTGCAGTTTCCCCTGGCAGGCAGTTGCTTCGAACAAGCTACATGGCGACCCACACAGATGAACAGCTTGATAGCGTATTGGAAATTTTTGAAAAAGTCGGAAAACAGCTCGGGTTGATATAGTTAATCCTTAAATGAAAACAGCGGTCAATCACGACCGCTGTTTTTTTGATTCAAAATAGGTTTTATGGGATTTCCCAGTACCGGATTTGATCCACCCAAACCTCTGGAAGGTCTGAATTGGTTCCACCAACAAATATCCCAAATTGCCCTTCATTGAAGACATCACTGCTAATTTCTATGACCTTGACACCGTTGATAAAAAGTGCAAGGTTTGAATCCACTGCCATCACACCCAGGATATTGGTCTGATCCTCACCCTTCTTAATAGCCTCACTTTCAGTCCAGTTTACTGGGTAACTCATATTTTTCCCATCCCATAGACGCAGATTGTAGCGACCGTCACAAGTTATACCAAAGAGGTAGCCGGCATTGGCATTGGAATCTTCCGGAACCCTGAATATCAGACCGGTGTGATCGCTGCCTTCACAGGTTGCGAAAAGCATGGTTGCTTCAAGATAGAAATCCTCAAGATAAGGCCAGGAAAGCCGCCAACCATCCAGATCTGTATCAGCAGCTAATTTCAAGAACCCATCCTCAAATTCGATGCTTGTGTATTCATTGAAACCGGTGGGCCAGTTATCTGCATCATCCATGGGGTCCACCCAATCTGGGGAGCCTAAAGTCAATACAGGGTCTGTATCCGCTAACGTTGCAGTGGGAGCCTGGGTTGGTGTACTGGTTGGCTCTGGTGTGGTTGTTGGCTCCTCTGTGACGACTTCTTCGGTCTCTTCAGGGGTAGCCTCTTCTTCGGTGACTTCGGGTTCAGTTACCTCTTCTGTAATAACTGGATTGGATGTTTCTTCTTCAATGGGGGCACTTGTCGGGGTAAGCTCAATTTCAACGGGGGTGCCAGTCAGGATTCTTGCGATCTCTGTTGCCATCAAATCATCAGACTCTTCGGGGATCTCTCCCTGATACCCTGGCATATTACAAGCGGATAAAATTATTGCCATTACAACAAGTGTAATTATTGTGGTCATCTTTTTCATATTTACCGTCCATTCTAATATGATAATCAATATGTAATACTTATTAGACGTCCTTATTTACAAAATGTTCCCATATGATCAATTTTAGCACGAATACCAAAATTTTTCAGCCCTATCAATGATTAATCTTATTGCTACTGCATTTTGGGAAAAACGTTTCCTTGATGGTAAAATGGGTTAGGGTCAGGGCCGAGGATTAAGATAGCGGCCGGTTTTGATTTAAAAAAGGAGACTCTCATTTCTGTGGATGCATTATTAGCCATTATTTCGATTTTATACCCGTTTTGGCCCCTGATCTTGTTGTTTGGTTTGAGTGGATTGTTTTCAAAAGGACTTTCCTTTAAACAAAAAGTTCAGCGTTTCTTTTACCGTGGGTTTCTTGCCTGGTTTATGTGGTTGATATTTTGGGGCTTACTGATCTGGCAGGGAAGGTCACCTATAGTGATCATGCCTGTTAAGGTTAATAAACTTTTATTTTTTATCTATGGTGGTTTTTTGGGATTGGTTTCAATTATCTTAGTTGTCAGATACTGGGGAGATCGTTGGATCAAACTTGCAAATGCCCAAAAAATTGAAGATTTATTAGTGCTTCCACCACAAGAATTTGAAATGCTTGTTGCTGCTTTATTTCGCGCATATGGGCATCAAGCTCAGGTTTCAGGTGGAACAGCTGATCATGGTATTGATGTTATTATCCAAACCGAGGAGGGAGAAAAATGGATTGTTCAGTGTAAGCGCTACAAAGGATCGGTGGGTGAACCTGTGGTACGGGATTTATATGGTACGATGCTGCATGAAGAAGCCCAAAAGGCTTATTTGGTGACAACAGGCAGTTTCACATCCCAGGCTGTTCTCTGGGCAGGAGATAAGCCCATTATTCTATATGATGGTGAGAAATTAATCAAATTGATCCGCCGTACACAAAAACGCAAGCCAAAATTGAAAAAGTAATCAACTATCCAGGATAAAATCTGCGATTTGTTGGATCAGTCGTTGAACCAGGATGCCATGCTTCAAGTCCGGGACAATACTGTGTCCTGACTCCCCACCCAAGAAAAGGTAGTGGGTATGAATTAAGGCGCGCAACCATCCAGAAGGGACATAATGTGCTGGGAATTTTGAGGTCGATCCGTAATCACTCATTATTTCATGGCGCTGCCAACCACGATCTGGCAAATAAGTTTCATAACAATCAGGATTGTCGGTAGTGTATTGGATTGACCCACGGGTTCCGTGAATTTCGAAGGTCAATAGGTCACCTGCCCCTGGGGTGATCCGACTGGCAACCAATGTTCCGATTGCGCCAGAAGTCGAATCTTCTAAAAGCACAGTAGTACACAGATCTGAGTTTTTAGGGACTTCTGGGAAATGACCGCTTGATTTGGCAAAGTTAACCACAAGTGTATTCCCTAGGAAGGCGGTCAACAAGCTGAGAATATGAGAGCCCATGTCAGCAATCGCGCCATTTTCAGGAATCGTAACAAGCCTATCTGGATGTTTCAGACGATAAGCACGATCAAGATAGCTGCTGTGGTGGTATTCTGCCCGAAAGTGAACCGGTGTTCCGAAAACCCCCGAATGCCAGTCGGCTAACGCTCTTCGAATAGCTGATTTTTGCAGGAATTGAAAGCCTGTCAATATGATTTTCCCGTGTTTTTGTTCTGAGAGTTCTTCCAGATCATTAATATCCTGATGTGAGATGCCAAGAGGTTTTTCAACATAAATTCGTTGAATATGCGGCATCTGAGCTGCTTTGAGGAGTTGTTGGGTGTGAGTTTTGTTGGGACTGAGAATAAAAAGAGTATCCACTGCATTATTTTCCCAGAACAGGTCTGGGTGAACCACCTCAGTAAAGCCAAAACGTTGGGCGAAACTTTCGCGGCTTTGGGGTGTTGGAGATGCTACAAGAACTTTTTGAATGGCAGGAGAATCCTGATAGTAGAATTTCAAGGCATCAAGAGCATAGACATGTGAACGGGCAATCCCGCCCGCGCCGAGAAATCCGACATGATATTTTTTTTCCAAGAAAACCTCCTGATTTGATTTGTTTGGTTTGTATTGTAGATGGTGAATTAAATTTGAGCAAAATTACCCACAAATTTAGTTTATAATATCAAGAATTGTAACATCATAATTTACTATAAAAAATTTTTCATGTATTTCTTGAAGATCAATCGTCAAAAATCATTTGTAAAAACGGAGGTGTAATCTTGAGTACAATCACAGTCTTATCCATCATTACAACCGTATTAATCGCTGCATATCTAATTCTTGGCAGAGCAAAATCCAAGGGTGGTAAAAATCCCTCGAATTTTGGAGTCTTTGCCATCGTCAGTATGATCGCAGGGATCATCATTGGCTATGAAACTGAGAGTGGTTGGGGGTATGCTCTTATCGCTCATGGTGTTTTAGGGATGGTTATTGGGGTCGTTAGAATGTTTTGGAAGAAAAAAGGGAAAAAAGACGAAAGATTACATGTAAACGAAATCGAAGATGCTGAATAAGCCTCTCAAGTTTTGTTTATTATTTTATTTTCCATTTTATAGAAATTACGACCTGCAGTTAAAATTAGATAGACAAATTCTTCAATATTAGGGATTTCAAAGGATTTTAAAATCCCTAATATTTTGTTCTTCAAATTTGCTTAGAAATTAATACTCTTCTGCATCTTATCCATGCAGCGCGAGTTAATTCACTTGGGATCTTGGTTATCCCATTGCCAAGCCCATACCGGTGAAGAGGGATACTAACCACACAAAATAG
>Ga0272443_10007917_pt1 | contig 10017 bp, 8 predicted proteins | sample SSMAcet12_FD_193581 | JGI IMG/M metagenome (GOLD analysis project Ga0272443, IMG submission 193581) | Marine sediment archaeal communities from Little Sippewissett salt marsh, Falmouth, MA, United States - SSM-Acet-12 | ecosystem: Environmental > Aquatic > Marine > Wetlands > Sediment ... | reverse complement strand
CAGAACTTGCCGAAATTCTCAGTCCCCCGATAACCGCAGGGATACGTATTTCCGTCGCGAGAATCGACAAAAAAGAAATCGATCCCACCCCGACACGGATACGACGTGCTATCACTGCTTGCATAGTCACGACTCAAAGCGTGAAGCGAACAAAGCGGGGAAAAGATCCGCAGCCGACTCCGATACTCCGGAATGACCTCCGCCAGCGCCGTATACAGCAACGCCTTCTCGCGAGGTGAGTACCGCACCACGCTGTCGGCTGACGTGGCTGCATACACAGCCGACATCTCCTCGGTAGCGCCTAGACTTTCCATGCTCATCGGATAACAGGCATTAACCGTTGTGAATCCCAGGTCGAGCAACTGCCGATAGAACCGTCGAAAGGCCGCCCGATAGCTTGCGACGAAGAGTGATGCCTGCTCCTCGCAACCTCTCTCTCCTTTGTCGAGCCGAATCTGCCTTGTGTCGTCACCCCCAACGTTCCGATTGATGCCCAGATTCGCTGATGGATAAATGCCCCGCTCGTGGAAGATGGGCAGGGCTCGCTCGATAGCTCCCACAACGCCGGGAAACCCTCGCATTTCCTCGTGAACGTCCGGAATGGCCGAGTCGAGACTGATCCACAAATTCCGCAACGGAGTCGCCGCCAGGCGGTCGGCAATCCGTGCAACCTCGTCCTCAAATCTCTGTCCCAACGCGCGCCACAACTGAAAGGCGTTCGTGCCCGTCCGGATGTATTTGATCCCGACGGCCCCCGCGTGGTTGATCAACTCGATCAATTCTTCAAAGCAAAGAAACGGCTCGCCGCCCGTATCAAAACCATTGTGCCAAACTCCACCTGCAATCAAGAGACCTTGTCAGGCTAGTTTGTACACAACCGCTGTTACCCCGGCGCTAGGTAACCATTTCTATCGAGTAAATTCTCAGACAGACGGAGCGTCGAACCTCAAAGAGCTCGATTCAAGAAAGCCGTCGATCGCGTCACGCAAATCGTCCGGTTGCGTTCACTCTTCCGTGGACGTCTTCGACTACCCAATGCAGAATGCAACTGTGGACGCTTTCCGCCATCCCCATATCGTCGAGCTCGACATGAATCCCGTCGTGCTGAAGTTGTTTTAGCTTCCCGCCGTTGTAGCCAGTCATCCCGTAGGTCTTGAGCCCTCGCTCGTTGGCCCATTCGACCGCCTTGATGATGTTGGGACTGTTCCCCGACCCACTGATTGCCACAAGCAAGTCCCCCGGCGAGGCGTACTGACGCAACTGTTGCGAGAACACCTCCTCGTAACACAAATCATTACCCAACGCCGTGATCCAACTCACGTGATCCGTCAGGCTTAGCACGCGCATCCGCTTCTTGCTGTCATCGTGCATGTCATCCGGACGGAGGACATTCTTGCCCAGGTCCTCGCAGAAATGCGACGCCGTGGCCGCCGAACCACCGTTGCCGATAACAAAAATGAACCGCTCGGCCTTCCACGCTTCATACATTGCTTCCGAAAACCGCTCGATCGCCCCACGGTCCAGTCGCTTCAGCTCGTCACACAGGCGATCCAGGTATTCGTCCACTCCAAGAGTCAGGCCAAGCATTCTTCTCCGCTCCTCACGTCAGGCGTAGGTTGGTCGGTTCAACTGAGACCTCCCATTGTCACCCCGCCAGGCAAGAAGATCAATCCGGCGCCGCCCCCGCTGCTCTCATCCCTGGCCCACGGTACAATGGCGGGGTTGCAAACACCCAACGGAATTGATCACGATGCCATCCTCCCATCCCCCCGAACCTTCTGGCGGAACCGTCAACCTGGCCCTCGTCCAGATGCGTTGCTCGACCGCCAAGAACGAGAACCTCGAAAAGGCCCTCAATCGCATCGCCCAGGCCGCCGAAGCCGGGGCAAATATCGTCTGCCTTTCCGAACTGTTTGCTGGGCAATACCCCTGCCAGTCCGAAGACCATTGCCACTTCGACCAGGCCGAACCGATCCCCGGCCCCACGAGCCAAGCTCTCGAAGAGGCGGCCCGAAAGCACGGGATCGTCGTCGTCGGCTCCCTGTTCGAACGCCGAGCCCCCGGCCTCTACCACAACACGGCCGTCGTCTTCGACACCGACGGCTCCACCGCCGGCGTCTACCGCAAGATGCACATCCCCGACGACCCGCTCTACTACGAGAAGTTCTACTTCACGCCGGGCGATCAAGGATTCCCGTCTTTCCCCACCCGCTTCGGCCGTATCGCCGTCGGCGTCTGCTGGGACCAGTGGTTCCCCGAGGCTGCCCGACTCTTTGCCCTCTCCGGAGCCCAGATTCTGGTCTACCCCACGGCCATCGGCTGGCTGCCTGATGAGAAAGAACAATTCGGCGTCTCTCAACACGACGCCTGGCGAACCATGATGCGAAGTCACGCCATTGCCAACGGCCTGTTCGTCGCCGCAATCAACCGAACAGGCGCCGAAGGACAACTCGACTTCTGGGGAGCCTCGTTCGTCGCCGATCCCAACGGAAATCTCCTCGCCGAAGCAGAACACGACGCCGAGGAAACGCTGATCGTTGAGTGCAACCTGGATCAGATCGATGTCGTTCGCACCCACTGGCCCTTCCTCCGCGATCGGCGCATCGACGCTTACGAAGGCTTGAGCCGAAGATTCCTGGATTAGGCCGCCATGATGGACCCCGCAACACCCGTGGCCCTCGGCTACCGTATGCCCGCCGAATGGGAACCCCATGCTGCCACATGGCTCTCCTGGCCACACAACCGCGACACTTGGCCCGGTCGATTTGAGCCTATCCCCAACGTGTGGCAACAGTTGGTGGAAACGATCGCTCCCCACGAAACGGTCCACGTTCTCGCGACCGGTGCAGCCCTCGATCAGGCGGAAGGTATGGTAGGCTCGATCGACAACGTCGTCCTTCATGATGTGCCAACCAACGACACCTGGATCCGCGACCACGGCCCGACCTTCCTGGCCGGTACCGACGGCGGGCTGCCCCCGGCACTTGTCGATTGGCAGTACAACGCCTGGGGCGGCAAGTACCCTCCTTACGACGACGACAACGCCGTGCCGACTCGCGTCGTGGAGATCACCGGCCGCCGTCGCTTTCAGCCCGGAATCGTCATGGAAGGTGGGGCCATCGACACCAACGGACAGGGACTCTTCCTCGCGGCCAAGTCATGCCTGACTGATCCCAACCGCAATCCTGGCGCCCATACGAAGACGATCGAACGCTACCTGTACGACTATCTCGGAGCCAAACGCGTGATCTGGATCGACGGCACAATGGCGGGCGACGACACGGACGGACACGTCGACCAACTCGCTCGCTTCGTAGGGCCGTCAACCCTCGTCGTACCTGCTGAAAACAACCCCGACGACGAAAACTACGCCTCGCTCAAGACAGTAGCCACACAGCTCCACAACGAGACCGATCTCACCAACCAACCGCTGCGAATCATCGAACTCCCCATGCCCTCTCCCATCCACGTCGGCGACACCCGCGTCCCAGCCTCCTATGCGAACTTCTACATCGCAAACGACCTGGTCATCATCCCCGAATACGACGATCCCGCCGACGCAGACGCCCTGGCAATCCTCGCAGAACTCTTCCCGAATCGCCAAGTCGTCGGATTGCCCGCACGAGACCTCGTCTGGGGCCTCGGCGCCTTTCATTGCGCAACCCAGCAGGAACCGGCACTCCCTTAGCCTGGATTGCTCTTGGGTAAGCTCCCTTCTTTTCCAGACTCTCAAGTCGCCCCTGCTTTCGTCAAAACCGCTACAGTTTGCCTGCTCCAAATCCCGATAGACAAGAGAGTACGGCATCATGTTCCGCTTCCGGAACTGTCTGCCTGTCCCTGACTTCTTGTCGAGGAGCTTCCACCGTGAAGGACAATCGCCAGCCCCGAGTCCTGATTTCACGACTGAGCCACATTGGCGACTGCATCCTCGCAATTCCCATGCTCAACGCGATCCGTGAACATTACCCCAAGGCATTCATCGCCTGGGCCGTGGAACGCCCGTCAGCACCACTTCTCGATGGCCACGAATCGCTCGATGAACTGATCGTCCTCAAACGAGGATGGCTCAAATCACCCAAGACGGTCTGGAACCTGCGCCGCCGACTGCGGAAGCTCCGTTTCGATTACAGCGTCGACCCCCAGTCCCTCACCAAGAGCTCTGTCGTCGCCTGGTTGTCCGGCGCTCGAACGAGAATCGCCTTTCGCGGTCCAGACGGCCGCGAACTGTGCCCCTGGCTCAGCAACCGGCTCATTACTCGCACGCAGCAACACATGGTCGATCGCGGACTGCAACTCCTCCGTCCACTCGGCATCGAACAGCCCACGGTCCGCTACCTGCTTCCCATCGACGCGAAAGCAGAAACCGTTGCCAACGAATTGGCCGAACGCGAAGAGACTCGCGGAGGCTTCGCCGTCATCAACCCCGGAGCCGGTTGGCCGTCGCGACTCTGGCCGCCTGAACGTTACGGACAGGTCGCCCGCTACATGTGGGACGAACACGCTGTTCGCTGCATCGTCGCCTGGTACGGCGATAAGGAACTTGCCATGGCCGAAGAGATCGTCACCGCATCGGAAGGTCGAGCCCTGGTCGCTCCACCAACCGACCTCCTCTCGCTGGCTGCCGTGCTGAAAGAGTCGCTCATGTACATCGGCTCCGACACCGGCCCACTCCATCTGGCCGTCGCCGTCGGCACGAAATGCGTCAGCCTTCATGGTCCCACCCGAGCATCCCAGAGCGGACCTCATGGACTCGGCCACCGTGCGATTCAGGAAACCTACCTGGAAGGCACCAGCCGAGAACGCCGTAAAGCCGACAATGCCACTATGAAGGCCATCTCTGTCGAATCGGTCTGCAAGGCCTGCTCAGAAGTCCTCTCCGAGCGCCAGGCAGAAGGCGCCAACCAACGTCGCGTCGCCTGACACACGCCGGCTGACCTGACGCCGCGCGCTCCAACGAATCTGCAAGCAACGCAACCTCTGCGCTCGCACGGCGCCCGGCGTCCATCTATAATCGATGGTCAGCCAAACGATGATGTCTCCCTGCATCCTCGAACCACGGGGCGAACACCAGCCGTAATCCGATTCCAATGAGAAACCCCATGATGCATCCTGCCTTGCCCCGCCTACTCTCCATCCTGTGCATAGCTGCAACGACGATCATTCCCACTTCAGCCACAGCAGCCCAGCGTCCAAACATCGTCGTCATCCTGGCAGACGATTTGGGCTACGGGGACCTGAGCTGCTGCGGAGCGACCAAGGTCCAGACACCGAACATCGATCGAATCGCAAACGAAGGCATGCGTTTCCTCGATGCCCACTCTCCGCACTCCGTGTGCACACCAACCCGCTACAGCCTTCTGACCGGTCGCTACAGTTGGCGAACATGGGCCAAGTCGCGCTGTGTGTGGTCCGACGACCCGTTGCTCATCGACACCCAGCGTCTGACCCTGCCAAAACTTCTCAAAGGCGCCGGCTACGAAACCGCCTGCATTGGCAAGTGGCACCTCGGGTTCGGCTCACCCGAGACCCCCGGATGGAAAAACGAACAAGGCCCCGACTACAATCGCGAACTCAACCCCGGGCCGCTCGAAGTCGGCTTCGACTACTTCTTCGGAATCCCCCACGTCGGCCAGTTCCCCCACGTCTTCATCGAGAACCATCGCGTCGTGGGACTTCAACCAGACGATCCGCTGCAAATCCAGATCGACCCACGCTTCGCCGAACGCACCTCCTACCTCGATCGAATCAACGGCACCCCTGCACATCGATTCGAAGGCGGACAGTCAGCAAAATATCAACACGAAGACTTGGCCGTCACGTTGACCGAAAAGGCCGTGGATTGGATTGACAAGCAACAGCACCAGCCGTTCTTCCTCTACTTTGCGCACCGCAACGTCCATGCCCCGCTCAAACCCAGTCCCCGTTTTCGCGGCACCAGCGAAATCGGCATCTATGGCGACTTCATCAACGAATTGAATTGGTCCGTTGGGCAGATCCTGGACGCACTCGATCGTCGTAACCTGGCAAAAGACACGCTGCTGATCCTGTCCAGCGACAACGGCGCCGTCCAGAGAGGTCACAAGCCCGCTGACATCGTCGACTATGATGGCCACAAGGCCAATGGCCCCTGGCGAGGCCAGAAGACCGAAGTCTACGAAGGCGGCCACCGCGTCCCATTGCTCGTCCGTTGGCCAGGGCACATAGCTCCCCATTCCGAATCGGCCGAACTCGTTGCCCTTACCGATCTCCTCGCAACAACGGCCGAGCTGCTTGGCCAGAAGCTCCCCGACAACGCCGGCGAAGACAGCTTCAGCTTCCTCCATGCAATTCAGAACCGCAAGCCTGACGAACCCGTTCGCGACGTAATCGTTCACGACAGCAACCAAGGCGGCATGGCCATACGTCAGGGAACGTGGAAACTAATTACGATCCAAGGAGGTGGCGGCATCGGCTGGAATGCCGAGGACAGGAACCCCGCGGAACCTCCCGGACAACTCTACAACCTCGCCACCGATCCCACCGAACGCAAAAACCTGTATGAACAACACCCCGAAATCGTCGCCCGATTAACAGGCCTCCTGAAAGACATCCAGAAGTCCGGCCGAAGTCGAACCGATTGAGCCTGCCACCACTTCAACCGTCCTTGCCGTTCCTCGACTCAACCTTCCCGTCCACCAGTTCCAGACGCACATCCGCCAGCTCGCCCGCCTCACTGCGATTGTGCGTGATATGGAGAACACTCACCCCCGTTTCCCGCTGCACACGCTTCAGAAGCTCCATGATCTGACACCGCGTGCTGTCGTCAAGCGCGCTGAGCGGCTCATCGAGACACAACGTGGTCGGCCGAAAAGCCAACGCCCGCCCCAAGGCAACCCGTTGTTGCTCGCCTCCGCTCAGTCCAGCCGGGTAACGATCGAGAAGATCGCCGATCTCCAGCATCTCGGCCAGTTCCGAAACCCGCCGACCAATCAAATCGCGCCGCGCTCGACGAACGATCAAGGCAAACGCCAATTGGTCCCGAACCGTCATCGTCGAAAACAGAGCGCCGTCCTGTGGAACCAGCCCGATGTTGCGTTCCGCCGGCTTCAGTTCCGTCACGTCCGTCTGCCCCAGAATGATCCGCCCCGACTCGATCGGCTTCAATCCGGCAATCGCCTCCAGAAGCGAAGTCTTTCCACAGCCCGTCTTCCCCATCAACACCCCGTATTTCCCTGAAGGAATGTCGAACGAAACATCCCTCAGCGAAAACGAACCAAGGCGGAGTGTGAGATGATCGACGCGTATCACAACGTCAAACTCCGCGTTCCCCAGACTCGGGCAACGATAAGGACGATTACCGCGGCGGCTACCATGATCAACGAGACAGCCACCGCGGCCTCGAGGTCACCAATGCTCAATTCCAGGAACACAGTTGTCGAAAGCACTTCCGTCTTGTTGCGCGTCGCACCCGCGAAAATCAATAACGGACCGAATTCGCCAAGCGCCCGAGCCCACGCGAGCGTGCCCGCCGTCAGCAGACCGCGCCGCGCCTCCGGAAGAACCACCATGCCAAATGCCTGAAAACGAGAACACCCAAGCGTCAACGCTACCTGCTCGTGGCGCACATCGATCTGGTCGAACGTCGCACGCATCGTTCGCACCGCAAAGGCACAGGCAACCATCAATTGGGCCAGAATCACCGCAGGAATCTGGTAGACAACCGCCTCACGAAGAACTTGAGGAACATACTGAAACAGAATCAACAAACTCAAACCCACGACCAGGGGCGGTAGCACAATCGGAATATCCAATATGGCATCAATCAGGTTCCGACCAAAGAACTGGTGGCGAGAAAGCAGATACCCGATCGGTACCGCAATGATCAACGAGAGAATCGCCGTCGTTGTACACGAGATGAGACTCAACTGAATCGAGTACCGTATCTCCGGCTTCGCCAACGCGGCAAGAATCGGATCCACAACCGACAACAGCGGTGCCCACTCGGACGAGATGATCTTCGTTGGCGTCCCGGCCATGTACATGACGTCGGCCACCAGCAACGCCACAATCAACAGAACGTAGGTCCCGCTAATGACGGAGAGAATGACGTAAAAGGGAACGTCGGATCCCGCCCGGCTGCGCCCGGTTCGAATCTCTTGAGTCGCTTCGCTCACGGCTGCTCCGGATCGCCTGTCTCTTCCTCGGACTCCACGGATCCCTTTCCCTTCGACCCTTCCGTGACGGTCGATGACAAACGCCACTTGAAACCCGCCGATGTAAACGCGTCCGGCGATCGCTCAATTGTGGCGAACAACCGTTCTCCAAGATACTTGAAATCACTCGACCGAGCGATGCTGAACGGCTGAATCGCCGCCGCTAACGGAGAATCGATCGGTACCACTTGCAGTTTCTCACTTTCCGCAAGCGTGTCCGTCGCATAGGCCAGCACTGCGTCTGCCGCCCCCGTTGTCACCTGCGGCACAAGTAACGCCGACGTCGCCGTCTCTGTGACAATGTTTGGCCGGATCTTCTCCGAAAGCCCCTCACTCTCCAGAAGACGCCGGCTCAACACACCGATCGTGCACTGATCCGGCTGCCCGACGGCCACACGCATCCCCGGCTTGGCCAAGTCCTCCAGACTCTTGATACCCTTCGGGTTCCCCGCCTGCGTCACGATCACGATATCCGTGTTCGAAACGTTCACACCTTCCCGAAACAGATCCTGCACCGTCTCCAGATAGTACACGTCACAGGCCATGTACACATCCGGAAAGCCGCTGTCCTGGTTCTCACGTAGCGTACGCATCTGGGCAGTCAGAATCCCGCACCCGTTGTAGACCGTATTGACGATCACACCCTCCCGCTCCTGGAACCTCTTGATAATCGGCTCCAAAGCCCTCCGATTCACCGAACCGGCAAAAAACGTGATCTCGGGCGTCTCCTCCCAGACGTCACCGTCGACCGGCTCGTACCCCGTCTCGGCAAAGTACTCCAACCCCCTGTCACGAGCCGCCAAAAATCGGGCAAACTTGAGTGCCGCTGTCGGAGTCTTGCTCCTTTGCAGCACGGCGATCGTAATCTGCGCCGCGCCCCGGTCCAACTCTTCCGTCCGCACCGCTTCCAGTTCGGCATACTGCGCCGCGGTCGCATTCCATACAATCCCTGCATCAACGCTGCCCAGTTTCACGTCGTTTGCGACTTCTGGCACCGTTGGCTTGAACACACCCTTCTTCGTCACATGCTCCTCAATCGCTTCCCAACATCCCGCGTCCTCCAGAAGCTTGCGAGTCTTCTTTCCAATCGCCGCCTGATCCGGGTTGCCCAAAGCGACACGCACATCCTTTCGTAACAGGTCCTGGATAGACCTGATCCCCTTGGGATTCCCCTTCTGCACCGCGATCACCGGACACATCGATGCCACGGGAATTCGCTCTTCTACCAGACCCTTCTCATAAGCTAGATCCGTGTAGCCGTCATCCGCCGCAAGGTACACATCCCCCGTGCCACTCACTTCGAGCTGACTGAGCAGTGTCGCCGAACCGCCATACTGCACTCGAACTGGAATGTCATATTGGTCGCCATACTCGGCGACGATCTTCTCGATCGGAGGTTGCATCCCCGCAGCACAATAGAAAAACAGGCCGCCCGATTCCACATCCGACGCTCCCGTCAACGCCGTCCGTCCCCGGCGGTTCAATCCTGCCAGAAGCAATGTCAACACAATCAGCAAGACAACCGCCCCACCAACCAGAAGGAAGAACGTATTCGTTGATCCTTGACGACTGCTCGAAATCTGCATTTTGATTTCCGTCTTTCTCGTTGCCACGGCTGACCTTTTCCTCCAGCAAGACCACTCCAGCCTCACCTCTATTCTCCAACCAAGGCAATCATCCCCCTCCTATTGGGTAGCAGAAATCACCATCAAAGAGCACGACACCAACCGAAAGACTGAGCACCGCAAGCAATTCTACGGCAACAACTTACGGCCCAATATCCAGGACTCCTGCTGAGCAGAAAACATCCCCAACCAACCACAAG
>Ga0272443_10007914_pt1 | contig 10020 bp, 9 predicted proteins | sample SSMAcet12_FD_193581 | JGI IMG/M metagenome (GOLD analysis project Ga0272443, IMG submission 193581) | Marine sediment archaeal communities from Little Sippewissett salt marsh, Falmouth, MA, United States - SSM-Acet-12 | ecosystem: Environmental > Aquatic > Marine > Wetlands > Sediment ... | reverse complement strand
GCAAAGGCTGAGGGTCTCGACTCTCACATGCGCTCGGCCCTCAGAAGAAAGAACTAGGCGCCGTTCAGGCGCCTTTGTCATTTATTTGTTGTTTGAAAAGAGGCTTTCTTAGACATAGTAAACCAAAAAAACTAACCAATAGTCCTACTGAAGTGATGATCATCCCCTCCAACATGAAATCCCTTTGCAGCCCCGATGATTGGTATGCGGATATCGCATAGTCCAATGATTCTGTCTGCATGTTAATGAGCTGCATAACATAGAAGCCTCTTCTTGGAGGTATGAATCTGAATGATTCTGTCATGTTTAGGGATTTCGAAAATATAGGCTCAGGCAGTATCTCACTACCCAATAGGTCTTGTGAGTCGTATATATTGAACTCGGCATCGGAACCCTCGGGGATTATAATCTTAAACTCAAAATTCTTTGAAGGAAAAACAAACATTCCATTGAAGTTACCTTGTGGATCTACAGATGCGGAGGAATAGGTCCTTGTCGCTGTGTCCCCAATGTTGATTAAGCACCCAAACGACAACAGCAAACCAACAATTGATATCCAAATACCTAATCGTGCAATGTTTTTCAAGACAACTCCATCCTCCTAGTGAACAGATAATAAGAAATAAAAGAGAGATTAGCTCCGACAAGAGGTAAAAATACTATGGCAATTGTTCTCTCAATTTGACTACTGTATGATTGATTCCCACAGAAAAGAACGTACAAAGAACTGAGACTACGACCAGGGAGGTATGAATAGTCTCCAGAGACAATGTTGATCACAAGGAGTATTCCTATTGATCCAAACAGAGACATGGCCACATTTCGGCTAAAGACCGAACATGCAACTGAAACCGATGTGATATAGAATGACATCAACAATACTACAATCAATAATGAAATTATTTCCCTCTCATTCTGCATTAGATACAGAGGAAATCTAGGATCTATCATAAAAACTGATATTAACAGCGCCAAAAGGGGCACCAAAGCCAATGAAAAGAAGCATACAATGTATTTTGATATGAATATATGGCTCCGGCTAATGGGATGTGACGCATAAAGTTTTGTCGTCCCATTCTCAATCTCTTTTGCCATAAAATTACCTATTAATGTACTCCCAGTCAAAATGCTTACAATGAATATATTGGACATAGTATGAGATACATTATAGGCAATCCATTTTCCATATAAATATACTATTCTGCGAGAAGTGGATAATAGAAGAGGTGCACTCCCCTCCGACATTCTTTGTGAAACATAAAACATCTCTGTGACCACAGACAACATAATTAGAACTAGGAATATTTCCAGCAAAGGGAACCTTAGTATCCGCCTAGCTTCCCAAGAGATGAGTTTTACAAATTTATTCATTCTATATCCTCTCTAAGATAATGTAAGAATATCATTTCCAGGTCACAGGTGCTCTTATCGTCATTAATTCGCCCTAGATCCCCTATTTTACCTTCAGCGATAACTCTGCCCTCATTGAGTATCAGTGCATCCGTACACACTTTTCCAAGTTCGGAGAGAATGTGAGTAGACACTATGAAGCTAATGGCTTCTGTATGCAGTGCACCTATAATGTTGAGAACATCAATCCTTCCTAGGGGATCAAGATTAGACGTGGGTTCATCCAATATCACAAGGTTAGGTTTGCCCAGTATTGCATCGGCTATGCCAAACCTCTGCAACATCCCCGCAGAGTATGAGCCTATCTTTTTATCTATATACCCCGTTATTTTCATGATATTGCAGGCTTCATTCACATCGGATTTCTCCAGATCCTTGAAAACGGCCATAAATTCCAAGAATTCTCTGCCTGTAACATCAGGCGGATATGCAGGTTTTTCGTGAAGAATACCTACCTTTTTTAGTATAGCGGGATTTGAAAAGGCATTTTCGCCCAATAATATAGCATCGCCTTTTGACGGTCTTAGCAATCCCATAAGTATTTTTATCATAGTGCTTTTGCCAGCACCATTGGGCCCAATCAATCCTAGTACGCCCTCATCAAAAATAAAATCAATATTTTTGATGGCATAAGTACCATTCCTATATTTTTTATGCAATTCAGAAAGCTCAACCAAATGTTTTATAGTATTTCACCACCATTAAAGACATAAGTAAAAACAACAAAAAGAAAGCAATGTAGTAAGTAGCATTACTCTTACCAACATCTCCATTGTTATCGAATGAGAAATTAATGTTGGTGTCACTTATTTTCGAATTGTTCAAAAACGCTTCAATACCAAATATATTGAGAGAAATATCATCTGCAAGTCCATAATAATCTGAATACATCAAATATCCGGTGTTTGTGTTGTAGAATTCACCAAATGTAAGAGGTTGTATACTTTTTTCATTATTTTCATCATAACCTTCATATCCGGGAACTTCAACATTGATCATTATGAACCATTCATATGTTCCCTCGGGGACCATATACTGGAAAGACATATCCCAATGTCTCTTAACAAAATCCATATCTCTATTCACATAGAGTATTCCAACAGGGACTTCATAACCCCTCCAATTGTACAGAGCTAGTTCCTCTACTCTCCCATCAAGAGGATACTCATCAACATTTATCCACCAAAGCCATCTGCCAAAAAGATTTCCTTTTATATCATAAACATCTCTTGTTTCAAGGTCCACTACCACGACAGTGTTTTTATGAATTATACTATTAACATTGGATATAGCAACAATGTATTCCCCCATCATTATTGGCAGTCCAGTGTCCTCGTTTATTACAATCTCACCAGTTTCACGGTCTATCATTTCACAAGGCTCATAAAACTCAACAAGCATTTGCTTCTCAATAGGGAACTCAGTTATGAAAGAATAATCCCCACATTTTGCCATGTTGTGGTATTCTTTTCCATAATAACATATGTAATTTATAACTTCATTTCCCGCTTTATTTGTGTATGTCTGGGGAAAAGAAAAATACAGTGTCTCCTCAATCTTTGCCATGCCATCTTGTATCTCAAGACACTCCCATCTTATTGTCCCTTGAATATGAACGCCTATAAGAAGGCCATAGGTTCTGATGAATCCTTCAAACTCGTGCTCGACGTAGCTGCCTTCCTCTAACCAGTATGGTTCACAAGATGTGTATTTTATGGACGATATGCAAAGCACTGCCACTAAAATAAAAATGATAATATGACATTTATCACCCCCCATTATATTCACTCCATATCTTAAGATGCAATTGATAAAAAATAAAAATGGAAAAAGTTATCCGTCAATGAAAGCGTGTGAATATGTGTCAGGTTGATTAATCCACATTGGAACATACCAATCTTCAAGATCTACTTGCGCTTCTGCTTCCATATCTGTCCCAAGAGATGCAGAGGAACCTCCTGGAGTCGAATTTGGATATCCTGAATGCCACCTAATTGAATAGTAATATGAATTTGTTATCTCTCTGTCATAATCATAGTCAATTTGAGAATATCCATTTTCTGTAGCGTAACATTCAACATAAGATTCGGTTGTTGCATTATCTCCTTCTGCTATATCTGTATCATCCAACCAAACCCCGATTTCTGCAGAAACTGCAACGATGGACAGTGATATCATTGTAAATAGCGTGGCAAGCAATATGCGTTTAATTTTTATCACCTCCACACGAGATATACATAATTATATATATATATAATTTATGCCGGAAATGTAAAATAAATAAATTAATGTTCATATATTTATATAATTATATAATATTTTTTTATATATACTAGAAAAATACGTCATTATGTATATAATAAATATGATGTCAAAGTTCGCAAAGGCTGAGGGTCTCGACTCTCACATGCGCTCGGCCCTCAGAAGAAAGAACTAGGCGCCGTTCAGGCGCCTTTGTCATTTATTTGTTGTTTGAAAATAGTAATACTTAAGGCGTAAAGTACGCCCTCTTGGCAAATATGTTGTACAAAGCAGCCTGAGGATTGTTACCCGTCACCTTGTCCTTTACTATCAATGTGGTGACCAAGGCGTCAGAATGCTTGGTAAATATCATGTCGTGCCCCAGACAAAGGCCTATCAGGACATTGATGTCCGTTCCCCTGTCGTTCAGGATCTGTGCCTGCACCACAGGATTGCATGATGCCTCAAATGCATCAGGTCCCCTTACCTTGTTCTCCTTGGGAACCCCGATTTCCTCCTTGTTGATGCCACCACACTTGCACAATACAGCATCAACCTCTAGTCCGAATGAATCGAATATCTTCCCTACCATTGCGGCCTCACTGCTGTTGCCCTTGCAGAAGGCAAGGCCTATGTGAGTCTTGCCAGATTCTTTGGCGAACTCTACGATCTCTCTGATCCTTGGAAAACATGGAGCATTCTTGCCGTTGACCTTGGCGAATCCGTCCTTCTCCACCTTTGTGGCCGGTATGTTCAGCTCTCTGAAAGCCTCATCCTTACTATCATCTCTGGCCCTCTCGAATATCTCAGGATACGCAATCATAGGGCATCCCTCTGGGGCCTTTTCATTAGTCCAATTCCCTGCAAAACAGTAGTAACCTGGACATCTATCGCATCTTATAGAAGTCATTGATTCTCAACTCCCCAAAACTCAGATGAATATACTATATATAAACTTTAGTATCGGGGCTGATTATTCTTTTTTTATGATTATATAAGTAAATGCTTTAAAAATATAATATTTTTATTTTGATAAAAAATATTTTGATACCGAAATATTTATAAATATAAAAATACTTCGATACTAAAAGTTTCGAAATAAAAATAAATGTGATAAGATGGATGAGAAAGAAAATCAAGAGCTGAGGGCTATCAAGTTCTTCAAGAAAATACACCAGCTAAAAAGGAACTTCCAGAACTTCAGGTCAGTTAAGATGGAGAATAAGGAGATAAGCAAGGACCAGTTCATGATAATGTTCATGCTCTCGCATAAGGGCAAGATGAAGGTCAGCGAGATAAGCGACAACATAGGACTGTCCATAAGCACGATATCAGGCATCCTTGACAATATGGAAGAGAAGAACATGGTGGAAAGGGTCAGAAGCAAGGAAGACCGCAGGGTGGTCCATATTGAGCTGCAAGAGGAATACAGGCATTTGGTTGAAAGCATGAAAAAGGAAATGGAGCGTAATATGGGGCGTGTGATGAGCAAGATGTCTGAAGAGGATATTAATACAGTATACAGGGCCATCGACATACTCAATGAGGCATTTATGGAGGAGGGGAATGATGCCAGTATCGATCAGTGACTCCATTGAATTGGTCACAAGTGCCCAGCAAGGAGATATAAGGTGTTCACTTTATCTGAAAACAAAAACGGAGAGATAACATGAATGAGAACGTCATCGAAGTGACAGGCCTCAGAAAGAGATTTGGCGATTTTGAGGCAGTGAGCGGTGTGGACTTTAACGTAAGGAAAGGCGAGATATTCGGATTCCTTGGCCCGAACGGCGCGGGAAAGACCACGACCATCAATATGCTATGTACCATGTCAAAGCCCACTGAAGGCGAGGCAAAGATCTGCGGATACGACATTAAAAACGACAAGGGGAAGGTAAGGGAATCCATAGGGATCATCTTCCAGGAGAACACCCTTGACGAGAAGCTGACGGCAGAGGAGAATCTCAAGCTCCACTGCAGATTCTACAGCGTGCCCCGTGATGAGAGGGCTGCCAGGGTGGAGGAGGTCCTCAAGATGGTGGAGCTATTCGACAAGAAGGATGAGGTCGTGGAGAACTACTCAGGAGGGATGAAAAGGAGACTTGAGATAGCAAGGGGCCTCCTGCACTATCCAAGGGTCCTGTTCCTTGACGAGCCAACGGTCGGACTTGACCCCCAGACCAGGACGCATATCTGGGACTACATACTCCAGTTAAAGAACAGGGAGGGGATAACAATATTCCTAACAACACACTACATGGACGAAGCGGAGTATAGCGACAGGATCGCGATCATGGACAACGGGAAGATCATCGCCCTGGACACTCCTGACAATCTCAAGGACAGGATAGGCGGTGACGTCATAGAGGTCATAACAGAGGACAATGGCAAGGCCGTCCAAGAGATAAATTACAAGTATAATACTGAGGTCAAGGAGAAGGGCGCTTCCCTGAGCTTCAATGTGAAGAACGGAAGCGAGTTCCTGGCAGGATTCGTAAAGGACATGGAGGTCCAGATAAAGAACATAAATCTGCACAGGCCCACGCTCAACGATGTGTTCCTGAATCTTACTGGCAGGGAGATACGGGACGAGGTGTCGAACGGCACCAAGAAGCCAGCGTTCGGACACAGGAGGTTCTAAAGATGGAAGCAATTTACGCGGTATGGCAAAGGGACCTTATCAAGTTCTTCAGGGACAGGGCGAGATTGCTCGGCTCGTTCGCGATGCCCCTCATGTTCCTGGTAATATTCGGCATAGGCATGGACGGTGCTCTCTCATCGATGCTCAACACAGGCGGTATGGAGCAGCTGACCGATTTCAACTATGTGTCGTTCATATATCCGGGGATCATTGCCATGACGGTGTTCTCGACATCGATTTTCTCCGCGCTGTCAGTGGTGACGGACAAGGAAGAGGGATATATGAAGGAGATACTCGTCTCTCCCGTGTCAAGGACCTACGTGGCCATAGGAAAGATCCTGGGCAGTACGACCGTGGCTGTGATACAGGGCCTTTTGATGCTCTTGTTCATTCCGATAATAGGCGTTGAGGTGGGCTTATCGAACATTGTCAGCCTGATACCTGTGATGATACTGGTGGCCTTTACCCTCTCGTCCATAGGTCTGCTGGTGGCGAGCACATTGAAGACCTCCACGGGATTCCAAGCCGTCATACAGGTGATAATATTCCCAATGCTGTTCCTCTCGGGCGCATTCTTCCCTCTCAATGGGATGCCTGGATGGATGAACGCCCTTGTGAAGGTCAATCCCATGACCTATGCGGTGGACCTCTTCAAGCATGCGATGCTGGACATCGGCTCAATGAACGAGATGCTAAAGCAGGCAATGGGACTGAATCTTGAGATAATGGGGCATTCCGTCAGCACTTGGGAGGAGATGATATTCATCATCTGCCTTGGAGCGGTATTCGTGATGCTGGCGACAATATTCTTCAACAGGAGCGAATAGGGAAATATCCCTATTCTTAATTTTGTTTTATAGTACGAAATAGCATATAGGGCCGCCCCACCATAGATCTAGGAGGGAAATAAGATTGGTCATGGGGGCAGGGCAGCTTCATATTGTGTTACACATTTGAAATTCATATCAGTCTAAATAAACTCATTATAAAAGCTTTATGTAACACTTTATTAAAAATAGTAACACTATTAAAAGGAAAAAAATAAAAATACCTAGATATAATAACCTCCATGCATTTTTTAGCTACCTCCCCTCTAATCCGCCAGTACGATGCGATGTGGGAGCTTGAATGGGCCTTCGGGGAAGATTCCAAGATAAAGAGGACAAGGTACCCCGGAGTGATGATCGTCCATGCAGATGTCGGAATGGACGAAGGGCTTAAGCTTATAGAGGACTATGAGACCACGGCCGTATATCGTGTCCTTCCGCTGGAAAGATTCGTCAAGACCAATCTTGATGAGATCTACGACAATGGATTGGAACTGGCAAAGGAGAGGATAAAGGAGAGCGACAGCTTCGCGGTCAGGTGCAAAAAGAGGGGCAGCCCCGGATTCTCGTCAAAGGACGTGGAAAAGGAGCTGGGCTCGAGGGTGGTGGAAGCAACTGGGGCATCTGTAAATCTGGACTACCCCTCCTGGATTGTCAAGATAGAGGTGCTTGGGAACAGGACCGGGGTCTCGGTGCTAAGGCCCGACCAGATATTGACAAAGGAAATAGAGGAATAGTTCATTCCTCGATCTTTCTTCTGAAAGGTATTGTGGCGAAGTTGGCTATGAACACAAGCGTCGGGATTATCTCCAATCTTCCCATCCACATCCCCAATACAAGTGCGACCTTGCCCACGGGGTTGAGCCCAACGTTCGTTATGCCTACAGATAGCCCGACATTACCCTGGGCCGACGCCATCTCAAAGAATGAGTTCACTGCGCCGTGGCCCAACCACATGAGGACGAATCCGCCGACCAAGAGGAACACCAGATACACAAGGGAGAACAACAGGGCCTCTGAGACGTCCCTGTCGCTGAATCTCGTCCCGCCGATCTTGACGGATATAACAGCGTTCCTGGGCAGCAAGGCCTTCTTTATCTGAACGCCCAGCGTCTTGAAAACGACCACGATCCTGATAAGCTTCAAAGCTCCGGCAGTGGACCCCGCGCCCCCACCAGTGATCATCAGGAGGATGAGCAGGATCCTGCTTATCTCGGACCAGTTCGCAAGATTGTCCGTTGAGAAACCGCAGCATGTGATGGCAGAGAATATCTGGAAGAGGGCCTTCCTGGCCGCTTCCACAGGGTAATATAGTAGGGATAGGTCCGCCACCATCAGTATCAGGAAGATGCCAGAGATGACGAATAGCGCCTGGACCTGGACGTCCTTGAAAAGGGCCATTATCTTCCCCTTGAAGAAAGCCTTGTAATGTATGGTGAAGTTTATCGCGCCAAGTGTCATCAAAACGACTGCGACCAGCTCGATGCGGAATGAATCATAGAAGGCAAGCGAGGAGTCCTTGATTGACATCCCTCCAGTCCCAAGACCGGTCATGCAATGGTTGATAGAATCGAATATAGGCATGCCGACAAGGTAGAACAGGGCTATTCCGATGATGGTGTAAAGGAAATATATCTTCCATATGACCTTGACAGTACCAAAGAAAGTCGGTTTGATCTTCTCCGCCCTGGCCTCCGATATGTAGAGCCTGGCCGCGGAAACGCCCGGCCGTATGAGCACTATCATCGCAACGAGTATGACGCCTATGCCGCCGGCCCATTGGGAGAGGGACCTCCAGAAAAGCACTATATGCGGCAGGCCCTCGACGGACAGGGAGCCAGTGAACATCGTCAGGCCAGTGCCGGTCCAGGCGGATATGGACTCGAAGTATGAGTCAATATATGATAGGTCTGAAATAAAATATATCGGTATTGCACCCACCAGCGCGGCAAAGAGCCAAGCAAGGGAAGATATGACCATGGCGTGCCGGATCTGTATGTTTATGTCAACATTGATCTTCGAGAGCAGCCAACCCACCAGGAACACTATGATGCCCGGTATCACAAAGTAGGGTATGTACGTTACCTCTTCCCTATAGAAGTAACAAAGCACGATAGGGAAGGATGTGATTATACCCAGGCCTTGTAGGATAAGGCCAAGATTCTTCAATATCAGCTTTAAGTCAAGCCTACGATTCACAAGTGAGAACATTTCTTTTCGACCTTGGTTTATTGGAACAATCTTTCAGCAACTTTGGACACTTGATTATTATATCTTCCGTCACAAAACACCATCAAGGCCCAATTGGTCACCCTTCTTTTCCTGATGGCGTTTGCCAATGGAGAGAACTTTGGCAACGTGTATGCCTTGTCATCGTCAAGTATCTTAACATTGGTCTTTGTAAGCCGGGGCTCGGATATAAGAAGCTCAGGCGCGGGTATGTCGATGAACGCCTTGCCTATGGGAATGCCTGCCTTCCTGCATATCTCCTCTTCCATCCTTTTCCTCTCTCTGGGCGTAGCGAGCGCGGATAGCTCCTCCCTCTGTTGGTCTGTCAACTCGTCCAGATCGATCTCAAAGACCCTTTTGTAGAGATTCCTGTACTTGATCCTGTACGCCATCTCCCTGCCGATGGACGACTTGCGTTCAAGCCAGTTGAGAAGGTCCATGTCCATCATCGATAGGATCTTCTCATCATCGTCCCCATCAAGGGAAAGCTCGACCGCCCTTGAAAGCATCGTCTCGGCGATCCTGGCAGTCTTGTGGAAGTATACCGAGGAATACATCAACGCCCTTGCCACAAGCATGCCCTCCACCGCGGGAACGCCCTTTCGGTGGATGATAAGGTCGTTATTGAATATCTCCATGGTCTTGAGCAGCCTGTCAAGGTCCACCGTTCCG
>Ga0272443_10007912_pt1 | contig 10024 bp, 9 predicted proteins | sample SSMAcet12_FD_193581 | JGI IMG/M metagenome (GOLD analysis project Ga0272443, IMG submission 193581) | Marine sediment archaeal communities from Little Sippewissett salt marsh, Falmouth, MA, United States - SSM-Acet-12 | ecosystem: Environmental > Aquatic > Marine > Wetlands > Sediment ... | reverse complement strand
CAGCAAGCTTGAGTCAGCATGTAAAAACAAAAGCCATTAATCTACCTGCACAATGGGGTCCCAGCGACCATTGTTGTATAGAGATTGAAATTGATCTAGGGAGTTGACCAGGACTTGGGGATTGCCTTACCTGCTGCGTAGAGATACGAGTCTGTAATAAATTGCTTGTCCGTTCTCGGTCAATGCTTCCTCCGGACAATCGTGTGTCGTGAGTGCAAGTCCTGGTGTGAATGCCATGTGGTAAAGCCGTGCGATGGTCCGATACTCGCCATAGTGTCTTGCATACAGGTAATAAGCCTCGCAGATATCGAAGCGGTCGAAGTAGGGTTCGGGAAGAAGGTAGTCGCTCCAGATAACAGGCCATAGTTCTCGACAGCATCCAAGCTTGCCTTCAGCAATGGTCTGACGAATCGAATGGATTCCTTCCGACGTGAGTGAGTGGATCAATGGAATTCCACATACAGAACAATGACAGGGACTGTCAGTTTCCTCATTGTCGATTGGGAATGTGGTTTCCTCAGGTGCATCGTCAGGAAGGCAGTCTGAACAGAAGTAATCGACATACTTCTCGGTCTCACAGAAACCGCTGACAGGTTCTGTGTCAGCTGTCATGTGCTGTGCCTGATTGCATGTGGTGAATTTCCAGCACTCGTGACAATGTGCTGGTGTGTTCTCGATCGTGTTCGAGGTAGTGGGTGTTGACGACGCATGCAGATGCGCATCACCGTTTTGATGAACGTGATTCAAGAGAATCCTCCTTGTATGGCTTTATGCCAGGTTGTTTAAATGGGGTATTTACTTCATGGGGAATCCTGCACGACTCCTTGTGTTTTCAGTACATCACCTCCAGTTCATCATCCAGACTGTGAATGAGATGTTCTATGTGTGATCGCATTCTGCCGATCCTGAGATCCTCACGAGATTGCTCAGCCTTATCCCTCGATGGATACATTACAAGCATCTCCTCGTAGTCCTCGAAGACAGATGTGCGTTCGACTATCCCAGTTTCAGGATCAGTCCTTTCACAGAAATACTCGACAGACTCATAGAGAGCACAGTCGAAGAAGCCGACAATCTGCCAGACTTCATCATCGGCTACGACAAAGCAGCCGATTGGGTTAAAATCGGTGATTTTCATGGTGTCCTCCATTGGACAATTGGATTTTGGATATAGAAAAAGGCCTATGAAAAGGCCTGTGAGAAAGAGGGGGTGGGCTATTCAAAGGATTTATCGGGGAATATTGAGGGGAGTATAGTCACACAGAAAAATAAGGAAAATTAGATCTCTTATTAGGTAAAATGAATTCAATGTTACTTTGGCATATTTATTGCAAAATCAAAATATAACTGCAATTTCACTCAAAAAAACATATGAAAATATATTTGGCTTGAGATTAGCAAGGAATTTTGATATGGTCATAATCTTTTCCGCCATTAAATGAGTTGAACAGGGAAATATGTCGTTATCGTGTGTTAAATACAGGTTTACTTTGGTCTTCCAGGAAGATGGGCATTTAAACAGTTTTCTTGGAACGACAGTGCATGGTGGACTGGGCTGGATGCTTAAAGACACATGCTGCTCGATGAATAGATCGGATTGTGCGGGATGCCCTCTTGAAGCTGTATGTATCTATTCTGTGATATTTGAAAGTGTCAGAACGCGGGATGAATATGGTATTCACAGACCCCACCCAATGACACTTAGGATACCAAGGGGAACTCCTACAACAGTTCATGAAGGTGCAAAGCTGACTTTTGAGATTTTATTGCTGGGTAAATATTGTGCTGACATTCCATATATTGTAGCTGCTATTGAAAAGCTTGGTAAATCAGGTTTGGGGGAGGGAAGAGTAAGATATCAGTTAATGGCTGTAACACCATCGAATAGTGACCGTTCTATATACTGGAATGGTGAAATGCTAAAGACAAATCTTCCTGCACCTGAGGTTATTTCGGTAGGAGGCAATACTAGACCAGAATCTGTATGTATACGCATAATCTCACCAGTCAGAATGAAGTTAAACGGGCAGATAAAAAAAATTTTTAGTCCAGAAGAATTTTTATCATTGATCAGGACCAGATTATTCACTCTTAACAGAGAATATGGTGAATCTGAGCGCTATCCTGACTTAAAGAGTATTGATGGCATAAAAGTTGTCAGTAATGATACTTGCTGGTTCGATCAAACACGTCATTCAGGCCGTAACAGGTATAGGAAGATCAAATATGGCGGCCTGATAGGCGAAGTGATCTTGACGAATTTATCAAATGATGCATGGAGTCTTTTGAAGGCAGGAGAAATTATTCAAGTTGGCAAAGGAACATCGCTTGGTATGGGGCTCTATAAGCTTGTACCAGTATAAATAACAACCACTTGGACAGGGAGGAACATTCTATGGGAGACATTCACTTATTACTGGATACCAGAGGTATTCAGGAATACATATTTCGTGCACCTAAACTGAAAACAGTTATTGGGGCATCTGCAATCATTAAGCATCTGAATGACGTTGTAATTAAAGAAGCTGTCGAGAATATCACTGGTAGTAAGGAAAATATCACTTACTCAGGTGGCGGTAATGCAGAAATACGCTGCTCCAGTCAGGATGAAGCTGAAAAAATTGCTGACTATGTACAGGAATACTGCAGCCAGAAAGGGATAATTCTGGTTTCAGGTTATGGCAGTGATTATGATTCTGCTCGTAAGGTATTGAATGCGAAAAAACGAGTTATACCATCTGGTGTCAGGAAGTCATTAACTCCATTTGATAAGCCGTGTAATCTTTGTCTCTCAGAGCCTGGTTTTGAACTGCTGAAGGAAGATGATGCTTCCCGTTATATATGCAGAACCTGTTCAGCGAAGATCAGCTTTCCATATGTCAAAGAAATCTGGTACAAAGATTTTGGAGAAATCAGCGACCGATTCGTCTCGGATTTTGAGAAATCAGGTATTGAATCCTCCAGAATGGCAGTTGTAGCCATGGACGGTAATCGGATTGGGAGTCTGTTTGCTAAATCAGAAAATAAACCTGAGTTCAGCAGGAAATTAGATAAAATTACGAGAGGCGCAGTTACTGAGACCTTTTCTGAATATTTCCGTAACCAGAAATCAGGAACAATTTTCTTCAGACCTCTTCTGCTAGGTGGAGATGATTTCATTGCGATTATTGATCCAGATAAGGTGGTAGATTTAGTCATTGATGTTTGTCATGAATTCCAGTCTAAATCCCATGCTGAGCCTGAAATATTCAGTAATACTGAACTGACGATTTCTGCTGGAATTGCTTTCGTCCATACTAAATATCCTCTGTGGAGAGCAATAACTCTTGCAGAAGATCTTCTTGAGAATGCCAAGAAAGCCTGCCCGACTGGAAATATATCCATGATTGATTTCGAAGTCATCACTGAAAGTGGCATTCAGAATATTGGAAATATAGTTAATAACCATAGAAGATTTACGGAAAAAGGAAACAGATTTACTTTGTCGGATCGTCCTTATGAAGTTTCTGATCTGAAATCCTTGATAAATGATGCCAGGGATCTGAAAGAACTGCTTGCTCGTAACCAGATAAGATCATTTACCGATATCCTGACAACTGGCTTGCTGGATTCCAACTATCTATTCAGCAGATTGCTTTTAAAACATGACAATAAGGACGGGAATCTGAAAAAACTTCTTCTCAGGGGTTCCGATGTATGGGATAAGAATCTGGAAACAGATGATTATCACAACAACGTGCTTGATCTTGTTGTTCTGAGTGAAATGCTGAAGAAAACAGATGGAGGTAATGCGCATGCAGAATCTTGACTACACACTAATAGTTGACTCGGACTTTCTTATTGGTACAGGATCCGGATCAATTCTGGCAGATGACCTGACTCAAACAGGTGCTGATGGGAATCCTGTAATCCCCGGTAATACCATAAAAGGACTTATCAGATGGGAATTTGAGTCATTATGCGATTTCCTTAATATAGACTGCTGTGATGGAAGTCTTGGGGATGATTCCAGCCTTTGCGGTCTTAAGGAAAGGAGCAAAATTATCTGCCCCGTCTGTGCTGTCTTTGGAAGTACTCGTTTTCCTTCTGCTTTTCACTTTTCAACTTTAAATATGATCAGTAATGGCAAGGATAAAGAAGATTCAACCCGAAGGCGTGCATTTAATAGTATCGATCCTGATACAGGTACAGTTGATGAGGGCAAACTCTTCATGTTTAAAATGGCTAACAATGCTGAATTTGAGGGCTCCATCAGTCGATATCGACCAATCCCAGGTGACTATGAAATGGTTCTTTCGACCGAAAAGCTCGCTGTCCTGTTGAAGTTATCAATGGGGCTTGTAAGAGCCGTAGGAAGCAGAAAAAGCCGTGGTCAGGGGAACTGTAGAATCGTTCTTAAAAATAACCAATGGCCTTCCATTGACCAGATCAAGGAGGTAAAAGGATGAGTTATTTAATCAAGTTGAAGCTTAAAACTATGGAGCCCTGCCTTTTCCCTAAAGGCCGGGAACGTGGCAACCATTTTGAGGGTCTTGACTTTATTCCTGGAAGTGCTGTTAGAGGTGCATTAGCTAATTCAATGGCTATGGCAGGCGCATCAAATGATATGTTTCAGGAGATAATTGGTCATGGTTTGCTTGCTTCTAATTTTTACCCGTCTGGATTAATCCCGGTTCCCACAACAATCAGACGTTGTAAAAGATGGCGATCCAGTGAAGCACATGATATCGGCAAATATTCTGGAGAAGCAGAAGGTCGAGAGATTCCCTTCAAATGTTCAGAATGCGATAGTCCACTTGTTTCGGTGAAGGGATACTTGAAACAGGATGATGAGAGTCTGCTCTATTCTAAAAATGCAGGCACTACACGTGTCATAACTCACAATAAAATAGATCGAATTTCAGGTACTACCGGTACTGATGATGGTGCATTATTCAGTGTCGAAGTACTCAACGAAGGGCAGGTGTTTACAGGCTGGCTGCAATGGAATTCGAAAGAGCAACGGGATCTGGCATCAGACTATTTCAAAGAAGCCAAATTCCTGATGCTAGGAAAAATGCGTGGAAGAGGTTATGGCCTTGTTAAAGTCCTTTCATATGAAGAAGCTGACGATACCACTGTTGCGGAACAGTATTTTAAGGTCATTAACATATCTCGTCCCCAGAACAGTTCAACATTTTCTTTACTTGAAGACGCAATACTGCTTGATGATTATCTTCAGTCCAGTGCATTCCCCAGGAATGGGTTGGACCTGCCTGAAGGGTTAGAGCTGACGGCAAACGGCAAATGGACAGACTTCCATCCGGTTCACGGTTTTAATTACAAGCGTGGCGTTATAGCGCCAGTTGAAAACGTTCTGACTACTTGTACAACATTCCTTCTTGAACAGAAGCTATCCGATGACCAAGTAAAGCAACTTGAAGAAAATGGAATAGGCACTCGTCGATGTGATGGATTCGGACTGGTGATTTGTGGACTGGCTGATGCAATAAATCCTGAGCAGGATATTACCTGGGAAAAAATTGATAAAAAACCCAGCGAAGGATCAAAGGAACTGGCTGAGATAAATTCTTTCATAGCCGCAAATGCAGGAAAATTCAGCAGCCTGCCATCCAAATCCCAGCTTATGGATATTGTCAGTGCAATGCGCAACAATCCGCAGTCGGCGTTAGAACTTATTAAATCGCAAAGTGAAAAAGGCACTCATAAGAAGCAGTGGGACAGGAAATTGACAGTTAACGGAAAAAGTTCTGACTTTACTGAATGGATCACAAATCTTATTCAAGATCATCGTGATAACCCGAAGATCATTGAAATCTATATCCACGCAATCATTGCAAGCGAGAAAGATAAATTACTGAAAGACCTCTGGAAAGGAGGAATGAGCTGATGTCCAGGCATACAAACACATACCCGCTGAGATATAAACTGATATCGAACCTCGTATTCCCATGGGGAGTGAGTGTAGGTTCGGATGCAGAAAGTTCGGATTCAGATACTCCTGTTTTACAGCATCCTGATGGACGGATACTGGTGCCGGGAACCTCAATAGCCGGTGTTATCAGAGGAATCCTGAGTAAAGTGTTAGATAAGGAAATTTTTGAAAAGGCGTTTGGTACCGCAGAAAATGATAAAGGGATTCCATCTAGGATTAAGGTTTATGACCTTGTTATGGATTGTATGCATTTTGTTCGTGATGGGGTTGGAATTGACCGTGAAACCGGAGCGGCAAGAGATAAAGTCAAATTCGACCGGGAATACTCGGCACTGGCTTGTTCCGGGGAACTCGTTATTGAAATCGATAGTAATGACGAGAGTAAGGAGAATGATCTGGGAATTCTCAGATCCATTCAGGTTCTTCTAAGGAGTGGTATCCTGAAATTCGGTGGAGGCAGAGATGCAGGCCTCGCTGTTGCAACTGATCTGGACTTAATCGAATTCGATCTCAGAAAACTTGAGGACCTTCTCAGCTATGTTAAAGGTGATAGAGGTAAGTTTATCGACATGGACTCTATTCCAGACAATCTTAAATCCACAGAGGGAACCAGGTGGCTTAATCTGCTCATTCAATTCAATGCAGATTCACCCCTCCTGTCAAACAGTGATCGGGTTCTGGAAGGTCATGAACTTCTTGATGATGAGGAAAAACCGAGTGATCATACTCCTCTCCGTCTCAAAGCCATGAATGGTGACAGTTTCTACGTTATACCCGGAACTTCAATTCGTGGTGTTTTCAGGCAGCAGCTTGAAACGATTCTGCGTCATAGTAATGGCGATGATCCATGCAATATTATTATTTCAAACTGTGATGCAAAAAATTATTGTCCTGCCTGCTCAATATTCGGGAACCCAAAGCGAGCATCAAGAATCAGCTTCGGACCTGCTACCATGCAGGCTCCAAAAGATCCTGCAGAGCATGAAAAACTGGTCGATATGGTCGCAATTAACCGCTTCTCAGGCGGAGCCATGGAGCAGGCGAAGTTTAACGCCAGAGTAATTACAGATGGCAAATTCAGTTTCGATATCGTCATGCGAGATGTTAAGGACGATGATCTGAAGCTCCTGTTCTTCCTTCTCAGAGACTTCTCCGACGGGTTCATTCCGCTCGGATTCGGTACACGTAAGGGCTGGGGTGATGTCTCGGACGTTAAAGTCAGCGGCAAACTGATAAAGCTGTCAAATGAAGGATTTTCCGAGATCGATTTAGGCAGCCTGGATGATCTCAAAGCGATTATTCCTCAATATTCTGAAGCGGAGGCGGGATCATGAACGAAACAAAGTTATTCCTTAAATCAGACACAATCCATTCAGGTGAAAAAATCAATCCGGGATTTGAGCCAGAATACTCGATGGTTGTGCGATTTTCTGATGCTAAACTTAAGAAATTCGAGAAGCCTGACCTGGAACACGACAACATCGAGGAAGCATGGTTCTTCAACACCGATGAGTGCCTGCATATCAGGCGCTATGATAAAAATAACTGGCTGGCACTTAGAATTTCTGAAAAACAGTTTGATGGGATAGAGGCTGTTGAGAGCGGTGTGTTCAGAAATGAGATTACCCATCTTCTCGCTGGTGAACATAAGGGGCTTGATGATAACCTTTTCTACGAGGAAATGCTCCCGTTCCCACGTAAGTATCCAGTGGAAGCTGACAAAAGAGCAGGGTTGAGATGTACGCACTATACTTTCGAAGCGGATGAAGGAAAGGGAATGAAAATACCGAGATCCATCTATCGTCCGGTTGATGTCGTTGATTTTAAAGAGGAGGTTGAAAGCAATGAGTAACTCCGAATTCTTTAATCCCTACAATTTCATCAGAAGTTCAGAATCTGATGTGCGTGAAAAACCGATTTTCCATAATGAAACGAAAGGTTATTCAGGCGAAGTAACAGTATCCGCAACAGCAATTACACCACTTTTTATAGGTGGTAGAAGGGAAATTACTGATGATGGACATCACCTGATATATTTTTATGAAGAGAACAAACAGAAAACAATACCCTCAACCTCACTCAAGGGTATGCTGAGATCATATTTCGAGGCGATTACTAACAGCTGTTATCTAAGCCTTGAAAAGAATTATTATGAAGGTTACAGGCCTAAGCTTGGAAAAATGGGAATAAATGCTGATTTGGGTAGGATTGAAGATATGCCTTCCCAGAATAATTCTGGAACAATATTACTTGGAGAAACTTTTAAGATGACACATGTTGTTATGGATATTTATAAGGAAACTTTGAGGAATATTGGCATCAATCGCTGGAAACAGGGATCATATGGTCCAATTTTTGTTGAATTTGAACCAGATAAGGAATTACCAGACAAGATACTAGCTGGTAAAACTGAAAATTCAACCTGTTGCTATTTAAAAGTTTCTGGTGCAATGGGAACCAAAAAACATGAGACAGCTGTTACATTTGACAAAATATCTAAGGAATTAGAATTCCCCAATGAGGTATTGATCAAATACAATGCAGTCTATGCGCACAGAAAAAATCAGGATAATAATCCAGTTAAACTTTCTGAAGGAGATCTCGTTTACATCGAGTACAGTGGTAATGTTGTCACTAATATTTATCCTGCTAAACATGCTAAAAAGCCATACAATAGATCTGTCAGTGAAGTAATATGTAGCAACGAAAGCCGTAAACCGTGTGATTTAACTGATTTTAAGGAAGGCCGAATCTGCCCTGCCTGCAGGATATTTGGTAACATCTTTCATAATATTGACAGCCAGAGTAATAAGAAAGTACAAGGATTTGCTGGCAGATTATTTGTTTCCCAAGGCAAAATTAAAGACCAAAGTGATTTTACTCAGGATCTCAATACATTAAAAATTCTTGGAAGTCCGCATCCTTCCTGTATACCATTCTACATGCAGGAAAGTAAGGATATTAAGAGTGGTTATGAAGGTACTGCTGATATAAGAGGCCGTAAATTTTATCATCACCATAAATCACCCGACTACAGGGCTATGGAGAAGTCAAATCAGAACGCAACTGTGTATCACATTATGAATGCCGGAAATTCTTTTACATTTAAAATAAGGTATGAGGGGTTATCTGATTTTGAGTTAGGCGCACTGCTATTTCTGTTGAATAATAACAAAGATCAAGTACTGAAGCTGGGTATGGGTAAACCAATTGGACTGGGCAGTATACATTTAAATATTACTAGTATGGTAGATATTAATAAGCGGAAAAGATACTCCGATGACCTTTCAGAGACAGGAGTGATTGAATGGTCTCAGGATGAGATTGATATGGCCATCATTTGCTACAAAGAAGCGCTTCTCGGATATGAAAAGGAATACGATCAATTCGATCAAATTCCATACATCGAAGACTTCCTGATTATTTCTGACACACGTAAATTGGGTAAATATCCAGTAAAATATCCTCGGGCGAATGGTAAAGGGTTTAGCTGGTTCATGGACTTCACAGATGTCAATAAACATAAGGATATTAAGTACCTTCCTCAACTGAGTGATATCCCAAAAAAGAAACTGGATGGATGGAGCTAATATGAATAAGAAATCGAGCCTCAACCCAAACTCCATCTTCATCTCGTTCGTTGGATCAAACGATCCGTGGAGTGACCGGGATCCGGATAGAAATGACGGACCTCTATTAACTGCATGGAAATATACCCGTGCGTCCAGGACGATAATCCTCAGCACCCCGGCATTGAAGCCTGAAGACGATTTTCATGATATCAGGGACAAAACTGAAATGGTCGCTGATCTACTCAGGGATAAGGGAGTTAGTGTAGAACTGGTATCTCAGCCCATGAAGGACCCCACCGACCATGTCGCCCTTGAACGGTTTGTGAGACCCGTTCTTATTGAATACCTCGGTAAAATCGGTGACTATGAACAGATCTATATCGGCAGTTCCAGTGGGACACAGCAGCAGGGGATGTTCTGGATGTCCATCGTTCAGACTGGCCAACTCGACGCACAACTTCTGCAGTCATTCGATCCCCGTTATGTCAAGCCACCTGATCCGCTTGTAAGGAAGATT
>Ga0272443_10007911_pt1 | contig 10024 bp, 6 predicted proteins | sample SSMAcet12_FD_193581 | JGI IMG/M metagenome (GOLD analysis project Ga0272443, IMG submission 193581) | Marine sediment archaeal communities from Little Sippewissett salt marsh, Falmouth, MA, United States - SSM-Acet-12 | ecosystem: Environmental > Aquatic > Marine > Wetlands > Sediment ... | reverse complement strand
GCTGATAGCAGGAGCGAATTTTACAATCACGCCTGAGAATACCACGCTGACCATTGTCATCAGCTTTATAAGAATATTCAAACTCGGTCCTGAAGTATCCTTACATGGATCGCCGACTGTGTCACCAACGACTGCGGCTTTGTGAGCTTCGGAACCTTTACCGCCGTGAGCTCCTTTTTCGATATACTTCTTGGCGTTATCCCATGCGCCGCCTGCGTTGTTCAGTGTAATGGCAAGTACGAAACCTGCAGTAAGACCGCCGACAAGCAGGCCCATAACACCGGATACACCAAGCAGCAAACCGGTACAGACAGGAACGATAATCGCCAGCAGTGACGGAAGCAGCATTTCCTTCTGAGCTCCCTTTGTGGAAATTGCAACACAACGGGCGTAATCAGGTTTGCCGGTACCTTCCATAATTCCTGCGATTTCCTTAAACTGTCTTCGCACTTCACCGACCATCGCACCAGCGGCTCGACCGACTGCTTTCATTGTCATTGCACTGAAAACAAAGGCCATCATCGCACCGATAAAGAGTCCGCCGATGAGCTTTGGATTCATGATAGTCAGGTTATATGCATCGACGAAATCTGAGATTTCCGCTGTCTTGACATTAATTGCATTGGCAATTCCTTCCGATGCCGAAAAAGCTACTGTACCAACATGGTAGATACCATCGGCACTTTCCTCGGCCAGACGGCCTATCCAGATTCGCACCTCTTCGATATAGGCGGCCAGAAGAGCCATCGCGGTCAGTGCCGCCGAGCCAATCGCAAAACCTTTTCCAGTAGCCGCTGTAGTATTACCAAGCGAATCAAGAGCATCGGTTCTTTTTCTTACTTCCGGTCCAAGACCACTCATCTCGGCATTGCCACCTGCGTTATCCGCTATGGGGCCGTATGCGTCGGTTGCCAGAGTGATACCCAGTGTCGCGAGCATACCCACAGCGGCAAAGCCGATGCCGTAAAGTCCCATCGCCATATTTGAAAAGCCTCCCGCGAAGCCAAATGCACAAAGAATACCGATGACAATCGTAATTACCGGCAGACCCGCCGAATACATACCTGTTGCTAAGCCGTCGATGATTGTGGTTGCCGGGCCCATCTCGGCCTGGTCAGCAATACCCTTAGTGGGTTTATATTCGTCTGAGGTATAGTATTCGGTAAATTGTCCGATTAAAACGCCGGCGACCAAACCTGAAATAACCGAACCGAACACGCCCCATGTAATCCAGTTAAAGGCGGCCAGTATCGCAACAGCTAATATGATTAACACTGAACTTCCCAGCGTACCAATCAGCAATGCCCTGAGCAGATTTTTCTGTGTAGCATCTTCTTTGCACCTGACCATGAACATTCCTACAATAGAAAGCAAAATACCAATTCCGGCTACAACCATTGGCGCCAGAACGGCTTTCAACGGAGTCAAGCCTTCCGGCAGAGTTCCCAGAGTCAACGCCGCACCAAGAGCAGCAGTTGCGAGAATCGAGCCGCAATAACTTTCGTAAAGGTCGGCACCCATACCGGCAACATCACCGACGTTATCGCCAACGTTGTCCGCGATAGTTGCGGGATTTCTCGGGTCGTCTTCGGGAATACCTGCTTCGACTTTACCGACCAAATCGGCTCCGACATCGGCGGCTTTGGTATAAATTCCGCCGCCAACACGTGCGAACAGTGCCTGGGTTGAAGCACCCATACCGAATGTAATCATTGTTGTAGTGATTTCCACGAGTTTATGGCTTTCTTCCATTCCCGGTTTAACAAGCGTCAGGCCCCAAAGCGTCAGGCCGTTCATCATATTATTTGCAGTATAAACAACCTTATCAAGGATAAGATACCACATTGAAATATCGAAAAGGCCGAATCCGACAACAACCAATCCCATAACAGCACCTGAGCGGAACGCAACCTGCAGGCCGCTGTTGAGGCTTTTGCTGGCTCCCTGGGCAGTTCTTGCCGAGGCATTTGTCGCTGTTTTCATACCTAAAAAGCCGCATAAGCCGCTAAAAAATCCACCGGTAAGGAATGCTACCGGCACGAACGGATTCTGGACTCCCTTATAAGCAAGGAATGCAAAAATTGCCAGCAGTACAACGAACACCAGCGTAACTACGCTGTATTGCCTGAACAAATATGCGTAGGCACCTTCGCGAACATGTTTGGCGATTTCAATCATTTTCTCTGTGCCTTCAGGAGCCTCCATCATTTTCTTATAAAAATAGAAGGCAAAACCCAGTGCCAGCAGCGAGCCTATCGGCGCAATCCACCATACTAATGTTCCGCCGGCCTCGCCGGCTTCACCGCCATCGGCAGCAATAGCCGCTGTACTAAAGGCCAGAACTGGTACTAAAAGTGCTATTCTTTTCAAAATCGTCACTTTTTACTCCTTTCGAATCTTACAGTAATAACATACCAAAAAAACAACATTAAATTCCGTGCAGTTTAACGAAACGTTTCAATTTTTCAACTGTTTATTTTTATATCTTTTCTGAAATGCAAAGTTGATTAGCAGTATTAAAAACAGCGATACAGTAATTTTGTTTACTTTGTGGAAGTAATATTAACGCCTGAGATAAATAATAATACCCGTCAGAACCAAAATCGCAACGGCACAAACGCTGATAGATACGACAAATAACCACATATACCGGCGATTATGCTTTGAAATGATGTATTTCAAATACCTGTCGCTTGCGGCAAAAGTTTTGTTCATCTGGTTAAGACTGGCAGTTTGGCTTGTAGTGCTCTCGTTTAGTTTCTCCAGAGTGTTATAAAAATTATTGAAACTCTGCGACATTTGAACATCGGTATCAGCCGCAGCGGCGAGTTGATGGTCGATATTTACAAGAGCATCCGTTTGTTTAGCGGTCTGGTTGGGAATCTGTTCAACAGCATCTACAAACTGCTCGTTCCTGACTGAAAATGCTTTTAGCTGCTCAAGAAGCTCCTCGGTTATCTTTTTTTGATTCTCCGTAGCCGCAGGAAAACTTTCAAGCATTTTCGGCAATTGCTGCATCCTGTTCATTAATTCTTCATGATGATTCGCCTGGCGATCCAGATGCTCATTGATTCCCTTTAGCTGGTCAACGAGTTCTGTTAGGCCGTTTTGAAGTTTTTCCAGTGACTCGTTTTTTTCCGCGGTCGGAACCGCTTTTACAATAACTTCACTGCTCTGAGCCTCGTCGGGATTTTGTTCATTCACAGATGGCTCTGTCGCTTCGACATCTTCGTTGATAAGACCATCTTCATCCAATTGCGGCTGAGAATGCAGCGGCCTGTACAGTTTGCGAGACCGCAGCCATTTGCCCGTTTCTGTCCAGATATTTTTCAAAGTCATTTTTATAACCTCAATTGATGACTGTTGAGCATAGGCATAGGAATACTATTCCTCTTCCTATTATTATTTTTTATACATTAATATTAAACTGTTTTTCCCATGCGAATTCAAGTATTTTTTCCTTACTTTACCCACACGGCCCCTGATGTATTGATTTTCAGTCAAATATGTTTGCTTTTGATAAAGAACGCATTAGAATGGATAATCAGCGAAAAAAGTTGTGCGGTACATTTTTTCAAAATTTTATGCAGGAGAAGAAATGAAAAAGATAATCTTAACAATAAGCTTAATGTTAGTTATGTGTTCATGTCGTCAGGTTAACTCAAATTCAGAAAGTTCAGATAACATAATGGCAAGATATGATGAAATCTATAAGATAATTACGGATTATGGAAAACGTAAAATTCTTGAAAAGAAACCATATGCGAAAGTAATTGAAAATGATAGATCTGATTACGAGTTTAGGGGTCCCTTAACAAAGGAACAAGTTGAAAAAGAATTGCTCGAATTTAAAAAGGAATTTCCAGAAGCAGGAGAGGATTGGCCGTTTGTACCTGATGGTTTTCCATTTGATAGCTACAAGGATTTTTTAAATGAATATCAAGATGGAGATGAATTCTACCACTGTATATGGAATAGTACTATGAATATGAGCGAAACATATTTATTAATTCGCGAAAATGAATATCTGGGTGAAATAGTAACAAGATTAGGTTTTTAAAACGTGTAACTATGGAAAATCTGGGACAGTTAATATTTTTAATTTATTAAAGGATAAAATAATGTTGAAAAGACTAATTTTTCAAATTGTTATAGGTTGTTCTTTCTTTCTGCATGCTTCCTGTACTACAACTCCTACACCTGCTCGGTTGCAGGCTCCGAGCCCGACCGAAGTTAGTATAAAAACAAGTTTAATTCTTGATATACCGAATGAGACAGCGGCTCAGCTTAAGATACCACCAAAATTAAAAGGCGACTTGAGAATCACTGTAAACGCCGAAGCACTCGAAAATGAACCATTACGTTCACATTTTTTCGGTAATATAAGCATCGTATTCAACGATACCGTAACTAGTCAAAAGTACTTGAATTTCGAAACTACTGTCGAAGGATATGCTGACGGCAGTCCAAACGAAGGTATGGTTGAGGCATTCAAAAGATTCTTCAGCGCAATAACATTGTTGAATAATTCTACGAGTCAATTTATCCCAAAGAGCCAAAACTAACCACAGATAACAGCATGGGCTAAAGCCCATCCTACAAAATATTTTCTCTGCGCACCCTGCGCTCTCAGTGGTAAAAAAAAATAAAAATTCCGGAAAAAGTAGAGAATTCGCCAGCGAAACGGCGGAAAATGTCTATAATTGTATGTAGCCCTGAACCACAGAGGGTACAGGGTGAAAAGCGGGAAGCGGATGATATATGAAGGGAATTAAAAATTCAAAATACTAATATCGAAATTCTAAACAATATCGAATATCAAAACTTTCAAATACAAAACAATGAAGAATCTCATTTATAAATTCGTGACCAAGATTCTTCGCCTTCGGCTCAGGATGAAAAAATGGGCAAAAGGTTCACACCATGAGATAGCAGCCTTTGACTTATCTCACAGGGCAAGAAAATCGAAAACAAAGCCAATCAGCCGGCCTCCGGCCGGAAATACGAAATTCTAATTACTAAATCCGAAAGGAATTTGAACGGTTTGTTTTAACAAAAAATGCAAAACAAAGCCAATATTAATTTGGGTAAAATAGGCACAAGTAATTATTTGACAAATAAATATGAAAGATTATGGGCCTTTTGTGCATTTTTGTGGCAAGAAAACAAAGCCAATTTATTCGACAAGCTCAGGACAAGTTTAAATTTGAGAATTCACATTACAAACTAAATACAGTATAAAGAAAAGCTATGAAATTAGTAACTTACACAAAAAACGAATCGATACTATGCGGCATATTAGCAGAATCAGGACTGATTGACATTCAATCGGCCTGGGGCGACCCGAATCCGCCAAAAAGCATACTGGAAATCCTTCAAAGAGGCCCGGAATGCCTTGAAAAACTCGCTAAATTAGCCGAATCGGCAGAAGCTACCGTACCCACCGATTCCTTCGGCCTCCTTGCTCCAATTCCCCGGCCGGGGAAAGTTATCGCCTTAGCGGGAAATTACAGCGAGCATATCAAAGAAGCCGGCCTTGCCCTCGGCCTATCGGATTCGCCTCGTAATACAACGGTGCCGAGACCATTTATAATGCCCTCAACCGCAGTCACAGGCCCGGAGCAGGAAATTCCATGGCCTCTTTACAGCAAGACGATAGATTACGAACTGGAGCTTGCGGTTGTAATCGGTAAAAAGGCAAAGTTTGTCCAATCGGAAGATGCGCTTGATTACGTGGCCGGTTATACAATCGCCGATGATATTTCGGCACGCAGCGTAACTTTTTCAAAGAACAGGGCAAAAAGGCCGTGGGATGAATTTTACGACTGGCTTAACGGCAAATGGGCGGATTGTTTTTGTCCTATGGGGCCGTATTTACTGACAGCCGACGAAATCGGGGATGTTCAGAATCTCGATATGAAGCTGACCGTCAATGGAAAAATTCGACAGCAGGCGAATACTTCACAGATGATTTATCCTGTAGCCGATATTGTCTCGTTCCTTAGCCATATAATGACACTTGAGCCGGGTGATTGCATAGCAACCGGCACGCCGTCTGGGGTTGCTATGGCTACGGGGGATTTTCTAAAAGCAGGCGATAAAATTGATGCTACTATTGAAAAACTGGGGACTTTAACAAATACCTTAGGCCCGAGGCCGGAAAAATTCTATGAACCATTAGAGTAAAATGAAGTATGTAAAGAAGGTTTATGAATTTTAAGTTTATTATTTTTTCTTGTTCTTAGCATTTCAATTTCTGTATCAAACCGTGTATGATAAGAAATAAATATATGGCAAATAATATGAATAATCCGTTTTCAACAAATAATAACTGGCTCATTGACGTAACAGGAGAAGAGCCTATCAGCATCGACCCGTATTTACTCGATGATGAGGACCAGTTTCAGGAAGACAACTATGGACTCAAACGGCCGGATGTAATCGGTATCCTGCCGATCCGCAATGTGGTTGCTTATCCGGGTACCGTGACACCGCTTGCTATAGGCCGTAAAAGAAGCAAGGCCCTTGTCGCCGATGTTTCGCAAAAAAAATCTGTCATCGGATTACTTACACAGCGTAATCCGAATGTCGATGTTCCCGGTTTCAAGGATCTTTATTCGGTTGGGACTACCGCATCGATACTCAAGGTTATAAAACTTCCTCAGGGTTCAGTGCATATAGTAGTACATGGGATTTCCCGTTTCAAGGTCACCAGAAGACTCAGTACTAAACCATATCTCAAAGCTCGAGTGAAGTACCTTGATACAAAAGTAAGAATGACCAAAAAACTCCAGGCACTTATTGTCAATGTTCGCGGGGCGGCTAATCGTGTCATCGAACTAAGTCCCAACGTTCCCGAAGAAGCATTGGTACTATTGGAAAATATCGAAAACCCCTCAGCCCTGGCGGACTTCCTCGCGGCTAACCTAAGTCTCGATATCGCCAAGAAGCAGCAATTGCTCGAAGAGCTTGACGCCGCAAAACGTCTTGAACAAATTTCCTTCGCTCTTGCTCAGCAACTGGAAGTTCTTGAACTGAGTCATAAAATCCAGGGACGCGTTAAGGAATCGGTGGATAAAAACCAGCGCGAATATTTTCTGCAGGAGCAGCTAAAGGCTATTCAAACCGAACTCGGCCAGAAAGATCTGAGAACCGATGAGCTTAAGCAAATTAACCAGAATATCACCAAAGCAAAAATGCCCAAAAACGTCGAGGCCGAGGCTCTACGTGAACTGGACAGATTAAGTAAAATCCCGCCGGCCTCACCGGAATACAGTGTCATCCGAACTTATCTGGACTGGGTGTGTGAATTGCCATGGTCGGTGCAGACAAAAGACCAGCTCGATATCAACAAGGCCCATAGAATTCTAAACACCGACCACTATGACCTGGTCAAAGTTAAAAAACGCATTCTCGAATTCTTAGCGGTTCGCAAGCTCAACCCAAAAGGAAAAAGTCCTATTTTGTGTTTTGTCGGCCCTCCCGGCGTTGGAAAAACTTCGCTCGGTAAATCAATCGCGCGAGCCATGGGAAGAAAATTCGTTCGCATTTCACTTGGCGGAATCAGGGACGAAGCCGACATCAGGGGACATCGAAGAACGTATATCGGTGCCCTGCCCGGAAGAATCTTACAGGAATTGCGTAAGTGCAGCAGTAAAAATCCCGTATTCATGCTTGATGAACTGGATAAAGTCGGCAGCGATTTCAGGGGCGACCCGGCAAGCGCACTGCTGGAAGTGCTCGACCCGGAACAGAATTCAAGCTTTACCGACCATTACCTCGACCAGCCTTTCAATCTATCATCGGTAATGTTCATTGGTACGGCAAACTATACCGAACCTGTCCCGCCGGCACTGCGTGACAGGATGGAAGTAATCGAACTGCCCGGTTATACGGAAATCGAAAAGCTTAACATTGCGAAAAAATATCTCGTCCCCCGCCAGCTCAAAGAGCATGGCTTGAGCAAAAACCGATGCAGCGTTAAAGACGAAGTAATTCTTGAAATTATCAAAGGATATACAAGAGAAGCCGGCGTACGAAATCTTGAAAGAAATATCGCTGCTGTCTGCCGAGCCGTCGCTACTGAAATAGCTAAGGGCAAAAAAAGGAAAGCGACAATCACGAAAAAAGAGCTTGCAAAAATTCTCGGCCCTGTTCAATTCGAGTCTGAACTGGCGCTGCGAACCGGCATCCCAGGCGTCGCGACCGCGCTGGCTTTTACTCCGGTCGGCGGAGAAATACTCTTTATCGAATCCGCTTCCATGCCGGGCAAGGGACAGCTCCAGCTAACCGGCCAAATCGGCGATGTTATGAAAGAAAGCGCGCAGGCGGCGTTTTCAGTCGTTAAAGCAAATGCGAAAAAGCTCAATATAGATTCCGAAAAATTCAGTAAATTCGATTACCATATCCACGTCCCGGCGGGAGCGATTCCCAAAGACGGTCCAAGCGCAGGCGTTGCAATGTTCACTTCGCTGGTCAGTTTACTGTTAGGCAAACCAGCCCGGCCGGATGTGGCTATGACGGGGGAAATTACATTGCGGGGATTAGTGCTGCCGATTGGCGGACTCAAGGAAAAAATCCTGGCCGCAAAGCAAGCCGGTATAAAAACCGTAATCCTGCCGGATAGAAACAAAAAGGATATTCCAGAGGTACCCGCCGAAGCGAAAAAAGGTTTGAAATTCAAATTCGTAAAGAGTACCGGCGAAGCGCTTAAAGTCGCTCTTGATTTTTAGCGTTACGGAATAATTCTATACCTTTGTGGGTTGACTCAAACGCAAAATCTCCAGGAACAATTTCTGCGGGATTAATCAAAACCAGTTCAGATATTTCAGATTTATTGAATTCGGTTGGAACAGAATCGATTTTTGAATAGAAGAATATATCGCAGGTATTATAAGTGACATCTTTATATTTATATATATTTGGAGATGAGCCAATATATTCCATCTTATCGAGAGTGATTCCAAGCTCTTCTTTGATTTCCCTTTTCAGGCCGTCTTCAAGTGTTTCTTCTGGGTCTATAAAACCGCCCGGTAAATCCAGTTTCCCCCTACCCGGCTCCATGGCTCTTCTAATTAAAATAATTTTTTTATCATATTCTAATATTGCGGCTGCAGCAGTGGCAACATTATGAAAATACGTTCGAGAACAAGCATTGCATTTAAACTCTTTTCCATCTACAAAAGAAATGTCACTCGACTTGCAAAAAGGACAGTAATTAAATACCTTCATTATTCTCCTCTATCGTTTTGTATCGCTTTTGTAACTTTCATCACATCAATCATTTCAGCAACATCGTGTACCCTGACAATCGAAACACCCTCGGCAACACATAAAGCGACTGTCGCGGCGGTGCCGAAAATTCGTTCGGAAGGATTTTTCCCGCCGGTTATCGTACCTATGAAACTTTTCCGACTTGCGCCGACAAGCACTCGATATCCTGAAGCGACAAATTTATCAAGATTCCTCAAGAGCAGCAAATTGTGTTCTAAAGTTTTTCCGAATCCAATACCGGGATCGATGAAAATTCTTTCCTTGGGCACGCCGAGATTCACAGCTTTTTCCGCCCTGCTTAAAAGATATTCCAGAACCTCATCGACTACATCATCATACTTCGGCTCGGCCTGCATTGTCGCCGGTGTCCCCTGCATGTGCATTAACACAACTGGTACTTCGTACCGGGCCGCTAATTCACCCATCCTTTCATCGCTCAAAGCTGTTATATCATTTATCATCGCCGCGCCAGCTTCCAGGGCCGCTTGTGCGACGTTAATATTAAAAGTATCTATGCTGATTGGAATTTTGATACTTTTAGAAAGCTCTTCGATAACAGGTTTTACCCGTTTAATCTGCTGTTCGGTTGAAACTGATTCCGAGCCGGGACGCGTTGATTCCCCGCCGATATCGATTATTGCAGCGCCATCAGCGGACATTTGCATTCCATGTTTAACCGCCTTATCGAGGTCGAAGAATTTCCCCCCGTCGCTAAAGGAATCAGGAGTGACATTAAGAATTCCATCACAAG
>Ga0272443_10007910_pt1 | contig 10024 bp, 12 predicted proteins | sample SSMAcet12_FD_193581 | JGI IMG/M metagenome (GOLD analysis project Ga0272443, IMG submission 193581) | Marine sediment archaeal communities from Little Sippewissett salt marsh, Falmouth, MA, United States - SSM-Acet-12 | ecosystem: Environmental > Aquatic > Marine > Wetlands > Sediment ... | reverse complement strand
TTTTTGTTAATCTCCATGCTAAAGATTCTCTGATGACCGGGAGTTCCTGGCAAACGGCTTACATTGATCTGCAGGAAGCTCTATCGGTTGCTGAAACGGGAGATCAGATTTGGGTCGCAAAGGGGACTTATTTCCCTTCAAAAACAGATGCTTCATGCAGTTTTCAGATGAAAGATAATGTGGCTCTTTATGGTGGCTTTATTGGTGATGAAACTGAATTGACACAAAGAGATTGGGAAACGAATGAAACGGTGCTTTCTGGAAATATTGGGGATTACAACAGTTCATCCGATAATTCGAAAACAGTTGTGCAAGCGGCAAATGCGATTCTTGATGGATTTACCATCAGTGATGGAACGGGAAATGGGGCACCATCAGCATCTGATACAAAACAATCTGCCAATCAGGGGATGGGCTCCCCACCTTCTGGAAATGAAGTGGGACATATGACACCGGATGCGCTTATGAGCAATGGTGCAACACCCGGTACGGGAGCCGGTCTTCAAATTTGGCAATGTTCACCCGTTGTTCGAAATTGTAAGATCATCAACAACACCAGCGGAAAAGGTGGGGGCGTCTATATTGTCGGTGTGTTCTCCGGAAAACCGGAATTATCAAAAACTCAGGAAACGGTTGAACCTTTATTTATAAACTGTATCATAGAGAATAATACCGCCGTTGGTAGAGGTGGCGGAATCTCAATGGATCTTGGAGCCGGTGGCTTATTTATCGATTGTGTTTTTTCCGGGAATGCCTGTACCGATGGAAAAGGTGGGGCTGTTTACAATGACTTTGGCTGTTCTCCTTACTTTGAAAACTGTTTATTTACAGGGAATTTTTCCCAATCAGGTGGCGCAATGGCAAATGATGGACAATCCAATCCGGTTATAAGTCACTGTACTTTTTACAATAACGAAGCGTCGGTTGCAGGAGCAGCTTTGTATCAAGGATCCGGTCCTTTTAACGATCCAATCGTCTTAAATAGTATTATTTGGGGAAATAGTTGCCTTGAGGATGAAATAAGTATATACAATTGGAACGATTGTAATCCGCTTGTTGTGAATACAATTGTTGAAGGGGGATATACGGGAGAAGACGTGTTCGATGTCACGCCATATTTTGCGAATTCTAAAGATATTAGTGTTACACCTAATACGGATGGTATTGGGTATAATCCCGAAAGCGTTATCAATAGGACTGAAAACGATATTTTAGAAATTAGAAACTATTTTGAGACTGTCCAAAAGAACGGGGAGCCGGAAATACTCGATTTGTCAAACACATCCGATAAAGTGGAAGGCCTTGATGATGTGATCTATGTCTCGGAAAATGGTACGGGATTGGGAGATAGTTGGAAAACGGCAACCGATTCCCTACAATACGCCATCGATCAGGCCAATTTATTGTATCAGGAAACTGGAAAAACGATTTCGATTTGGATTGCTGAAGGCATTTATACACCGGGACAGAATCGTTCTGATTCATTTATTTTGAGAGAAGGGGTTCTAATTTACGGGGGATTTAACGGAAATGAAACAGCGTTGTCCGAACGAGACATCGAAGAAAATGAGACGATTCTGAGTGGCGATATAGGAGTGAAAGGTGTAAAAACAGACAACACGTATCATGTGTTGATCGGTTCAAACTTAGCCGTTTTGGATGGTGTGATCATTTCGGGTGGTTATGCGGATGGAGCGGACAATGGAGAGGTGTATGATAACAAAGGGGGAGCAGTGCTCAATTACTACGGCGGATATCGTGTGAGACCGAATACAACGCCGTTGCTGGGATTCGATACGACCTTTAGAAATTGTCAGTTTATAGACAATTATGCTGAAGAAGGGGGAGCGGTCTTTACCTATCATGGCGGGAATCCCGTTTTTGAATCTTGCCTTTTCCTCAAAAACATTGCCAATTACGGTGGTGCCACACTCGATAGAGGGGGGACAAACAGCCATTATTCAAATTGTGTTTTTCAACAGAATGAATCAATCTTCAAAGGTGCTGCCCTCTTTGTTGATTATGGTTCTTTAGCAGTGATTACCAATTCCAGCTTTTTGGCTAATCAAGCCGGTACCAGTGGAGGAGCAGTGTACGTAATTGATAGAGCGTCACAATCTATTCCAAATGAAATGGAAATCAACAAAGTTGATCCGGATTGGGAAGTGACAACTGATATTTTTTCATCGGTATACATTTCGGGTTGTGAATTCAAAGAAAATCATGCTGAGATAGATGGTGGGGCGTTGTACGTTTACGAAAGCTCAAATGCCAAAATCAATGACACGCAATTTTCCGATAACACAGCCGGTAGAAACGGTGATGCAATTTGCATGATCAACAAAGCAACTCTTTATACAGATGTCAAAATAGATGGGATATACAAGGATGAAACGTCAACGATGAAATAAGACATCATTTTAACTTAAAAAAAGACCATAGTATTCCTGTACAAGTGGCTAAAAACATAAGACCACGGGGACGGTTCTTATGGTTAGTTTTTCCTTTCTTTTCAAAGACCACGAGAACTGTCCCTTTGGGTTTCAAGAGTTGATTCAAACACCTTTTCATTAGGGTTAAATTTTATAATCCCGAATTTATCGATAATGCATTCAAAGGGGAACTGGATTTTTTTGATGATATCCATTGACTGATGAAGCATTTTGTCATTAACATCAAAACCAAGTGTGCAATGAGGCACCCATTTTCCGGGTTTGTACATGTCCCACGACATATCTTCATAGTGTTTAAATTTCTCGTAAAACTTTTCATGAGTTTCAATCATTTCCCTTGTAACTACTGGTGCGAGGAAAATAACGTGCGTCTTTTCACCGGGAAATACCCCAAAGCTTGAAAAAGTAATGTTTAAAAGGGAGATACTTGAGATGAACTCCAGGAGTTCATTTATCATGCTACTGATAGGCAAAGTATTATAGATCGCTACAGTTATATGAGGATGTGTTCCCCCCTCAATATTGACATTGTTAAGCTCAAGTTCCTTGATGACTTTACTGATTTTTTTGGATGAGTTATTATCAAGATAAAATTCGATAGCGTAGGGCATCTTCACACCTCAGTCTAATAAAAATTCTTGACCAGTGGTGACCAGTGGAACGGTTCTTATGGTTAGTTCTTCTTTTTAAATACTCGCTAAACAATATATCAATCGTTAATCATAGACAATCAGATACTAAAAGAAAAAGCTAAACTTTACGGATGATATATCGACTAATACCCGTGATTCTTGCTATCTGTCGTTCAGAAAGGCCTTTTTTCAGAAGAAATTTGAGGCACTTTGTTCTTTTTTTGCTGTCAAAATGGTTTAGTTCTCTGGAGGATGCTACAGCATATTTTTTCTTGATCAGCTGCATAGCTTCTTTGTCACTTATCGATTTTCTTTCTCTTATGTCCAGGCATTCATCCTCGGTTTTGGTTTCATTAAAAAATTTAAAGTCTTCGATGGCTTTTGTTCGGTTATCATCGAACAAGTTCAACACAAAATCTTTATCGATATATTGATCATTCGTCAATCCCAAATATTCAGAATAACTACTCCAAATATATTCTTCAAGAGTTTGAACTATTCCAGCCTTTATGGGATTCTGATGGATATAGCGTAAAACAGCAAACAAATAAGCATCCGTTTCAACAACTTCACTTTTATAACGATCTTGAAATAGATGTCCCGTTCGATGATATTTATGGTTGTACCAGTAAACATAACTCGCTCCGATTCTTCGGAAGATCTGGCCTAGTTCTTCTTTTTCTGTTTTTAACAGTAAATGGACATGATTCCCCATTAAGCAATACGCTAAAAGTTTATATTGACTTTGGGATTTGTATTGTTTGAGTGTCATTAGAAACATTTCGCTATCTTCATCATCTTCAAAGATAATTTGTTTGTTAATCCCTCGAAGAATCACATGATAGATGCCCGTTTCGCTTTTTGCTCTTCTTGTTCTTGGCATTTTTTCAACCCTTATTTTTAGCTTTATTCAAAACTAATTATATTTGCGTATTTTATCACTTCGATAAGATACTAAAACCAAATCCTCGCTTTCTTGCAAGGGCTTTTTCCTGCCCTTTACCAAACCTTCTTGCTAGACAACTTATTATAACACACTTACCACAAGAACCGTCCCCGCGGTTTTTACAAACGTTCAACAATTCGATAGCAAAGGTATGTTAAATAAGGAGAGGGTACTTTCTTCTGCCCAAAATCCCAATCCTTTAATTTTCGGTATACTGACTCTGGCGTGAAAAATCCATCCTCATCTTGTTTGTCATTTATATGGGCAATCATTTCAAGGAAACGCGGGTCATTACGCACAAACTCATATTTGCTTAGCACTCCGGCTACGCTGACAATATCATACCAGCACGACGGGGCTTTCAGCTTACGGAAGTCTGTCCCCATGTAGAACATATAAGGATGCTGATTAAGGCTGGTTTCCCATAAACTAAGCAGCGCTTTGACAGAAGTAATCGCAACCTGTGAATTCCGATACTCTGGTATATATGACAGCAAATCAGCCATTATCAGCGTTGCATATGGGCAACAGTCATCCCTTTTCCCTGGACCGCGAAACTTGCCCAGCTCAGATGACACGGCGCAAGGGAATCCGTTATGACGGTATAAGGATACCAGATGGTCAACACCGGGTTTGATATATTCATGATAATCCATACCTTCCTTTAGCAGAGCCAGAAAGAGCAACGGAGCGTCGCACAAGCACCAGCTGAATACATCTTCGCCCGTACCGCCAAAATGCTTTGGCACATTGGTCATTGACTGATAAATACCAAACTCGTCCTTATGCTTAAGTATCTCATCAATAGCTACTTTGATTTCCGGGACTTCCGAATCAAATCCGAGATCAATCAGAAACAGCAGTTTTTGTATTGGCAAATCGGGATTTCTATGATTTGTTACCAGAATTTCGTGAAAGCTTGCTATATTTGAAAGGTATCTTTTTATACGGCTATCAGCCAACGCCGCATTTCTGATTTCAACAAGATTACTCTTTGGTTCATGACCCAGGTTAAGACGTATAGCGTATTTCAACCAGTCATCGCTTATATTCAGCAGTTTTTGATAATCCATTTTCTCCATCATCCTCCATTCATCTATGGCCTCGAAATCGGCATATACCCTCGGGAAATTTGCAATATGCAACCATGCAATAATTCAAACAACATATTACAGGAAAGGAAGCTTTCGCATTCAAAACAAAACCGGATGCTACCTTTTGCCAGCAATTCGCAAGCATCTCTCATGTGCGTGCAGTTTTCTCCCCTCGGAATACATCCCGAGCAATAATTTTTGTGAAACCCTTGTTTATGTCTTTTTCGTTGAATTGATAAACGATGCATAAACAGCAGTTCATCCCGCAAGGGGCAATCAAATCTTCATCCATAGATAAACCTCTTCATTTAAAACACATCTTTCCTTGGACAATTGGGAAAGGCAATGGGGTCGATGTGATACATTTCCTTTATTGGTATGAAATCATATTTATTCATTATCAAGATGGTCAAACAAATCATCAACGGAATCAAAAACCGTTTGATCACCAGATTTTATTTTCTTCTTAATCTCAGATAACTCTTCTTTCAATTCATCCCATCCTTCTCAATTATCTCAATCTCATCCCCTTCTTTTATGCCCAGTTTATCAATCAATTCTTTAGGAATCGTTATTTGAGATTTTTTTCTAAGCTTTGTTATCATAAAATCACCTCTTATGTCGGAATTTCCAACTTTCCTACTATATTATATCAAAATTATAACCTAACCAAAGGATAACAAAAGTATACCTGTAAAAGTAGCTAAAAGGCAGTTGAACTAACCACGAGAACCGTCCCCTTGGTTTATAAAGCTGACTGGAATGGTAAACAAATTACGAAAATAGGTAGGTTTGAACCTTCGTCAAAGCTGTGTTCTGTTTGTGGATACAAAGATGAGGAACTCAAATTATCTGATAGGCAGTGGATATGTCCTGAATGTGGAACTATTCATGACAGAGATGTCAACGCCGCTGTCAACATCAGAAATATAGGATTAAGTACCGCAGGGACTGCGGGATATCAAGCCTGTGGAGAGAGTGTAAGTCTTGTCAGCACGAAAGCTATTCTCTGAGAAACAGGAAGCTCGGGATTTTAATCCCGGTTAGTTCACAGTTATCCGTCTATGCTATAATTAAGGAAGAAAATCCAAAGAATTATCCGGTGGTATAAATGAAAAACATCCCAGTGGAGTACAAAACAGATATAGAAAAAGCGATCAATATACTAAAAAAATATAATTGCAACAAAATCTATCTCTTTGGTTCTCTTGCAGATGGTACATCACATAAAAATTCAGATATTGATCTTGCAGTTGAAAATTGTCCCGAAGGAAAATTTTTCCTCATATACGCAGAATTAATGATGGCACTTGATCATTCTGTTGATCTTGTAAATCTCGGAAATAAGGATGCCTTCTCTGAATTTTTAAAACACGAAAATGAGCTGATTCTCGTTGCATGAAGCTGCCAAAAAAAAAATTATGTTCGAATTGGATCAAATTCAAACATTAATAGAGTCCTATGATGAGTTGATTCAAAAAGCAACAAAAGAAGCGCCGAATCTTATAGAACTTACTGCTTTAGCTGCTGTTTTACATTCATTCTATAATGGAATTGAAAATATTTTCCAAATCATTTTAAAGAAAATAGACCGGCAAACTATCAACAGCTCAAAATGGCATAAAGAACTTCTATTGACAATGAGTGAACAAAACGCTCAAAGAAACGCTGTTATTTCAATCAAAACAATGCTTCTATTATCTCAATACCTTTCGTTCAGACATTTTTACAGGCATTCTTATTCATTTTACTTAAACTAGGATGATATGAAACCACTGATAAATTCGTTAAATGAAATCTGGGATGATTTTTTAATAGAGGCAAAAGAATTTCTAACACAACTCTGTCAAAATTGAATTGCTGATTAAAAACATCTTTCTTGTTAACATTTATTTCCCTATTATCGCTGTATCAACTGATTAAAAATTGTCCAACAGAACTGGTGTGGTCACCAAAAACGCGACAGAAAAGGGACGGTTTGAGGCAGACTCAAAAGTGTGGACAAAACAGGGGTGGATAAAATTCCGTTTTTAAACTCTTTTCTCCTAACCTGTACAGGAATACTTGGTTTGCCTTTTCTTCAAGTTTTTTATCTATTCAAGCCTTTAAAGAAACTCAATTTCATCCAACAAAGAAATCGCATATAAAGGAAGGTTCATCAGCCAGTTTTCCTTTCTGAAATCTGAAAGAGATGTTCTAACAGCATAGTGAGGGCTATATTTCTCGGAATATGCCCTGAGGCTTTTCGATTTCAGATTTTCTTCAGCTTTCACTTCAATGGGGATAATCCGCGAGTTTTTTTGAACGATAAAATCGATTTCTCCTGAAGATCTTTCAGCTGAATAATAATACGGTTCAAGTTGGCATTGAGCAATTAACTGTTGTAAAACATATTGTTCAGTTAATGCCCCTTTGAATTCTTTAAACACATCGTTCCCTTCCAGGATAGTTCGAATATCAACATTTCCCATGGCATTCAAAAGTCCTACATCTAACAAAAAGATTTTAAAAGCTTTTAAATCTATGTATACTTTGATGGGAAGACCTGGCTTATTAATACGTTGAACTTTGTGAATCAGGCCACAATCATTCAACCATTGTATGGCTAATTCAAAATCCTTTGCTCTGGCCCCTTCCCGAATCAATCCATAAACAAATTTTCGGTTTTCTTTTGAAAGTTGTGCCGGAATTGAGTTCCAGACCATTCTGATTCTTGGCACCTGCTGTGTTGGGGCATGTTTTGAAAAATCCATCTCATATAAAGAAAGCAGATTTTGTTGTATATTTCTCACTTCATCAAAATCTTGTGAATGAATGAAAGAAGCCACCGCTTCCGGCATTCCCCCCACAAAGTAATAATTTTTGAGCTGTTCAATGAATTTATCTTTAAAAGCTTTCATCAATTCAAAATCTTTTTTGACAATCAACTCTGACAGTTGTTTATTTCCTGTCGCCTCCAAAAATTCCATAAAGTTCAACGGGTAGAGATTCAGAAATTCAACCTTTCCAACAGGAAATGAAACACCATTATGCAAAGAAACACCGAGTAAAGAACCTGCTGCAATAATGAAATACTCAGATGCCGTTTCATTAAAATACTTCAATGATGAAAGGGCTTTAGGAACCTCTTGAACTTCATCAAAGATGATAAGGGTATCTTTCGGGGAAATCTCTACCCCACTTTCTATTTGCAAAGCATTGATGATTCTTGGAATATCATAATCCATCAAAAAAACACGTTCCATCCGCTTGTTGTTGTCAAAATTAATATAACAAATGTTTTTGAAATACAGCTTGCCAAACGCTTTCATCAACCAGGTTTTCCCAACCTGTCGTGCCCCTTTTATAACAAGTGGTTTTCTATTCTGCTTTTCTTTCCACGTTTTTAGAAAAGTCATAGCTTGTCTGTTCAATCACATCACCCACATTTTTTCGGACGAATATTTGTTATATTATACACTTTTACGGCTGTATTTTGAAAATGTTTCTCGTTTTTTCGGCCTAAAATTTGCGGAGTCCAAAAAAATATGTAAAAATGCTTTCATGAGAAGACATCAAAATGCGATAATCCCACTTCTACATTTAACCACTCCCGAACTATGTCCAAACAATCTTTGTAAGCAATCTTCATGACCTCTTGCTTGGTCTCAATCATGAGGACCCCATCTGAGCCAATTCATCCACCAGATGATTATCATTGCCAAAATCCACATGGGTATAACAAGCCCCACGAACCGGATCATAGTGATCAAGAAGATTCATGGCAACCGCATTGTGCGCTCCTTTCCTATGTTCACGTTTATCATATTTGCCCTCCAAAATCCGATGAGGTGTATTCACATCCTTTATCAACCAGAACAAATCCGCTTGCCAGCCGTATTGATTGTGCCCACACAAAAAAGGACTTTGTGCCACCTTCCGGAAATAGCCTTCCCATTGTTCTTTTGTCTTGAAATCTTTCGCCCGTTGATTTAACTTCTCCCGAATAGTTGGAGAAGACTGAGCTTTTTTCAGAGACGTACAAACAAGGTTGAACAACTGAACAATTTCCTCGGCATTCACAACAACCTCATCCTTATCCTGTGAAACTTCATCACCGGAATGATCATTAATCATCATCTTCATCTGGTCTGTGTCTATCTCTTGGTCTTTATCTTGGTCTAGTCTTATATATGGGTCACGAGTATGGTCGTCAGTAAGGTCATCTTTATGGTTTTCAGTAAGTCCATGAGTTGGTACACAGTCCGTTTCGTTTATGCTTTTTGCATTTATAGAAGCAGGACTCACTACATCTTTCTTGTTCCCAAGTTCGTTCAAATCTTGGTTCATTTGTACCCCATCTTTTTGAACGATATCCTCAACCCCATTAATATGATAAGCTGCCGCCTGACGGTTGCCATGTCCAGATTGAATAACAATCAACCCCGCCTCTTCCAATCGCTTTCGAGCTTTAAGAATACTACTTTTACAAGCATCCAATTCCGCCCGAAGTCGAATCATGGGAATAAAGAGTTTTTCCTGCTGCCAGCGCATTTTGTTAGCAATATCCAAAAGTTTAAAATACAAGCCGATTTCGACAGCAGAAAAACTATAGGCTTCGTGGACTTTCCAAAAACGATTGATTAAATTAATATAAGACATGTCACCCTCTCCTTTTTCATATAGTGAACTCCTTCACCAATAATCACGTTATGTGCATAGTATATCACAATATGTGGTTTTTTAAAAAAATGATGGGGTTTATGAAAGGAAAGTTAAAGAAATAATTGCAAACTTAGGTTCTTAAATTTTTTGACAAGTGGCTCAATTTTACCCAAGGGGTCAGTCCCATTGTTTACTCGTCCTTGCTTTGTCCACCCTTTTGGGTCCACCTCAAACCGTCCCGTTGGTTTAGGCACT
>Ga0272443_10007909_pt1 | contig 10024 bp, 5 predicted proteins | sample SSMAcet12_FD_193581 | JGI IMG/M metagenome (GOLD analysis project Ga0272443, IMG submission 193581) | Marine sediment archaeal communities from Little Sippewissett salt marsh, Falmouth, MA, United States - SSM-Acet-12 | ecosystem: Environmental > Aquatic > Marine > Wetlands > Sediment ... | reverse complement strand
TGAGCGGACCTCCCCCGTCAGCCGCAGCCGACATCGGCCCCAAGCCCACCATGTCCTTTACATGGGACCTCTCCGAGTGGGGAGCTTCCCCCGAAATCGGGCAGGTGAACCTGTACGAGTGCGGTGATGATGCTTCGTGTTCCGAACCGCAGCTTGTCGAAGAACTCGGTGCCCAGCGCATGACGTGTGATGAAAGCGGCTGCTTCGCCATGCTTTACAGCAGTGGCGGGTACTGGCTGCTTGAAATGGACGTCGACGGCAACACCCTGATCAGTGCACCTTTCGAGAAAACCGGATACGACAGCGACTTCGATGTCATCATCTACCCGAATACCATCTTGATCGTGCCCATCCTGTCGTCTTCCCCGGCTGCGGACAACAATCCCCAGCCAACACCTGCATCAAGACGATTTGACGTTATCCTGGAGTCCCTGGCGTTCGCACTGGCTGCCACCCTGGCGATCGAACTCATCATCGCCGTGATCTACCTTGTCAGAAAGCAGCATCCACGCCGACTGCTCGTATGGACTGTCCTCGGGAATCTCCTGACAGTCCCTCTGGTCTGGCTTTTCATCCCGACGCTGAGCGGCAACATCGTCTTATCTTTCGTTCTGCAGTTCTTCACGGCATTTCTGCTTGAAACGCTGCTATACCGTCTTTTCGGGGGAAAAACCCTCGGCTGGCGCGGAAGCTTTGCCCTTGGATGGTGGACCAACCTGGGGAGTGAGGCGCTTGGTCTGTTGCTCCTCTTCACCCTCGGGCTGTTCGTCTGACATCTTCCGAGAAGTTCGCGTTGTTTGAACGTATGAGTACATGAGGTGCATCCCAGCATATACGCACGGAAATCATCACAACTCGAGGAGGATACGCCATGAAGAAGAGATTCCTGTTTGCTTGCCTCATTCTGGTCCTGCTGCTCTCCGCCTGCGGCGGGTCTGAACCTGCTGAAACGGATGGGTCGGACGGAAGTCCCCCCGAACCCGTCAGCGAGGATGGGGCTGTCCATGCTCTCGAGGACGTCCAGTCCGCTACCATCCAGATTGAGGCTCAGGGGTCCTTTGCTGACCCTGAAGTCGGCATGGTGTACAACGCCGCAGGCCGCGGTTCCGGCTTCATCATCGACCCCTCCGGCCTCGCGGTCACCAATAACCACGTCGTCACCGGGGCTGCTCTCATCCAGGTCTGGGTCGGCGGTTCCGACGAGCCGCTCAATGCACGGGTGCTGGGCGTCTCCGAATGCTGCGACCTGGCGCTGATTGACATCGAAGGCGACGGCTTCCCCTACCTCGAATGGTACGAGGGCGACATCACCGTCGGCACCGACGTCTACGCTGCCGGCTTCCCCCTCGGCGACCCCGAGTTCACCCTCACCCGCGGCATCGTCGCCAAGGCATCGGCAGACGGCGAAACACCCTGGTCCTCGGTTGACAATGTCATCATGCATGATGCCACCATCAACCCCGGCAACTCTGGCGGGCCGCTCATCACCGCCGACGGCCAGGTTGTCGGCATCAATTACATGGGCAGCCAGCAGACCGATCAGTACTTCGCCATCTCGCGTGACGAAGCCCTGCGGGTGATCGAGGTCCTTCAATCCGGCAACGACTACCTTTCCCTCGGCATCAACGGTCAGGCTGTCGTGGGCGAGAGCCTTTCCGGGATCTGGGTCGCCTCTGTCCAGTCCGGTTCGCCAGCTGATCAGACCGGCATCCAGGCCGGAGACATCGTCCTCACGCTGGAGGACCTCATCCTCTCCACCGACGGCACGATGTCCGACTACTGCGACATCCTCCGCACCCATGATCCCGGCGATGTACTCGATATCGAAATCCTCCGCTTTGAGGACCAACAGGTCCTGGAAGGGCAGATTAACGGACGCGAACTCACCAGCAGCATGTCACTCGCCCAGCCCACCCAGCCCCCTGCTCCGACAACCGCGCCCTCAACAGGCGGATCGAGCGGCACCTACAGCTCCTATAGACAGGTCACCGACAACGCCGGATCGATCGTTGTAGAGGTCCCATCGGAATGGACCCAGGTGCAGGGCGGCGCGTGGAGTGACCAGGGAAACATCATTGGAGCCACCATCTTCGCCGCGCCGGACCTGGGCCAACTGGCGGACTGGACGGGTCCGGGTGTTGGCTTGATGATCTCCGACGAATACGACTACTTAGGGGGGATCGAGGGGATGGCTACATCGCTCTATGAACTTCTCCTGCGAGACTGCACGTTCTACTCCCGCCAGGAATACCGGGCCGGAATCTGGTACGGCAACCTCGACATCTTCAACAGTTGTGGGCCAGGACAGGTGGCCATGTTTGCCTTCGTTGGTACACCGGAAGACCATCCCGGCGGGTACCTGGCCGTGATGCAGTTCCAGGTCCTTGACGAACGCGATGTCGATGCGTTCACGCACGCCATGACTCACTTTACGGTGATCGATCAACTGCCCTGACGGCATGCAGTCCTACGGCTAGCCCGCGACACTGCACAAACACCTTATCAATCAATCTGCTCACGGAGGGAAGTCCAACCCTCCGTGAGCAGGAGTGAATGCGCCGAGAATAAACGGGAGTGAACCTGTGATATCACCATTAATAAAACGATGGCTTGTTGTCTTTGTCCTGATCCTTGCGCTTGCGGGCTGCGGTTCAGCCGCGACCGAACTTCCTCCGACAACCGCACCGCCTACCGATCCGCCCCCCGCCACGCTGCCCCCTGCCGATGTACCAACCATCGCAGCGCCACCAACCAGCACTGCCCCTGCGCCTGCGATTACGCTCGAGCTCCCACCCACATCGCCGCCTGCATCCGTGATCCCCCGGAACCTGCGGCCCATCACATCCAGCAACCTCAATCAACTGCAGCCGCTTGTCGAGCTTTCCTATGCGGGTGTGTACAAGCCGGCGTTTTCCCCCGACGGGCGCTACCTGAGTCTGCATCTGGGCGGCCTCTCCGGATTGGACCGCTACGGCACGGTGGTGGTCGACCTCCTTTCGGGGGAGGAAGTCTTCGCATCCGATGATCCCGCCCTCAACATCGCGTTCAGCCAGGACAGTTCTTCGATCTACCTCCTGGATGGGCAGGACCTCCTGCTCGTCAACCTGCAGACAGGCCAGCAAAGCCTTCTCTACAGTGGTGCATACACCTGCTCTGCGATTTCACCGGATGGTCGCTGGCTTACCGTTTCCGATATCGACAGCGTATCGCAGGAGACGACCATCCACCTCATTGATCTCCTCACCGGCTCGGAAACAGATTCCTTCTTTATAGACGCGGTGGTCATGGACTATTCGATCTGGTTCACCGATGACGGCGGGACACTGGTCGCAGGCTATGGCTTCAACAACAGCAGCGTGGCGGGCTATGGCATTTACACCTTCTGGGACATAGAGAGCGGCGTGCGGGAAAACATCCTCACCGGCTATGCCAACATCGACGTTAATCCCGGTTCCACCTATGTCGCCGCCACAATCCTTGATCGGGGGACCATCTCCATCCTCGACTTCACCGATCTCGAGGTCATCCGCTATTTCGGACTCAGCGGCGAACAGCGCGTATACGGACCTGACTTCACGACCGACGGGAGCATGGTCTATATCAGGCACGAGGGAGACCTGCTGTTCTGGGATCCGCGTACCGGAGCCGAACTCGGCTTCCTTGACCTACCCGGCGACATCGGATGGCACGTCTTCAGCGATGACATGACCCTTTTCGCCGCGACCGATACTTCGCATCGCATAACGCTCTGGGGCATAAGACCATGAGCCCACCCGGAAGGCGGACATGAACAGGAAACGAACGATCCTCCGGCTCATATTCCTGGGCGCCGTCTTCTTGGTGCTTGCCGCGTGCAACACTGCGGACGAGGTGCTCCCATCACCGTCCATGACCCCAACGACTCACGTTCTTCCCACGGAGGAAGACATCCCCACCGTTGAGGAAACATCTGCCGAGTCTGAAACAACCCCTGCTGGTGAACCCACCATCCCGGATGCTCCCCTATCCACAGATGGGCCCTGGTTAGTCTTCACAGCCGCTGATGGCATCTATGCCATGAACTCTGACGGAAGCGGCATGACCCGCTTGCTCGAAGTGGAACTGATCGACTGGGCGCGTTCTACCCTGGGTGCCTCCCGTCAGGGCGGGATCCTTGCATTCACCGCTCCCGGCGAACGCGACTTCGACATCGACCTCACCATCTTCAGCATTCCCGAGCGGCGTGTGCTGCGAACCATCACGCTTACGTCCGGGATTGAGGCCATGCCCGAGGGTCCCGTCAGAGATGACACCACCCAGGCCAGGGAGGCTGTCGCCTATTTCCATCCGTTCGATCTTGCGCCGGATGGTAGCCAGGTCGCGTTCATGGGCGTGATCGACGGTCCCAGCTCCGACCTGTATGTCTACGACCTCCCGAGCGACACCATCACCCGGCTGACCGACGGACCCGCGCAGGGGTACGACCCCCATTTCTCCCCAGACGGGGAATACATCGTCCATTTCAGCGCCGATTCGTTCGGCTCGGGTGCGGGGTACAGCATGGACGGCGCCTGGGCAGCGCACGCGGATGACAGCGGTGTCATCTCGCTTTACGATCCATCCAATCAAAGCGCCGAGGAGTTCGTCGGCTGGGTTGATGATTCAACCTTCCTGGTCAACTCATGGAACCCCGGCTGCGGCGCAAACTACCTGCGGACCTTTGACATCGACACACTCGAAACACATATCCTCTGGCAGCACGCGTTCAACGACATCGTTTTCGATGAAGGAGATGGCACCCTGGCCATTGCCGTTGAAATCGACTACGAGCGCTGCAATCCAGAGGAACAGTTTGGCGTGTTCCTCATCCCTCTGGATGGGAGTGCACCCTTGCAAGTTATTGAGGATCCAAGCGGGCACCTCGCTCACCACGAATCCGATGATGACATCATCCTGATGACGGATTTCATGACCCCCGCGGAAGTCCTGCCTGATGGAACCATGCTCAGTCTGAATCCTTCACCGGTCGCCTATGGCTATCCCGTCCTGTCTCCGGACCGCGCATGGGCAGCCTGGCCGGGCAGCGAATTGTGGATCGGGCAGCGAGATTCATCCGGCGAGCTGACCCCGACGATGGTTCTCCCCCAGGGCATCGCCCGTGTGGTGTGGAGCCCTGATTCCAGCGCGATATTTCTGCTTTCAGACGAGGCCGTCTTCATCGCACTTGCCCCTGACTTCATCCCCATCACCGTCATCGATAACCTTGTCCTGATTCGCGGCGTTGCCACCTGGGTTTCGCCCTGGCAAACAGGTCGGGTCAGATAAGGAGGAGGTTGTTATGCACAAGTGGATTCGGACAACGTTCATTCTCATCGCAATGCTCGTACTGCTTGGCGCCTGCGGAGGAGATGCCCCCACTGAGGTTCCCCCAACGGACCCTCCTCCCACCCTCCCTCCTGCTGAACCAACAAGCGAGGTGACCCTTCCCGACCTTGAAGAGTCGCAGCCGACGGCAACCCTGGAGCTACCCGATCTTCCTTCAGAGCCCGCAGAAAGCGCCCCGGAGATCAGCGTTCCGGATACGCCGCTTTCCTCATCTGGCCCCTGGCTCGTCATCGTGGCAGGGGACGGCATCTGGGCTGCCAACCAGGACGGGAGCGGGATGACGCACCTGCTCAACACGCCCCTTGATGACTGGTTCTACTCCGGGGCTGCGGTGTCGGCTGATGGCGGGCTGGTTGCCTTCCTCAACGGTAGTGACCGCTACAGCGACCTCAGCCTCACGATTTTCAGCATCCCCGAGCGGCGCGTGCTGCGCACCATCCCGCTCACCACAGAGGAGACCGAACCGGCCGGGGGCGCCGGCCTGACGGACGCAGTCGAAGCCGTGCGCGCCATCTCCGATTTCGGTTCGTTTGCCTTTTCACCCGACAGCAGCATGCTCGGATTCATGGGCGTTATCGAAGGAGACAGCTCCGATCTGTACGTCTATGACATCGCCGAAGACACCATCACGCGTATCACGGATGGACCCAGTCAGGGGTTCCACGTGTACTGGTCGCCCGACAGCGAATACATCTTCCACTTCGGCGCGGAGACGTTCGGCACCGGTGCAGGGTACTTGATGGACGGCGCCTGGGCAGCCCGTGCGGATGAAGGAGGCGTGCTGAGTGTCTATGATCCGCCCGAACAGGGAGCGGAGGAATTTGTCGGATGGCTGGATGACGACACGGTCATTGTGAATTCGTGGAATCCTCGCTGCGGCTCGAACAATCTGCGCAGCGTGAACATCCAGGACGGCGACACGCAAGTGCTCTGGGCAGATGCTTTCAACGACATCTTTTTCGACGCGAGAACGGGGTTACTGGCTATCGCAAGCGGGATCGAGGGTGCCGACTGCAATCCACAGGAGCGTATGGGCGTCTATTTCGTCCCTTTGAATGGTTCGCAGCCCCGGCAAATCCTTGAAGGACGTACCCGCTACATTTTACAGGACGAACTCGACAGCAACATCGTTGCGATTGACGAAAACGATGTACCGATTCTCATCCTGCCGGATGGCCGGGTGGTGCCGCTGAACGCCCCGCCCCAGAATTTTGGCTACGTCCGACCATCCATTTCGCCCAACAGTCAGTGGATTGCCTGGCCATCAGATCAAGGCTGGATCGGCCGGCAGGAAGCAACAGGCAGTTATACCCTTGAATCAGTCCTGAGCGAGCGCTGTTGGAACGCATTTTGGTCCCGGGACTCAAATACCGTCTTCTTCATAACCTCCCAGGGCTTATCCATTGCATACGCGCCGGATTTTGTCTCGCTGCAAATCATGGCGAACGCCAGCCTCAATAACGCTTCCGTCTTCTGGATGGTTCCATGATGCAGGCGCGTGAAAGCTGTTGTATCGTTAATTGAGGACATCGATACCATCTATGTGAGGAGGTCATCATGAAAACCCGTATTGTAGCCGTCCTGCTGATCATTGCCACATTGCTGATGGGCGCCTGCGATGGTGCACCTGCGACCGAGACCGCCTTGCCCATGACGGAGGAACCGCCCCTCCCGACGGAAGCAGATGTGGAGCTTCCCGAACTGGCTACAGCAACCTCCCCTCCGCCGACACCACTACCTCCCACGGATGTCCCGCCTACGGCTGAACCTACGTCCAGCGCGCCGTCCATTCGCTTGTATGACCTCTTCATGATGTCCACGTCCCGGGGATACGCCATCATCACCTACGGCGACATCACCAACCGCGTCATGCGCACCACAGACGGCGGGGAAACCTGGATCGACATCACGCCGGAAAGCGCTCCAACGACAACAGCCGAACTCTATTTTCTCGATGAAAGCCGCGGATGGGTCGCCTACCGCTCCACGAGTGAGGGGCTTCCAGCCAGCGCTTACACCATCTGGCGCACGACCGACGGCGGCGAAACCTGGCTCGCCAGCGCCCCCATCAACATGTCCGACATTGCCATGGAAGGCATAGGTCCAACAGGCTTCTTCTTCTTGAACGCCCAGACAGGGTGGTTCCGCGCCAGCCTGGGCGGCGGGATGAACAAATCCTATCCCACCATCTACCGCACGACCAACGGCGGGCAGTCCTGGTCCCGCATGATGGACCCGTACACGGATTTCGAACTCCTCAGCTTTTCCAAAACGGGGATGGTCTTCAGCGATTCATCCTACGGCTGGGTCACGCGCGACTCGCGCGGCGTGGAATGGGGCGTGTATGTACAGGTGACGGAAGATGGCGGCGCCACCTGGAGCTCCATCGCCCTTCCCGAACCTACCGACGCTCCCGGGTTGTATGAAGGTGGTGGCTGGTGCGGAGCGTATTATCCGGAGCTCACCGGCTACGGCCGCGGCTCGCTGGTGTCGACGTGTGAGCAGGTGGAAGACGGTGAAACCTTCTACCGCACCTATCTCTACACCACGACAAATGGCGGAGCGACTTGGACGTATCAGAATATGCCGCCCGGGGAACTGTTCCGCTTCCCGGGGACGCTGGTCGTAGCTGGCCGCACCATCTATCAGTCCACCGATGGCGGTGAGAACTGGAACCGCATGTCCACCGTTGACTTCTACCCCGGGGAATACAGCTTTGTCGACCCGCTTCACGGCTGGGCTATGGTCACATGGGAAGACGACAGCCGGGATCTGATGCGCACGACCGATGGTGGCGTGACGTGGACACCAACGTCGCTAACCATGGCCATGTCCCGTTCAGCCGGAGCAGAGATTTCGAACGTGGACATCACTGAAGTGATGATGGCCGATGCTGCCCGAGGTTGGGCGATCGGCGCCCGTGCCGGGGAGAACGACCGCATCCTGGTCACAGCAGACGGCGGCAATCGCTGGATTGATGTCACCCCGCCTGAAAGCCTGCTTGCGGGGGGCAGTGAAGTTCGGGCTCTCGCGTATTTCCTCGACGCCGATCACGCATGGGTCACCTTCAGCGAGCCCTACAGCACGCCGTCGGAAGTCGTCATCTGGCACACGTCTGACGGGGGCGAGAGCTGGACCTCTGGCGAGCTCACCGACATTGCGAGCCTCATCAGTTCGTACTCGCCTTATCACATGTTCTTCCTGGACGCGAACCACGGCTGGTACATGGCAGCCGTAGATGCCGGCATGCAGAAGGTGTACAGCGTCATCTACGCCACTAGCAACGGCGGGGCAACGTGGACGCGCATCCTCGACCCCTACACCGACCTCGTGGTGCAATCCTTCGACAAGACCGGTATGGTCTTTGCTGACACAACCCACGGGTGGATTACGTATAACGGGCGCGGTGTCGAACCCGGATTGTATGTGCGTATCACCGGCGACGGCGGTGTCACGTGGACTGCATCCGCGCTGCCGGAACCTTCCGGTGAACCCGGCCTCTTCAACAGCAGCGTCTGCGGCACATACTGGCCTGTCATGACATCTCCGACATCAGGTTCAGTGATCGGGCGCTGTGGAGATTACTCCGGGGATGAGACCTCGGCTGTCTACTATATTTACAGCACTACCGATGGAGGCGCCTCATGGACCTACTCCCCCTATCCAGGCGGTCAGTTGATTGGATTCAATCCAACACAAATGTACGCAATGGGTGAGGAGATGTATGCCTCCACGGATGCCGGTTCGAGCTGGGACCTTATCAAAATAGTGTCCTGGGAAGGGCAGTTCAGCTTCGTCGACGCAGAACATGGCTGGGCTGTCGCACGGGCAGGTGAAGAAATCGCGCTTGTCCGCACCGACGATGGCGGGGAGAACTGGGACTTGCTTGAATACCGTGTCTTTGCAGGAGAGTGAGTTCAGCCAGCAGGTCAGTCGGAACCGGCTGACCTGCTGAGGATGTCCATTCATGTTGAAAGCTGCAGCCCAGGATATGCAGCGTAGAAAACCGCGACACACCTTCTATTGGTGAAGAACTACCTTGTACAGGCAATCTACACCCAGATCCTGACGTTATTCATAATTCCTCGGTGGTTCCTCCTATCGCAGTACCTGGATATCAGTACTGGCCTCCGGTAATCATGCAGGCGCAATTAGCCCGTATTCCACGTTCGAGATTCCGATGCGACAAGGAGTTCACCATGGGGACGAAAAGAACAACCTTGATCATCCTGACATTGTCACTATTGATGCTGGGCGGCTGTAGCGACGAGTTGCCCTCCGAAGAACCCACATCTGAGGCAGAGGACATCGTTGAACCAACTCCCTCCATTGTTCAACCAAGCCCAACCCTCGACGACTATTCCTGGAACCAGACACCGACTCCGGCTCCACCAACAACCACCCCTCCACCTGAACCAACAGCCAGTGTTCCGCACATAACCATTCAGCACCTCCAGATGATGGACATCTCTGTTGGATTCGCGCGTATCGAGCACGTGGATCTCGGTCAGCGTTTGATGCGAACCGAGGACGGCGGGTCCGTATGGACGGACATCACCCCCGCTGACGCTCCCGAAGCCGACTTCAGTGTGTACTTCTATGACGACAGTTCGGGCTGGATTTCCTATCGCGCACCGGCTGGAGACTTGAGCGGGGAAGC
>Ga0272443_10007905_pt1 | contig 10027 bp, 13 predicted proteins | sample SSMAcet12_FD_193581 | JGI IMG/M metagenome (GOLD analysis project Ga0272443, IMG submission 193581) | Marine sediment archaeal communities from Little Sippewissett salt marsh, Falmouth, MA, United States - SSM-Acet-12 | ecosystem: Environmental > Aquatic > Marine > Wetlands > Sediment ... | reverse complement strand
TATTTACCAGTGCCTCGTGTTGCATCAGCGGACTAGACGTCGGCGAGTCGCTGACCGAGGTTCCGCAGGCTACCCAACGCGCCCTCGTGCGCTCGCTGGTAGGATTGTTTGTGATCTCCACTGTGGTGTCATTCTTAACGTATCTCTGATGATGAAACAGCGCTTCACATTTCGACACGTTAACGAGATCACCGGCACCTTTGTCATTCTCGTCGTGGTGGCGCTGATTGCCGCCATCGTGTGGACGGGCTACCCCCTCCTCGTCGTAGACGATATAACACAACGAGCCGCCAGGTACTACCCTCCGCCCCGCGCGGCAGGGCCCAGGGCATCACGGCCTTTCGAGTTCTCCCGGCAACCGGGTCCGCTTGGCGGGAGTAGATCCAATAGAACAATCCGAGGTAGGGTTACACCCCATAAACAGGCGCCAGCCCATGCCGTAGTATCTCTTGCATGAGAATAGACCGAGGCATGCAACAAGAAAACAACAGGTGAAGAGGTCGAGGAAGCAAGTGATCATGGGGGGGATAAGACAGGGAGACGGGTGGATGACCGGCGGCTGGCGCACGGAGGCCTCAGCCGGCGGTACACCTAAAACCCATAGATAAGGAGAATCTCATGTTGTGGAAGATCGCTGTCATACTCGCGTTTTTGTGGCTGTTTGGGCTGCTGAGCAGTTACACGATGGGAGGATTCATTCACCTACTACTTGTGGTGGCCCTTGTTATGGTGTTGCTGAGCGTCATTCAGGGACGACGCGTGACGTAAGAACCCGTAGCTTGTCGTGTTGAGACAAGGATACTGGAGATTCCATGAGACCCACAATGATTGTCGCCGTCATACTGATCGGGCTGAGCATTATGGTGCTCGCTTACTCGGGCATCACTTACAAGACCCGAGGAGAACCTGTCGATATCGGCCCGCTGCACCTAGAAACCACCAAGAGCCACTTCATTCCCCCGGTTGTCGGCGCGGTCGGGCTGATCGGAGGAATCATGTTGCTCGCCCTGGACACCAGAAAGGCCGGATGAGAGCGCCGGAAGGAGATGCGCCATGAGTTGGCATTAGGTTCAAGAGACAGGTGCCTCTAGCAATTCAAGTAAAGGTATTGAACTATAACCGACGCAACGTTATCAGCGTTCATACGGAGAAATAACATGAACTCACACCAGATTTACAGCCGTGTCTTGGTAGTAGCTGTGGCGGCTCTTCTGACCCTTGCGCTCTTTGTCAGCGGATGCCATGGTGTTAACTGGTAGAGCGTTTTCCATCGTTCGTGAGAACAGCGAAAGGAGTCTATCATGGGGTACTTACTATTAATTGTGTTCTTCGTGCTGCTCTTGGGTGGCCTACCGCGGTGGGGCTACAGCCGCAACTGGGGCTACGGCCCCAGCGGCGTCTTAGGGTTAGTGTTTGTGATCCTGCTGGTGCTCCTGCTGACGGGGTACATTCCCCGGAGTTTCTGAATTACAGGTCCTTGATTCGATCAGAACTTATTCGCAGCTCATTTACGGGGGTTATACATGAAATCTGTACTTGTTGTACTCGTTCTGGTTGTGGCCGGCGTCGTTGGCCTGGGCTTCTACTTGGGGTGGTTCCATCTTTCATCAGGCAATAACGCCAACGATGCGCACGTCACTGTCTCGATGGATAAGGGCCAAATGCAAGAGGACAAGGACCGGGCGGTGGACCAGGTGCAAGACCTGGGACAACCAGCTAAGGAAGAGGTCGCAACGACGACGCAGAAAGCTCAGGAATAGGCCGCCCCGCCCGTGAAGTGAACGGTGGACCGCCCGAACTTTTGCGGGGCGGGAAAGGACATCATTATGTTACGACAAGCGAAAGAATTCAACAGTTTCACACTTCGCGCTCGCGATGGAGACATCGGCGAAGCCCGGGAGTTCTACTTTGATGATCGGTATTGGACGGTGCGTTACTTGGTCGCCGACACAGCGGGCTGGCTCAGCGGCAGACGGGTTCTCATTTCGCCTTACGCCTTGCACCCCGCCAATGACACCGAGCAAGTCCTTCCGGTGGACTTGACCAAAAAGCAGATTGAGGAGAGCCCATCGCTGGATAGCGACCAACCGGTCTCCCGCCAGTACGAAATGCAGTACTATGATTACTACGGGTGGCCCTATTACGGGTATGGTTCATACATGTGGGGTGGGAGCCCTTACATCATGCGCGACCCGGAAGCATGGAAGAGCATTGACCGCCGTGAGGAGGCTTGGGATCCCAATCTGCGCAGCACAAGCGATGTGACCGGTCATCACATTCAGGCGCTGGATGGCGAGATCGGCCACGTTGCAGATTTTATCATCGACGACGAAACTTGGTCGATTCGGTATCTGGTCGTGGATACGAAGAACTGGTGGACCGGAAAACACGTCCTGGTTTCACCGCAATGGATTGAACGAGTCAGTTGGCCGGAATCGAAGGTCTTCGTCAATCTGTCGGGTGCGATCATGAAGCGGTCGCCCGAATACACGCCGGAATCTCTCAACCGAGACTACGAAGCCGAATTGTACCGGCATTATGATCGCCACGGATATTGGGCCGATGAACTAGCAGCTGAACTAGCAGCTCATGGATACTGAAAGGGATCTGCTTAAGAGGGGCTCTGCGTGTTCCGACAGGAACACACATGTACAAGTCCGTTGTAACGACGTCCGGGCCGTGGCCCCGAAGCGCGCGGCATGGGTTCCGAATGCCTACGGTTCCCTGAGTCGTGTGCTTCAAGTCTGACCTGCCGTCAGATTGGGATGCTGCTGGAGTGTAAGTGTCCAGGCCACGCCGGACGGGGCGCCCGCCTTTTCGAGAACAAGGAGACAAGATCGTGAAGGACAATCCTCTGAGACAATTGGAAACACTCGGTCAATCCATCTGGCTGGACTACATCCGACGAGATCTGATCACCGGTGGCGAGCTCCGGCGTCTAATCGAGGAGGATGGACTACGGGGGATGACCTCGAACCCATCCATCTTCGAGAACGCGATTGCGGATAGCCACGATTACGACCAGGACATTCAGGCCACGGCGCTTGCGGGAAGAGACGCGGAGGCGATCTACGAAACGCTCAGCCAGCGCGACGTGCAGGACGCGGCCGACGAGTTCCGGCCTCTCTACGACAGGACTGACGGCAAAGATGGATATGTCAGCCTGGAGGTCAATCCCCACCTGGCGCACGACACCAATGGGACGATGGAGGAAGCCCGCCGGTTGTGGGCCGCGCTGAGCCGGCCCAATGTCTTCATCAAGGTCCCCGCCACGGCCGAGGGGCTTCCCGCCATCCAGCAACTGATCAGCGAAGGAATCAGCGTCAACGTGACGTTGCTCTTTGGACTGCCTCGTTATCGGCAAGTGGTGGAAGCATACGTTACCGGTATCGAAGCCCGCGCGGCCCAAGGGAAGGCCGTGAAACACGTAGCCTCCGTGGCCAGCTTCTTTGTGAGCCGCATTGATGCGATGGTGGATCCACTGCTGGAGAAACTCATTACTCAAGGCGGTGAAGAGGCAGACCTGGCGAAAAAGGTGCGAGGGCAAGTTGCCATCGCCAGCGCCAAGGTGGCCTATCAAATCTATAAAGAGATATTTGGCAGCGACCGGTTCAAGAAGCCGGCTGCTCAGGGTTCTCGCGCCCAACGGCTGCTCTGGGCCAGTACCGGTACCAAGAACCCGGACTACAGTGACGTTAAATACGTGGAGGCCCTCATCGGACCGGACACAGTCAACACAGCCCCGCCGGAAACCCTGGATGCTTATCGCGACCACGGAGAGCCGAAAGCCCGACTCGAACAAGATGTCGCGGAAGCCCACTGGGTGTTGAGGCGACTGGCGGAACTCGGAATCAGCATCGACAAGGTGACTCAGCAACTCGAGGACGAAGGGGTCGAGAAGTTCAACAAGCCCTTCGACAAGCTGATGGAGACCTTGGCGCAAAGGTCAGCACGGCATCTGACGAGAGCGTCATGAACGTAAGTCCTTTTGCAGGAAGGCCGGCCGAAGCATCGATGCTGGTGAACGTACCCAGACTCGTCACGGCCTACTCTAGAGAGCGGATCATCTGCGCCGCATTTTAGAGGAAGCACAGACGATCGTTAGCAATGCCTTGGCGGTAGCTGAAGGGAAGCTCAGGTGGCACGTCGGTACGTCATCAACGAACAGCCGCTCTGGAACGATCAAATAAAAGATAGGAGAGACAACGAACAATGAAGGACTACCAGTATTTGATCGTCGGCGGCGGGATGACCGCGGCAGCCGCGACGGATGGTATCCGCGAAGTTGACCCAACCGGTTTGATCGGACTGATCGGCGCGGAGCCGGACGCTCCGTACGATCGTCCTCCTCTCTCAAAGGCGCTTTGGAAGGGAAAATCCCTGGACGCCATCTGGCGCAAGTCGGTGGACAAGGGGATTACGCTTCACCTTGGCCGCGTCGCCAAAGAGATTATTCCCAAGCAGAGCCTGGTTGTCGACGACAATGGAGACGTTTTCACCTACCAAAAACTCTTGTTGGCCACGGGCGGCTGCGTCTACAGCGCCGCGGTGTCTGCCGGCCGCGCCGCGAATGACTATACGGCGAGGGCGATACCGGATTACCTCGGCATCGCAGTCCCCCAGGAAGCCGCTCAGATCCTGTGGCAACACTGATCTCGGTCAAGGCACAACGATGGCACACACAATCCAGACAACGGAACGATCTCTGCAGGATGCCGCAGATTCAGGTGAAGCAGCCAGGGTCAATGATGTATCGGCAGACGGTCACCCCTCACATCGAGAAGGGAGAATGGTCATGACTCGACACAACATCCCGTTAGGCAGGATTCTGGGGATTCCGATTGGCTTGGACTACTCCTGGTTCGTGATCTTCACGCTGCTCACGTGGATGCTGGCGGGCAGTTACTACCCCGCCGAGTTCAAGAACTGGCCTCCGCTACTGTACTGGTTCATGGGCGCGGTGACGGCCATCATGCTTTTTGTGAGCGTGCTGCTCCATGAACTGGGGCACTCCGTCGTCGCGCTGCGGTACAGGATCCCGGTACGCAGCATTACGCTCTTCCTCTTTGGTGGTGTCGCTCAGATTGGGGCCGAACCGCCCAGCGCCATCGCCGAATTTCTTATTGCAATCGCGGGCCCACTGGTGAGCCTGGCCTTGGCGGTCCTTTTCTATGCGGTACAGCCGCTAGTGGCCGGCATGGAGCCTCTCCTGGGTCTGGCCAAATACCTGGCCTACATCAACCTGGCCCTGGTTCTGTTCAACCTGATTCCCGGCTACCCACTCGACGGCGGTCGCGTGCTCCGCGCCATTGTGTGGGCGACAACGAGAAACATGCGCCGCGCGACGCTCATCGCGGCCCACGTCGGCCGGTTCTTTGCTTTTCTGTTTATCTTTACCGGCGTCTGGCAGATGTTCAGCGGCAACTTTGGTGGAGGGCTTTGGATCGCCTTCATCGGCTGGTTCCTCGACAACGCGGCTTCCGGCCAGGTACACCAAGTGATGTTTCAGGGTCTGCTGGCGGGCCATAAGGTCTCGCAGGCCATGAGCAATCGTTGCGCCGCCGTTTCCGCAGATTTGACGCTGCAGGATTTGGTGGATGAACATATCCTTGGCAGCGGGCAGCGGTGTTTCCTCGTCAGCAGCGGAGACGACACCATCGGCTTGATGACATTGCACCGGATCAAGGAAGTGCCGCGTTCCGAATGGGCCACTACGAGTGCCGCCCAAGTCATGCTTCCCTGGGAACAGTTAAAACGCATTGATCCTGATACGGGACTGTGGGCTGCCCTCCAGAAGATGGACCGCGATGGAGTCAATCAGTTACCGGTCGCGCAGGATCACCATGTCATTGGCATGTTGAGCCGGGAAGATGTCATCACGTTCTTGCGTACCCTTCAGGAGTTGGGAACATGATCGACATGAGACGCGACGCTCGGGGGCCACAGTGAAACGTTCAACAGAGATTACGACGTTGTTTCTGGATGTCGGCGGTGTCCTGCTAAACAATGGCTGGGATCATCTTGCCCGCCGGCGGGCGGCGAAGCACTTCAAACTGAAATGGGCCGAGATAGAAGAGCGGCATGGCCTGAACTTTGCTATCTACGAGGAAGGAAAGCTCACGCTGGAAGAATACCTGAGCCGGGTCGTCTTCTATCAAAAGCGACCGTTCACCCAGGCTCAGTTTCGGCGTTTCATGTTTGCGCAGTCAAAGCCCTACCCCGAGATGATCGAGCTGGTCGCTCAGCTCAAGGTCCGGCACAGACTGAAGATTGCCGTGGTCAGCAACGAAGGGCGCGAACTGAATGCGTATCGGATTCACAAGTTCAAGCTGGATACGTTTGTGGATTCCTTCATTTCCTCCTGCTTCGTACATATCCGCAAGCCTGATGCAGACATCTTCCGGCTGGCGATGGACATCGCCCAGACGCCAGCCCGACAGGTCGTCTATATCGAAAACACCCCAATGTTTACCCAGATCGCGGAGTGTTTGGGGATTCGAAGCATTCTTCACACGGATTACAGGTCCACACGCGCGAAACTGGCTTCGTTCGGATTGCAGAAGGACGAAGGAGTCACCCATGAAACCAACTAGCCCACGCATCCCGAAGGTCAATGACGGTTCGTCGGGCATCAGTCCCGAACCTCCAGGCTCGGCGACCGATGCGCAGAATCCGCCCACTTCAGTCACTGATGCGGCGTCGGCTGACCCAGCCATACTCCAGGAGGAGTTGGCCGCACAGAAGGACAATTACGTACGCCTCGCTGCTGAATTTGACAATTTCCAAAAGCGCACCCAGCGAGATTCCGAGCAACAAGCCGCTGTGGAAAAGGAGGCATTCATCCGCGACTTACTGCCCATTCTTGACAATCTCGAACGTGCCCTGGCGTCCGAGCAATCGAGTTCCTCCGAGCCATTGCGCCAAGGTGTGACGATGACGCTGCAACTGGTTGGCCAGTTGCTCGGCCGCCACGGCATCGAAGCCGTCGAGGACATAGGGCGGCCCTTCGATCCTCACCGGCACGAGGCTATCTCCGTGCGACACGACCCATACCAACCCGATCAGATCATCCTCGAAGTGACTCAGCGTGGCTACTACCGTAACAACAAGGTCTTTCGGCCCGCCAAGGTCATTGTGAATGATCTGAGCTATTTCTCTGGGGGCAGCCATGCCCGTTGAATTCAAGGACTACTACGACGTCCTCGGCGTGGCTCGAGACGCCAGCGGCGAGGAAATCAAGAAGGCGTTCCGCAAGCTCGCCCGCAAGTATCACCCTGACGTGGCCAAAGACAAGACGACCGGGGAAAAGAAGTTCAAGGAACTCAACGAGGCCAACGAAGTCCTCAGCGACCCAGAGAAACGGCGAAAGTATGATAAGCTGGGAGCAAACTGGAACCATCCGGAACGGCAGTCGGCACGGCCGCAGGACGGATTCGGTGGAGGTTACGAAGAGGCTTCGGAATTCCATTTCGATGGCACGGGTTTCAGCGATTTCTTCGAACAGTACTTCGGCAGTCGCGGTCGTCCAACCGGAGGTTTCGGCCAAACCTGGACCAGAGGCATGGGCGGCACGCCAGGTCCCCAGCGGGGGCAGGATATCGAAGGTGACATCCTGGTGACGCTGGATGAAGTCCTGCACGGGTCGACACGTACGATCCAGTTGCAGCGTATCGATCCGCACACCGGGAAATCGACCACGCAAACCTTGAGCGTAAAGATCCCACCGGGTGTTCGGGAAGCACAGCTCATCCGTCTCGCAGGCAAGGGACAGGAGGGTCTTACCGGAGGTGCCCCAGGAAACCTCTATTTGCGGGTCACATTCGCCCAGCACCCCGATTACCGTGTGCGCAGCGCCGACCTGTATTACGATTTAGATCTGGCCCCCTGGGAAGCCGTCCTGGGTACCACCGTTGACATCCCCACACTAGATGGAACGGTATCCTTAAAAATTCCGGCGGGGACCCAAGCCCAACAGCAGTTGCGTTTACGCGGAAAAGGCTTACCCACACGCAACGGCCAACCAGGCAACCTGTATGCTGTCGTGAGCATCCAGGTCCCGGCCCATCCAAAGCCGGAACAAAGAACACTATGGGAACAGTTAGCCAACAATTCAGACTTCAATCCAAGGCGAACCTCATGAGGAAACAAGTAGTTCTAAACAGCCCCCCACCCCAATCGCTGGTATTGTTTCAGCCGAAGCCAGGTGTTTTGTACAGCCTCGACGCGACGGCACATCTTGCGGGTATCCCCCGCCGTTCCATTTTGATCTATTATCGTGCCGGTCTAGTACAGCCTGTCATGCAACCACCGTATGGCGTGATGGAATTCACTGAAGAGGCGATTTATACGCTGCGGAGAATCGAGCAATTGCGAACCGTTCACGACCTCGATCTAGCCTGGATTAAAACCATGTTCGATCTGCTCGATGAGGTGGAGCGTTTGCGCGCCGAGTTACGCTTTTTGCGTAACTCTTGAGAAGGCGAACACACGCGAGGCTTATACCCTATGGCGAAGAAACTCAATCAAGCCTGTGTTTTGGCGATCAACGGCGGCTCGTCGAGCATCAAGTTCGCTCTGTACCAGGTTGGCGACGTGCTGGAGCGAAGGCTTTATGGGAAGATTGACCGTATCGGCCTGAGCGGGACGAATCTAACGTTTCACGAGTTGGGTGGAAAGCCGCAGGCCAGTCGCAGCCTTTCCGGCGCGGATCACAAATCGGCAGCGAGTCTCCTGATGGATTGGTTTGAAGCGCAGAGAGCTTTCGCTTCGGTCAAGGCCGTGGGACACCGAGTGGTACATGGCATGACGTATTCTGAGCCGGAACAGGTCGCGCCGGAGTTGATTGATGAATTGCATCGCATCACGCCGTACGACCCGGAGCATTTGCCGCGCGAGATTGAACTGATCGAGGCGTTCCGCCAGCGTCATCCGAGACTGCCCCAGGTGGCCTGTTTCGACACGGCGTTTCATCACACCATGCCGCGTGTCGCCAAGTTGCTGCCAATTCCGCGACGCTTCGACACAAAAGGAGTTCAGCGCTACGGTTTCCATGGTCTGTCCTATGCCTATCTGATGGAAGAACTGGCCCGTCTCGGCGACCCGGCGGCAACGACTGGTCGCGTAATCCTCGCACATCTCGGCAATGGCGCCAGCCTGGCCGCCGTGCGAGACGGCAGAAGCGTCGATACCAGCATGGGCTTTACACCCACCGCAGGATTGGTGATGAGCACCCGCTCTGGCGATTTGGACCCTGGCCTGGCACCGTATCTGGCGCGAACGGAGCAGATCACCACAACCCAGTTTTACACAATGGTCAACCACGAGTCTGGGCTACTCGGCGTGTCGGAGACCAGTCCCGACATGCGTGACTTACTCGACTGCGAAGCGCAGGACGTGCGGGCGGCGGAAGCGGTAGCCCTGTTTTGCTACCAAGTCAAGAAATGGATCGGCGCATTCGCGGCGGCGTTGGGTGGCCTGGACACGCTGGTGTTCGCGGGCGGTATCGGAGAGAATGCGCACACGATCCGCGCCCGGATCTGTGAGGGGCTGGGATTCCTTGGAATCGAACTCGAAGCGAAACGCAACGTAGCGAATGAAGGTGTGGTTTCCGCGACGACCGGCCGGGTTGCGGTCCGCGTCATTCGCACGGACGAAGAACGCATGATCGCCAGGACAGTCTGCCGCGTTCTCGGCCTCCCAAGCGAAAAAGAAACGGGCCATGACGACGAAGAGAACTAACCTCAGGGACAGACTGCAATGATGATGGTCGTTGGTAATCTGGTGCACAACGTCTGGCACGTTGCTGCCATCGGACTGGGGTTGCTTCTCTCTGTGTTGGCGACAGGGCATGTGGTCCTCCACAAGCGTGACTCGCGCGCCGCCATCGCTTGGGTGGGTTTTGTTTGGTTCGTACCCCTGGTCGGCGCTGTCATGTACTTCATCTTCGGAGTCAATCGCATTCGCCATAAGGCCGCTCTGCTGCGGGCGAACCTGGAGCGGTACCGGGCACAAGCGGCGCAACCCGAAT
>Ga0272443_10007904_pt1 | contig 10028 bp, 6 predicted proteins | sample SSMAcet12_FD_193581 | JGI IMG/M metagenome (GOLD analysis project Ga0272443, IMG submission 193581) | Marine sediment archaeal communities from Little Sippewissett salt marsh, Falmouth, MA, United States - SSM-Acet-12 | ecosystem: Environmental > Aquatic > Marine > Wetlands > Sediment ... | reverse complement strand
GGCAGGGGTGGGTGACCGAGTTCCTCGATCTCTTTGGGCGATGGCAGGTCTCTGAGGTCCTTCAGGTCGAAGAGTTCCAGAAACTGTTTGGTGGTGGCATAGATCAGGGGTCTGCCGGGCATCTCACGCCGCCCCAGCACGCGCACGAGTCTGCGATCCAGCAGCATCCGAAGAATGCCGCCGGAGTCGACGCCGCGGATCTGCTCGATCTCGTGGCGGATGATGGGCTGTTTGTAGGCGATGATCGCCAGCGTTTCCAGCGCCGCCCGGCTGAGGCGCACCGGGTTTGGCTGGAGCATCCTCTTGATGACCTCGCGGTACTGGGGCTGCGTCCTGAACTGATAGCCGCCGGCCACCTCGCGGATCACAAAGCCACCGTTGCGCTGGCTGTACTCCGCCGCCAGGCTTTGAAGCGCCGCGCGGATCTCACGGCTGTCGGCCTCGGGCAGGAGCGCCTGGATGCGGTCCACCGCCAGGGGGGTGGCCGCCACCAGCAGCAGGCTTTCGATGATCGCTTTCAGGTTTTCCATCAAAGGTAATACAGGCGGATGATGCCGGTGGGCAGATGCTGAGTCACCCGGATCAGGCAGAGTTTGACCATTTCCAGGACCGCCAGAAAGGTGACGATGACGTCGCTTTTATCGCTTTCCGGCACGAATAGCTCGCTGAAGGTGATCGACCCCTTGGCCTCCAATGCGTCCACGATCTCGCCGATGCGCTCTTTTATCGATATGCGCTCGGTGCTCAGGTCCACCCGATGATCCGGGGCGATGCTCTCCAGGATTCTCTGAAAGGCATCGATCAGTTCAAACAGCCCCACCTGAATCGTTTCGGCCTCCGGTTCGGGCCGGTGCCCGGCGGCATTCTGGGGGCGCACAAAGGTGTCCTCGCCCAGCAACTGCCGCCGGGCCAGTTCCTCGGCGGCCTGCTTCATCTGGAGATATTCCAGAAGGGGACGGGTGATTTCCAACCGGGGGTCCTCATCGCCATCCGGGCTGTGCGCGGGCAGCAGGGTGAGAGATTTGATATGCGCCAGGGTGGCGGCCATCAGGAGAAATTCGCCGGCGAAGTCGATGTTCATGCGTTTCAGCCAGTCCAGATACTCCAGGTACTGCCGGGTGATCAGGGCGATGGGAATATCGGTGATGTCCACCTCATTTTTTCTGATGAGGTGAATCAACAGGTCCATGGGGCCTTCGAACACGTTTTCCAGCTTGACCTTGTAGGGATCCTCGGACATGGCAGCGGGTTACCCGACAGGCTGAATTCCGATGGCGGCCCGCAGCCGCTCCAGGAAAGGTTGGCTGTAGCGGCGGGCCTTGGCGGCGCCCGCCCGCAGGACGTTTTCAATGTGGCGCGGGTTCCCCAGAAGCGCCTCGTAGCGCCTCCGGGGCTCCTCCAGGAGGGCGTTGAGGTACTCGAACAGCAGCTGCTTCATCTCGCCCCAGCCGATCCCCCGGGCATAGCGCTCCCTCAGCGCCGAGGATTCCGCGGGGGTGGCAAAGGCCTGGTAGATTTGAAAAAGGGTGCACTCCTCCGGATTTTTGGGCTCTTCCGGCGCCTGGGAGTTGGTTTTGATTTTCATGATCAGCTTGCGCAGTTTTTTTTCGTCCACAAAAAGCGGGATCGTGTTGTTGTAGCTCTTGCTCATCTTGCGACCGTCGAGGCCCGCTAATACCGCCGTTTTTTCATCCACCACGGCCTCCGGCAGGACGAAGTGCTCACCGAAAAGATGGTTGAAGCGCCCGGCGATGTCCCGGGCCATTTCCAGGTGCTGAATTTGGTCTTTGCCCACCGGGACTTTGTGGGCGTTGAACATCAGAATGTCGGCCGCCATCAGCACCGGGTAGCAGAAAAGCCCCATGCTGACGCCCTGGTCGGGGTCCCGCGACTGGTTGGCCTCGTTCTCGGCGACCGCCGCCTTGTAGGCATGGGCGCGGTTCAAGAGCCCCTTGGCGGCCACGCAGGACAGGATCCAGGTGAGCTCCATCACCTCGGGAATGTCGGACTGGCGGTAAAAAATCGAGGTCTCGGTATCCAGGCCCAGCGCCAGCCAGGCCGCGGCCACTTCCATGGTGCTGCGTTTGAGGCGTTCCGGGTCCTGGCACTTTACCAGGGCGTGATAGTCGGCCAGAAAATAGAAGGACTGGCTTGCGGGGTCCTGGCTGGCCTCGATGGCCGGCCGGATCGCGCCCACGTAGTTTCCCAGGTGCGGGCTGCCGGTGGTGGAAATACCCGTTAAAACGACTTGCTTGTTCATCGCTGGTTCCTAAGATTCGGGTTCATGGGGTTCGTGGGGTGCATGGCCGCCTTCGGGTTCGATGGGGGCGGCCCGATCTGCCGGGGTCGGTTTGGGTGTCGGCCGAAGACGGCGGGCCACGAAGGCACGCGCAAAGGCCAACTCTTCCTCCAGGGATTGCAGCCGGCCGTCCAAACGGGCCGCCAATACCGCCTGGAGGGTATCCCGGTAAATCGGACCGGGCGCGACGCCCATTTTTTTGAGGTCTTGGCCGGACATCTCCACGGCGGTGTTCCGCAGTTGGGTGAAAAAAAGGGAGATGGCGCGTTTCACCTGCTTCGAGCGCGTAATGGCCATCAGGTAGAGCAGCGGTTCGGTTTTGAGACCCGAGAGCTGGTTGAAAATCTTGCTGTTCTTCAGTGGGGATTTGCGTTCCAGCCAGTAGAGGCAGCGATCGGCTTCAAACCGGTCGCGGGTGAAAATTCTCTGGTAGCGGGGTGCCAGCTCCAGGCGGGTGCAGATTTCAGCCGTCGTGGCGGCGTCGCAGCTGCGGGTCAGTGCCAGAAAATAAACGGCCCACTTCATATAAGATTCCCCCAGGAAAAGCAAATCATACCAGGACAAAACGCCGGTAACGGCATTCAGATCGCTGATGAGCTCTTTGGTGAGCAGGATCGAGGGGTGAATCACCTTCAGGAGGTCGAAGTCGTTGAGACGCACCACCGCCGGCGCGGGGGTTTCTTCCTGCAGGATCTGACGCAGCTCCGCGAAGACCCGCCGGCCGCTGAGGCGGCTGAAAAAATCCATTTTGACGGCGTTTTGAATCAGTCCCGCGGTCAGCTTGCCGATGGAAAACCCGAAACGCTGCTCGAAGCGGATCGCCCTGAAAACGCGGGTGGGGTCCTCCACGAAACTGAGGTTGTGCAGCACCCGGATGACCTTGTCCTTGAGGTCGCGCTGGGCGGCGAAAAAATCGATCAGGGTGCCGAATCTGCCGGGGTCCAGCCGGATCGCGAGGGTGTTGATGGTAAAATCGCGGCGGAACAGGTCCAGTTTGATGGAGCTCATTTCCACCGTCGGCAGGGCGGCCGGGAACTGGTAGTACTCCATGCGGGCGGAGGCCACGTCGATTTTGAAGCCATTGGCAAAGGTCAGCACGGCCGTGCCGAACTTGGCGTGGGTGTGCACCCGAGCCCCCACCATTTTGGCGTATTTGCGGGCGAACGCGATCCCGTCGCCCTCGATTACGATGTCAAGGTCGTCATTGGGCCGATAAAGGAAGAGATCCCGCACAAAGCCCCCCACCACGTAAGCCTGAAAGCCTAACTCATGGGCCACCTGCCCGATGGTCCGCAGGCTTTCAAACAGCTGCGACGACAGGCGCTCGCGCATGAACTTGAGCACCGGCCGGGAGCGCCCATCCCGCGGGTCCGATCGCAGGTCGCCGTCGCGGTTTGTCCCCCGGTCGGACTGGCGCACCAGGATATTGAGCAGGTCCGTGCGGGTCACCACCCCGGCAATCGCCTCGTCCACCATTACCGGCAGGATGCGCTGTTTGTTCTCGATGATCTTGTCCTGGATTTCGGTCAGATCCGCCTCCGGTCCGACCGTGGCCATGTCGGTGCTCATGTACTCGTGCACCGCGACCGCGTCCAATTTGTGGTAGAGGGCCTTTTCGATGATCTGGCGGGTGATGAACCCCACCGGGGCCTTCCGCCCGTTTTGCTGCCGGGTGACCACCAGGGCATTGACGTTGTAACGGGTCAGCAGCTGGCCGGCTTCGCGGCAGGACGCATTGCAGTCCAGGGTGATTGCCGGGGCCGACATCAAATCCCGCGCCCGTCGCCGGAAGGCCACGCGCCGGAACAAAACCTCGAGCAGCAGGTGCTCGGCCTGCACCAGGGTCTTGCCCCGGATGGTGGCGGCCGCCGCATAGGCGTGCCCTCCGCCGCCGAGGGCCGCCAGAATCTCCCCCACGTTGACCTCGGAAACCCGGCTGCGGGCCACGATGTAGATTTTTTTGCCCATCCGCGCGATGGCGAAAATGGCGTTGAGTTTTTCCATTTTCAGCATTTTATGAACCAGAAGGGCGAATTCGGGAATGTAATCATCGGTTGAAACGCTGGTCAAGGTCAGTTCGACGCCGTTGATGCTGTAAGGTTCCGCGGCCTGAATCATGTCGTTTAGAAGCGCCACCTGGGCCGGGCTGATCTCGCGATCGATCAGCCCGGCGACCACGTTCAGGTTGGCCCCCTGGTTCAGCAGAAAGGCGGCAGCCTGGAAATCCTCGGCGGTGGTGGAGGGGAAGGTGAAAGAGCCGGTGTCCTCGTAAATCCCCAGGCACAGGATGGTGGCCTCATCCGGGGTGATGGCGATCTGGCGCTCCTGCAAAATCTTGGTCATTAGGGTGACGTTGGCGCCGGTCAGTTGATGGACCTCGTGGTGGCCGCGGATGTCGTTGGCCATGGCGGGGTGGTGGTCATAGACATGGATTTCGATGTCGGGCCGATCCAGTAGTTCGGCGAATTTGCCGATCCGGTTGGGCTGACGGGTATCCACCAGCACCAGGCGTTTGATGCGGCTGAAATCGATCTCCTTCATGTCGGCCATGTTGAGAAGATAAACCATCGAATTGATGTAGAAGTTTCTCAGGTTTTTCTCCTGTGAACCCGGAAAGGCGACCAGTGCCCGGGGATAGAGTTTCTGGGCCGCCAGCAAGGACGCCAGCGCATCGAAGTCGGCGTTCATGTGGGTGGTGATGACGGTGGGCTTGTCGCTGGTGTCTGGAATTTCAGCAATCATTTGATGGGAGGCTGATGGGGATCAAAAAAACCGTGAGTTTAAATGGTTACCGTTTTGCAACCGATAAAACCATAGGCACAGTTTGCCGGGTTAATCAAGTTCGGCGTTGAGCCGCCCGGGCGGGCTGAGCGAGACCCCTGCGGCGTTAAAGCTGGCCGGGGCTTGCTCCGATAACTCTATTACCCCATTTCCCCATTGGGATCCGGGCACCCCCAGACCTGCGACGCAGCGCCCTGCCGGGTGCCGGGGACAATACCGCTGCGGCGGCTACCACAGCGAAATTTCTCCCATTTCAAGGAGGTTGAACATGACGGTTTTTGTTTGGGAAGGAAAAAACAGAAGAAACGAGCTTCAAAAAGGGGAAATGGAGGCCCCGAACCCCGAGACCGTCAGGACCAACCTCAGCCGCTTGCGCATCACCCCCTCGAAAATCAAACGAAAGCCCAAGGACTTGTTCGCAAACGTCTCTTTTCTGCAGCCACCGGTTAAAGAAAAGGACGTGATCCTTTTTGCGCGCCAATTCTCCACCATGATCGATGCCGGCCTGCCCATCGTACAGTGTATCGAAATTTTATACGCCCAGCAGGAGAACAAATCCTTCAAAAGGATCCTCAAGGAAATCAAGGAGGCGGTGGAAAGCGGGTCGACGCTGGCCGAAGCCCTCAAGAAGTATCCCAAGGAGTTCGACGACCTGTTCGTCAACATGGTTGCTGCCGGTGAGGCTGGCGGCATCCTGGACACCATCCTGAGGCGCCTTGCGGGTTACATGGAAAAGGCGTCCAAATTGAAAAAAAAGGTCAAGGGCGCCATGACCTATCCGGCCATCACCCTGCTGATCGCCGTGATCGTGGTGGCGGTCATCCTGGTGTTTGTCATCCCGGTGTTTCAGCAGATGTTTGCGGATTTTGGCAGCGAACTGCCGATCTTCACCCAGATGGTCGTTGGGGCCAGCAATTTCGTCAAAAGTAAAATTCTTTACATCATCATTGCACTGGGCCTGTTTGGATTTGCCTTTCGAAAATTCTACAAGACCAACAAGGGCCGCCAGATGGTGGACAGCCTGGCCCTCAAGGCGCCGGTCTTTGGCGTCCTGATCCGCAAGGTGGCCGTGGCAAAATTCAGCCGCACCATGGGCACCATGCTGGCCAGCGGTGTGGCGATCCTGGAGGCCCTTGATATCGTGGCCCGCACGGCCGGCAACAAAACCATCGAGAGCGCGGTCTACAGCGTCCGCTCCGGCATTGCCGAGGGGCGCACCATGGCCGACCCGCTATCCCAAAGCGGGGTGTTCCCCTCCATGGTCTGCCAGATGATCGCCGTGGGTGAATCCACCGGGGCGCTGGATGCCATGCTTGAAAAAATCGCCGATTTCTATGACGATGAAGTCGATCAGGCCGTCGAGAACCTGACCTCCATGATCGAGCCCTTCATGCTTCTCTTTCTGGGGGTCACCATCGGCGGGCTGGTCATCGCCATGTACCTGCCAATCTTCAAAATGGCCGGCGCCATCAGTTGAGCGGCGCTGCGATGGTCTGCCGCCAGCCGGATGAGGCGGGCCTGCCGGAAGGGGAGAGGGGCGACCGCGAGCCCGAGTGTCGCACCTACCATCGGCTGAAATGGCTGACGCTGTGCCGTTTGGTCTTTTCGATCCTGCTGCTGGGCTCGACCGTTTTACTCCAGCTGGGTGAAGGGTCCTCCTTTCTGGCGCGGCCCCTGGTGGCGCTCTATGGGCTGACGGCCGGGATTTTTCTGCTTTCATTCGTTTACGGGATTTTGCTGCCGCGGGTCAGGCGAAAAATGATGCTGGCCTACGTGCAGCTCATCGTCGACACCCAGATCGTCACCCTCATCATCTTTCTCACCGGCAGTTTCTCCAGTCTTTTCCCGTTTCTTTACATGGTGGTGATCATCTACTCCAGCATGCTGCTCTACCGGCGGGGCTGCCTGGTGGTGGCGACCTGCTGCGCCGTGGGTTATACGCTGCTGGTGGGGTTGGACTTTTTCGCGTTCCTGGCCTCATTCGGCCCAAGCGCCAACCCGTCCATCGCCAGCTACGGGGGCGGCTACGTGCTCTACAAACTGGGCATCACCGTGTCGGCCTTCTATGCCGTGGCGATCCTGAGCTGTATGCTTTCAGAGCAGGTTCGCAAAAGCCGCATGGAGCTGCAGGCCATGGCGGACCATGTCAGGCGCGTCAAGCGCGTTGCGGCCATCGGTGAAATGGCGGCCGGACTGGCCCATGAAATCAAAAATCCGCTGGCCGCCCTGACCGGGTCGATCCAGCTGCTGCGCGAGGATCTCCACCTCGCCCCCGATCACCAGCGTTTGATGGCCATCATTCTCAGGGAGGCGGACCGGCTGAGTTCGCTGGTGACCAACTTTCTGCTGTTTGCGCGCCCCCCGGTGGCCAAGGCCAAGCCCATCGATCTTGGGCCGGCGCTTCTGACGGCCATCGAGCTCTTTGAAAAAGACCGCAGCTTCAGCGGCCGGATCGCCGTCCGTAAAGATATCTGCCAAGGGCTCTGGGTTGAAATGGATCCCATGCATCTGCAGCAGGTCTGCTGGAACCTGCTGCTCAATGCCGCCGAAGCCATTGCCGGCAACGGCCAGGTGCGCGTGGCGGTCGCCGCCAGCGGCAAACGCCACGTCTGCGTGCGGATTTCCGATGACGGCTGCGGCATGTCGGCGGCCACCATCAAGTCGATTTTCGATCCGTTCTTTACCACCAAGGCCACCGGCACCGGTTTGGGACTCTCCATCGTGCAGCGCATTCTGGAATCCTATCGCACCCGTCTGGATATCGAAAGCAAACCCAACTGCGGCAGCACCTTTTGCTTGACCTTCGATCGCATTTCCCCGCCAACTTGTTCTTGACACCCCTGACCAAATAGGTTAGCAAATTTCGCTTAAACTTCACCTTGCAACCGGTAGAGCAGCCCCTCTCCGGCTTTTTTTATCGCCCAAAATGGATCCGGTGTGCGCCCGGCGTGCAAAGATCGGTTCAGAGCAAGACCCGGGAAAATCGATGAGCAGTGAACAGAAAACCGGTTTGATTGAGAAAAGACGCGAAAAGCTGGATGCCCTTAAGCAGCAGAACGTCACCCTGTTTCCCAATGACGTCGCCGTCAGCCACACGGTGGCGGACATCCTCGGTCTACTGGCCCAAAACCCGGGTAATCTGGCTGAAGATGGGCCGGTTTTTGCCGTGGCCGGCCGCATGATGGCCATCAACAAATTCGGCAAGGCGGCCTTCATTCGTTTTCGTGATCGCACCGGACAGCTTCAGGCCTATGTGCGCAGGGACCGGGTGGGGGAAGCCGATTACGCGCTCTTCAAACAGCTGGATATCGGCGACTTCGTCGGCCTGCGGGGCGGGGTGTTTCAGACCCGAACCGGCGAATGGACCCTGCTGGCCGATGAGATCCGCCTGGTCGCCAAAGCGACCCGCCCCCTGCCCGAAAAGTTTCACGGCTTGAAGGACCCCGAAAAGCGCTACCGGCAGCGCTACATCGATCTGATCATGAACCCCGAGGTGCGGGACATATTTGTCCGGCGCAGCCGGATCGTCCAGGCCATCCGGGATTTCCTGCTGCAACGGGATTTTCTTGAAGTTGAAACCCCCATGATGCAGCCCATTCCCGGCGGGGCCGAGGCCACCCCCTTTGTGACCCATCACAACGCCCTGGACATGGACCTCTACCTGCGCATCGCCCCCGAGCTCTACCTCAAGCGGCTGGTGGTCGGCGGTTTCGAGCGGGTGTTTGAAATCAACCGCAATTTTCGCAACGAAGGCATCTCCACCCGGCACAACCCGGAATTCACGATGCTCGAATTTTACCAGGCCTACGCCACCTATCACGACCTGATGACGCTGACCGAGGAAATGTTCCGTTACGTGGCCCGCGAGGTGCTCGGTGCCGAGACCTTCCAATACCAGGGCGATCGGGTGGACTTGAGCGGCCAGTGGCGCCGCATGACCCTGGCCGGGGCACTGGAGCAGCTGGGCGGGGTTCCGTCCGGGCTTCTCAAAGACAAGGCCGGTTTGCTCGCCTTCGCCGATCAAAACGGCGTCAAGCTCTCGAAAACCGGCCGCCTGGGCAAGGTGGTCACCAAGCTTTTCGACGTCCTGGTGGAGCCCAAGCTGATTCAACCAACCTTTATCACCGGCTACCCGGTGGAGGTTTCGCCGCTTTCGCGTCGCAGCGACACGCAGCCTGAGCTCACCGAGCGCTTCGAGCTGTTCATCGCCGGCCGTGAAATCGCCAACGGGTTCTCGGAGCTCAACGACCCCGACGATCAAAGAGGGCGATTCATGCAGCAGGTCCAGGACCGCGAAGCCGGCGACCAGGAGGCTCACTTCATGGATGCGGATTACATCGAAGCCCTGGAGTACGGCATGCCGCCGACGGCCGGGGAGGGGGTCGGCGTGGACCGCTTGGCGATGCTGCTGACCGATGCCGCTTCGATTCGGGAGGTGATCCTCTTTCCCCACATGAAGCCCCGGGAGTAGCCGCCGGGCAACGGCCTGTCGCCCCGGGCCGGTGGGCGTTGCGCGGCCTCAAAGCGCCCCAGACGAAGTGACATCCGGCGGGCAACCTCGACAAACCCTCAAATCGGGTCTCAATGTCCTTCGAAACTTTCATAGGCGGCCGGTATCTCAGGGCGAAACAAAAGCTGACCTTCATCTCCCTCATCACCTTTCTTTCCGTTGCCGGCGTCACCGTCGGCGTCATGGCCCTGATCGTGGTCATTGCGGTCATGGCCGGCTTCGAATCCGATCTGAAGGCGCGTATTCTCGGCATCGAATCCCATCTGGTGATCGCCCGCCAGGACGGTGCCATGCCGGATTATCGCCAGGTGCTGGCATCCATCGGCGGGACCCAGGGGGTTCGGGCAGCCACCCCGTTCGTTGCGACCCAGATCATGCTGCGCTCGGCGTCCAGCGCCGCCGGCGCGGTGCTGCGCGGAATCGACCCCGACACCGCAG
>Ga0272443_10007903_pt1 | contig 10028 bp, 9 predicted proteins | sample SSMAcet12_FD_193581 | JGI IMG/M metagenome (GOLD analysis project Ga0272443, IMG submission 193581) | Marine sediment archaeal communities from Little Sippewissett salt marsh, Falmouth, MA, United States - SSM-Acet-12 | ecosystem: Environmental > Aquatic > Marine > Wetlands > Sediment ... | reverse complement strand
TGGTTTTTGTTGAATTGATGGTGGAAGAAGGTGATTCAGTTAGCAAAGGTGATACGATCGCAACCGTTGAGTCTGTAAAAGCTGCAGCAGATGTGGTATTTCCTGCATCGGGTACGGTTCAAGCAGTAAATGAAGCGTTGGCAGATAGCCCTGAAGCATTGAATACTGACCCATATATCACGGGTTGGATCGTAAAGATAACACTTGATGATCCTTCAGAACTCGACGACCTGATGGATGCAAATAGTTACATATCCTTTAACGCAGAACGCGAGGGATAAATAATGTTTACCCCCCATACCTCACAAGAAATTGAGGAAATGCTTAAAGCGATTGGGGTAAATTCAATTGATGATTTGTTTGAAAAAGTTCCGGAGTCGCATCGGTTTCCGGAACTTGATCTTCCTGAACCATTAATGGAAATGCAAATCCTTGATGAATTAAATGAGATCGCTTCAGCGAATGCCTCAGCAGATTCTCTAACATCATTCCTGGGCGCAGGCGCTTACAATCATTACATACCAGCTGCGGTTGATATGCTATTAAGAAGAGGGGAATTTTATACTGCCTATACCCCCTATCAGCCAGAAGTATCCCAGGGAACACTACAAGCCATATTTGAATTCCAATCCCTGATGAAAGAATTAACTGGGATGGATATAAGCAATGCCTCACATTACGATGGGGCAACTGCAACAGCAGAAGCTGCGAACATGGCATATCACTTTTTCCGCGGAAAGCGCAAGAAAATTGTGGTCTCAAGAGCGGTCAACCCACAATACAGAGCCACCTTACGCACCTATATGCAGGGGCTGGATGGGGTTAAGGTTTTTGGGGATGATCCTGAAATTGGTCTCAATACAAAAGCCAAGAAATTCACAGACCTGATTGATGGGGACACTGCTTTGGTTATTGTTCAATATCCAGATTTCTTTGGAAGAATTATTGACTATACGAATCTGGTAAATATATCACACGGTCAAGGCGCATTAATCGCATTTGTGTTTAACCCCACAGCTCTTGGGATACTGAAACCTCCGGGTGCGTTTGATGTCGATGTTGCAGTTGGCGATGGACAACCGTTGGGAATCCCACTTTCATATGGCGGACCCTATTTAGGGATTTTTACGACAAAAGAAAAATATGTCCGCAAAATTGCGGGAAGACTTGTAGGAGAAACAGTTGACGAAGAAGGGCAACGAGCTTATGTACTAACACTTACAGCTCGCGAGCAGCATATTCGTAGAGAAAAATCAACCTCGAACATCTGCACAAACCAAGGTTTAATGGCACTTGCTGCTACGATTTATCTCAGTCTGTTGGGTAAAAAAGGCTTCAAACAGGTCGCTAATCTGTGCTATCAGAAGGCACACTATACAGCAGATCAAATATCAAAAATTGATGGTTTTGACCAGATTTTTTGCGACACACCTTTCTTCCATGAGTTTGTAATTAAAACACCAAAACCTGTCAATATGATCCAATCACATTTACTCGAGCACTGGATACTGGGTGGCTATGATCTCGGGAAGGATTATCCTGAATTAAAAGATCACCTCTTGCTTGCTGTAACAGAAAAATTGTCAAAGGTGGATATTGATGACTTGGTAATGACATTGCAGGAGGTGATCCATGACTGAAAAAACTATTTACGAACTCTCCATACCGCAACGGGTTGGTGTTTTATATCCCGAACCAGATGTCCCAGCCACATCTTTGCCAGAGCGTTTTAGGCGTGATACTTTGAACCTACCAGAACTTTCTGAATTGGATGTCATTCGCCATTTTACCAACCTTTCCAAACTAAATTATTCGATTGACAGCGGTTTCTATCCATTGGGCTCCTGCACAATGAAATACAATCCTAAGATAAATGAAGAGGCTGCCAGGCTTTCTGGCTTGGCAAATACGCATCCGCTGCAACCAATTGAAACGGTTCAGGGCAACCTGTACCTCATGTTTATGCTGCAAGAATGGCTTCAGGAGGTCAGCGGGTTCACTCAGGTTTGCCTCAGCCCTGCAGCTGGCGCACAAGGAGAACTTGTCGGTGCCTTGATCATTAAAAAGTATCACCAACTCAGGGAGGACCATAAACGCATAAAAATTCTGATCCCTGACTCGGCACACGGTACAAATCCTGCCACTTCATCCATGAGTGGATTCAAGGTTGTCCAACTGCCCTCTGATGATCGAGGGAATGTGGATATTGATGCTTTGAAAGCCGAATGTGATGACACTCTGGCGGGATTGATGCTGACCAATCCAAATACGCTCGGTTTGTTTGACGAGAATGTAGATAAAGTTATCCAAATGGTTCATCTAGCAGGTGGGCTTGTGTACGGTGATGGTGCGAATCTAAATGCTTTATTAGGTATTCTTCGCCCCGGTGATCTTGGTTTTGACATCATGCATTTCAACTTGCACAAAACCTTTTCTACACCACATGGCGGCGGCGGTCCCGGATCTGGACCGGTAGGCGTCTCAGAAGTTGTTGCGGATTTACTTCCAGGGCCTATTGTCGTTGAACTCGAAGAAGGCGATGAGGAAACGCCACCTTTCTATGGCTTTCATTGGCCCGAAAATACCATTGGTCAGATGAAAGCTTTCTATGGCCACTTTGGTATGCATATTCGCGCATATACCTACATGGCAATGCTTGGTGCCAGAGGATTGAGAGATGTTGCAGAAAAAGCGGTTCTCAATGCAAACTATTTAATGTCAATAGTCAAGCAGGACTACAACCTGCCCTATGACCGCACCTGTATGCACGAATTCGTCGTTGAAGGATGCTGGGAGGATGCGCCTGATATTCATGCCCTGGATATCAGCAAACGTTTAATGGATTATGGCTATCACCCCCCCACCAATTACTTCCCACTGATTGTGCATGAAGCATTAATGATCGAACCTACTGAAACAGAATCCAAGCAGACCTTGGATGCCTTTGCTGATGCATTGAAAGCAATCGCCAAAGAAGCTCATGAAAACCCTGAATTACTCCACGGTGCACCCTATACGACACCTATCCGTCGCTGCGATGAGGTAAAAGCAGCTAAAGATTTAGTTCTATGTTGTTGGATACCTGAAGACAAATAAGGGCTGAGAACGTTGTAAAAAAGGCGTTGGTTTATTCTCCAACGCCTTTAGATTAATCTTTTAAAATGAGGCTGACTGGACAGTGATCAGACCCCATTATCTCTTGATGAATCACCACATCTTTGGCTCTACCAGCTAATTTCTCTGAGACAAGGAAATAATCCAACCGCCATCCAACATTATTCTGCCGTGCATTAAACCGGTATGTCCACCAGGTGTATTCTTCACTTTCAGGATGTAACAATCGATACACGTCCACAAATCCATGTTCCAGATATTTATCTACCCAAGCGCGCTCTTCAGGTAAGAATCCTGTATTCTTTTCATTTTGTTTCGGATTAGCCAGGTCAATTTCTTGGTGAGCAGTGTTGAAATCGCCAGTAATAATGATGTTTTCCCCATTTTTATGAAGATCATCACAGATTTCAAGTAATTCTTCATAAAACTCTAATTTAAAGGCAACACGTTTGTTTCCTTGGCCCCCATTTGGAAAGTAAATGTTAAATAATGAAAATTCCTCATGTTTGGATTTGATAACTCGGCCCTCTGCATCAAATTTTTCTATCCCAATGCCTGGCGTAATTTCAATGGGCTGTTTCTTAAAAAAGGATGCAACGCCACTATATCCTTTGCGCTCTGCGGAGTGCCAGGTCGATTGATAACTATCAATAGTTGCTTCTTCATCGGTGATCTGATCAAGTTGGAGTTTTGTCTCTTGAATACATAGTACATCTGGATCCACATCTGATATCCATTTGAGGGCATCTTTCCGTAAAATTGCTCGATAACCATTCACATTCCATGTTGTAATTTTCATTTACAACCCCTTTCATATCTATAGCGTCGTATGGTAAACTTGTTATTTGATTTTATGAACTCAACCCAATGATTTTACTCAGCCCTGGAGAATTTATAAAGGGTATCTTATGAAAAATACAAACAATACATTCACAATTCGGATAATCTACCTAATTTTATTAATCGGATTCACTTTAATCCCATCAAATGTTTTTGCTGCTAATACCGCGCAAGAATATCCCGAATACATTATTCAACAAGGGGATACTTTAGATTTAATTGCCCGAAGGTTTGGCATTTCACTGGATGAATTACAATCCATAAACGGCTTAACAGATCCTAATTCAATCAACATCGGACAACGATTGATCATTCCAGGTTTGGAAGGCATCTCAGGGTTATTGATCTCTGAAACTATCCAATATGGAACATCTTTGAAGACTTTGAGCCGGCAGTATCAAACAAATCTGGATAATTTAATTGTTCTCAATCATCTCACCAGTCCATCAGAGACGATAACAGGTGTCGACTTTCTGATCCCAATTCGTGATGGTGTTGAGCCATTATTGCCAATACTAACCCTTAATAAGGGTAACACGGCGATAGAGGCTGCTATTTTCACTGATATTTCCCCATGGCAGCTGATGAATCTGAATCAAACCTCTGGAACTTGGGATATTATTCCAGGGGAAACGCTGTATGGCATCTATCAAGAAGAGGATGAGAATGATCATTTTCAGACAGGTGTGACAGAAATCAGCTTTAATGCATTGCCATTCGTCCAAGGTGAAACGATGGAAATTCACATTGAAACTGATGCGATTGCAGAAATAAGTGGCTCATTTGCTGGTGACCCACTTGTATTCTTAAGTGAAAACAATACAGACTATTATATGTTTTATGGTATTCACGCCCAAGCCGATACTGGGGTTTTTCCATTACAGATCAATGTCAATTTTTCAAATGGCGGTGAACAAGCATTTAATCAATTGATTTTTCTTGAACCTGGCGGTTATGGTGCTGAATATGTGACCAACGTTCCTGATGAATATCTTGATGCGGATGGAATTGCAGGGGAAGACGAATTTCTGGAACCAATTCTAAATCGGGTCACAACGCAAAGATTTTGGGATGGACAATTCCAGTACCCTGTGGATGAACCCTGCATTGGCAGTTCCTTTGGACTGCGTCGAGATTATAACTCAGGTAATTATTTTTATTACCACACAGGAATGGATTTCCCGATCTGCACAGCTCAAAACTGGAACGTTTATGCGACTGCTGCTGGTCAAGTGGTTGTAGCTGAAGAACTTTTTGTTAAAGGCAATGCGCTTGTAATTGATCATGGTTGGGGGGTTTATTCAATTTACGCGCATTTGTCAGAATTTAACGTTAAGGTCGGAGATTTCGTTCAACCAGGAGATTTAATCGGTTTAATCGGGAACACTGGGCGGTCTGCAGGCCCCCACCTGCACTTTGAGATCGATATACTGGGAACGCCTGTTAATCCTGAAACCTGGCTTCAACAGGAGTTTCCATAAGTTGAAGGTTAAAAATAAAAAGCACTCAAAAAGTGCCTTTTTTTCAATGCGCTGGGAGGGAATCGAACCCTCACGCCTCTGCGGCACGTGGCCCTCAACCACGCCTGTCTGCCAGTTCCAGCACCAGCGCTTAAGCAGAAGTAATTATATCCTGCTCAGTATGAATGTCAAGGAAAGATCTGTTCGTATGATAAGGAGTGACCAATGACCATTGTATTAGATGCTATGGGCAGTGATGATCGTCCTGAACCTGAAGTTCAGGCAGCAGTAACTGCATCAAATGAGTTTAATGAAAAGATCATACTTGTTGGAGATGAAGCAGCATTAAAGCTAAGACTTTCTGAGGTTTCTGGGGATAAATCACAAGTGGTAATCAAGCACGCACCTCAAACCCTGGATATGAGTGACCATATTCTTGAAGCACGCGCCAAGAAAGATAATTCAATGCGAATAGGCATGGAATTGGTGAAATCTGGTGAAGGAGATGCATTTGTAACTGCCGGAAATACAGGAATGGCTATGTATTATGCCAGAAAAACCTTTGGAGACATCCAAGGAGTGATGCGTCCCTGCCTATGTGCGTTATTTCCTGTTAAAAATGGCAAGGCTGTCGTCTTAGATATTGGCGCTAATGCAGAATGCCGCCCAGAGTTCCTGGTCCAATTTGCTGTGATGGGCAATATTTATGCCCAATCCATGCTGGGAGTTTCAAGTCCAAGGATCGGTTTGCTCGCAAATGGTGAAGAAGAAGGTAAAGGCAATAACCTTGTTCGGGAAACCTATCCGCTTCTTAAAGATTCAAACCTAAATTTCATTGGCAATGTTGAAGGTAAGGAATTGTTTGGCGGCATGGCGGATGTGGTCATAACCGATGGCTTCACCGGGAATGTCATGCTCAAGTCAACAGAAGCGGTCGCCAAATTGATCATAGAAATATTAAAAGATGAATTAATGTCATCATTCAGGACAAAGATAGGTGCGATGCTTGCGAAACCAGCTTTCAGCAAGATCAAAAAACTCCTTGACCCAGCAGAGGTTGGCGCAGCCCCCCTGTTGGGAATTGATGCTCTGGTCTTTGTCGGTCACGGACGATCCGATGCTAGGGCAGTCGTCAGTTCAATCCGCGCTGCTAAACAAGCAGTAGATAAAAATCTTTTGCCAAATCTACGCGAGGCAATCTCATCCAATATCAACTAAACTAAAAAGAGAGTGAAAATGAATCAAGTTATCAACGAAAAATTAATTAATCGGAACAAGAAAATTGGAAATATCACATCAATATTAGGAATAGCAATCTTGATCGCTGGTCTGATCTTGAATTTTCAACCCACAACGGTCAACACAATCCTTTCATTCACAGCGCTAATAGTAGGCTTCGTAGTGGCTCAAATCAGCACGTCTTATGTCAATCGTTTTGGTCGAAGCCCCCGAATGGATGAAGTATTTGGTGAAAATCTGTCAAAATTAAATAATGATTACACTTTTTACGTTTATAGCAGCCCAATCCCCATGCTCCTGGTCGGTTCATCAGGACTGTGGATTCCAATCCCTGTGTCTGCAAGTGGAGAAATTTACTTTGACAAAAAATGGAAGCAGCGTGGTGGCTCTTTCCTCTTTAAATTCTTTGGACAGGAAAATATAGGCAAGCCAACGATCGAAGCAGTAAACAATGAAAAAGTGATTCGGGAATTTATTAGTCAGCATCTTGACGAGTCTGAAATGCCGCCAATTAACGCAGTCTTGGTTTCGATGAACCCAAAGGCAATGATCGGGGATGTTGAAAATGCGCCGTTACCGATTGTAAAACCTGATGGACTCCGACGTCACATCCGGCGAGTGGATAGAAAAGCTGAAACTGAAATTTCACCGGAAATATTGGCTAAGATCAATGCAGCATTAGCGCAAGGTAAATGAAGCCAATTTTGTTCTAAGCGTCTTTCAAACCAGCATATTTCAATAATTCTTCGATTTCATCCTGTTGAAGATATCGAAAGTTTCCAGGTTGAAGCTTCCCCAATTGAATAGGTCCAATTCGAATTCTATTTATTTGTCGCACAGGTAAACCAATCCGTTTGCCTGTGCGACGAATCTGACGGTTCTTTCCCTCCTGGATAATAACCGTCAGCCATGCACCCGCTTTGGTGTATGACTTAACTTCAATTTTCGCTGGAAGCGTTCGATAGCCATCCTCCAGCACCACTCCACGTCGCCAAATTGTTAATTGCTCTTCATCCGGTCTTTTAGTGACACGGACCTCATATTCTTTATCATGCTCATAACGAGGATGAGTCAAGCGGTTAGCTAATTCTCCATCATTGGAAAGTAAAACCAATCCCGACGAATCATAATCCAAACGCCCTATTGGATAAAGGTGTCGCTCATCTTTAACCAGGTCAAAAACTGATGGCCGATCATCATCAGGCGCATTTAATGAAAGCATAAAGCGGGGCTTATTTACAGCAATATAGACTTTCTTTTCAGGCTTTCCGATCAACTGCCCATCAAGACGGATCTCATCCTTCTTGGGATCGGCTTTGTCGCCTAGACTAACGATCTTTCCATTAACCTTAACACGGCCAGCCTCAATGAACTTTTCGCAACCTCTCCGAGAGCCAAAGCCAGCTCTTGACAATAATTTTTGAATTCGCTCTTCAGTCATTATGTTTTTAGTAATTCCTTTGTACCATTCTCGTTGATATTGAATTCCAGTGCGTCAAAGTCTACAAAAGGCAAGGATTCCAACGTTTCTAATCCAAAATATTGTAAGAATTCAGGTGAAGTCCCATAGTAGATCGGCCTGCCTGGCGTGTCTGCCCTTCCAAGTTCTTCAATCAATCCCTTTGACAGCAAAGTGCGCATCACGCCATCGCTGTTCACGCCTCGAATCACATCCACTTCAGGCCGGGTAACCGGTTGTTTATAGGCAATAATCGCCAGGGTTTCTAAAGCAGCCTGAGACAAAGTATTGGTTGTTTCCAATTCTAAAAATGATTCAATTGTTTTACTGAACATCGGATCTGTCATTAATTGAACCTTGTTCTTAATGCGCATTAAACGCAATCCATGACCAGCGCTCTTAAAATGCATCTCCAGTTCGTTTAAACATTTCTCTACGTCTCCATCGGATAGCTCGAGTGTTTTGCCTAGTTGATACTTGCTCACCATACCGGATGATACGAACAATAATGCCTCAATTTTTGCAGTAGTATTTGATAATTGATATTCTTCCATAAGATAATCTGATCCCATATAAATAATTTTCTATGAGATTATACTCTATTACAGAACGTTCAATGAACTCGATCCGATGCCCTTATGATAGTGGGATTGATTACGTTTCTCAATGTTGACCTCCTACCACCATCGATGACAAATGCGGTAAGATATAGAGCGTAAAGATGAAAAAATTATGATGAATATTCAAAATAGCTATTCCTCCTGAAATGAAATTGGTTAGCCAAAAATATTTTAGCAATGAAAAGTTTTGCAGGTTTAGTATTTTTGGGATAATTTTCCATCGAATAAAATCATAAAATGGCTGAAAACGAAAAGTTAAGCGGTAAAAAGGGAACTGCACCAGTAAAAATGATCAGGAGTAAAGAAGAAAGGATCAGATTCTTAAAATTTTTGGTGGTGGGATTATCCGGCGCTGTTGTTGATTTTGGATTATTGAACCTCCTCCGGCAGATATTAAATGTCCCACTGGTTTGGGCACAAGCTATTTCCTTCGTTTGCGCTGTGACCAATAATTTTCTTTGGAACCGTTTTTGGACCTATCCCGAATCACGCAGTAGAACAGTCCAGAAACAATTAATTCAATTTTTTATCATCAATATTATTGGCATCATGATCCGAACCCCTCTTTTGCCATGGTTAGACAAAATAATTTTCAGACTGTTAAATCAAATCGATTTAGCTTTCCCACTGTCGAATCAAGTGATCAGTCAAAATATCGCTCTTGCCATCAGTATTTCAATCATCATATTATGGAATTTCTTCGCAAATCGATTTTGGACTTATAACAACGTTCCTATGGGAGAAAATTCTGATTGAGAAACAACCGATACACAAGACACCATAATGAATAAGGAAGGGCAAAGATGACACTTTCACATTCTGAACGATTAAGAATGACATTGGCGGGAGAAAAGCCAGATAGAATTCCAGTAGCTTTTTGGCATCATCTTCCAGTGGATGATCAAGATCCCAAGAAATTTGCTGAAGCAGTTATCGCATTTCAAAAACAATTTGACTTTGATCTTGTAAAAATTACCCCAGCATCCTCTTATTGTCTGAAGGATTGGGGGGTGATAGATGAGTGGCAAGGAAGAGATGAAGGTACAAGGTCATATTCACATTATGTCATCAAACATCCTGAGGATTGGGGTAAATTAAAAATACTTGACCCTTACAAAAACCACCTTGGCGGACAATTAAAGAGCCTTGAAATCTTAAAAGAAGCTTTTGGTGAACAGACACCTTACATGCAAACGATTTACAACCCGCTTGCCCAGGCAAAGAATCTTGTTGGCGCAGAGAACTTGCTCTCCCATATTAGAAAATATCCTGAATCTGTTCATGAGGGTTTAAAAA
>Ga0272443_10007902_pt1 | contig 10028 bp, 9 predicted proteins | sample SSMAcet12_FD_193581 | JGI IMG/M metagenome (GOLD analysis project Ga0272443, IMG submission 193581) | Marine sediment archaeal communities from Little Sippewissett salt marsh, Falmouth, MA, United States - SSM-Acet-12 | ecosystem: Environmental > Aquatic > Marine > Wetlands > Sediment ... | reverse complement strand
GATATCATTAATTACATGGGAAAGGCGTTTTTGAAAGTTTAAATTTTACCGGATCGTAAAGAACCTTTTCCAACTTGCAAACCTTGAAAAAAATGGTTTTATCAGAATATGTTCCAGTGAACAATATCATCCAATGATTTTCTCTTTTTAGCAGGTGCTTCAATATTAGGATAACCAAGTGGAAGTAAAGCAACCGGCTCAATATGATGTGGAAGTTTAAATAAGTCAGAACATTTATGTACATCGAAATTACATACCCAGCAAGTTCCAAGTCCCAGTTCTGTTGCCTGCAATGTCATATGATCCACCGCAATTGAAACATCAATGTCAGCTGAATCTTTTCCGTCTGAGCTTCTTTTCCATGATTGACTGTGGTCTGAACAGGCTATGATAATTGCCGGGGCTTTTCTTATCCATTCACGTGGATATACTTTATGTAATTTTTCCAAAACCTTTCTCTCTGTTGCAACAATAAAATGCCAGGGTTGAAAGTTTACTGCAGATGGCGCTATTCTTCCGGCTTCCAAAACTTTTAAAAGTTTATCTTTTTCAACAGGGATGTCTTTATAATTTCTTAACGAAAAACGCGATTTAGCCAATTCCAGGAATTCCATAATACAGTTTTTTTATTTAAGGTTCAAAATAAAAGTGAAAGCAAATTAAGCATTTTGTTTTAGAATTTCATTTTAAAAATCGCTTTAATAATAATTTGTAACCATAAAAATCAGACTCCCTTAAAGACTATAATTATCAAGGCTTTTGACAAGAAAAAAAGGTGTTTAAAAGCATCGGTTTTTGTTGTATCATGTTTGAAAAATATGCGTCATTTGCGCCGGATTTAGAAAACAATAACCAAAAAATGTTTAACCGAAAAATTTAAAAGTGATGAAAAAGTTGAATTATGTAACAATTTTAGTTCTTGGGTTGATTATTCTCTCAGTAACAACCAATGCCAATGGTGTTCGTAAAGAATTTAAAGCTTATGAAATTACCACAATAAACGATCTTCATGTAAGTAAAAAGGTACAGGCTATCTGGACAGTAAGCTATAGCAATGAAGAGGCTCCTGTTACAATTGTCAAAAGAAAAACTGCCGAAGGAATTGAATATGTTGTTCAGGGCAAATTTTTCGCAGTAAGTTACACTAATACTTCAAAAGGATTTGGTGCAAAGGCTGTAAGAAAATCCCGGACAAGTGTACCAAAACAAATTAATTATGCTGTAATTAATAAAGAAGAATTAGCACGTCAGGAAATTATTCTTCCGAACAAGGTTGAAGATGAATATGCGCTTGGATTAATTGCAAGTTATTTACCCGATCTTATTAACGACAATTACACGCATTTGTTAAATTAAACAGCACCTATATACTTACCGGTTTATAACCAGTTTTAAGGCTGTCCATATAAAGGGCAGCCTTTTTTATTTACTATTCGTAACGTAACGATTCTATCGGATCGAGTCTGGCAGCTTTTTGAGCCGGATAATAACCGGAGATTATTCCTACAACAAAACACATGACAACTCCCATTATAATCCAGATCCATGGAATAATAAAAGAAGTACCTATCAATACGGAAACAATGTTTCCAATTCCAATTCCCAATATTATTCCAAGAACACCACCTATCTGGCCAATTACAATGGCTTCAATCAAAAACTGTTGTTTCACTGTAATTCCCTTGGCTCCAATGGCTTTTCTCACTCCAATTTCCCTTGTTCTTTCCGTTACAGAAACCAGCATAATATTCATTAAACCTACTGCAGCTCCAAAAAGAGTAATTATTCCTATTATGGTTGCAACAAGTGTTATGTTTTTAATGTTGTCGAGAAGAATATTAACGAGGTTGTCGCTTTTTTCAATATTAAAATCAGTTTCATCCAAAGGATCAAGGTTCCTGACAACTCTAAACGTTGATTCAGCTTGTCCCATAGCTGCATCCATCAATTCGGGTTTTTCAACCTTTATCTGAATATCAAAGTTCATGTTTGGTCTTGAAAAATAGTTTCGTGTATTGGTATAGGGAATAAAACACGCCAGATCACTACTTCCTCCAAAACCGCTTCCTTTTTCTTTGAGTACACCTGCAACTTTATATTTTCCACTACCAATGCTAATTATTTTATCCAGAGGATTTTCGCCACCCTTAAAAAGATTTTTCGCCAATTCACTACCCAGTAAAACCAAACTTCTCCCGGAAATAATATCCTGGTTTGAAAAACTTCTTCCTTTTTCTATTTCATAACCTGCCGTAAATAAATAGTCTTCGTCAATTCCTCTTACGGTTATATTCGGATTGGTTTTTTCCGATCCATATTTTAGTGTACCGGTACCTGTTGCATAAACTGAAATTGCAGTTGTTGCAGGAAAATCAAAAAGTTCTTTAAATTCTTTCGCTTGATAAAATGAAATATAGGAATGGTTCTTTGTCCGGTATCTTCTGTTTCCAACCTGAACACGCATACCTCTGCTGGTAATGGAGAAAGTATTAGCTCCCATAAAAGTAAACTCTTTGGTAATTGAGTTTTTTATGGAGTCAATAGCAGTCAAAATACCCACTAACGCTGTAATACCTACAGCAATTATTAATACAGTAAGTATAGATCGTAACAAATTGGTACGAATAGACTGTAATGCGATTCTTATATTCTCGGCAAATAGTGTTATTTGACGCATTGTATTTTTTAAGTAAATATATAATATAAATAAGGATTTATTTATTATAAGTTTTATAAAGTAGTTCTCAATTACAAATCGCTTTGCATAAATATTGATTATTAACAATTTGCCGAACATCTAACGAATTTGTTCGACATTTTCCATGACTTAATTTTTTTTAACATTTTTTAAAGATGACCAATTTCTAACTTTCCAAACCTTAACAAATTCTAAATTTTTTGTTCAAAAAGGTTATAAATCAGAATTTTGAAGCCAAATCATTAATCCATGTTAAAATTCATAATAGGTTGTTAAATAGATTTTATCGAAAATGCCCCACTCCGTTTTTATTTGGTTTTTGTAAAAATTCATTTAAAATTAGCACCCTATTGATAGTGAAAGTTATGATTTATCATTTTCAAATCAGTTCACAAGAGTCTCAAAACTTCCGATTGGAAGTCAAGATGGATGAAAAACAATCGTTTTTCGATTTCCATACAATCATACAAAAAAGTCTGGGTTTTGAATCTCACCAATTAGCTTCATTCTTTATATCAGATAAAAGATGGAGAAAGTTGAAGGAGATTTCGATGCTTGACCTGGGAGTAAATGGCGTAGCATTTTATATTATGCAAAAAACAAAACTCGCCGATTTAATTTACTCCATGGATCAGAAACTAATTTACACATTCGATTTTTTAAACGACAGATCATTTTTTATAGAACTAACTGGAATTATTATGGAGAAAAATCTTAATGAACCGTTAGTCACCTTAAAACAGGGTGACCCCCCTGTACAAGTTCTTGGTGAAGAAATCGTTGAAAAGGAACCAGTTATCCATGTTGAGGAAGAAATAACCATGGATTTTGGAGAACTGGATGATTACACGGAAATATTTGGAGAAATGGACGATTTCTAAGTTTAGCCAATTAATAAAAAAATTCATGACTGTTCGATTCATTTGGGCAGTCTTTTTTTGTTCCTTTGTGTACCGTTTTAACTTCAGGATATGCCAAAATCGTTAGTAGTTCTTACCGGTCCAACAGGAATAGGAAAAACAGCTGTTGCAATAAAACTGGCTAAATACTTTAATACAGAAATTGTATCATCTGATTCCCGACAGATTTTTAAAGAGCTACGAATTGGAACGGCCGTTCCTACAAAACAAGAACTTTCTGCTGTTAAACACCATTTTATTCAATCTCACTCCATAACGGAGAATTACAATGCCAGTAAATTTGAAAGTGAAGCCATTCTTTTATTAACGCAATTGTTTAAAAATCATGATCTTATAATTCTTGCAGGAGGCTCTATGCTTTATATTGAAGCCATTTGTAAAGGAATTGATTATATGCCGGATGCTGACCCGGAGATTCGGACTGGATTAAAAAGGGAACTTGAAAACGATGGAATTGAAGGCTTGCGTCTTAAACTCAAAAAGTTGGATCCTGAATATTATAAAGTAGTTGATCTAAAGAATCCTAACCGGATAATTCATGCCCTTGAGATTTGTTTAATGACAGGAAAAACTTTTTCCTCGTTTCGAACCAATTCAAATAAAAACCGACCTTTTGATATTATAAAAATAGGATTGAATTGTAATCGTAATATATTACACGATAAAATAAACAGAAGAGTGGATTTAATGGTTAAAGATGGATTAGAAGAAGAAGCAAGGTCAGTATTCCCGCAAAAACACTTGAATTCATTAAATACTGTTGGTTATAAGGAGTGGTTTTCATATTTCGATGGAGAAATTTCAAGAGATAAGGCAATTGAACTTGTTAAAAGAAATTCAAGAAGGTATGCAAGAAAACAGTTAACCTGGTTTAGAAGAGATAGTGAAATGAAATGGTTTGAACCAAATCAGACAGAACAAATAATAAAATACATTGAAACCAAGCTGGAGAAATGAATAATGGTGAATTCATAATCAGAGTATATGGAATAATCAGAAATGAAAAGAACGAAGTTTTAATTTCAGATGAGTTTCAACTGGGAATAAGAATGACAAAATTTCCAGGTGGAGGTTTGCATTATGGAGAAGGTACACTTGATTGTTTAAAGCGCGAGTTTAGAGAAGAATGTAACGGACAGGAAATCGTAAATCCTGAACATTTTTATACTACCGATTTTTATCAGAAAGCATTGTTTTATAAAAATCATCAATTAATCAGCATTTATTATATGGCCAGGCTTAAAGAACCAATTTGTTTCAAAATTTCAGAAAAACCCTTTGATTTTGCAGAAATGAATAATGGGAATCAAAGTTTCAGGTGGATAAATATTAATGATTTAAACGAAACAGAAATAACTTTTCCAATTGATAAAATTGTTTCGATTAAGCTCAAAAAACAATTTGGATCAAAATCCTGATGTTCAACTAAAAAACAGACGTTTCTTCTTATTTTATCAACTTTTTATTTTAACCTTCAAATATAAAGTTTCGTACACCTTAAATATTAAACCGGTTAATAAAATACTTGTTGATTGCCGACAAAAAAAATAATAATTTAGCCGAATATTTGTATAATCTTTTAAATACTGTTTTATACAATTGAAAACAATTATAAACTGAGGAATAAAAGCGTGCAGCACTTTACAAAGGCAGAAATAAGGCATATAGAAGATCGATACGAAGATTTTTTAAAAGTGATTCGCGATAAATTCGATGAGTCCAGGTTAACCCGTATCGAAAAAGCATTTCGTTTTGCAAATGCTGCTCATGATGGTATAAAACGAAAATCCGGAGAACCATATATAATTCACCCAATAGCTGTAGCCCGGATAGTTGCCCTGGATCTTGGATTGGGAGCGACTTCAATTGTTGCTGCAATTTTGCATGATGTTGTGGAAGACACCGAATATCGGCTCTCCGACATTGAAAATATGTTTGGAGAACAGGTGGCAAGAATTGTTGACGGTTTAACAAAACTTTCAGGAGATTTTGATTCGAGACAAGCGCTTACGCTGAAAAAGATTTTAATGACACTTTCCGACGACGTACGTGTTATTCTTATTAAAATTGCGGATCGCCTGCATAATATGCAAACGCTTGACTCGATGAATGCCCAAAAAAAAATAAAAATTGCCGGTGAAACACTTTTTTTATATGTACCATTGGCGCACCGGTTAGGGCTTTATGCAATAAAAACGCAGTTGGAAGACTTAAGTTTTAAATATAAACATCCTGAGGAATATAATCAGATAAGCTATCTCCTTCATAACCAAGAAGAAAAACGAAATTACCTTGTAAACGAATTTATAAAACCAATTAACCAAAAACTTGCAAACGAAGATTTTGACTGTGAGGTAACACATAGACTAAAAACCAGTTATTCAATCTGGCAGAAAATGCAGAAGAAAGGAATAACATTTAACGAGATTTACGATATTCTGGCTATACGTATCGTAATAAAAGCAAAACCTCACCTTTCAGAAAAACGACAATGTTTTGATGTATTGTCGATTGTTACCGATATTTACAGACCGAAACCTGATCGCATCAGAGATTGGATTAATCTTCCAAAAGTAAATGGCTACGAATCATTACACGTTACAGTAATGGGTCCGCAGGGAAAATGGGTTGAAGTTCAGATACGAACAGAACGTATGGACGAAATTGCTAATCGTGGTTTTGCCTCCCATTATCGTTACAAAGATATTAGTACCTACGAAAACGAGTTGGAAACCTGGCTGGAACAAATAAAAGTTGTGTTAACAAACCAGGATATTGATGCGTTTGAGTTCCTGGATGATTTTAAGCTAAATTTATATGGTTCTGATATAAATGTATTTACTCCAAAAGGTGATATGATTTCTATTCCGCAAAATTCTACAATAATTGATTTTGCATATGAAATTCATACCGATTTGGGGAACAAATGTATTGGAGCAAAAATAAATCTAAAATTAGTTCCAATCAGTCATGTCCTTCAAAGTGGCGATCAGGTTGAGATTCTTACATCGGAGAATCAAACACCTAAATTAGAATGGCTTAAGTTTACAAATACAGCTAAAGCACGCGGTAAAATAAAAGCCGCATTCAAACTTGAAAAAAAGAAACACATCGAACGCGGAAAATCAATTATTGAAGAAGCAGTAAAAAAGGCAAATGCTCCCCTTACCGCTAATAACTTAAAGAAGATCATCGGACATTACAACCTGAATAACAAAGATCAGCTTTATTCTGAAGTTGGAATGGGATTTATAAAGCTTGATAATATTAACGAAATACTTGGGAAAAAATCAGAGAATAAACTGATAAAATACTGGAATATCACTTTTGGTGGAAAAAAGAAAGAAGAAGAAATAAAGGATAAAAAAAAGCTTAAGAAAATAAGTAATAAAGAAACTTTTATACTAAAGGAAGAACAGGACAACATCAGATACTCTTTAGCCAGATGTTGTAATCCAATTCCCGGAGAGCAGGTTATAGGATATTTAAGTGCCGATGATCATGTAAACATTCACAGAACCGGTTGTAAGGAACTGGCCAAATATATGGCTAACCATGGCGAAAGAATAATTACTGCAAAATGGACCAAGTTTAAAAAGCAGTCCTATCTTACCCGGCTTCAGTTAAACGGATTCGATCGTGTCGGAATTGTAAATCAAGTTACCAATGTAATTTCAAAAGAGCTAAACATTAACATGCGTTCCGTTAAGTTCGACACACACGAGGGTATTTTTGAAGGTGATCTTTTTCTTTATATACACAATACCGAAGATTTAAAAAACCTGACTACCCGTCTGAAAAAAATAAAAGGTATTGATAACGTATCCCGTATAGAAGAACTAAACGATTAATTTTTAACCATTCTAAAGAAAATCAAAAAAAAATTTTATTTTTGAACTTTATTTAAAATTGGTTTAATTATGAATAACCAGAAGACCAGAGAAACGGTAAGAAGTATGTTTACTGATTATCTGGAGAAGAATGGACACAGAAAAACACCTGAGAGATTTGCTATTTTAGACGAAATTTACTGTCGCGATGGGCATTTTGACATTGAATCGCTGTATATTTCGATGAAAAATAATAACTACAGAGTTAGCAGAGCAACATTGTATAACACAATCGATCTCCTTCTCGATTGCAAGTTAGTGGTGAAACATCAGTTTGGAAAAAACATTGCGCAGTTTGAAAAAGCTTTTGCTACTTTACAGCATGATCATATGATAGACACATCAAATGGAAAAGTTGTTGAGTTTTATGATCCTCGTATACGAGAAATAATTGAAGATGCATGTAATAAAAACGGATTTAAGCTTTCGCATCACACCCTTTACATATACGGGGAAAGTACACAATAAAATATTTTATACTCTTAAATCAAATAAAAATCCTCTGGTACAAGGGGATTTTTTTATGCCTGTTAATCAAAATAATTTGTACTTTTAACTGGTTAAATTGTAAGCCGTGAAAATTTGATCTTACATGGTTAAGTTTTCACGGTTTCGTATGTAAATAAAAAAATCACTAATGAAGGTAGATGTATTACTTGGCCTCCAGTGGGGCGACGAAGGAAAAGGAAAAATTGTTGATGTACTAACTCCAAAATACGATGTTATCTCTCGTTTTCAGGGAGGGCCAAATGCCGGACATACCCTGGAATTTAATAATGTTAAACACGTGTTACATACTATTCCTTCAGGTATCTTCAGAGACAATAAAATCAATATAATTGGAAATGGTGTTGTTATCGATCCAATTGTATTTAAGAAAGAAATAGATAAACTACTCGATTCCGGTGTAGATATCTCCGACAATCTCTATATTTCTAAAAAAGCACATCTTATTTTACCTACTCACAGAATACTTGATGCGGCTTCAGAAGAGAAAAAAGGAAAAACAAAAATTGGTTCTACCTTAAAAGGTATCGGTCCTACTTATAAAGATAAAATTGGTCGTGACGGGCTTCGTGTGGGAGATCTATTTCACAATTTTGATACAAAATATAACTCACGAATTGATAACCATAAAATTATGCTTGCAGAATTTTTCAGGTATGATTATGAAAGTATTTTAAACGAATGTGAGAAAGACTGGTTTGAAGGCATTGAAGTGATAAAATCTTTTAAGATTGTGGATAGCGAGCATATGATTAATCAGGCGTTAAAAGATGGTAAATCTGTTTTAGCTGAAGGTGCACAGGGGACTTTACTGGATGTCGACTTTGGCTCTTATCCTTTTGTAACAAGTTCAAATACAATTTGTGCAGGAGCTTGCACCGGACTTGGTATTGCTCCCAATAAAATTGGTCGTGTTTACGGAATATTTAAAGCCTATTGCACACGGGTTGGAATGGGACCATTTCCTACAGAACTTCTTGATGAAACAGGTAAAAAACTTCGGGATGCAGGTAATGAATACGGTTCTACAACAGGCAGACCTCGTCGTTGTGGCTGGCTCGATTTGGTTGCACTTAAATATTCGGTTATGCTGAATGGCGTTACTGAACTGATTATGATGAAAGGAGATGTATTGGACAACTTTGATGCTATAAAAGTTTGTGTAGGTTACGAAATTAATGGCGAGGTAGTTGAACATTTCCCTTTTGAATTAACAGATGATGTAAAACCTGTATACGTCGAACTTCCTGGTTGGCAAACAGATTTGACCGGAATAAAAGACCAAAATGAATTTCCTGAAGAGTTAAACAATTACATCAGTTTTATTGAAGATGAAATGGGAATACCGGTTTCAATAGCTTCAGTAGGACCAAACCGGGAACAAACAATTTTTCTCGATAATGAATAAAACATTTTGATTCTAGGCCAGTACCTGCTTGAAAAAGCGGGTTTTTTATTTTTTTAAAGTTCACTTCTTTTATTTAAATTATTTCTTAGTTACCTTTAAACATATGTAGTAAAGGGATTGAGAGATGTCAATTTTTAACAATCATTTGGGCCTCTACACCGACTTTTATGAGCTAACCATGGCTCAAGGCTATTTTTATCACAAAAAAGAGAAAAAGTCGGCTACTTTCGATTATTTCTTCAGAACTAATCCGTTTAATGGTGGGTTTACAGTTTTTGCAGGACTTTATGATTTTCTTGAATTATTGGCAAAATTTAATTACAGCAAAACTGATATTGAATTTCTAAAAAATCAGGGTTTAAAAAGTGAGTTTCTGGATTATTTAAAAGATTTCCGCTTTCAGGGCAATATTTTTAGTGTTAACGAGGGTGAAATTGTGTTTCCCAATGCACCGGTATTACGTGTTGAAGGTAACATTATTGAGAGCCAGATTATTGAAAGTCTTCTGCTTAATTTTCTGAATTTTGAATCACTGATTGCAACCAAAGCATTTCGCATTAAACTGGTTTCAGGAAATAAGATATTCTCAGATTTTGGGTTAAGAC
>Ga0272443_10007898_pt1 | contig 10032 bp, 10 predicted proteins | sample SSMAcet12_FD_193581 | JGI IMG/M metagenome (GOLD analysis project Ga0272443, IMG submission 193581) | Marine sediment archaeal communities from Little Sippewissett salt marsh, Falmouth, MA, United States - SSM-Acet-12 | ecosystem: Environmental > Aquatic > Marine > Wetlands > Sediment ... | reverse complement strand
GAATGAGAAGCACGTACTTGATAAATCTTAATATGGGCGGTTTCTACTCCTCTCCAATTACGGCTTATGGTGGCACGGAATATTGGACGGCTCATGCAGAGTTCAATCTGACAGATATATGGTGGCGTTTTATCGGATTGCCAACCTATGATAATCGTGGATTAGAATTAATAATCGCTGGCTCAACAGGTAGATTTTTCTCTGATAGAAGAGTCTATTATTTCCAAACAGGCAAGGATTATTACAGTGAAATTGGCTTTGGATTAAGCAGAATACCAGTATTTATTAGCAATGTAATATTCCTACGGTTTGATGCACGCTGGGGAGTTGGGCCTTTGGGTAGTGGCGAGTTTGGAGCAGGTGTGTTTATATCGCTACCCTTCTAACTTGACTTGTAGGTTAGTTTATTAAATATCAAACAATAGAAAACTAACAGCAAAACATATACGATTCAAATAATTATATTTCCCCTCTGGAAAGATTATGCAAATTTCAATCGTGGTATTTAGCTTAAATTTTCATATCTTTGATATTTCTAATAATACAATTAATTGCATTAGTAATGATAAGTAAATGGCAGACAACTAAGCGGGAAAAAGAGAAGGATCTAAAGATATTCAATCTAATATCAGTGGAGAGAAAGCACCCAGAGCAGGATAAACAAGGTAATTTTGTAGTCCTTGAATCGCCTGAGTGGATCAATATTATTCCAATTACAACTGATAATAAAATTGTTCTCGTAGAGCAATATAGACATGGTATTGATAGTGTAACTCTGGAAGTCCCAGGTGGCTTGGTAGAGCCAGGGGAAGATCCACGAATGGCTGCACAAAGAGAGTGTATCGAAGAAACTGGATATGCGGGACCAAATGATGCAGAATTGATTGGTATTAACCAACCAAACCCCGCCTTCCTTGATAATCTCTGTTATTCATATTTATGGCGGTCTTGCTATCAACAATTTGAGCAAAAACTTGACGGAAACGAAGATATAAACGTTGTTCTGAAATCTATAGATGAAGTAAAAAGCATGATATTGGATGGTACTATTAAGCATTCCATAGTTTTAAATGCGTTTTTCTTCTATTCACTGAAATATGGCTTATAATTAACTTGAAAAGAGATCTATGGGAAAGATAATTGCGATAGCGAATCAAAAAGGAGGAGTCGGCAAGACTACTACATCTATTAATCTGTCTGCTTCACTTGCCGCTGCTGAAAATCAGGTGCTTCTTGTTGATATTGATCCTCAGGCAAATGCCTCGAATGGCTTAGGAATTCTTACACGTGATCTGGATAAGACTATCTACGAAGTGCTAATTAATGGTCTTGACACAGAGGAAGCGATACTTGGCACAGAAATGCCAAATCTCAAACTGTTGCCCTCCCACATTAATTTGGTGGGTGCCGAAATTGAAATGGTTAATACTAAAGAAAGAGAAATGGGGCTGAAGAAAGCACTATTGGAAATCAAGGATAAATATAAATATATAATTATTGATTGCCCTCCTTCCCTCGGTTTGCTTACTTTGAATGCACTGTCTGCTGCCGATTCTGTGATGATACCGGTTCAATGCGAATACTATGCTTTAGAAGGTCTTGGGCAGCTTTTGAATACGATTTCCATAGTTCGCTATCGGCTAAATCCCAATCTTGATATAGAAGGTGTTTTGCTTACTATGTTTGATTCCCGACTACGACTTTCTAATCAAGTGGTTAATGAAGTACGCACACATTTTGAAAGCAAAGCGTTTAAGACAGTTATAAACCGCAATGTTAGGATATCTGAGGCACCAAGCCACGGCAAGCCAGTGCTATTGTACGATGCCTTAAGCACAGGGGCACAGAATTATTTAGATTTAGCTCAGGAATTGATCAAAAAGAACAAAGATTTTTTCAGTTAAGATAATTGATCTTCTTTATAGGACTTATAAATTATGCAAAAAGCAAAAAAAACTAAGCAGGGACTTGGCAAAGGACTCGGTGCTTTGCTGCCCTCAAGCATTGATATTAGTGAAAAGGGAATAAAATTCAGCTCTGATGAAAAAGAGCATTTATCCGGGCAGATCGCTCTTATTGATATTAATAAAGTGGAATTCAATCCATACCAGCCCAGAAAAGATTTTAACAAAAAATCCCTCGAAGATCTTACTAACTCCATAATGGAGCATGGCGTTATTCAACCGATTACTGTGAGGAAATCAGTTACAGGATATGAACTGATTTCTGGTGAGCGGCGATTGAGAGCAAGCGATAATGCGGGTTATACTAAGATACCTGCTTATGTACTTGAAGTAAAAGATGATGTGCAAATGCTGGAAATCGCTATAATTGAGAACGTGCAGCGGGAAGACCTGAATACTATAGAAATAGCTAACGGCTACCAGAGATTGATAGAAGAATGCAATTATACTCAAGAGCAGGTCGCTGTGAAAGTAAGCAAAGATAGAAGCACAGTTACAAATTTCCTTAGATTACTTCGGCTACCCGAAAAGATACAGGAAAGTCTTCGTAATAAAGAAATTTCTATGGGACATGCCAGAACATTGCTTGGACTTAGCAGCGAGGAAAGAATGCTTATCGCCTGGAAGCTAATAATCGAAAAGCATCTTTCTGTAAGAGCAACAGAGCTATTAGTGAAGGAAATCGAGCTTGGTAAATTCGATGAGAAATCGGGCAAAAAGAAGAAACAAAAGAAGAAAGACCCCAAAGAAAATGTTCCGCCAGAAACAGCAGCTATGTTAGAAACAAGCGAGAACAAACTCAGGCAGATATTTGGTACTCAGGTGAAGATACAGCCAAAAACCGAAAGCACAGGTACAATCGAGCTGGAATTTTATAGTATAGACGATTTCGAACGATTGCTCGATCTTCTTTCAAATATTACCTAATGTTAAATTTAAGAGAATCTACTATGACTGATAATAAAATGGAATATACCACAAATATTCGCGTTCGCTATGCCGATACCGACAAGATGGGCTTTGTATATAATGGTAAGTACTTAGAATACTTTGAAGTTGGAAGGGCTGAGCTAATGCGGTCTTATGGTCTTCCTTATTTGGCATTCGAGCAAGCTGGCTATTTTTTACCGCTAATAGAATCCCACGTGAATTATCGAAGTCCTGCTCATTATGATGATTTGATCCAACTGCAAGCTATTTATATCCCTGAAATAAGTGCAACCGTTAAGTTTAACTACAATGCTTATGTAAATGATAAATTGGTAGCTACTGGCTATACAGTTCATTCGTTTATGAATGCCAAGACAGGAAATCCGACTAAACCACCTGCTTTTTTTATTGATTCTCTAAAGAAATTAAAACTCATTTAAACTTATCAACGATTATTTTCGTTTATTAGGAAGTTATTAATTACTATTAGGAGAATAGCCAATGTCTATTACAAAAAAAACAGATAAAGATGAATATACAGTAATTGACATAGGGTTATTATCAGGATTATCAAAGTATAAATATCCTGTGCCTGGTTCTTCGAATGATATTGTTGGCAAATTATTCTTACAAGAAGCACTTGGACTTACCAGTGCAGAAATTTCAATAAATAGCATGAAACCCGGAGATTTAATACCGTTTATTCATAAACATAAAGAAAACGAAGAAGTATATTTTATAATCAAAGGGACTGGACAAATTCTGCTGAATGATGAAATATTCGATATCAATGAAGGAATGGCTATAAGAGTATCACCGGATGCAGAAAGAACAATAAGAAACAATTCAGGCAACGAACTGATATTCATTGTCTTCCAGGCAAAGAAAAGTTCAATCAACAGCAAACAAATAGAAGATGGATTTAGAATTGAAAAAGCACCGGTATGGTATTAGAGAATCGTGCATTTTAAAAGTTATCAATTATATCGAATTTTTGGATTATTTAATATGACAAACAAAACTATATTCTCACTTATTGTAGCTCTATTGCTTTCAACACAAGCATTAAGCGCTAGTACGACATCACCATTCCAGTTCCTTCGATACAATGGCAGTGCGAGAAGTGCTGCATTGGCTGGCTGTATGGTGTCCATGGCTGGCGATCCAAGCGCTTTGTTCTATAACCCGGCTGCAATAGCGACCGTTGATGAAAAGCGTTTTTCTGTTACATTTCTAAAGCATGTATTAGATATTAACAGCGGCAATGTGTCATATATCAGAGATTTTGAAGGTCTTGGCACTTTTGCTGGCTCTGTAGTCTATACAAATTATGGATCATTCGATGCTGCTGATGAGTTCGGGAATATAAATGGTACTTTCGGAGCTAATGATATAGCTTTGCAAGGCACTTATGCCAACCAACTCGATGAGAATCTTTACTGGGGAGCAACCTTGAAGCTATTATACATAAATATTGAGGATGAATCTTCCTTTGGCTTTGCAGTTGATGCAGGAATGCTATATTTACTGCCAGATGGTAGGACGAATATTGGAGCTTCTGTGCTGCATGTCGGCTCTCAGATAGTCGCTTATAATGATTTGTATGAGAGTCTGCCATTGGATATTCGTCTGGGAGTGAATCATCGTCTCGAGGGATTACCCCTTCTCGTTAATTTCTCTTTCCATCACCTTGCAGACCAGACAGATGCCTTTTTCGATAAATTCTCTAATTTTGCAGTAGGCGGAGAGCTTTATCTGGGAGAGAATCTTCAGGTACGGCTTGGATACGACAATCAAATCAGAACGAATACAACTCCATCCACTGATCGTGGTTTCTCAGGTCTTTCGGCAGGAGCTGGCTATAGATCAGAAAGCTTCGATATTGATTATGGCTTAGCACAATATGGTAGCTCTGCTATGTTACATAGATTTAGCTTGAGATTGGATTTGTAGCATTCTAACACTCTGATTTTTATTACTACTAATGCTCTCAGACGGGTTGTCTGAGCTAATCACTTCCACTACTTAAAAGTAGTGGCTATTGAAGAAAAATTCTTGAATAGCCACGTGCTTCAGCTCGTGGCAGAATAACCCAAGAATAATAATCCGGTCTTTAGCCAAACAAACTAATCACTCCACTACTTAAAAGTAGTAATTATTGAAGAGATATATTCTTGAATAGCCACGTGCTTCAGCTCGTGGCAGAATAACCCAAGAATAATAATCCGGTCTTTAGCCCAACAAACTAAACACTCCACTACTTAAAAGTAGTAATTATTGAAGAGATATATTCTTGAATAGCCACGTGCTTCAGCTCGTGGCAAAATATCCCAAGAATAATAATCCGGTCTTTAGCCCAACAAACTAAACACTCCACTACTTAAAAGTAGTGGCTATTGAAGAAAGTTATCTCACCACCACAAACTTCCTTACTTCCACTTTCTCTACGCATCGCACTCTTAGAACCTCCCCACTAAACCAAGTGAAAGTGATTGATTATATTGCGTTTGAAGAGTTTTGCTCTCGTCATAAAATACCTTTATTTTAGCAATTATTCCAAACCACTTCCATATTTTTATTTGAAACTCGTTATCAAATTCGATAGTCCATTTAGTCATATCCTCAAACGTGCCAAAAGCATCAAAGCTGCCTTTGTATGTTGTAGAAGAATCAATAACAATGAAAGTATTTGTTTTCAGTTCAATCCCGGATTCTTCTTTATATCTTTAGTCGTTCTGTCATCGGTCATTTGTGTATGATTTAGAGCCCCTAACTGCTTTGTTGATATACCCAGACGAAAATTTACAAAATCTCTATTGAGTTTATGTTTGTAAGAAAATCCTATTGCTTGCTGCGATGTTACCGGATCCCAAAAATTGGCAGTTCTTACTAAAATATTTTTCGAAATCCTGAAAGATTCTGTTAACTGAGTTCGAAAAGAGGCAGAAATATAAGGGTCAAGTTCCCATTTCATTGGATACTTGAGCATGATCTCGCCAAACAAATTATTATTTGTCGGCAAAACAAAATCCTTCTCATTCTTTTCGCTTTTATCCAACAGGAGACCTATGTCATACTTAATATTTAGCTGACAATCCAAAGTATCAATTGAGAGTTTTATCTTTGAATCCAAAGAGTTATTAATTTCAAAAGTCTGCCTCTTACCCTGCTTCCAATCCTCCACCGCAGTTTGCGAGAAAGAAAGTGAAAGCTGAGTTTGAGGATATATAGTATTTATGTTTAATAAGATAAAAGCAAAAGAAAGTAATATTGCTTTTAATAGATTCACTTTATTCTACTTCGTAAATACTTTCAAGACTGTCAATTTTCGTTTCCATTGATGTCTTAAAAGTATCGAAATCATTATATTTGATATTTTTCATATCATAAATACAATGTTGTATTTGTCCATTAAAATCCAAGTGGGTTGTCCTTCTAATAATATTATAAGAATTTTTATCTATAATAAGTTCATTCCAAGTAGAATATTTTTCGTTATATTCTTCATTAGTCCATTCTCGTTCTTGTTTCAAAATGAATTCTTTCTCATTATATGTCAAGGACACTTTTTTACTTGTGTCTGTTTTCATTTCTTCTAATTTTTCTATATTAAAAAAATAATTACCAAATTCATATACTAATTGATGTATTTCGCGAGAATTTGTTCTTTTATCTCTACCCTCATAAGGAATTATTTTTATTTGTTTTAATTTGTGGTTAATAATATGAATTGTTCTACCAGGATAATAATATTCATCAATCCCACTACGTCCATGGCTGTATATATAACAACAATTTAATATATCATCATCTAAACGATAATACATACAATTGTATGTTTTTACTATAGTATCTTGTTCGCCAACATGTTTAGTATGAGCACACATATCATAAGACATTGAATAATATTTATTATAATTTGATACTACACTATCTATAACAGATTCTAAACTATATTCTTCATGCTTTTCATTAGAAAATGAAGTAAAAGAAAACATAGCAAGAACAATGATGAAAAAATATACATATTTCATAATAAACTCCTAAAATAACATGAAAATTATTCATACAGCAAGTCAAAGATGGCTTGCTGTTATTAAAACTTCTAATCATCTGTTACAAATACAATATTTTCTGCATCAATAAATATTGCCCCTTCAGCAACATTGTCAGGAGGAAACCCATTTACCGCTACACAATTTTCACATTCTTCCTTATAACAGTCCCAGGCACCTGAATTGTTACTCCATGTACAACCACCTCCTTCTTGACAACAACAATCATAATTTTGACCGCCAGTTCATATGGTAGCAGATATTGCAGAACCACCAAAAGGCAATGTTTTAAAATTAGTACCACCCGATATAGAGAATACGGAATCAGAAACAGTTGGTGTATTAGAAGTTAAATTATACAAATATAGACCATCACCCGAAGTAGTTGCCCTTGTGGTTACAGTTACTTGCAGTGTATCTTGAGAAATCCATTCTAATTCATACTCAATTGTTTGACCTGTTGGGTCTCCATCTTCATCTGTAATTATGTTTGCATAAGTCGTACTCGTAGCATAAGTCTCAACTGTGAATAACACAGAAAACACCACTAAAAATATAATCATTAATTTCTTCATTTTAATTTCTCCTCGAAATTGTGTATTTTAATAATTCGTTAAAAGCAAGCAAGTCCCTGCCCTTAGGAGGTATCGTCCGGTGCGGGGATTTGTGATTTTCTACAGTCCTAAGTGTGAGGAAAATCCAAATTCCTTTGCAGTCATATACGATAGAGTAAATTATATTTATGTATATAAACCTGCCCACTGAGAATTTTTTTTAACTCAATATTTTCGTTTATCTACCTTAGCCTTTATATTATCTCATAGCTTTGCGTTATCAGTCTTTTTAAAACTCTTCTTATAAGGACATCCGAATATAAAAAAATAAAACAGAAATACAAATATTTTTTAATTAATTTTGTTCATTTTTCTACTATATTGCTGTGTAGTAATATAGAATATTATGTGGTTCGAATCCTTTTAGGATCACCAATTTTAGTTTCATTTTCCCTTATTTATAATATAGTTACGAGTTACTATTAATAATATCTCATATTTTATTTTACACGTATTTTGCACACAGATAATTAACTCATATTTTTAATAATACTTAAAATGTATAGTTGTAATAGTAAATAAAGAAAGAATTATTCACCTCAAAAGTCTGCCTTTTCCCCTGCTTCCAATCCTCCACAGCAGTCTACGAGAAAGTTAGGGAGAGCTGGGTTTGAGGATGTAAAGTATTTATGTTTAATAAGATAAAAGCAAAAGAAAGTATTATTACTTTTAATTGTTTCAATTTTAATCAATCTTTAATTGTTATTTAATAAATTGTGTAAAGGAAATATATATTATTGTTTAACTATTATACAAATATTTTGAATAATATCCCATAGTTCTCGTCTAACATACGTAACCAAAATAACCTTACCTTTTTATCTAAACGATAGCTTTCCCATGATTCACCTTTATCTGTTGTCCTGACTAATAGGCCTGAATCACCTACAGCTATAAAAAGTTTTTCGTTGGGATAAGCTGTTCCTCGAATCTTCGGTACAAATTTTTGAGTACCATTATTCCAATTTATCCATGCAGAATCCTTGTAAACATTTTCCCATGTCTTACCCGCATCCGTGGTTCTCCGGAAATAATATCCTCCCGCACCCCAATACTCTGCCCAAATCATACAGTTTGAAGAATCGGCACAATCGATTTCTAAATAATAACTTGATGGTTCCCATGGTCTTACATCAACCTTCTCCCAGCCCGGTGGGTAGGAAAATAAAGAAAAAGAGCTAATAATAATTATCAGTATTAATAATATTCTCTTACACATTGTTTTTTCCTTTTTATGTGGCAGCCGGTACTATAACCGGCTGTCGGTTAGGAAATTAATTAATTATTATTATCTTGTCATTATATAAAAATTTACCATCAATATCAATTCTGATGAAATACGTTCCCGAAATTATATCCTGTTTGATTGGGATACTAAGGATATTGCTGTTTTTATTTACCCGTTCTTCAAAAACAAGATTCCCAAGTAAATCATATAATGTTAAAGAAACTTCTCCTTTGAGTTTGCATTCCAAGTTAATAAGTATATCTCCATTATTTTTTTTATTACTAATAAAAACATTGCATAGATAGTTGTTAATATTGTTATTATCTATGTTTTCTTCCCACACCCCGGTCAGCTCCCTCGTATATTTATACACAGTATCACCCTGTAATATCGCATAAGCTGTTGTTGGTGAAGCAGCACATATACTTGATATAGGATAGCTGCTGCCGGATTTTGGGTCAATATTTACGAGTTGGTTTTCCTGCCAATTTTTACCTCCGTCAGTAGTAATTAACAGAAAAGCATGATTTGACTCAGCTATACCAAACTTATTATCATACATATCAATTTCGTGTATTCTATATCCTTTGTATTTTTCATATAACCTGTTTCTTTGTTCTGTCCAGCTCTTACCGCCATTGCTTGTATATTGTATCTCTTGAGTTGACTCCCAATAATTAGAGGCATTAAAATTTCCACCGCAAACCCAGCCCTCATTTTCATTTACAAAATCCATACCTAAAGATGGTTTTGGACCTTCCAAGGTGTCGCAATGCTCCCAGTTGTCATATATCATTAAAAATTTTTTTGTTTTCTCTCCTGAGTTATTGTCCTGATGTGTAGCAATTGCTGCAAATCTATTTTTGTTTATTAAATCAAATTTTAAAAAACCAATGATTTTGCCATTGTCTCTATATTTCATCTCATTCCAAGTCAAACCTCCATCTGTGGTTTCAAGTATGTTTAGTTCTCTGTCACCAAAATACTCTCTTTTGAATACTATCCCATAGTTCTCGTCTAACATACGTAACCAAAATAATCTTACTTTTTTATCTAAACGATAGCTTTCCCAAGTTTCTCCTTTATCGGTTGTTCGAACAACTAAACCAGAATCACCTACTGCTATAAACAGTTTTTCATTTGGGTAAGCAATTTCATTTATGTCTGGAACAAAATAGTAATTATTCTCATCATAAATATAAGCAGAATCCATATACATGTTTTTCCAAGTCAAACCTACA
>Ga0272443_10007896_pt1 | contig 10036 bp, 19 predicted proteins | sample SSMAcet12_FD_193581 | JGI IMG/M metagenome (GOLD analysis project Ga0272443, IMG submission 193581) | Marine sediment archaeal communities from Little Sippewissett salt marsh, Falmouth, MA, United States - SSM-Acet-12 | ecosystem: Environmental > Aquatic > Marine > Wetlands > Sediment ... | reverse complement strand
CATATAAAACACAATCACCATATAGCTCTTTATATATTGGATAATCGAACACAACACCTGGCTTTTTCATGCTAAACCCATCAATAATAGATTGACCAGCTATCCATTCTAATATTTGAGGATATACAACTAAATTACAATGATAACACAGCTCCATTTTTTTTCTTTCAGATGCATAAGGATAAAAAGAAACTTTTGGATCCATATTAGATGCCATAGCTTCTATATTCATCTTGTGTTCTTTCATAGAAAGTCCATAAACATGTTTGTAGTCTATCCCAAGCTTTTTAATAGCCATCAATAAATAGTCTGTACCCTTACTTTGGACTAGCTTATGACAACTAAAAATGTAATCAGACGAAGGCTTATCTATGGCAGAAAAATAGTTATAATCATATTTGCCAATATTAGAAGAATATACTAAATGTGCTTTCCTTCTATATCTTTTTTCAAATTCTTCACAAGATACAGAAGTGTTAAATATAACTGCATCTAAATCCAAGGCACAATTAAGCCAATAATAAAATTTTTGTGAATAGTCAAAATTATAATTTACAGTATCTTTTCCATTTATCATATGGACTGGGAATTCTAAGAAATTACATATCCCCAAACAATTGTGCTTATCTTTATAGTCTGCAACAAAATGAGCAACAGTATGGTTGGCCCCCAAAACCAAATCCATTTTTTCTTCTAGTAATAAAGAGTTGCTGTTATATTTACTGTATGGTATTTCTATTATTGTAAGATTTTTGTGGAAATCCCACTTCCCCATGTCTATTAAAAAGGGAGGACTTTGTACTAACCATACCTTATGTCCTAATTCTGCAAGACTCTGTGCTAAAACTCTTTCATGGCTAAATGTAAAAACTAATCCATTACCAAAAACCAATATATTCATTAATAAACTTCCGTTTTTGTTATTTCTTGGAATCTCCTCAAAAAAGACTTATATGCTTCGTCTGAAGTTAGTGGAGTACAATAGCTGAATTCTTTTTCAAAATCAAAAGAAAAATCTGTGTTTTTCATATCTCTAATATCCCAATCAAATATTCTCTTTGGCATAAAAGCTTGTGCTTCATAAATACATGCTTTAGTGTCCCACATTTTGACATTTTTTGGGATAGGGAACTCAATACCAAAAATCTTGCTAATATGACCCATAACTCTTGTTTCTAGTTCTTCATAATCTGGAAGAATAAGTTTAATAGGTCCAGGTATGTCTGATAAATAAGCCTCAGAAGCATCATGTAGCAATCCACACATAGCATATCTTTCTTCACAATTCTCACTAACCCATATGCTATGTTGAGCTACAGAATAAAACTTATGCAAATGCCCTCTAAATCTTGGTGTTAAAGACAAACTCCAAGCAATATCTTCTATATTAATAGATATTTCTTCTAAGCAATCTGGGTCAAAACAATGACCGTTTTTCGTTTGTATCCAATTACTCATTATTACCACCTGTTATTGATAATATTAATTATCTTTTCCAAAGAATGATTAAAAGTATATTTAGACATAGTTCTTTTCTTACCTGCTTCTGCAATGGCTACTCTTTCTTCTTCGTGGTCTAAATAATATAAAATCTTTTCTACACATTCTTGGGTATTACTATATAGTACAATTTCCTTATCTGGAACAAAAAATTCTTCAATGTTATTTGTCTTGTTAGCTAAAACAAATCCTCCACTACCCATCAATCTATATGTTCTAGCACTAAAATATCCATCAATTTCTGGCCATCCAGAATTAGAAATATTTATTTTAGATTTTGCAACAACAATAGAATGTTCTATATCATTAAATGTTGGTCTTCTAGTGTGATAAGCAGAAATAATATCATCATTAACATATAGTGGACCATATATTTTAGTTTTATCAAATCTCATACAAATCTTTTTAAGCAATGCTAGCCTATCTTGATGAACCATTGGATGTCCAACTTGCCCTATAAAACTAACATCAATATCTTGTTCATATTCACCAGATAAATCTCTAATAAATTTATCAACACCTTCTTGGACAAAAAAGGCATTAACGCCTTGTTCTCTAAAGGATTTAACCTGACCCCTACAAACTGTAAAAAAGAAATCATATACTTTCATTAGGTTGACAAAATCATTGTTTTCATTGCATATTTTATTATCAACGGTAGCATCAAATATCCAAGAACAAAAAATAGTATTTGGAGAAGATGCCTTCAGCTTATCAATATATTCTTTTGGATATGTTTCTCCATTTTTAAAATAAGCAACCAACATTAAATCTATTTTTTCAGCCTTAAGAATTTGTGGAACAAACTGCATACATTCTTTAAGGTGTCTTCTGTGGTCACAATAAAAAACAAAATGACCCATATCAGTAAGAGCATTAACTAAATAGTTATTAGTCTGTTGGTCATTTGGCATTGACAATAAAATATTCATTATTTCTCCAATTTATCTTCTATTACTTTTAATAATTTTTCTTTTTGGTTTTCATTAAATTTACCAGCCCACGTATATAATTCTTCAGAATAATTCCAATATAATTCTGGCCTTAAACATGTCTCAGCAGTATCTTTAATATCAATAAACGAGTCAACATTTGGAACAATTAGTTGGCCAATTGGATACCAACTCACATTAGCACCAACTATACATGGAACACCCATAAAAGCATATTCTAATGCCTGATAGCTAAATGACTCACTAAAACTACAAACAAAACCTAATTTATGTGAACCAATTTCTTTATAATAGTCTTCATTACTTAAATTGCTTTTTACTTCAAAAGTAAAGTCAAATAATTCACTATATAGGTCATATGGCTTAACATGTGAAACAACAATGTCTTCTTTTGGGGTTATCATGCTTATGGCACATAGCTGATTGGCTATATTTCTATGTTTTCTTAAATTATTGCCCAAAAAGCCATACTTGCTTCTGTCTTTGTTAAAACTAACATATGCTTCATTACCTAATTTTACAGGGGGCAAATAAATAAACCCATATTTTTCAGCCAAATATTCAGAAGAACATATACAGTTTTTTATTTCACCCTTTCCTATAAAATAATTTAGATTATATAAAATGGCAATCTCTGAAGAAACCATTGTGGCTTGCGATTCTCCAGAAGATAAATCTGCTTGACCTAAAGGCGAACAGAAAACATAATATTTGTTTTTTACAGAATAATTAGCAACTACTTCTTCTGGCAAAAACCCTGCAAATATAGCAAATTCCAACTCATATTTTTGTGTTTCTCGTATGTCGCCAACAAATACTATTTTATATCGGCTATCAATAGTCAATCCCTCTAAAAATCTATGCATACCCTTATTACGCATATTTTTTCTTAAAAATATAGTCACATTTTTATCCTATTTTAATATTTAATTTTCTTTGTTTTTTCTGTGCGAGGATAGCATTCCCACAAGTAATCCTAGACTCGTCCTCCTCAATCGACGGAACAAAAACTATAACGTCGTATCCAGCACTAATAAGAGAAGATTCTATCTCTCTATATGGGGAATATTCTCCGTACCCGCCGGTTGTATGGAGCCCATTTTTCTGACACGCTCCCGTTTCGTGCATGGGCGTTAATTTGATAAGATAATGGTCTGGACTGAAGTATTGGAGTAGTTTGTCAGGGTCTATCTCATACCCGGCCAATGCAAAGTTGAGAGTTATCTTTCTTCCAAGCGGAACAATCCCGTCCATTATTTTGTGAATACCAAACAGGGTGTTGGCATTACCAGAGAACATTTTTGTTCTCTCATCTTCATTTGTTGAATTGATTGATAGTTGCAACCCGGCCTCACCACCAAGAAGCCTGTTTTTCATACGCATCCATGTGTGGATAAATAATTTGAGCCATTGGTTATTGCGTGGCATCATCGTTGATACCACTGGATGTATGTGATATTCGGGGTCAATGTGAGTTTTAAACCACTTAGTAGCGTCCAATACATTCGGGTTCCATGTTGGTTCACCCATTCTCGCAAAATGAATGTTGAGCCGCTTGCTGAATTTAACTTCCGGGTGGATAGAAATACCAGTCAACACCTGTCCAATCAAGTCATTAAACGTTGCGTTCTTGCCGGGGCCAACTTTAGGAACATCACAGAAGGTACAATTCATTGAGCAACCGTATTGTGTGGAGATGGTAATAACCCACTTGTGTTCAAGGGGGAGAATATCACCATGCGGGACACCATTAACCTCCCGGTTTAACCCCATAAATGATGCCTTGAGATTTTTCTCTTTTCCATAATCTCCAATAGAGAGAAACTCTATCGGACCACGGGAACCGGCCCCGATAAGAATATTGCCGGTCGGGACTGCTATATTTTCTATTACATTCATCTTAACTCCCTTCCCTCATCATCGCCGCTCCCCGTCAACCGCAGGGGTACGCTTGCTGCGTCCGATGGTTATGCGAAAGTTCTTCCAGTCTATCTTGTCGGGGTGATAATAACGCCAATATGGGCACCTCATCACAGCATCTCGTCTCACCAGAGACCATATCAGGCGGTGGTGCTCAATCCTCTCCTGCGCCTTCGTCAGCTTCATTTGACCGCCTCCTTGCCCTGACGGTACGGGCACGTCTCGCGGTGGAGTAGACGCCAATTCCCAGATTTTAGTATCTCATTAAACCTCGAAAACTCAGTCTCTAACCCACAATGCTCACAACCAAATGAGTCCCGGTCATCATCCCACTCAAATGGAGATGTCGCAAGCAGTTCCGAAAGCAACCCCTCCAACTGCTGGCACAGGGCTTCGTAGGCACGGAGCCAGTGACGCCATCTTGCCATGTCATCGCCAGCGTCAAGACAACGAATAATGTTCACACGCTCCTCTTTCGTGATAGGCTCAGTCATCCCCGCCCCCTTTCTCGTGGTCGAGAGTTATACGCTCACGCAACACAATCTCATTTATGATCGGTTCATATCCGGGGTGATAATGACACAACTCTGCCGCCGTCGCTGTTCCCCCCGCCATGAAAAATATCGACACCTTAGCCGTCATTGTATTTACGTCGAATACCTTTCTGAGAGCCATCAATTCGCGCTCCTGTGCATCACCTAGCTTCATCTTTACCTCCCATAATCTGCTCGGCCAGCGCGTACAGGGCGGCGCATGGGGTGTCAGCAACCACGCTATCCCAAACAACCGAATCGCCCTCTATTCTGTCCGCTGAATACATATCTTCTGATGTGCCAACAACAATCTCCATTCGTGGCCCATACCTCTCAACCGCCTCATCCCGCACCCACTCCAGCAGTTCGTCGGTGGTCGGGATGCGGGTAACATTGGACGGCAAGAACTGTTTTGTCTTCTCGTTACGCCTGAAAGCATAAAACGTTGGGGTGCTGTTTGGGACTTCGTCGCGATATACGATTGTCGCCCCATTTAGAGCGAGCACTTGCTCCAACCCCTGCTCTCGTAACCATCGGCATTGCTCACGACTTAGCATTGGACCCCCCTTTCCGATAAAACGCGAGTAGCTCTTTGAGTTTCGTCTCAGCATCCAACCCGACAGATTCGGCCACCCAAACTATCAGGTCGGTTAATGCACGAAACTCAGTTGATATTCCAGCTACAGACTCGTCACGGACAAGCCTCTCCAGCATAGAAATACGTACTTCATTTGTCTTCATCGGACTCTCCTTTCAGCAGGCGGGCGGCACGACGAAAATCACCGATAGTAATCCCGGTCAGCAACGCCCACTGGCACTTATTATCATCAACCAAATCCATGTATACGGGGTCGTCAGGGTTCTGGTCGTCAGAAAACAATTCGTCCCTGTCGCTACCTTTTGCAACGAAGGGGTGCAGCCCGGCCTCAAGCTCGGCGATGCGCTTGTCCAACGCTGGCTTGACCGTACCGCGAAAGTGTGTGTATGCCTCTTTGAGTTGCTTATAGTCCTCATTAAGCTCGGCAAGCTCGGCCTTGAGCGCGGCGTTCTCCTTACCCGCGCGTGACTCTGGGCAGATTTTAGCGGCATCGTCGGTGTTCTCGATACACCCGCAAAGATGGCACTTCGCATACCCATCGGGACCACCCGACTGCCAATCGTGTCCAAGCCAGTTATAGTTCGGTTTGTAGCTGTAACATTCACATCCCATCGTCGCCCTCGCTTTCCACCGGCTCGACGACCACGGCGCAACGGACGACGCGGACGATACCGGCACGACGAGCCTGTTTGTACCCGTCGTACATCATGGGGTTTGCGGAAAAAGAAGCGATGGCATCTCGCCTCGTATCGTGAAGGCCATACCAGTCGGCGACCATCCAATCCCCATCTTTCACATATCCCGTTCTCACCTGCACACACCACCTGTCGTATTTCACATCAGCCTCCTATCTCGTCGTCGTCGCGCTGTCTGTCCGACTCTTTCACGGACAACGTAACATCGTACATACATTGCCAATCGCCACGGTCACACCACGCCCGCACACGCTCTGTGCCCGGCCACATCGGATTCGCATCGTAATTATAGTCAACTGAACCGCCACATTCGGGGCACGTTTCGGGAATACTATCCTTACTCATCTCATCCTCCTATTAACAAGAAAGTGCAATATTCCCTGATTTTGTATTTTCATTACTCTTCCAAACTATTATATATCGCAATAATTATTGAACAAGTTGAAATAAGCAAATATCCAGAACATATAATAATAATAGTACCAACATTTAATCGGTAATCATAAAATGATGAACCACATAGCCACAAAAGAGTATAAAAACACATTATGGCTATATAGTTTATTAATAAGTCTTTCATAGATTTGTTGTTTCTTCTAAAGACCGTAAGATAATCCAGCCCTAAGTTTAGCTCTAACATAAGAGCCGCCAATATAATTAGTACCAGCAACCCAGACATAGAAATTTCTATCTTGAATAATCTCGTATGTAGCTAAAAGACCATCAGCAATACTAATAAAAGAATCATATTCAGGTACATTACCGTCTGAAATCTCAAGACCGCCAAGCAAATAAACTTTAAATCTATCTGTGGGATTATTTAGCAGTAGCCCAACAGACCCAAGAGTGTTCTTTTCAAACAAAACTCCTGAAGAATCTGACTCTTGAATATCCCCAGTTCTATTAAACTTTCGTTCGGAATAATCAAATATAGTAAGCAATACCCACTTATCACCCAATGATTGTCCATAACCTCCAGTAAACGCAAAACCAGCATCTACATCAAGGTCACCATAATTTTGGTTCATTTGGAAATTGCCACCAACACCACTAAAAACAAAACCAGCAGCATTAGCATTAGCGACAATAAACAAAACCGCAATAAATACTATTAAACAACGTTTCATTCTTCTTCCTCAATTTTAAATTCATCTAAATGTTCCATAATATAATCATGCATATTTTCTTCCCCCTGGATTTTTAAATCTCCATATTTATACCAAGAACTTGCTTTTTCTATTGTACCCCTTTCTATGTGATATTGAAGTAGTTCACCTGCTTTATGTATTCCAACCCCAAACATTATACAGGTATCAACAACTTGAAAAGGTGGGGCTACTTTATTTTTAACTACTTTTATCCTTACGTTATTCCCAATTAACTGTTTATCTTTTAGTATTTTTTCTTTTGGTCTAATATCTAATCTTATTGAAGCATAAAATTTAAGAGCATTCCCACCAGAAGTTGTTTCTGGGTTGCCATATAAAACACCAATTTTCATTCTGATTTGATTAGTAAAAATCAAAATACAATTAGTTTTAGATGTTATCCCAGAAAGTTTCCGAAGTGCTTGTGACATCAATCTGCTCTGTAGCCCCATATGAGATTGCCCCATTTCCCCTTCAAGCTCTGCTCTTGGGGTAAGAGCAGCAACAGAATCTACTGCTACAATAGAAAATTCTCCACTTCTTATAAGTGCTTCAACAATATCTAATGCTTCTTCTCCAGAATTTGGTTGAGATACCCACATTTTACTAACATCAACACCAACATTTTTAGCATATTTTAAGTCTAACGAATGTTCGGCATCAATAAAAGCAACATTGTTCCCAACTTTTTGTGCTTCCGCCATAGCATGTAAAACTAAAGTAGTTTTGCCAGAAGACTCTGGACCATATATTTCTATAACTCTACCTCTTGGTAACCCACCAACACCAAGAGCTTTATTAAGACGATATGAACCAGTAGAAACTACTTCTACATTTGGTACCACTTCACCATCTAAGCGAAATATGGCTTCTTTACCAAATTTTTGCTGTATTTCTTTTATCGTTTTATCCATTATTCCTTCTTAAAGGCAGGGCTGTTAATAGTAGTACCTTGGCTCAGCTTAGAAATAACAGCATTACCACCGGCAGCTAAAACCCAACAAATAAGAGAAGATAAAACAAAACTAAACCAATCAAACATTACATCAGATTTAAGCATAAAACCATAAACAGTACCGGAAGAAACAATAAGAGAAACTATAGTAGTGTAAATCCCTTGAAGCCTGAAAAATTGAGATTTTAGAAAAGCAACAAAAATAAATACCCAAGCACTAATAGCAGCTATCGCTCCGCCATCCAGTTTAAAAATTTCTAAAATTGGACTAAGTTCATCCATATCATCCATCCTTTAATTAATTATTGAAAAAATAAGCTCTTTTAATCTTTGAGCAAAAACATCATTCCCCATAACCCCATACTTTTTAAAACCAGAAAGTTGTATTAGGTGAACTTCATTAGATTTATGTTCACCCTCTCTGTATTCTCCCCAATTTTGCTCTTTCCCCATCATGGTAGCAGTTAATCTACCATTTGCCTTTCTAAACCCGCTATTAAAATCAGCAACATCAACAGGAGAACAAACAGAAAAACCATAATATGTAACTTCTTCACCTATACTATAGGCAAGAGATATAATTGGTCCATTAGATGTTGCCCCAAGTGTAATAAAATCTATCATAATAATAAAATATACCGGGGGGGGGAATCGAACCCCCACAGACTTTCGTCCGACGGATTTTAAGTCCGTTGTGTCTACCTTTCCACCACCCCGGCACAACTCCTTAATAAAGTTTATTCATTGCTCTGATAGAAGTGTGCTTATTCCCAGAATTAGTAACAAACATACCATCGTTAGAAACTCTATTTTTAGTCAAACGCAACCGTCTAGCTTTCTTTCTAATAGAGTCTACACTACGATTCATAGCTTTGGAAATAATCCCATTCTTCGTCCGCTTGTAATAAAGCTTCAAAAATTTCTCTTCCTTCAATGACCAATGCATTGTTTTCTCCTTTTTTATGATTAATATACATTTTAAATGTGTCTATCAAAAGAGACATATCTTCTGTAGAACATTTAATAGTGTTAACAAATCCTACTATAATGCCAACAATTTCATTTTCTGTTAAGACTCCAACACTTTTGGGATAACTAACATAGTCAAACTTATTCATGTGTTTATTGGTTATCCTTATCAATAATCAAAACACCCTTAAGGTGGTCAAATTCATGTTGTATCACACAAGCTTCTTGCCCATCAAATTCCTTAAGTTCTTGCTCCCCACGTTCTGTTGTATATCTAACAGAAATCTTTTGGAAACGTTTAACTTTGCGCTGTAGATTATTAGGTAAAGACAAGCATCCCTCTACAGAATATATTTGTGTTTCATCTTCTATAATTAATTCTGGATTAATAAATATATTATCATATGCAATAAAAACTTGTCTAGGTACCCCAATTTGTATCGCTGCCAACCCAACTCCCCCATTTTTCATCATTGTTTCTTTCATATTAGCAATAAGCTTTATTAAGTTTTCACTAAATTCACATTTTTCAGATGGTACTCGTAATCTAGAATTTGGATATTTTAGTATTTTTTTTGGCCTTCCATTAATTTCCAAACACATACTTTACCCTATTTATAATATTGTTCAAAAACCCATCATTTAAAGACCAATATTGCATAATGTCTGATATGTTTCTTCTGGAAGCTACATAATCAATCAAGTGCATCTTATTACCATACTCACGCGCCAAAGGAATAACATCATGTTTTCCATCTGGACATA
>Ga0272443_10007895_pt1 | contig 10036 bp, 14 predicted proteins | sample SSMAcet12_FD_193581 | JGI IMG/M metagenome (GOLD analysis project Ga0272443, IMG submission 193581) | Marine sediment archaeal communities from Little Sippewissett salt marsh, Falmouth, MA, United States - SSM-Acet-12 | ecosystem: Environmental > Aquatic > Marine > Wetlands > Sediment ... | reverse complement strand
ACACCGATCAGATGACATTCACCGATGCCAGGCATATGCCCATTGTCAAAGAGTATGCCCGGCAAATCGGTTTGGTTGAAACAATCGATCAGATGGTCGATACTCAAATGGAACTCTCCCCGGGCATCTTTCTCGAGGATCGCTGCTGTTACTTCGACAATTTCTCTCATACAAGAATCTCCGGTTCAATAAAAGGCATTCTGAAAATCCAAATCTCTGGGTAATCTGAACGAGTTGTTTCTTAGACAAAATGTCGAGTATCTCTTTTTACATCCTCATTGTGAACAGCAGAGAATGTTATAGTCAGGTCGACATCGTTAAGCAGTTGGCCGATTTTATCTTGCGTTCTTTCCGCTGGCTTCGTCGCAAATTGTATTTGTGTAGTTGGAGGGTAATTAGAGGGCATGTGCATAGCCGCATTATGATGCCAAATTAGGCTTAAATTGTCAAGTTAGATACAAGAAAATCATATAATTTTAGGTATATATACAATGAAGCATTAAAAGGGATCTGCAAACCGCATGATTTCAACATGTTAAAAATGATAGCCTATAACCTTCTATTTTTCTTGACAAAATTTGACAGGCCTGAGACATTAACAGAACTGTCACCCTCTAATCTTCCAAAACATACTGGAGCACCCCATGGCACTGACCAAGGCCGAAATCGTCCAGTCCATTATTGACCAAATCGGGTTCACAAGGAACCAGTCGTCGGAGGTCACCGAAGCCCTAATCGAGATCATCAAGCGAACCCTCGCCTCCGGAGAGGAGGTCCTTGTCAGTGGCTTCGGAAAGTTCTGTGTTAACGAGAAGGCTCAACGGAGGGGCAGAAACCCCGCCACGGGGAATGACATGATGCTGAGGCCGAGGAGGGTGGTCACATTCAAATGCTCAGGGAAGCTGAGGAGGAAGATCAATTCAAAAGAATAACAGGGATACAAAATCATCATGAACCACCTTGGAAAACTTATAAGAGTTCAAGTCGAAGACCCACATCTTGATTTCGTTACTGCAAAGGATATTGCTAAACAAGAGGCCAAGAAACACTGTGCTGATCCAATGCTGCTGTCATGGTATCAAGGTAAAACTGGCGAAGGGTATCCGAATCTCGAGTGTGGCAAGGCAGATGCCCCTGCTTGGGTTGTTTATGCAGAGTCACGGGGTGGCGATTTGACGATAGATATCAATGATGGCGATTACATATTCTTCTATCTATCGCTACCGTAATCTGATTGTAATGCTCGACAAAGAGAGAAATGACTCCGCTCTGATCTTTCAGTTGATCACTATCCCCAGCGAGAAGTCCTCAATCAGGAGAAAATCCTAATGTCAGAACCAGATAACGAAGTCGTGGTCACCAACATCAAAATGCCGTTCGGCTCCATGGTGGTGTTCATGGTCAAGCTGGCAATCGCAACAATACCGGCAATGATAATACTCAGCGCAGTGGGGACTCTTACTTTCGCCCTTATCAATTTCTTTTTGGGTGGGACGACTCATTTCAGAATGCACCAGTTTTGAGGCAGGACCGGCCTGAGCCCTGCCTTCAATATTCAACTCCGATCATCGACATCTGCACTCACCGCATTCTTGATGGACTCATTGGCCCCCATGGCTTACTTGTTTCGGGTTGTTACGGTAATCAAGAAAGGAGCTAAATATGCAAGCACGTGGTCCACTTATGATTGAACATCGATTAATTGAGCGGATGATTTCCATCATCAAAGACGTCTTAATACAAATCGAGTCAACCCAAGAGGTCGATCCTGTATTCGTGGATACGGCGGTCGATTTCATTCGCACATATGCCGACCGGACGCATCACGGGAAAGAGGAGGACATACTATTTCGAGATTTAGGCAAAAGAGATTTGTCAGCTGAAGACCAACGGGTCATGCAGGAACTAATCGATGAGCACGTCTTCGGGCGGCAGACGACCCAAGCTCTTGTCGAGGCTAACACCCGATACCGGGGTGGCGATAAATCCGCTTTGACGGACATTACAAGCAAACTTCGCACCATAACAGAGTTCTACCCCAAGCACATCGAAAAGGAAGACAAGGTCTTCTTTCCGTCATGCAGGACCTACTTCACCGAAGAAGAGGATCAAGCCATGCTGACAGAGTTCTTTGAATTTGACCAGAAGATGATCCACGAAAAGTACAAGTCAGTGGTCGAAGGGCTTACAACAGACTGATAAGGTTCAAAACCGGCAAGGTGCTTTGTGGATGTCTGGCTGAATGGTTGACCGGGCTGATGCTTACCTCTGGATTTCTCTGGAGCATCGATACCGACGAGACGGATGGTGAACTTCTGGCCACCGGTTACAACAGTGATTGTGTCACCGTCGGTGACCCGGGTGCAATTAAATAGGGCAGCTTATGCAGATGATGAAAGGATAAGGATTAGTGTAAGGGAGATTGCATAGATGATCGATGTTCTCTTTGCCAGTAAAATCTCCCAGCCTTAACTATTTTCTAATCAGGATTGATTTTCCTTCGAGTATTGCCATAGGGCTCTATCAAGTGTCCTCATACTCACACCTGCTTTATTTGCAGTGTGTCGGCAAATCTCCACATACACCCACCAAAAACTGAAATTGTAACTGTTAGGTACTTCAAGGGATAAAGACCATAAAGTTCGATAGTCAATGATAGGGTATGGATCAGCGTGAAAGAAATGAAGTACGACAGAAGCTGTGGGCCACTGAACACCGTCCAAACTCGTAAGCGTCTGGATTCTTGCTCGTTAGGTCTTTGCTTTGAGTGAGAAGCCAGTGATTTAGTGGATGTATTCATCAGAATTTTTATGGATATGACCGGAGCTTCGAGGTGCCTTCCATCTTGCAAGTTTTAAAAGCTCCTCCTTGAGAAGCTATCCCCTTTCTAACACCACGGGTATGAGGGCTATCAATTTATCCTCGTCAAATTGGTACTCATACCGAGACGCAATCGCAACGATTTCATCTTCGTCAAATCTCAACTCAGGTGTCATTTCACCACCCTCAGCTTATGGGTCTTACTCAACCGTTTCCACAATTCCCTTATGATGAAAGCAGCCGCATCATCGGGGTTCATGAATGTGATACCGGACATTTGACGGCAATCATTCAACAGGTCCTCATTTCCTGACCAGAGCCCAAACTGATTCCTGATGAATGCCCCAAGGGAAAAGTGCAGGCTGATTAGCTCTACTTCATCCATTTTCGACAGATTGGCCCTGAACTTTAGTGAAGTGTTGGCAATCAGACGTTCGACGGCTTCATCAACCGTCTTGGGCATGCCTGTGCCCCTCATAGCGACGACATTCTCCTCAGCTATGGCAACGTAATGTATAGTCTCCAATAGTTCGTAGACGGCTCTGTAAATCTTGGGGTCCTTGCTGGCCCTTGGACCGGCAACATTCAGGGTTTCGATTCGGTTGCTCAATGCCCAATCGATAACCTGCTGAGCAGCTTCAAGAGATGGTGTTTGATTCAAATTAATATGCAACCATGGTCTGCCGTACATAATTGCCATGTCCATGGTGTATTGTGAGCCACCTGTCAATCTCCCATGAGAAACAATGAGGGTACCATCGGAATCTATAACGTTCTTTTCAGTCCTCTTCGTGTAGCCCTTGGTGTACATCTCAGTGAGATGGTATCGGACCGGTATTATGCCGTCCTCAGCCATGCGGCCCCTTGGTACCCAGCCACCGTGGGGCAGGTCCATCTTTATGGCAAAGTCCAGCGCAGCCCTGTCAGCACCGGTCCGGCCTCCGGATATGATTCTTTTGATCATTGTTGCCTGCTCATGTACTCGATCTGAACCTGTTTCAACCTTGCGTAAAACTCATCTGATGTGAAATAGCCATTCTCGATAAGCAATTGTGTTATAGTATCCAACTGAATAGAGTTTGCTATAAGGAGTTCTCTGAAAGATAAGAGATCTGATGGGTCAATTTTTATTGCCATGGTGGCCTTCATGAAAGTGTTTCCCTTGGCTATACCAGAGCAGCGATGACCGGTCAAACCTCAGAGGAACGAACCCGATCAATTGATACAGACCAGATGAAACCAACTCGTAAGTCACATTCCAGAAGCTGGGCAGACCAGTACGACAAACTGGCCGAGTTCAAATCGGACAATGGCCACTGCAATGTCGCCTCGTCCTGCACATGGGACCCGGACTTGGGCAAATGGATCTGCAACCAAAGGGAGCGTCATCGGAAGGGGCTATTGAGCAAGAAGAGGGGCCAGAGGCTCAAGGATCTGGGATTCAAGTTTGACCGGCACAATGATCGCTGGGAGAGCCGGTACTGCGAGCTCATCGAGTTCAAAGAGGTTCACGGCCACTGCAACGGGCCTGACAGTTGGCACGAGAACCTCAGACTGGCCAGATGGTTTATGACCCATTAATTTTCTAATGGTTGATTCCCTCCAACCACAATCCAATTTGACAATTTCCTATTTTCTTGAATCACTTTTTCACAATTCTTAAGCCAATCTTTTAGCACTTCAAAGTCGAAGGGTTTCTTAAAAATCTGACAGCCAAGTTTTTCAAATTCTTTGGTTGCTTCTGGAGTAAGATTGCCAGACATAATAGCAATATTATTAACCTTGCATCCCCTTTTCCACATGCCCTTAATAAATTCTGTGCCATTTACCTTTGGCATATTAAAGTCGGAAATGATAATGTCTGAACAGGCACTTTTGTGAGGGCAATCAGAAATTTGCTTTTTGTGAAGGGGGCACATGGATGGATCTGTAAATGTGAACACCTCATATCCGAGTCCGTCGATAAATTGATATAAAACCGCCCGAACAGTATCGTTATCTTCGAAAATTAATACCCTGTACTTCATAAAATGCCCCCATAATGGTAAAAGAATCAGGATTAGATACGTCGTTCAAATTGCCGTGTGGATACCCCGTTTCACTGATTTGACCTTGCCGTACTTTTTCAGCCTTATCAGAGCACTGGACACCTGTTTCTGATTGAGACCGGTCTTTTTTATGATGGTTTGGTTATCTGCTGACTTCCAGAATAAGTGACCCCGAAATCCCGCAGTAGTTTAACCCGCCATCTCGCTACCCAGATACCCCGCCTAAAGAAAAAACCAGAAACTACCCCGCCTTGATTGAAAAAGTATCCCTCCCATATTAGAAGGTTGGTTTCGCAGGCCTAACCTTAAAAACAGGAGGGATACCCAATGCCGCCGACAGCGACACTTGAAGACATTAAAGCACATCAGCAAAGAGTCGAAAAGAATAAAATTACACCTGATAACCTGCCGCCTTGTCCACGATGCAGTCTCGAATCGGCGTTTTTCAAGATTCACGCCTACCGTGAACGCCGGTTTTTAATTATTATCGAAATGTTAATCAATGCAGTTTACTGCAGCCTGGTTCGGTTTGGATGTCCCGGTTGCGGTAAGACCTTCACCCACTACCCGGATTTTGCCATTCCTCACAAACATTATACGCAGCCGACCATCACGGCATTTTGTGCCAGTTACGTCGAATCAGAAAACATGACATACCAGCAGGCTGTGATGGTCGACAATAGCGTTCCGGGATATCCGGAAACCGATTCGACCGATGCCCCCACATTGGCCCCATCCTCCACCCACCGATGGATCACAACCCTGTGTCGTTTTACCCAAACCTGCCGAACATCCTTGATCCTGCTGCTGCAGCAAAACCCCGCATCAAGCATTTGCCGGGAACTTGCCCGGCTGACTGTTGCACAGAGAAAATGCAAAACCGATCAGCGTAAAAAGCAGCTCATCGGTTGTCGCCAGCTGGTGACCATCGAAACTTATTTTCAAGCCACATTCAAAACATCTATTTTCACCAAGTTGGCAACGCGCTGCGGCTTTAGCTGATGTAAGCTTGCCTCCAGGAATGTAAAAGGAGGCATCCTTTTGGATAAAGAGCAGGAAAAATGGGCTATTTTCTGGTGCGATCTTCTAACTCCGATCATTTATGAAGAGATTGATGCGGATCTGAGCAACCGGTTTCTTAAACAACTGGCTGCTAAACAAACCCGTTTCCCCGATGGTCGAGTCGGCAAACCATCGCTTTCCACCCTGCGCCGCAAGTTGAATCGCTACCGGCAGGGGGGATTTGACGCTTTGGCACGCAAAATCCGTAACGATCGTAAAAAACCCCGCAATATATCGACTCAAGTTATCAACACCGCCATCGAGTTGAAAAAAGAACAGCCCCGTCGATCTCCGGCCGCCATCAATCGCTTTCTTGAAGAGATGTATGCGGTCACTGTGCCTCGCTCTACCCTTTATCGCCACCTCAAACAAGCCGGCGCTACCCGCATCAAGCTCGGGGTTATGCACAAAAAGGTACGCAAACGATGGACCCGTAACCATACCCATGACTTGTGGGTGGGTGATTTTGAGGACGGACCGTATGTGGTGAACCATACCGATGTTGTGCCCACGCATCTTTCGGGATTTATCGACTGCCACAGCCGGTTTGTTGTCGAAGCGCGCTATTACTTCAGAGAAAATCTGGATGTCTTGATCGATTCTCTGATCCGAGCACTTTCCACTCACGGCGCACCCAAACAGCTTTATGTGGATAATGCCAAAATTTACCACGCCAACGCACTGAAAGCGGCTTGCTATCGGCTCAACATCAAACTGTTGCATCGACCGCCAAAAGATCCGCCAGCAGGTGGCCTAATTGAACGCTTTTTCCAGACCGCTCAGGATCAATTTGAAGCCGAAGTGCGTGCCGGCGACCTTTTGACCTTGACCAAACTCAATCGGCTTTTGTCCGCCTGGTTGGCAGTCAGTTATCACCAAGACAAACACGCAGAAACCGGACAGTGCCCTGAACAACGCTATCAAAAAGGCTTGACGGTCATCCGCCAAGTCGACATGAGCCGGGCAATTGAATCCTTCATGCAATCCATCCAACGTACCGTCAACAGAACATTTTGCGATGTTCAGCTCAACAAACGCTTTTACCGCGTTGATCCTAAATTGCGCGGCGACCGGGTTCAGGTCAAATTTGATCCGTTCTCAAACTGGGATACAGTGCACATCTATTCGCTTGACGGTGAATATTTAGCTGTCGGTGTTCTTCACGATCGCACAACTGTTACCCCGCAAGGACCACAACCCAAGTGGGAAAAACCCAAGCATAGCTACACCGAGCTTTTGCTCCGCCGGCACAAAAAAATGCTCGCTGAAAAAACAGGTGGTATTGATTACAGAAAAATCGTTTCCAAAAGACCCTGGCCTTTTCATGAGTTCGCCAAAACCGTGGCCCAATTGATGGGGAAAAAAGCCGGCCTGGCGGATCTTTCTGCCGGCGAACTTGAAGCACTCAAAAAAGTCTATAACCAGAGTCTCACCGTCAATCGCCATATGCTTAAAGCCGCTTTTGAAAAGGCCCCTTATAAAACGGTTCCCTATGTCATCGCAGAGCTTAAACAATTAATCAAAAAGGAGAAAACTGATGTTTCTTAACCACTTCGCCCTGACAACTCACCCCTTTGCCGAAAAACCGCCCATTGAATGGCTGCTGCGCGATGAGCGTATCGATCAAGCTTTAGCCAGACTCAAATTCTTTGAAGAACAAGGTGAAATTGCCCTGATTATCGGACAAACCGGCCTGGGAAAATCCTCGCTGCTCAGACTTTTTATTCATCAACTGCCACAAAACCGCTACCACCCTGTCTATCTTCATCTCACGCCCCTGAATGCAAACGCCTTTTTACGCCTGATCGTCACTAAACTGGGGGAAAAACCCCTTTTGGGAAAAGATCGAATGCTGCTGCAAATCCTTGAGCGCATTAATATCAACGATAAATGCACGCTTTTTATTATCGACGAGGCCCATTTGATCGATCCTAAAATCTTAACTGACCTGAGATTGCTAATATCTTCCATCGACCAGCAAGTATCTTTGAAAATCATCCTATGTGGACAGGAGAACTTAAGCCAAATTCTCAAACGGGCTTCCTACGCTGACCTGGTTCATCGCATCACCTTGCAGTTTGTAATACATCCTTTGTCAAAACAAAAAACAGCGGCCTATATCGATTATCGCATCACCAAGGCGGGTGGCGCAGATAAAATCTTTGAGACCGAAACCAAAGAGCTTATTCATGACTATACCGGTGGGGTGCCGCGACAAATTAACAATGTCGCCACCGCCTGCCTGATCAATGCCGCTGCAAAAAGTCTGAAACAAATAACCGAGGCTTTGGTAAACGAAACAATGACAGAGTTTTCTCTGCCATAAGAGGTGGCAAAATGGCAAAACATTACACAAAAGATTATCTTAGAATGCTGCGAAATAAAATCCCCATCGATGCGGTCATTGTTGATGTGTTGAATCTTGAGGTACTAAACAGCCACAAAATGCTCCGATTCCGGTGCCCGCTGTGTCATGGCTTTCATACCGCCACAAAGCATGAAACCAATCTGGCTAGATGTTTTGATTGTAAGCAAAACTTCAATCCCATTGACTTGATCATGGCGGTGGGAAAATGCGGCTTTAAAGATGCCGTGGAAATACTTAAAGACAGAATCAATTCGTAACGAAACCTTCTTGCGCTGCTAGTCGTCATCCTTGCTTCTGGCGGCGTCTCTCATTGCCAGCTATTGTAAGACTTTAAAGGTCAATTAAATCAAAAAGGATTTCAGCTATACTGAGACGTAGCAGTTATCCACTCCGTCCCCTGATTTCTTGATGACCTCAAGGACCTTATCGGTGGCAGGCAGAGGCTTCGTACCCTGCGGTTTGGCTTTCTTTGTGGCCTTACTCGAGGGGGCTCCAGCTTTCTTTCGTGGTGCTGCTTTGACCTTAGTAGACTTCTTGGGGGATTGGTCCTTGGCAAGGTCGTCTACCTTCTTTGCGATGGTATGAATACCCTCTGCCATGGTCTCTAATCCATCGGCAACTGTCTTTAACAACGCATCAAGATCCTTCATAGTCATCCTCCTTTAGGTTTTAGTGGCAAACATTACCAGCAAAGATAGCGGTGGTCAAGATGTTTAGTTGAGTAATTCTGTTGAGCGTATCCTCCTCTTTCGTTTGAATCTGTTTGCTGTGAAATTGGATGATAAGGGCGGATGATATTTCGGCGATCATAATGACGCTAAAGGCACAGATCAAAAGACTAACGGCGAATCTTTTCAATAACACCTCCTTTCTTTGGACACGGTGGATGTGAATATCAGCTTCCTTTCATTTATTAATATATATAGTGGCGGTGGGATTAAAGTTTTACGTAGATGCAATTGTCGCCTGCGACCTAAAATTGGGGAATTTGCTTTACAGTTTATGTAAGAATTTTTATCGAAGTCGGGATCGTAAATATACGCGTCATCTGTAAATGTCTGTAAATTCGTATCATCTTGAAATGGAAATTTGTTGCATGCGGATTGCTTCATGCTTATCATAATACAGAACCGATTGGTTCCCAACCACGACACAAATATGAAAAACCACCGTTAATTCGAATTTTTCTTTGACACGGCGGTTAAAATTAAACAAACAGGGTTCTCGGAATCATTCGGAAGGTGTTTCTCGGGTGTAAGTGCATCTCACAAGCAAAACTGCACAGCGGGAAACCACCAAACGGAAAAAAGGCAAGTCAGGATTCGGCTTGCCTTTTTTCTTATTGAATAGGGTTTGGTTATTGCACGGATTTAGGGGTTAAGGAAGAGTGTGCGAAATAGCAGAAATCGGTAGTTTTGTTTAACCTGTAGCAAGTTTGGATATTAGTATGTTTAACCTATATATTTCGTTACAAGTAAACATCAATCCGATATTTACAAAAACGATTTGTAACTATTATTGATGCACCGATAAAAAAAACAAACTTACATACTGTCGACATAGATCATGCTGTATCTTCAAATTAATTCGCCAAATCAACCTGTTTGTCTATGCCTTTCATGTCGCTATTGATCATTTTAGCTGGAAGTTCGGGTTGACGGGAAAGTGTGCGCCGACGAAATGAACTTGAAAGCAATTTATAAATGTCGGATGCTTTCATGTATCGGCAGGTGAATAC
>Ga0272443_10007893_pt1 | contig 10038 bp, 10 predicted proteins | sample SSMAcet12_FD_193581 | JGI IMG/M metagenome (GOLD analysis project Ga0272443, IMG submission 193581) | Marine sediment archaeal communities from Little Sippewissett salt marsh, Falmouth, MA, United States - SSM-Acet-12 | ecosystem: Environmental > Aquatic > Marine > Wetlands > Sediment ... | reverse complement strand
CCCGGGATGAACTCCCACTCGACCAGTCCGGTCGTCGTGTCGAGCTTCGCGTACCGATGAACCTCCTTGATGTTCGGTGGCAGCACGTACCTCTCCTGGTCCGTGACGAGCACGATCGGGAACTGAGCATACGGCGGTGCAGCAGACTCGCCGTACACATCCTCGAGCACGTTATCGAGTTCCTGGGATAGGAATTCTAGGATCTCTTCGTCCGTGTACTTAACGTCGAGAGGCTCATTCGCCTGTTTCCTAATCCAACGAATGGCCTTCGACAGGATTCCGTGTGGTGCATACGGGACTGCCATCGCCTACTCCTTCTAGCTAGATCGCCGCGAACCACCGGGGATCGTTCCGTTTGTGGTCCCGGACGTGGTGGCGAAGGACGAACTCTCGGTGGTCGTCACGCTCGGCCTCAGCCCTGGACCATGCCTCGGCACGGGAGTACTCGTCAGAGAGCGTTTTCCTCGAGATTTCCTTCAGAGCCTGAACTCGGAGGGTGTTGTTCAGGTTGAACAGGACCTGGTCCGCATGCTCTCGGCGTGGCGGATCGTACGCCGGATGATACGATACGAGTTCGACGATGAGGCCACGCCACTTATTGAGCCACAGGCCAATCACGTGACGGCCGTTCCCCAGTGCAACGTATTCCATGAGTCTGTCGGGCCGTGTCTTGGCCTCGCGGCGGATGTAGTCGAGGAACTTCGATCCGATGATCTGGTGCGAGTGCCAGTCGAGTCTAACTCCCGTCCACATAGTCTCCTCCAGGTGAATGCGGAAGGGAGCGGCAGGTGAGCCTTCGCTCTTACCTCGGGGCGGTCGTCCCGAGACCTGCGGCTCCCATCCTCGCCGTCCTAGCCGATACGCTCAACCGTGAAGACAGCATCCGTGACAGTGATGTTGTGGGAACCACTGCCCGTCAGCCACACGCTAAGATCGTCACCCTTGTTGCAGTGCACGATCGCGTGCGTTGAGACCACGTGGGTCAGAGAGTTCGTGAGGAACACCTGGTCCACCGCAGTCCCATCGATTACACCGGCCGAGGCCGTACCGTTCTTGCGAATGTCGACAGTGTCAGTCGACCCGTTGATTCCAAGCAGGCACGCAGTCAGAGTGGCCCGGTAGTACCCAGGCTCATTGACCGTGATCTTGTCGCCGGTGCCGGAATCGGCGGTTGCCCCACCGGCTGGCGTCGACAAGTGACCGTCCCAGTCGTCGCACTTGACGGACGTTGTGGTCAAGGCCTGAACGGTCGCGTTCCCGGCCACGTACATCTGCCCAAAGTTTCCGTGAGTATCCATACTAACGATCCTCCCGAGGCCCAACGCACGTGACGGAGAACGTCCCGTTCTCAAGCAACAGGTTGGACGATGCCTGAGACGCGATGTAGACCTCGAAGTAGTCGCCATGCACGCACTCGTCGAATGCGAGAATGGCGAACGTGAAGTAGTCACCATTGGCCGTGACCGTGACCTTGGCAGTCGCACGTGTCAAAGCCGCACCGTTCTTGTACACGATCACGCTCACTGGGTCGGACAAGGCAGAGGCTGACATTTCGCCAGCAACCTCAATCCGGTAACGGCCCGAGTGATTAATCGTGAGCCGATTGTTAGTCGTCTCGTCAGCAGTTACGCCCCATTGGTCTCGTGTCGGGTACCCGTGCTCCCACTGGGTACACTTCACGGCCGTGGTCACGCCACTCTGCGGAGTCGAGTTACCATCGGTGTACAGTTGTCCAAAAATACGCACTGGCAAGCTCCTTTACCTGTCTCCCACGAGCGGCAAGGCACGCCACGGTCTAGCCGTGACGCCACCTCGCCGCCAGAGGAGGAGATCTCGGACGTTATCCGTACAGGTGTCCGACCTCGGTCAGCTTGAGACCCGGGATCTTCTCCGGAGTGATCTCGAAGAAGTGCTCGCCCGGGGCTTCCAGGATGTCAGTGAACGCACCGGCATCCGCACCACCGACCTTGCGATACCCGCCGAAGATACCGTTGCCGTCATTCATCATCGGCCACACGAACTCAATCGCCCCGTCGAACGCCGGGTGCGACTTGCTGCCCGGGTACTTCGGAGGAACGATCAAAGTCCAGTTTCCGCGAGTCTTCAGGCCATAGACAGTCTTCTCCGGGAGCCAGGAGTCAGTTCGGAACGGCAGGCTGTACCCACCGAGACTGAAGCTCGCTCCCTGTCGCACACCGTCTTTCACCTCGACCAGTGCACCGTTCCGCTCGATCGTGAACTCGCTGTTCAGTGAGTTGAAGTATGCAGCCCAGACACCAGCCTGAGCCCACAGACTATCGATCCCATCGAGCCCACCACGTGCGTGCAGATAGTGCGACACGTACTCAAGCAGCTTCCCGCCAGAAAGCGGGGCACCGCTCAAGGTACGCACCATGGACTTGATCTCGGTCACGTTATCGACATCAACGCCCTGGACCGTACCCGAGTCCTTCAGGTAGTCGTCCAGGCACGAGGTCTTCATCGTCGCGTGGGTCGAGCTGCCGAACTCACGCCCCGAGTTACGCGGGACGATGTCGTAGTCAGTCGCGTTCGCCAAGGCGGTCGTGGCCGCACCGACGTGGTACAGCTTCAACGTGCCACCGCCCGACGTGACCGGGCTGGCACTCGTTCCGAATGCGTCCACATTTCCTACGAAGATCGGGTAGCTGTTCTTACGAACATAGCCCGGTCCCGTGTTCAGGAAGATATCGACACGCTGTCCGTTCGTGAACCGCCGAATCGAAGATCCTGCGTTCAGCGTGACCTGTAGGCCCGTACTCGAAATGGACTCACTCGTGCCCGACGTGAACGTCCCGAGCGTGTTAGTGGTCGACCCGAGGAAGTTGTTGCAACGGTGGTAGGCCACGTTTCGAGCCGTCGCCTTGATGGTCATCCCGAACTGATCACCGATACACGCCCGCATCTGGGCGAGCTTGATCACGGTGAGCGGAATGTACATCGTCACGAGGAGCTTCTTCAACGTGAGTTCACGCTGCAAGTAAGCCGGTTGCGTTGCTTCTCCCAGGCCTGGCCACGTCTGCACCTTCTGAAGCACGTTGTAGCCGACAGCCGATCCAACATCCGCAATGTCCGGCCCGGCGATCGGTGCCATCTCGACAGCACCGCCGACGCCGAGGGCGAAGTTGCGGATTACCTTCCAGTCCCGACCCGTCTGAGGGTCTCGCCACACTCCTCCTGACGTCTTCATGAGTTCCCCACAAAACTGCGAGGTCTCAAGAGTGACGTAGTCGATGTATGGCTGAATCATCTCTCGAGTGATGTTCGAGAGCATACTTGTTGCGGTAGCCATTTAGCCACTCCTTATTCCTGAGACGGCCCGATCCAGGCTAGTCCTCCTGGTTCATCAGGTGGGCAGCCATTTGGTCGACCGTCTGGCTGAAGTAACGAGGGTCGCCAATCTTCTTCGGGTCCACCTTCGGTGCCTCTGCTTGGAGTGGAGCGGAGGGTAGTGAGGCCGGGGCTTGTCCCATTCCGCTGATCGCGGCCTGGAATCGAGCCTCTTCCTCGGACGGGATCGACGCGGCAAGAATCCGAGAGGCGTACTCTCGAGCCTCCTTGATAGCGACGTCCAGTTTCGCTCCGCCGTCTACTCGGCTTCGGACATCCGCGAACACGTCCTTGAGGATAGCGTCCACAGACCCTTTCCGTTCACTGATAATTCTACCAATAACAGGGTCACGTGTCAAGGCGGTTCTGGTCATCTCTCGAGCTTTCTCGGACGAGGCCTCTTCCGCGTTGCCGACCGCAAGTGCGATCGCCTGCTCTGGAGATAACGGGGAGTCCTTGAACGCATCGAAGAACTTCACCACACGTTGCAACGTCGCGAGCTGGGACTGATCCAGTGAGGGCGTGTTCGAGGGCTCGGATCTCGGGGCCTCCGGCGTGCCGGTCGGCTCGATCTTGTACTCGCCCTTGAGCACCTTCACGACCTCATCCGTCAGGCCAGGAGAATCCCGATCCAGCTCCAGTGCCTTCGCGACCTCCTTGAACGCATCGACATCGCCAGACTTAGCCTTGTTCACGGTCTCTTGGAACTGGATCGCCGCAGCTGCCTGCTCGCGTATCTCGGCGGCTCGACGAAACTTTTCGTCAGCCCCCTTGAGCTTCTCACGGTCACGGAACAGGGCCGCGAGGTGTCCAGAAGCCTCCTCGGGCGTAAACTCTCGCTCGACGCCAGCCACCTCGTCTCGGAACTTGATCTTCTGGCCGGGCGTGTCGTTGCCCGTGCCTTGGACTGAACTTGCCAAAGTCTCGGGCTGATCGCCTGCTGGTCCTCCACCAGAATCCAGGGTGTCCGGGTGCAGCAAACGGCGGTACAGGTTGAGAAACATGAGCTACTCCTCTCGGTTAGTGGGCACTATTCATTAGGTAGACGCATTGTCTGCTGCTGCCTGCCCACGGCAGCGGCTGCTCCAGGTGCGACCGGTCCGGCCATTCCGTACTCGGCCATTGAGTTAGCCGCATCGACCCAGTTACGAACCTGTGGTCGATGGTATCGCTGTATGTGCTTGAGGAACTCGTCCTGTACTGCCTCCGAGGCGGCTCGGAACGCGAGAGACTGAACCAGCTCCCAGTGAACCAGCATGTGGATAGAGTGATTGTCCCATCCGGGATGGGTCGTGAACTTACCTGGAGTCTGTCCGTCTCCAAACAGGATCACATTCTCGGCCCAGGCTGCTTCGTAGTTGTTGTAGGCAGTACGGTTCTCGATCGGGACATCAAGGCCTTCCTTCACGATCAGGATCTCGAACCCAGCTTGGGTCAACCGACCCGTGCTCAGGCCCTCCTTCAACTCCTGATAGACCATGGCCGGGGGACGAGGGTTCTTGTCTCGGATCGAGATCCGGACGTCGCTCGGGTCGGGGATCGAGTGTTCGGACAGATCGAACTCACCGGACTCCGAGTTGAACTTGAGACCGAGCACCGACTCGTCGAGCCGGGCGAGTCGCACCAGGGCCTTCTGAGGTGCCATCGGGTTCAACTCTTTACTCAGGTAGGTACGCATGTGGAACAGAGCGGCACGGTACACTCCACGCATCGCGTCCTCAAGCAACTGAGCACACGAGACCAATGGCACGTCTTGGAACTCACCAACCGTGGCTGCCCCGAGGGCACTGCTCGTGCGACCGGGCATTTTCCCTTGGAACAGTGGACCTTGCTGCGACAGCTCATTGAGCATCGCCCCGAGTGCGTTCAGGGTTGGGCCGTAGTCCTCGCCGACGTTCGGAGGCTCCGTGATCATGGGTTGTGCCTGGTGAACGAGGTGGTCTGGCATCCACCCACATACGGGCTCGTTACGTGCTGCTTTGAAGTTGCGAACGTTCATTCCCGATCCGTGGGGGAGCCAGACCTTCCTCAGGCTCTCCATCTTCTTCTGACTGTCTATCCACGACCCGAGGATGAACTCGAACTCGCGGTTGATTGGCAGTAGACGCGAGAGGAACGAGCGGTGGTAGAACGAAGGGGCTTCTTGGTAGCCTGGTACGTGGATCGGCATGGGCGGCATAACGCCCTGACCGAGACGTTCCTGCCACTCCGCGTCCGTGAAGTCACGGTCGCCAGAGACCCAGTCATCACCCAACGTGACGATGTACCGAGACATGGTCTCGTTATCGCCCTTGATGAATGACTCGCCCAAGAGCACGTAGTACTCAGTATCGTCCCTCGACCCGTCAGCTCGGTACTCCGGGTCGTACTCCTGCGACAGTGTCTGCGACGATCCAGTCATAGGGAAAGCACCTCCCAGACCTGGAGGGGCGTGATCGGCTTGCAAGACCGAGGCCTTCTGAGCCGCTCGTAGCTGGAGCTTCTCTCGAAGGGCGGATTCAGACAGTGACGGGATCTTGAGGCCTTGTCCGTGCGACCGTTTGAACCACGACCACGGCACCCATCGACGCCACGAGATACCCGCGACATCATGGCGACCAATAGGGCCTGCCGGGAGTGGACGTAGCTCCCATGGAGGTGCAATTGCCAGTCCAGGGAACCAGCTCATACCGGGAGTCTGGCCAGGGACCACGGCGAGACCGACTGGTCCATAGATCGCGATCATCAGGGCGAGAGTGGCCTCTATCGATTTTACCCGCTTGTGATAGAACTCGTCGCAGGCGGCTTGGCACATGGACTCACCTCGAAGGTGGTCTAAGCCAGTACCGCGTCTACGCTCGATGGCAGGTGCGAGGTCGATGTTCAGGATGCGGCTGACCTCGGTCTGAACTTGCGGGAGGATCTTCTCGAAGCGGACGCGGCGACGGCCCCGAGAGTCCCGATACGTCGGTGTCGGCACGCCAGTTGGCGAACCCTTGCCCCTCGGCCCTTCTGACCTGAGTCCTTGCATGAACCGCCAGGCCCATGTCCAACCGACCCACTGGTGCTTGTGCTCGTGCTCCCCGGCCTCATAGTGAGCCTTGAGGGCAGCGGCGACATCGCGTTTGTTCTTCGGCGGCGGTAGGTGTAGTCTTGTCATATCTGGTCCGTCCTCTCGAACGTGCGATTATACCACGGGACTAGGCTTCAGGCAAGCCCTCACCAGTTTGTCCAGGACCCGCTCCAATCAGCTCGTCGTCAGGTATGTCCGGCATCTCGTTCGGTGGCTCATCTACGGGCTCTGGGTCGTCCGTTGTGGGCTCCGGGCTCGCGACCGGATCTGGCATATCCATTCCGGCAATCGAGCCGCCCGCCACGATCTGACTCGTCCGGAGATCTTTCGAGGCCTCGGCCTGAGCAACCACCAGTCGGGACATTCGGATGACCTGTGCCATCGCGACGTCGTGCGACCGGCGTATTTCCGCCACGACCATCGTCTGCGATCGGACCAGGTTCTCAAGTACCTGTGCCATGTTGGCCGTGATCGCCTGCACTTGAGTGAGGTTATGGTCGACCACACGCTGTAGCTCATCCGCGTTCAATCGTCTCTTCCAAAACATGTTCTCTCCAGTTACGTAGCAGTATGGGTTGTAAGGGCTGAGTACAATGACTGGTTCAGAACGAAGACCCCTTCCGGGATCTTCACGAGAATCATCCCATCCTCCAACTCGGTAAGGGTAGTTAATCGCTTGTGCGTGACCGGTACTTCAAACTTACCGTGCACTGTAGATATCCGAATGGCGTGCCACACCCACACTGGGACCTGTTGCACCGGTCTTGTTGCGTCCCACACGTACGTATCATATCCCTTCGTAGAACTCATTGACCGTCTCCTCTGGTTAGTACATGTCAACAACGTCCGTCTCTTCATACCCGTACTCGTAGTCGAGATCGTCCTGCACTCGATCTCTAGCCTCTTGCATGACCTTCGCGAGCTGGTCAGGTGTCATCGAGTGCAGGTCGCAGGTTTGAAGCATCGGTATGTCAGTCCCTTCGATCGTGCGTTCCCCGTCGATGAACCTCTCGGCTGCCGTGCGTGAGGTCGGGACCGGGACGGCCACGGCCTTCTGACCCTTCAGTAGGGTTTGGAGCATCTCGGTTGCATCCAGTAGGTCGTCGTGACGCAGGTTCGCGAGATCCTCAGTGAACCTCAGTGTCTGATCGACCAGCATGGCCCAGGGTTGGACCCTGAGGAGATCGAGCGGATACTTGATCTTCCCCCAGGCGTAGCGGAAAGCCAGCCTCTTGATCCTTTGACCCTTCGACATGTTAGACGGAGGTTTGATTGGCACACACTGCGGGATGTACCCGATCTGATCGAGCAACAGCTCTCTCATCTGATCGGATTGGTGGAAGTACTCGTCGCTGAAGCCCGTGTCCTCAACACCGATGACTTGGGGACGCCACTTGATTACGAGTTTCCACAGCTCTTGGCAGACGTCGATGTTGTCCTTCTTGTCAGCCCAGAGGTCGAGGAGCCACATATCTCCACGCTCGTCCAAGCCGCCCACGACCATCGCCGCGAAGTCGCTCGTTGCGGACGCCCTTCTGATCGGGTCAATCGTGATCCCTCGGACCAGTTCGGTTACACGCTTCTTCCACGGGGTCTCACGCTTCTTGATCGTGAGAGGCCGAGTGCCGCTGGTTTCATGCCACACGGCTCTGGAGCCACTCTCGAACGGATGCGAGCGTGCCTCGTAGTCGATCGAGTCGAGGTGGTAGCCATGCTTCTTCGGATCGACCGTGAACAAGGCGGCTGACAGCGAGATCGGGTTGTTCTCGAACTCGCTCGCGAACCGGGCCGGTCCCAAACTCCGAAGCATCTCCGAGATGAACTTCTCTGTGAAGACACCCGGCCACAAAGACTTCCCTTCCGAGTCGCACCACCCGAACTTGACCTTGTGCCACAAGCCGCCCTGCTCGACGCCCGCGAACACATCGTCATAGTCCGGGGACTCAGGGTCGGTATTTGTCAGGATTTGATTGAGGAGGCACCGCTGGTGGAACAACGTGCCCGTGATCGCCAGGTGGCAACCCTCCCTCAACATCGGAATCAGAACCCGCAAGATCTTGTTCTTGACTTCTTCGATCTCCTCGGCCGTGGGGATCTTGTCGCCGTCTGGGTCCTGCTCGATATCGTCTACGAGCGAGAACATTGACCGGGGGCCACGGAGTTTGCCGTCGATCGAGAACAGAGCCACACTCGAGAAGTTCTTGAGGCGGAAGTAGTCAGTCGACCAGGCACCAGAGCGACCACGCTTCGGCACGAGGTCACCGAAGTCGTCGCGGAGGCGGGGGTTCTCGGCGATCTGCGTCCTGATCTTGTCGCTCGTTCGGAGCACCAGGGGTTTGTACTTCGAGAGGTAGATGTTCGCGAGCCACTGCTCGTTCGTCATGAGCTTCCACAGGACGTAGCTCGTCAGCGTGGTAGACTTGGCTCCACCACGAGGGAATCCGATGGCCGACCTCGGGTATGACTCGAACCATCGGATCATCTGGAAGTGGATGGCTGCGGGCGGGACCCACATCTCGTAGAAGCACGGGTTGTATTCACCACCGTCGTCAGTTTGCCACGGGAGGAGATACTCCCGGCAGAAGAAGTGCCATGCCTGAGCAGCCAACTCTGGCGTCTGCTGCATCCGGCACGCATTGATCCGGGCCAAGCGGCGACCCTCGGCCGACAGGGTCGCACGCTTCTCGCCCGGGTAGTGCTCGCGGTAGTCAACCGGCCTGGGCCACCAGGGGTTGCCTTTGCGAGGATAGACTATGCCATGCGGTTTCCTCACGGTCTAGTTCTCCACTTCCTCGCTGTACAACGTAAAGCCCTCGATATCACCAAGCGTAGTCGTGACCATGATAGTGGACCTGGCCGCATTGTCCGTGAAACCTCTCAGCACGATCATCTCGTCTTTCGTCCTCGTCCGGAGCCAGTCCTGGTGCTTCGAGATGAGTTCCGAGAACTCACTCTTGCAGAGACTGCACACGATCAATACGCCGTGGCTGGTGCGGATCTCAAGGAACCAGATACGCTCAGGATCTTTACGCGAGGTAGACATCGAGTTCCTCCAGAATCGGGACGATCGGAGAGAAGATCGTCGCCTGGTCCGAGCCTGCGAACAGAAGACCTACGACTTGGTCGCCCGTGAGGACTGCTGACCCCGAGTCTCCTCCCTGTGACATCGCTCCTGCCACGATCTGATCGTGGAACGTGGCGGTCTTGCCTTGGTCGTACTGCACGCGGACCTGCGTGTCGATCGAGAGTACGTGTCCGGTCGTGTGCCTCGTGGTCCGCCCGTACTTCTGCACGAACTGGCCAGGCTCGACCGTGCTCATGGTTCCTTTCGGTATTCCGATCTCCGGGATCGACCTGGTGAACTCGACACTTCCGTCGAAACTCGCGATGGCCGCGTCCATGATGTTGACCTCACTCGACGGGAGAACCGCCTGGAGCCGATGCTTCCGACCCGTGACGGCCGCTGCCGCGTTTAGCACACTAGCGAGCTTGCCCGCTATCGGACACTCTGGGGGGAGTACAGGACCACCACCACCACCCGCTCCGTCCCACATGATCTCGACGTAATCCGTCAGATACGCGATCACGTCTTTACTCGTTCCGCCGTCGTACGAGCCAGGTTGCCAGATCTGGTCTCC